>Ga0207659_10000761_pt1 | contig 19124 bp, 13 predicted proteins | sample KBSM43metaG_FD_184330 | JGI IMG/M metagenome (GOLD analysis project Ga0207659, IMG submission 184330) | Miscanthus rhizosphere microbial communities from Kellogg Biological Station, Michigan, USA - KBS M4-3 metaG (SPAdes) (version 2) | ecosystem: Host-associated > Plants > Roots > Rhizosphere >...
CGCTGACCGTGGTTGCGACATCGCGGTGTTCGACGTCGACCGCAGCGTTCATGGCGCGCATGTCGTCCGCTGAAATCCTGCCGGCCAGTTCGTTGAATGCTTCGCGTAGCTGGGGCCGCGCGAGCAAGACGGCCGAGCGAACGATCGGAACGGCGTAGTACGGCGGGAAGTAGCTGCGGTTGTCGCGGAGCATCGAGAGATTGAGCGCTTTGATGAGGCCGCTGGTGGCGTCGCCCGCGATCACATCAACTTGGCGGGACGCGAGCGCGCGATACACAAGATTGAGTTCCATGACGCGGGGTGGGGTCGCAAATCGCAGTTCATAGGTCTTGAGCAGACCTGCGTATCCGTCCGCGCGTTCGGCGAACTCATAGCCAAACCCGGGACGCCACTGCGCCTCGACTCGATGCAGATCATCGATCGTGCTGAGCCCGAGCGTGTCGGCGTCTTCATGACGGACGAGCATCGCAAACGTGTTGTTGAAACCGAGCGGCGCGAGCACGCTGAGACCTGAGCGGCCGTAGGCGTTGCGCAACGACGTGAGCGCTGCGTCAGGGTCCTTTTCAAGAGGTTGCTTCAGGATGGCCGCGAGCGCCGTCCCCGTGTATTCGACATAGGCATCGATGTCTCCAGATCGGATCGCACGATCGCAGATAAACGATCCTCCGAGATTCAATCGTCGCGTCACGCGCATACCGCGGCGTTCGAGAGTCTGCGCCAGCAGTTCACCCAGTACGACCTGCTCGGTGAAGTTCTTCGAGCCGACGACGACAGTATCGGGCCTGACGGGTCCGAACCCGGCACCGCCCGCAACGACGATCAGCAGCAACGCCGCTGTTGCCACCGCGATCGGTACGGCTGCTGATCGTTGCCGGTGACCTGGCGACAGACGTCGTTCGACCCAGCTGAGGATTCCGTCGGCCACCAGCGCCATCAACGCGGCTGGAATGGCGCCGGCGAGAATCACGGTCGAATCCACCATCGACAGGCCGCGGAAGATGTACTCGCCGAGACCACCCGCGCCGATCGCGGCTGCGATCGTCGCTGTTCCGATGCCGACGATGGTCGCGATGCGAATGCCGGCAACGATCGAGGGCAGCGCCAGTGGCAGCTCGACGAGCCAGAGCAGCTGGCGTGGGGTCATGCCCATCGCCACGCCGGCATCGATGACCGCCGGATCGATGCTGCGGAGGCCGGCCGCCGTCGAGCGCACGATTGGCAGCAGCGCGTAGAGAATGAGCGCGACGATCGCGATGCGCGGCCCGATGCCCCCGATGAACGGCAGCGGCAGCAGGAACCCGAGGAGCGCCAGGCTGGGGATGGTCTGCGCGATGCTCGCGGCTGCGAGCAGCGGACGTCCGATGCGCGGCCGATGGGCCGCCATGATTCCGGCCGGCAAGCCGATCGCGGTCGCGATGGCGGTCGACCAGAGGACGAGGAACAGGTGGCGCTCGACCATCCCCGCGAGTTCCTCACGGTGCGACACCCAGAAGGAGAGCAGCCGCATGAATCAGTGCGAAAGAGCGGGGCGTTCGAACGTCACACGCCCCCGCTCGAGGACGCCGACACGGTCGCCCAGCGCGAACGCTTCGTCCATGTCGTGCGTGACGAGGATCACGGTCTGGCGCAAATGTCTGCGAATGCGCTGGAACTCCGTGCGCAGCTCCTGCCGGGTGATGCTGTCGAGCGCGCCAAACGGCTCGTCCATCAGCAGGATTGGCGGATCGACGGCAAGCGCGCGCGCAACGCCGACTCGTTGCCGCTGACCGCCTGACAGTTCGCGCGGCCATCTGTCGGCGAACTCGCCGGGCGGCAGCCCCATGAGTTCGAGCAGATCGTGGGCGCGGGCGCGCCGACGCTCGACGGGCCACCCCTCGAGCCGTGGCACCAGTGCCACGTTTTCTTCAACGGTGAGGTGCGGAAACAGTCCGACCTCCTGGAGCACGTAGCCGATTCGTCGTCGCAGAGCAATCGGATCCCACTCTCGCGTGTCGCGTCCTTCGACGAGGACGCTGCCGGTGTGGGGCAGCAGAAGCCGGTTGATCAGCTTGAGCACCGTCGACTTGCCGGCGCCGCTGCGGCCGACGAGGGCGACCGATTCACCCGCACCAACCGTGAAGTGCAGATCATCGAGAACGACGTGTGTACCGTAGTTGAAGCTGACGCCGGCGAGAGAGACGACGTCAATATTCCGCAAATGCGTCATCAGGAAAGCAGTACAACCAACGCTCGTCCGGCTCTGCTGACGCGACCACGGGGTGTGTCGTCGCGCGAGCGTGCTTGCTCGCGTGGCGATTCGGCGACGAATCACAGCACAGCGTGACGCCGCACGTCTGACACGTACGGAGATGCACCCACGATGCGCCGATCTTCACGCACTCTTCGCACTGACGGCGGCGCGGCTGCTTCAATTCGTCAATCGCTGAGATATGCGCGCATGCACCCGGCATAACGGAGGAGCGTATCATGGGCCCATGGCCCAGGACGGCGCCCCGAGTGAGCGACGCGAGTCGAGCGGGTGGCCCGCATTGCCGGCGACGTGGGCCGACACCTACGCGACTCTGCATATGTGGAGTCAGATCGTCGGCAAGATCGCGCTTGCGCAGGCGCCGCCGCTCAACCACAGCTGGTCCGTCGCGCTGCAGCTCACGTCACGTGGCCTGCTGACGCGTCCGCTGCCGCACGGGCACAGAACCTTCACCATCGAATTCGATTTCCTCGACCACCAGCTTCACATCGTCGTCGCCGACGGCGAGCGTCGCTCCTTGCCACTGGTGGCGCAAACCGTGGCGTCCTTCTATCGCGAGGTGATGACCACGCTCGACGAAATGAAACTGCCGGTGCGCATCTGGCCGGTGCCCGTCGAGATTCCAAATCCGATTCGTTTCACCGACGATACCGTGCACAAGTCGTACGATCGCGGTTACGTCAGCACGTTCTGGCAGATTCTGGTCAATTGTGAGCGGGTTTTCAGCCGCGCGCGGTGTTGCTTTCTCGGCAAGGCGAGTCCGGTGCATTTCTTCTGGGGAAGTTTTGATCTCGCTGTGACGCGGTTTTCGGGGCGTCCCGCGCCGCCGCGCGAAGGGCCCGAATTCATGCGCGAGGCGTACTCGCACGAGGTGATCAGCCACGGCTTCTGGCCTGGCGGCGGGCCCGGGACGGCGTTCGGGCCGGGGCCTGTGAACGAACCCGCGTTCTACGCGTACGCCGTGCCCGAACCTTCGGGCTTCAAGACGAGCCGCGTCGAACCACGTGGTGCGTTTTACCACTCGGAACTTGGCGAGTTCGTCCTGCCGTATCGAATCGTCCAATCGGCGAAAGATGCCGACGCCGCGCTGTCCGCCTTCATCGACAGTACCTACTCGGACGCCGCCGATCTCGCATCGTGGGATCGCGCGGCCCTCGAGCGGCCCGTCCTTACCTAAGCCGACGACGAGATGTCGTCACCGCGGCGGCCTTGCTATTGCTCCTGCAATACCGCGGGATGCTCGTCAACTCCACGGATGTGCCACCGGATTACCTCGGCTCGCGGAGCGAGGGCGAACGCCGGAAAGGCGAACGTCGCACGCAGCCGCGGCCCGGAGCCGATCGACGGCGCGGAGAGCGGCGTCGAGCTGTGGTGCGCAATGTTGTGCTCGCGACCGCGGCGATTATTCTTCCTCACAAGGTGAAGCCACAATCGGTCGAGAAGTTGTTTCCGCCGCCGGCGCCGGTGGTCACGGCTCAGATCGAAACGGTCGTGGCTGGACCGCCGGAACACGCATACGACGAGTTCATCCGCGAAGCCTCGAAGGTGCACAAGGTCGATGCGCTGTTGATCCGCTCGGTCATCCAGACCGAATCGGCGTTCGATGCGATGGCGGTGTCACGGTCGGGGGCCGTCGGTTTGATGCAGCTGATGCCTGAGCTCGCCGCCGAGATGGGTGTGGAAGATCCGTTCGACCCGCGTCAGAACATCATGGGTGGTACGAAATACCTGCGCCGTCTGCTGGATCTTCATCGCGGCCGCGTGCGCCTGGCGCTTGCCAGTTACAATGCGGGCGCGGGCAACGTGACGCAGTACGGAGGCGTACCGCCATTTCCTGAAACGCAGAAATACGTGAAAGAGGTCACCAGACTCATCGCATCTTCTCGTCGCAATCGCACCGATTAAACATTGTCGTTGTCACTCGTCGCGCTGTGTGTGCTCGTGCCGCTGTCGCTGGTCCTGGCGCTGCTGCACGCGGCGCCGCTGTGGGTGTTTGCGGCGGCGGCCGCCGCCATCATTCCGTTGAGCGGATGGATCCGGCGGGCGACCGAACAGGTCGCGGAACGAGCCGGTCCCGCCATCGGCGGGCTGCTGAACGTCACTTTCGGCAATGCGGCCGAATTCATCCTCGCGTTGTTCGTGCTCCGATCGGGCAACCCCGCCGTCGTCAAGGCGACCATCACCGGCTCCATCATCGGCAACAGCCTGCTCGGTCTCGGCATTTCCATCGTGGCGGGTTCATGGGGACGTGAGAAGCAGACCTTCAATCGCGATCGCGCCGGACTGCTGACGAGCCTGCTGATTCTTTCGGTGATCGCACTGCTGCTGCCCGCGATGTTCGATTATGCGGAGCGCAGCCTCGCCACAACGACGCGCGCCCACCTGCTCGATGAGCGCCTCAGTCTCGGCGTGTCGATCGTGCTCATCGTGGTGTACGTCGCCAACCTGTTCTACACGCTGGTGACCCATCGTGATGTGTTCGAAGGCACTTGGGAAGGTAAGGCCGAGTGGTCGCTGCGCAAGGCCCTCGCCGTCCTTGCAGTCGCGACGCTCGCCGTGGCCCTCGAGGCCGAACTGGTGTCGGGTGCGCTTGAACCGACGGCGCAGCGGCTGGGACTGTCGCTCTTCTTTCTCGGCGTGATCGTGCTGCCGCTTGTCGGCAACGCGGCGGAATACGCGTCGGCGTTCTACTTCGCACGGCGTGACCACATGGGCCTGGTAATGACGATTAGCGTCGGGTCCAGCATTCAGATCGCGCTGGTGACCGCTCCGGCACTTGTGCTCGGTTCGTACCTGCTGGGCCATCCGATGGATCTTGTATTCGGTCACCCGCTGGAGCTGTTCGCGATTGCCGGCTCCGCCTTCGTTGTCAACGCCATCGCGCTCGACGGCGAGACGACCTGGTTCGAAGGCGTGATGCTTATCGCGGTCTATGTGCTGCTGGCGCTGGCGTTCTTCTTCGCGACGGCGAATTAGAGGCGCAGGGTATGGGGCCGGCTCGTAGGAGCCGGCTTGTAGGGGCCGGCTTTAGCCGGCCTATCCTAGATACCTGCATACCAGGAATAGCCGTACCCGGGAGCGGATGATCCGCTGCCGTCGCCAATATCCTTCAGCGTGTCCACGACGCTGATCTGCGCAATATATTTGATGCTCTTGTAGCCAAGCTGCCGCGGCAGGCGCAGGCGCAGCGGCGCTCCGTGTCCGGCCGGCAGGTCGGTCCCATTCATTCCGTACGCGAGCAGCGTTTGAGGATGGCTGGCGTCCGCCATGTCGATGCTCTCCCAGTCATCGTCGTAGGCATAGAAGACCACGTATCTCGCATTCGGACTGGCGCCGACGAGGTTCAGGACATAGCCGAGCGGCACCCCAATCCATTCGGCGATGAACGACCATCCTTCCTCGCATGCCTGATGCGTGATCTGCCGGCTCACGGGAAACCCATGCAGGTCTGCGAGTGAGAAGGACGAGGGCCGTGCAACCAGGCCATCGATTTCGAGCCGCCAATTCGTGAATCCGCGACGAAGGAGTTGCTCGTAATCGAATGCCGTGGGCGGTGGGCCGTTGATCGGCGCAACCTTGGAGATTTGATCCGGCCTGAACTCACGCGCGAGCGAACCGCGCGCCGTCAGCAGACGATGCGACGCGTAGGTCAGCGTTTCACCGGCGCCATAGAGTCCTCCGTGATCGGGAGGAATCAGTCCATACCGGTCGGCGAGACGAGCCGCAACCGCCAGGCCCGAGGCGCCGCCAAGCGCGGTCAGCGCTGTCGTCATCACCTTGCGACGGGTAATCAACCTGCTCATGTCTGAACTTCCGACGCGGAAGGTTCGCCGCCAAGAATCATCGCGCCCACTTGACGGGTGAAGCCGGCGAACACGACCATCGCGACGTGACCGACCACAAACAGCACGAGCAGGCTGGCGACGATGAAGTGGATTGTGCGCGCGGACTGCTGACCACCCATCGATGTGACCAGCAGTGGAAGGACCGAAGTGACGCCCGGCGACATCGCGAGTCCAGTCCAGATCATCAGCGGGAAGAGCACGAACACCACCGCGGCATAGGTGATTCTCTGCACGACGTTGTACTTCGCGGGTTGCGCCGGTCTGAACAGATCGTGCCTGAAGTGATGCGCCCGCGTGCCGCCCAGGACGTAGACGGCGCCGGTGAGAACAGCAATCCAGGCTGACAGAAAGTGCAGGTAGCGGCCCCAGCCGGATTGGCCGGTCAACATGAATGGCAACGGCAGATCGATCAGCGATGGCGTTCCCAGCGCGCCCGTTTCACCCCAGTACAAACGAGGGTGCGCCAGCAGGATCGCGACGCCGCTCACCGCGAGCCCGATGAAGCTCGCTGCCGTCAACCAGTGCGTGGCGCGCACAAGGGCTGAATGGCGCACGCGCAGATTATGGCATTCCGCTACTTCTTCGTCTTTGGATCGGCGCGCTCGGAATCGCGGCCGATACCGAGGACGCGCGACCAGAAGCCGCGCTTCTTCTTCTCGGGCGGTGGCGGTTCCTGGCGGGTAACAACGGGAGGTTGCGGTCGCACTTCGGCGACCGTCGGCGGTGCCGACTCTTGAGCGACGACGACGGGAGCGCTCGGCCGACCGAACGGAATGCCCAGCGCCCTGAGCAGGTGAGCGCGGTGAATGGGGCAGATGTCGATCGGCTCGGTCCCGCGCGCGAAGTACTCGGTATAAACAATGCCATCGCGCGCGCGGCGGCAATCATCGGTTGCCAGACGACCGCTCGCGCCGTCGATTTCAACGGCGACAATTCCCGCCGGCGGCCGGAACGACTCGGGCTTATCCTCGTGGGTCGCGGCCATCATGAATCGCGCCCACAGCGGCACTGCGAGCTCCGCGGCGTAGCCTCCGCGCAGGATGGTGCGCGGCTGGTCGTAGCCGACCCACACACCGGTCACGAGGCGCGGTGTGTACCCGACGAACCATGCGTCGCGATAATCGTTGGTGGTGCCGGTCTTACCCGCGGCGGGGAGCCGGAATCCAACCTGCCGCGCCTGCGCCGCGGTGCCCGCGTTGACAACGTCCTGCAGCATCGACGTCATCAGGAACGCCGTCGTCGGGCTGACGGCCGGTTTTGTCGACGGCGTGGCCTCGAACAAGACTTGTCCATCACTGGTCGTGACGCGCCGAATCAGGCTCGGGCTCGCGAGCACGCCCTGATTGTCAAAAGCGCCGTACGCGGATGTCAGCGCCATCAACGTGACCTCGCCCGACCCGAGTGCCAGCGACGGAACGGCCGGCAGGTTTTCGAGGCCAAGATGTTCCGCATAACTCACGGCCGTCGGCACGCTGATCGTCTGGAGCATGCGAACCGCCGCACGGTTGCTCGACAGGCGCAATGCAGCGCGCATTGTGATCGCATCGCCCGCAATATGTCCGTCATCGGGAAGCCAGACGTTCTGCAACGTCGCCACTGGCTCGCTCAGGCCCGTAATGATCGTCGCCGGCGTGAACCCCTGTTCGAGTGCCGCTGCGTAGACGAATGGTTTGAACGCGGATCCAGGTTGCCGGCGCGACTGGGTAGCGCGATTGAAGTGGCTTTGCTCGAAGCTGCGCCCGCCGACCATTGCGCGAACTTCACCGGTATGCGGATCGAGGGCGACCAGCGCCGCCTGCAACGGCTGTTGCGCATCTCCGTTCGATCCCCGCCGGTTCTGCTGTTGTTCAATCGTCGCGAGCGTTCGTTCGACTTCAGCTTCGGCCGCGCGCTGCATATCCAGATCGAGCGTGGTTTCAACACGCAGTCCGGAGCGGTACACCTGATCCCATCCGAACCGGCCGACGAGCTCCTTCCTGACCTCTTCCTTGAAGTACTGACCGAATGCTTCCTCACGCCTCAGCGCATCGTTGAGCCGCAGTTCGCTGGTTGCCGCCGCACGGTAGGTCCGATCGTCAATCGCGCGCGTCTCCCGCATCGCCTGCAGGACGACGTTGCGCCTTGCAACAGCGCGTGTCGCGTTCACGGTCGGGGCGTAGGTGGATGGCGACTTGACCAGACCGGCGATGAGCGCGGCTTCAGCGACGTCGAGATCCGCGGCATGCTTGCCAAAGTAGCCAAGCGAAGCCGCTTCGACGCCGTAGAGGCCGTCGCCGAAATAGGCTTTGTTCAGATATAGCTCGAGAATCTGATCTTTGGTGAACGTCCGCTCGAGCCGCGTCGCCAGAATCAACTCCTGCAACTTCCGGCGAACCGTCTTTTCTGGCGTCAGGAAACTCATGCGCGCGAGCTGCTGCGTGATCGTGCTCCCACCCTGCTCGGCGCGCTGTTTGACGACGTCATTGACGAGCGCAGCGACGAGACGAACCGGGTCGAAGCCGCTATGGCTGTAGAAACGCTGGTCTTCGATGGCGACGGTTGCCACAATCACGTTGCGCGAGACGCGGGAGAGCGGTACTTGAAGCCGTTGCTCTTCGAAGATCGTGAAGGCATGCCGTCCCTTGACGTCGGCGATCGTGGTCGCGCGCGCCATCGTTCCCGCGCTTCGAACGATGTTCTGACTGGGCAGGCTGCGCACCGCCGCGTACACGTAACCGACCGAGGCGCCGATGCCGAGCCATGTGCCGAGACAGAGGACAACCAGGCAGGCGAGAACAAGGGAACGATGAGCGTTGACAAACGCTTCGACGCGTCGGGGGTCCGGAATACGCACTGGGATTACGCAATGCGAGCAACGGTTGTGCCGTCCCAATAACTACGGAGTTCCCTTCAGTTTGTCATCGGTGTGTGCGCAGGTACTGTCGAGCTGTCATGTAACGCGTGTAAGAACTACCCTACGTGACGCTGCTCGTTGGACACACAGTACGTCCCGAGTAGAATCGCGACTCCGCCTTCGTTCGAGCTTGGTTCGAAGGTACCGCTGTATGTTCAGGACCGGCTCAGAGGATTCGTTTCTTTCTTCGCTGCGTGCGACCCCGGCTGACATCCGGGTTTCTCGTTCATCTCGACTCCGTTCGGCCGTGATCGGCCGGTCGAGAGACCTGGCGACGCGTGAGTTCTTCATCCAGCTTCTCACCGTCTTCCTTGCGTACTTCGTCGCCGGAAAACTGGGTCAGGCGACGACGAATATCCGGAGCAGCAATCTCGGACCGGTGTGGCCAGCGTACGGGATCGCCCTGGCGGTGTTCCTGAAGTACGGCTACCGCGTCTGGCCCGCCATCATTTCAAGCGCATTTCTGGTCGCCCTCGAGGGTTCGGTTCCTCCGCTCGCCGCAGCCGGACAGGCGGCGGCCGCGACTGTCGCCGCCGCCACCGGGGCGTGGCTGCTCAGACGAATTCCGAATTTCGATCCCTCGTTGCCTCGGCTTCGTGATGCGCTTGGGTTGATGCTCATTGGCGCGTTTGGGAGCGCATTTCTCAGTTCGCTGTTTGGAATTCTGTCGTTGTACGCAACCGGGATTCAGCCCTATTCCGGTATCGAATCGGCGTGGCTTGTCTACTGGCTGGGCGACAGCACGGGTGTGCTTCTCGTGACACCGCTGGTCTTCACAGTGCCACAGTTGCTTGGCATCCGGAGTCCCGCGCGGGTTGCCGAACTGGTGGCGCTCGTGGCGCTGACAGCCTTTGGCGGCTTCGTCGTGTTCGGCGATTTTTTCCAGGTTCACCTTGACATGTTCGCGTTTGCGGTGCTCCCGCTCGTCATGTGGGCGGGCATCGATTTCGGAATAGCCGGCGCAACGCTTTCCGTCTTCATGATCGCGACCATTGCAACCATTCTGACCGCGCTGGGCTTCGGGCCCTTTGCCACCAACACCGCGTTCACCAACGCCGTGCTGTTGGACGTTCTCTTCACGCTGCTGTCAGTGTCCGGTGTGACCTTGGCGTCGGTGATGAACGAGCGCGAACGGGCGGAGCGTGAACGTGAACGCCTGATTCGTGCCCGGGTGGAGGTGGAAACGAGACTCCGTCACGCCGCGGTCGTCGAATCGTCCGATGATGCGATTGTGTCCGAAGATCTCAACGGGATGGTTCTGAGCTGGAACCAGGCCGCGTCCCGCACGTTTGGCTTCGCCGAGACGTACGCCATCGGGCGACCGATCTCGCAGCTCCTCCCACCTGAATTGCTCAGCGACGAAATGACCGTCATGCAACACCTGCGCGGCGGTGAACGGATCGTGCACTTCGAACGGACTCGCGTCTCTGTAGGGGGCGAACAAACTCATCTCTCGTCGACGATCTCTCCTCTGCGGGATAGCGCCGGTCAACTGGTGGGCACCGTCAGGATCATCCGCGACATCAGCGAACGGAAGCGCGCCGAGGAGGCGCTCGCGCGCGCCAAGCGCAAACTGATCCGCGTGCAGGAGCAGGAGCGAGCGCGGATCGCCAGAGAGCTTCATGACGACATCGGACAGCGCCTCGCGCTGCTGACGGTCGGCCTGACCGATGTGTCGTCAGAATTGCAGACGCAGGCGTCGGCAATCGCGGCCGATCTGCAGTCGCTCTCTCACGAGTTGCACCCGTCGAGGATCGAAGTGGTCGGCGCGATTCCCGGGATGCGAGTTTTCTGCCGCGAGTTCGCCGCGCAGCATCAATTCAACGTCCACTTCGAAGCCGGCGACCTCACACGTCAGCTCTCGTCGAACCTCTCACTGAGCCTGTTTCGAATTTTGCAGGAGGCGCTGCACAACACGGCGAAGCACAGCGGGGTTCGGCACTGTCGCGTCCGTGTATGGGAGGCGCACGGCTGGGCGCATCTGGTTGTCAGCGATGAAGGGAAAGGATTCGAACCGGCAGCGGTCGAGGAGCACCGCGGCATCGGTCTGATTACGATGCAGGAACGCGCCGGGCTCGTTGATGGCGAGCTGAGAGTTGAATCGCAACCGGGCCGGGGCACGACCGTTCATGCCCGCGTGCCGATTGTCGACACCGATACAGTGAATCCGGCAGGAGTCTAGTTATCGTGAGTAGTCGCGGTATGGGTAGCGCTGATTTGTTCGCGTACGTCGTCGGCGTCATCGCACCGGCACCCATCTGACGAATAGGCGCAATACGTGTCGAGGCGGTAGGTTCTGGTGACCTCGTCCCACAGCTGCTCGAGGCGGATCGCAGCCTCTCCATTTCCCTGTGTGCACAGCGTGGGTGCGCATTCGCCACATGCAATCACATACGGTTGATCAGCAGTGGATGCCCTCGCCGCGCTGAGCAGTACAGAGGTGACGCTGTTCCAGAAACGTGTTTCGTCCAACCGATCGCCGACCATGAATTTCGAGAGCGTTTCGTCGACGGTCAACGACACAAACCGTCCGTCGCGAACGGCGCGCTCGACGTTGATCCCGCGTCTCTGCAGCATGGCGCGAATCGTGTCCCGGTGTGAGTCGGTAGCCAATAACAGAAATGTCGCGTCGGTGTTCAGCGCATCTTTGGCAATTGACGCCCACCGATTGAGCAGCTCTACGTCATTCGAGTAGTACAGCGCTTCGTGACGCCGGCCGTTCGAGGAGGCGCGGTCGGCTCGCTTCTGAACGCGACCTCCGAATCGCTCGGCCACGAACCGCCCGCCGTCGATGATGGCATCCATCGCCGGCGACAACTCACGTCCCGAATCCGACTTGCAGATATAGCCTCGCGCGCCCGTGCAGAGCGCGACTTCCGCGATCTCCCAGGATTGATGCTCGCTGACGAAGAGGATTTTGAGATTCGAATCGTGTGCGAGGATGCGGCGCGCCGCTTCGATGCCGTTCACTGTCGGGAGGCCGACGTCGAGCAGAATCAGATCCGGTCTGAGATTCGCGGCTTTCTCAATGGCATCGGGTCCATCGGCGGCTTCGCCGACAATCTGCCAGCGAGAGCTCTCTGCCAGCGTCGATGCAACGTGGCGGCGCCAAGGCTCGAAATCGTCGACAACCAGGACCCTGTAGCTCATTACCGGCGTCCATCAAGCTGCGTGCGCCCGACTCGCTCCGCGCCCTTACCCATCAAAACGAATTCGCACGCCTGACAGTACATACATGCGCGGACCAAGACCGGCTCTCGCGGGGCGACGTGTAGTTTCTCCTTGTTACGTGAAATGGAGAACAACCGTCAGGATGTCGGCAGGCACCGACCGAGTACACGCCCATTCTAGTCGATGTCTTTCGGAGTGCCGCATCGTTGATTCACAGCAACGTCCGCCGAGTGATGCCTTCTCGCATGTTCTCGTGGAGCACGGATGTACCACCGTGTGGCACTAACGTCTCCGTTCCCTTGTAGGACAAACGCCGAACCAGTCGTGACGACGTGAGCGACAGCCACCGTTGACGAACGTAGCTCAGCCGTCGACGTTCAACAATGTCCGCGGATGATTTCAGACCGAATGATGTTGACCGCGTCATGAAGCCCGGTCCACGGCGTCAGATGCAGAACGAAAGAGCTGCCGGGGAGTTCGGCGAACTCGAGTTGGATCCATGTGTGGAGTCCCTCGAGATGGACGCCAACGACGCGCGTGGTCCAGCATCGATTGCCGCAGGCGAACAGTCGTTGATCGAGCGCGGCGAACCAGCAATCCGCGACGGTCATCTCGTTGTCCAATCCAAGCGGGCGCGGCGCGGGAGTCGGGTTCTGCGAGGAGACTAAACCGGTGGCGTGTCCGGGAACGGAAGGAAAGTCCACGATTCCTCCGTGTGCGTTGCACGATGTGCGTCCGCTGCGCACCTATTACCGCGGATGGATGTTTGGCGTTGCTGAATGAGAGTGGTGTCGGATTCTACGCATTGGTCGCCCGCGAACAAGCGAAGTGAATGACGAAGCTGAGCCCGTGGCGCTGTTCGCCCGCAAAACCGGCGCATTCGGCGCCGAAATTTATTTTCGCGCACAGGTTTTCCACAGGTTCTGCACGCCTCATCGACATCTTTTCCACAGCTCCCAATGAGCCTAGAATGGCGCTTCTTGGTTTCTACTGCCTACTGCCGACTGACGGGGGGATGAGATGCGAGCAGACTTCATGAGACTTGCGATCGCTTTGTGGATCACCACCGCGTCCGTGGCCGCCGCGAGTGCCCAGGACGCGGCGTGCGTCAACGACGCGCCGAACCCGTATCACATGGTGACTGACTGGGCGCACACCACGCGTCCGTGGGCGCAGACCAACAATGTCTTCGTCGATGCGAAGGACAACGTGTGGGTGTTCGATCGCTGCGAGGATGGCGGCTGCGCGGGCTCACATGTCGCACCCATCTGGCAGCTGTCATCGGACGGCAAGGTGGTCAAGAATTTCGGCGCCGGCATGTTCATCTTTCCGCACGCCGTCGTTCCCGATCGAGACGGCAACGTGTGGGTCGTTGACGGCCAGGCAAAAGACGGAAAAGGCAATCAGGTGCTCAAGCTGTCGCGCGATGGCAAGGTGTTGATGACGCTGGGCAAAGCGGGCGAGAGCGGCAAGGGGCTCGACGTCTTCGATCAACCGACGTCGGTGGCCGTCGCCAGTAACGGCGACATCTTCGTGTCGGAAGGGCACGCGCCGACCTTCGGCAACTCGCGCATCATGAAGTTCGACAAGAACGGCAAATTCATCCAGACGTTCGGCCACCTCGGTTCCGGTAATGGGGAATTCAAGGGTCCGCACGTGCTCGCGTTCGATTCGCAGGGGCGCCTCTTCGTCGCGGACCGGAGCAACAGTCGCGTCGACATCTTCGATCAGAAGGGGACGTTCATCGCGGCATGGAAGCAGTTTGGTCGGCCGAGCGGCATCTGGATCGACCGGAATGACATTCTGTATGTTTCCGACTCCGAGTCCGAGGATGCGCCGGGCAAGGACACGAACAATCCCGGTTGCAAGCGCGGCGTGCGCGGCGGCAGCGTGAAGACGGGCAAGGTGGACTTCTACATTCCTCCTCCACCGGTGCCGGACCCGAGACTTCCACCACCAGAGGGAGTTGCCGTCGACTCGCACGGCAACATTTATCTTGCGGCGGTGCAGGCGAAGTCTGTCTATAAGTACGTGAAGAACTGAGTCGGGCCTCGCCTCGAATCGATCGACGCAGTCGAACGACGCCGGACACCTGCCGTCTGGCGTCGACCGCCTCGTCGAACTCGTGTGGCGCGCGGAGCGCCATTGATCTGCCCCGCCGGAACGCGCGCGGACCCGATGAACCACATTGATTGCTGTGTAGTACCTTGAGGGTATTCCGACCGCACAACAGGTTCACTCAAGGAACGACGCCTCCATGACAGCAGCTGACATCGTCGATCGACTGGCGGATCACAAGACCATCGGCAAAGCCCCACGCACTGAGCTGGAGTGGTTGGCCGCGCACGGTGCCGTTCGATACATGAATGCTGGCGACGTGTTGACGCCGAAGGGTAAGACCGTCGAGGGACTGTTCATCGTGCTGTCTGGCCGAATCAGTATTTCCGTCGACCGCGGCACTGGCCTCCGCAAGATCATGGAATGGCGGGGAGGGGACGTGACCGGCATGCTTCCGTATTCGCGTCTGCTCACCCCGCCCGCCGATACGATCGCCGAAGAATCGTCGGAAGTCTTCGCCGTTCCCCGAGACCATCTTCACGCGATGATTCGCGAGTGCGACACGGTTACTGCGAGTCTCGTGCATGCGATGGTCGATCGCGCGCGGGTGTTCAACACGGCCGACTTGCACAACGAGAAGATGATGTCGCTCGGCAAGTTGTCGGCCGGTCTGGCTCATGAGCTGAACAACCCAGCCTCCGCGATCGAGCGGAGCGCCGCGGTGCTCGAACGCCGCATCGATGAAAGCGAGCGAGCGGCGCGAGCGCTCGGCGCCGTACTCCTGACCGAGCAACAGCGCGCCGCGCTCGATGCGATTCAGGTGTCCTGTCTGGCCACGCGGGAACGTGGCGTCCGGTCCCCTCTGGCCCAGGCCGAACGTGAAGAGGCGATCGTCAACTGGCTCGAGGACCACGGCCTCGATCCGGCGATCGCCGACGCGCTCTCAGAGACAGAGGTCACGTTCGACGCGCTCCACCGCCTCGCCTCCGCGGTCGATGGATCGGCGCTCGACAACGGCCTGCGATGGGTTGCCGCGGTATGTTCGGCTCGCAGCCTCACGTCCGAGATTCAGGAAGCGGCCACACGCATCGTGATCCTGGTCGGGGCCATCAAGGGCTTCACGCATATGAACCAGGCCGTCGCGGCGGGACCCGTCGACGTGATACGAGGAATTGACGACACCGTCACGGTGCTCCGATCGAAGGCGCGAAAGAAATCCGCCACGGTTGTCGTCGACGTTGCGCCCGATCTTCCGAAGGCCTTGGGCTTTGCCGGTGAGCTCAACCAGGTATGGGCGAACCTGATCGACAACGCGCTCGATGCGATTCCCGACGGGGGCCGCATAGATGTTTGTGCGACGCACGAGCGGACGGGCGTCGTCGTGCGAATCATCGACAACGGAAGCGGCATCCCCGACGAGATTCGTGAGCGGATTTTCGACCCATTCTTTACGACCAAGCCGCTCGGCGAAGGGATGGGCCTTGGGCTGGATATGGTCCGGAAGCTGATCCGCCACAACGAGGGCGAAATCAACGTCGAATCGAGGCCCGGGCGGACCGAATTCTCCGTTGTCGTGCCGGCCGTTTTGACCGAGAGCCTCGGGGCGCGCTTGTGAACAAACCCGTCATCCTCGTCGTCGACGACGATCCGCAGGTGCTTGCCGCGGTTCGCCGCGACCTGCGCGGCCACTACCGGGAGCAGTACGCGACGTTGAGCGCTGGCTCCGGACGGGAGGCGCTCGATGCCGTCCGCGAGCTGAAGAGCCGCGGTGACGCACTTGCGATGGTGATCAGTGATCAACGAATGCCCGGCATGCTTGGTCATGAGGTGCTGGCCGGGGTTCGTGAACTGTACCCGCTTGCGCGGCGTCTTCTGCTCACGGCGTATTCGGATATCGATGCTGCCATCAAGGCGATCAACGACGCGCACATCAACCATTACCTTTCGAAGCCGTGGGACCCTCCTGAGGAACATCTGTTCCCGGTCGTCGACGATCTTCTCGACGAGTGGCAGGCCGAATACCTGCCTGAAGCGACAGGGTTGAGACTCGTGGGTCATCAGTGGTCGGCTCGCTCCCACGCCATCAAGGACTTTCTGGCCAGTAGTCTGATTCCGTACCGCTGGCTGGATGTCGCGCGCGATCCGGATACCTGCGCGCTTCTCGAGGCGGCCGGAGTCGGCGTCGACGACCTTCCGGTCCTGTTCTTCGAAGACGGGTCGGTGTTGCGAGATTTGGAGCCGCGTCGCGTCGCGGAGCGGCTCGGGCGATCGCTGTCGGCGACATTCGACTTGTACGATCTGGTCATCGTCGGGGCCGGTCCCGCCGGCCTTGCCGCGGCGGTGTACGGCGCATCGGAGGGACTGCGAACGGTGATGTTCGATCGCCACGCGCCGGGCGGGCAGGCCGGCACGAGCTCGCGCATCGAAAACTATCTTGGATTCCCGACTGGGATCAGCGGCACTGAGCTGACTCGCCGCGCCGTCGCGCAGGCACAGCGGCTCGGTGCCGAGTCGCTGGCACCGCTCGAAGTGACCGGCGTGTCGATCGATGGCGGCTACAAGCACGTCACGCTCGCCGACGGTCGTACGCTCGTGACGCGAACCCTGGTGGCCGCGACGGGCATGACGTACCGCGAACATCCGGCTGCTGGCATCGCGGAGCATGCTGGCGCCGGGGTGTACTACGGGGCCGCCGTGACCGAGGGGCCGGCGTTCAAAGGCCGTCGCGTGTGCGTCATCGGCGGAGGCAATTCGGCAGGCCAGGGTGCGATGTACCTGGCACGCTACGCGACGGAGGTGCAGATTGTCGTTCGCCGCGAGGATCTGCGAAGCACGATGTCGCAATACCTGATCGATCAGATCGCCAGTACACCCAACATCCGCTGTCGCGTGCGAACGGAGCTCGAGCGGGTCGAAGGCAACGGACACGTCGAACGCGTGGTGCTGAAGTCGCTGGACGAGGGGACGTGTCAGGCCGAGGAGGCCGATGCGCTCTTCGTGTTCATCGGAACACGGCCCCGCAGCGACTGGTTGCCGCCAGAGGTGCTGCGCGATAGCAAGGGATTCGTGCTCACCGGACGGGAGCTCATGGCCGCGGAGACGTTCGCACGCATTTGGAAGGAGCGGCGGGAGCCGCTCATGCTCGAGTCCAGCGTGCCCGGGCTCTTCGCTGCTGGAGACCTTCGGGCAGGCGCGATGAACCGCGTGGCCTCAGCGGTCGGCGAGGGGGCGATGGTGGTCCGGCTCGCGCATGAGTATCTTGCGTTGAGTTGAGAATCACAGCATGGGGCGGTGCAGCGAAGTCTCTCTACACATGCGCGAAGCACTGAGCGACAATGCGCGAGGCTTCCTTCCATCGCCACACGCGCCCGTAGCTCAGGTGGATAGAGCACCGGCCTTCTAAGCCGGGGGCCGCAGGTTCGAGTCCTGCCGGGCGCGCCATTATTCGTGGAGCGGTACTACAAACGGTGTTACTCGCGCTTTGCGCGCAGGTCACCGCCTCCGACCATGGACGTGCCGGCAGATTACGCTCATCGGCTCCGGTGCATTCGACGGGAGCTCGGGTTCACGCAACAGCAGCTCGCCGTCAAGATTCGCGCAGCGAGGAAAGCAGTTATCTATCAGTGGGAGTCTGGGAAACGGCGGCCGTCGCCGGTGTTCTGGCAACGGATTCAGGATCTCACGGCCGGCGCCCGCGGCCGGTAAACCCTTGGCGACAAGGCAGGACCTATCCGCCGCGATATTGTCAGGCCCGTTTGTCATTCCTGACGCTCGGCGCCATCGAGCGTACAATCTGAAGCCCGGCGAACGCCGCGAACCTTATTCGTCGGACGCTTACAAGATGCCCTTCGTCGAGACGACAACGGGTCACCGGACAGGCGGCGTTCACCCATCCGAGTCAGCCTCGATCGGGCGTGTGGCGTTCGCGAGCCTGATCGGAACGACGATCGAGTGGTACGACTTCTACCTATACGGGACCGCGGCCGCGCTCATTTTCAACCGACTCTATTTCCCAACATTTGACCCGCTCGCGGGGACGCTGGCCGCTTTCGGGACATATGCGGTGGGATTTGTCGCTCGTCCCATTGGTGGTGTCATCATCGGCCACTACGGCGACAGGGTCGGCCGTAAATCGATGCTCGTCCTGACGCTTATCATCATGGGTCTCGCAACGTTCGGGATCGGGCTCCTGCCCACGTACGCGCAGGTTGGGCCGTGGGCTGCCGTCGGCCTTGTTCTGTTGCGCCTCGCGCAGGGCTTCGGCGTGGGCGGCGAGTGGGGCGGTGCGGTTCTCATGGCGGTGGAGCACGCGCCGGCCGGTTCGAGAGGCTTTTATGGAAGCTGGCCTCAGATGGGCGTCCCACTCGGCTTGTTGCTCTCGACCTCGATTTTCGCGATCTTTGCTCGGTTGCCGACAGAGCAGTTTCTCTCGTGGGGATGGCGCATCCCATTTCTGCTCAGCATTGTGCTCGTCGGTGTCGGCTTGGTGATCCGCGTGCGGATCTTGGAGACGCCAACGTTTCTTCGAGTCAAAGAGACGCGGGCGGAGTCGCGGCGCCCGATCGTAGAGGTCCTCAGGACACATCCACGAGAAGTGCTGCTCGCCATGGGCGCACGCCTCGCCGAAAACGGCGCCTTCTACATTTACACCGTGTTCGTGCTGGTCTATGGCACACAGAAAGTCGGACTCGACCGGCAGACGGTGTTGACCGGCATTCTCCTCGCGGCGGGATGTTTGCTGCTGGCGATTCCACTGTGCGGCACGCTGTCGGATCGGTTCGGGAGACGACCCGTCTACCTCTTTGGTGCGTGCTTCACCGCGCTCTTCGCCTATCCGCTGTTTTGGCTCCTGGATACGGGATCGCCGTCGCTCGTGTGGCTGGCGCTGATCGTGGCGCTCGTGTTCGCG
>Ga0207659_10000763_pt1 | contig 19113 bp, 13 predicted proteins | sample KBSM43metaG_FD_184330 | JGI IMG/M metagenome (GOLD analysis project Ga0207659, IMG submission 184330) | Miscanthus rhizosphere microbial communities from Kellogg Biological Station, Michigan, USA - KBS M4-3 metaG (SPAdes) (version 2) | ecosystem: Host-associated > Plants > Roots > Rhizosphere >...
TCCGGCCGCCAGCTGCTTGCCGTGCACGCTGGCCGCGTACTCGGTGGCCTGATCGACGCGCTGCCGCGGCGCATACGTCCGCATGAGCCCGGCGTCGCTGTGGCAGCGCGCGCAGGTCGTGACCACCGCCTGTCCGACCGGCTTGCCCTTGAACAGGCGCGCCGGGTCGTGCGCCTTCGCCTTGTCGGGCGTGGTGGGATCGCCGCCGTGACAGTCGATGCAGGCAAATCCCCGCTCGCGGTGAACGTCCGTTTCGGAGAAGAGGACGGCCGGTCGGGCGAGCCGCTGATCCTGCTGCGTCGTGTGACACGTCACGCAATTGTTCGCTTCAGGTGCGGCAGCGAGCGCGAGCAGCAACAGCAGCATGGCAGCCTACTTCGCGTAATGACCGATGATCGTGAAGACCACGAGGTACAGGAGGCCGAGCACGCCGACGATGGTAAACGCCGGACTCTTCCGGCCCTGCAGAGCCCGGCGATCCAGGAACGGGACGAACACGAGAAACGCCGCCGCCGCGCCGAACGCCAGCACGCCTACCTGCTCGCCTTCGAAGCCGGCGATGTGGCTCGGGAGCAGCTTCAGGGTGTGAAACATCGCCAGGAAATACCACTCGGGTCGGATCCCCGCGGGCACCGCCGCGAACGGATCCGCCTTCTGTCCGAGCTCCCACGGATAGAACAGCGCGAGCGCCGCAAGAAGCGCCAGCGCGACGTACCAGGCGAGCACGTCGCGAAGAACGTAGTTGGGGAAGAATGGCATCTGGGGAACGCGCTCGCCCTGTTTGATCCGTTCTTCGACCGCAATCGGCACGCTCATCCCCTGTCGCTGGACCAGCAGCAGGTGCAGCGCCACCAGCGCCGTCGTGATCGCCGGCAGGATGGCGACGTGCAATCCGTAAAACCTCGACAGCGTCGCGCCCGTCACATCGTCGCCACCGCGAAGCACGCGAAGGAGAAACTTGCCGGCGAAGGGCACCGCGCCGGCGATGCCAGTGCCGACTTTGGTGGCAAAGAACGACAGCTCGTTCCACGGCAGCAGATACCCGCTGAAGCCGAACCCGAGCATCAGGAAGAGCAGCAGAATGCCGCTCACCCAGGTCAGCTCGCGCGGTTTGCGATACGACTTCAGCAGGAACACGCTGAAGAAATGCGCGAACGCCAGCGCGATGAGGAGATTCGCCGACCAGCTGTGGATGTTTCGAACCAGCCAGCCGAACTCGACGCGGGTGACGATGAACTGGACGCTTTCGTACGCCTCGGCGGCGCTCGGCCGGTAGTAGAGAAGAAGCAGGATGCCGCTGCACACCTGGACCGCGAACAGAAACAGCGTCATGCCGCCCAGGTAGTACCAGACCTTCTGCGCGTGGACGGGCACGCCTTTTTCCGCGACGAAGTGGCGGACATCGCTCAAGTCGATGCGCTCGTCCAGCCAGACGATCGTCCGCTGCAGAAGAGTCATGAACGTGACACCACGATCTCCGCGTCGGTGCCCTCGCCGCGGATGTTCACGACAAACGCTTCGAGTCCACGCGGCGGCGGCCCGGAGACGACGTTGCCGCCCAGGTCGTACGTGCCGTTGTGGCAGGCGCACCAGAGTTGCGACGTATCCGCCTTGAACTGGACGGTGCAGTCCAGGTGCGAACACACCGCGCTGAACGCGCGAAGCTCGCCCTCCGCGGTACGCACGACGATGCCCGGCTTGTTGCCGAACTTGAAAATCTTTCCCGAATTCGGTTTGAGTTCGGCGGCGCGGCCGGCGACCGCCGTCGCCGTCTCGGGTTCGCCGCTTGGCGGTGGAACCAGAAAGCGAGCCACCGGATACGCCATCGCGGCCGCGGTCGAAACGAACCCGACGGCGAGAAGGGCGTCGAGAAAGCTGCGTCGATCGAACGGCTGATCGCCGCCCTGCCGGGCAAACGGAAAGTCAGTAGGCGTGTTTGGCATCCGTTACGTGTCCGCGCGCTGGGTCGGGCAAGTCACGCGCCAGCCGCAACGGAAAGAAACGCCCGCTTGAAGCGGCCCACTGCCGGAAATCCGGAAGCGAAGTGGCGTTAGTTCGTTGGCTTCGCCGGTGGCGCGTCGCCGCGCGCCGACAGATACAGCGCGTTGAACAGCATCGGAAACGTCGCATGCGTCTGTGCCCTGTGCTGCGGCCGAAGGCCGAACAATACCACCTTGCCGGGGTTCAGATCGACGGCGACCACCGCCGCCCGCCCGGTCATCAGTTCTTCACCCTTCAACCAGCCCGATGCCACGACGCCAGTGTTTGGATACCGCGCGATTACGTTGGTCTTCTGCGAGGCGAAGCCCTCGACAATCGAGAAGAACGGGCTGTTGATGTAGAAGCCGTACGTATCGGCCTCCATGCCGGAACCGATGGCGTGCTGCGTGTCGACTTCGAGCTTCAGGATGGCGCCGGGTGCGAAGTGCTGATCGCGTGTCAGGCCTTTCTTGAGGTTGCGCACGGGGATTGGCAGCCGCTCGATCGCCAGATCGCAGGCATTGCCCATCGTGATCAGCGTTCCGCCGTCGGCGACGAACTGCTTCAGGTTGTCGACGCCGGTTTCGCCGATGCCGCCACGGTACTCGGGCCGGATCGACGGCGCATCGTAACCGTCGACGATCGATCGGGCATCCTGATCGGCCAGGATGATGGCGTCGAACTTCTGGCGCAGCCGGCCGGCGCGGACGTCGTCGTTGTGGATCGACGTCAGGTTGAACTCGTAATGCTCGAGCACCCAGCGCGTCCACCCTTCGTCCATGTTGCCGCCGGTCCACGGCTGATACATGCCGATCCGCGGCGCGCGGAAGCTCAGGGGTTCGGGGTTCAGGGTTCGGGGTTCGGGGTTCCGGGGTTCCGAATTCTTTGTTCGCGACTCAGCCATCGCCTTGACCGACAGCCCGAACTCTTTCGCGACGCGCTCCACTCGATCGCGGCCGACGTTAGCCACCGTCACGTGTGAAGGACCCTCGAACGCGACGCGTGCGCCATCCTTCAGCAGGCGATTGATCGCAATCGCGGAATCGGGTCCCTTGTAGTCGAACGCGTATCGATTGCCGGAACCGGAAACCTCGCCGCCGGTTTTCGCAACCGTTTCGGATTCGAGTCGCGTCATCTTGACGTCGGGCAAGGCGTTCTTGACAAACACCGTGTCGACGCCAAGCAGCATGCCGAGCGACCAGGCCGTTACGTCATAGGGCGGTTCCGGCGGTGCGTTCGGTCCGCGGCGGACCTCCGGGTAGGTTTGAACCTCGAGCATGTCCTTCGCATAGCGCGCGAACACCTGCGTCATCGGAATGACGAACGTCCCGGCTGCGTACTTCTTGCCATCCGCGTCGAACGCGGCGTCGGCGCGGAACACTTCCACGCCGGCAGTGCGGAGTTTCTCTATCAGGTGAGCCGCCTCGCGGACGTCGTGCTGGCCTTCGGTCGGCACGAGGATCGCGCTGACCGGACCTTTGCGGCCGTCTTCGATCGTCTGCCGGTTCACTTCGTAAATCTGCCTGAGGATGGCTTCGCGGCGGTCCGCCGCCGTGTCGAGCAGCGCCATCGTCGCGATCAACTCGTAGTCGACAATGTCGCGGAGCGTCCAGCGGCCTCCGAGCCACGGACGCGGATACTCGGTGCGCGAATTAATGTCAGACGGCGCCGCCAGCGGCGCGTCGCTGAACTGATTGCCTCGTCCGCCTGGCCCTGTCGAAGGGCCCTCACCACGTCCGCCGCCGGCTGCAGGGGTGGGGCGGCCGGGCGTGGCGCGTTGTTGCTCCATCGGCGCCGCGATTCGTGCGCTGGCAACTTCAGTGAGCAGCCCGATTTGGTTATGCCACCACCCGCTCCACGCCATCGCGCCTTCCCAGAAATTGGTGTAGGTGGAGTTGTAGATGATCCCTTCTTTGCCGGCCGCCTCGAGCGCTGCCGCCTGCGATTGTCCGAGGATGCCGTTCCAGCGATAGATCAACGGATGCACGTTCGGGTTGATCGGGTCGGTTGCCGGCATGACGAAGATGCGCGCGCCGTTGCTACCCATCTGATGCTCGTCGAGCCACACCGAGGGGAACCAGTCGTGCCACAACAACCGCGCGGTGTACTGGCTTTCCTTCTGCGTGAACATGTACATGTCGCGGTTGTTATCGTGCCCGACGTACGGATGGTAGAGGTACGGAATCGGACTGTTCGCGTACGGCGTGCCGACGTTCTTGTTGAACCAGTCGGTCACCAGGATCTGGCCGTCGGGATTGAGGCTCGGCACCAGCAAGAAGATCACGTTGTCGAGAACCTTTTTCACTGCTGGTGAGTCCTCGGTCGCCAGCCGATGCACCAGTTCGATGGCCATCTGGGTTGCGCCGATTTCGGTCGCATGAATGCTGCAGGTGATGGCCAGGACGATCTTGCCTTCGCGGAAAATCGCGTCGCGTTCCGCGTCGCTTGGTGACCCACCCTGGAAGTAGAGCTTCTTTTCCAGCTGCTTGTAACGGTCGAGATTCTTCAACGTGTCGGGCGACGAAATCTCGAGAACCACAAACGGATTGTTCTGGCTGGTCTTGCCAAGCTCGCGGACGCGCACCCGATCGGAATTGGCGGCGGCCAGCTTGTAGTATTCAACCGCCTTGTCCCAACGGACCAGTTTTCCGTCGGCGCCGATCCGGTGGCCGACGAACTGTTCGGGCGTCTGCAGTGTGCCGGCCGCGGTCGCGACAAACGTACACGCCGCGGTGACAAGAAGAGCGAAGCGAAGAGAGCTGCGAGATAGCATCGGACCTCCAGCGGCCAGCCACTATAATAGTCCGCCACGAGAGCCACCGAGATGGCACCACTGAGAGATCGCCACCGAGAGATCCACCACCGAGTCACTGAGTCACCGAGTAGCGATCAGATTGAATGCTCTGTGGCTCTGTGGCCCTGTGGTCAATCTCTCCGTGGTTCCACGATATGCCCCAGGCTCTGAGGCTCTCCTCGCGGATGGACGCGATTCAGACGCCGATTGTCCAGGTAATTGGCGATCTCATACGCCAGACGCCGGGCACGATCTCGCTCGGCCAGGGCGTCGTCCATTACGGGCCGCCGCCAGAAGCACTCGCGGCCGCCCGCGCGGCGGTGGCTGACCCCGAGACGCACGGTTACGCGGACGGGAATGGCAACGCCGATCTGATCGAAGCGATTGACGAGAAACTGCGGCGCGATAACGGCATCGATCCTCGCGGCAGCCGCGTGATGGTGACGGCCGGCGGCAACATGGCGTTTGTTCACGCGATCCTCTCGATCACCGGGCCGGGTGACGAAGTGATTTTGCCGGTGCCGTTCTATTTCAATCACGAGATGGCGATTCAGATGGCCGACTGCCGTGTCGTGCGCGTGCCGACCGATGCGGAGTACCAACTGGATCTGGAGGCGATTCAGCGCGCGATCACGCCGCGCACGCGCGCGATCGTTACGGTGACCCCGAACAATCCGTCGGGTGCAGTGTTTCCCGAACCGGCGCTGCGCGCCGTCAACCGGCTCTGCGCCGAGCGCGGCCTGTTTCACATCAGCGACGAGGTTTACGAGTACTTCACCTACGGCGGGATCGGCCACTCGTCACCGGGCGGGTTCGATGATGCCGCCGCGCACACCATCTCGTTGTTCTCGCTGTCGAAAGCCTACGGTTTTGCCGGCTGGCGGCTCGGCTACATGCTGTACCCGGAACAGTTGGCCGATGCGATGGCGAAAGTGCAGGACACGGTACTGGTCTGCCCGGCGGTGATTTCCCAGGTGGCGGGGGTCGCCGCGATGCGCGTCGGGCCGTCCTATCCGAAACAGTTCGTGGCCGGTTTCGCCGAAATTCGCGACGTCGTGATTGCCGAGTTGCGGGCGCTCGAGCCGCGGTGTGTGGTTCCACCAGCCGACGGCGCCTTTTATTGTTTCATTCGCGTCAACGCCGACCTCAAGCCGATGCAGGTTGCGGAGCGGCTGATCCGCGAGCATCGCGTCGCGGTGATCCCCGGTGATGCGTTCGGCATGACCGACGGCTGCTATTTCCGGGTGGCGTTCGGCGCTCTGCAAAAAGCGACCGTTGCCGAAGGGGTCGGCCGACTGGTGTCGGGCCTGCGCCAGATCCTCGGCTAAACGTCCAGTTCCTCAGCCTCGTCGGCGCGCTCCATGATGAATCGGAATCGCGCTGACGCATCTTTGCCCATCAACTCGTTGATCACACGGTCGGTCACGATGTGATCGTTCACTTCGACACGCAACAGTCGCCGCGTCTTCGGATTGAGGGTGGTTTCCCACAACACCTTCGGCATCATCTCGCCGAGCCCCTTGAAACGCGTGATTTCAGGGGTAGAGCGGTGGTGGCCGTTCTTCTGCTGCTGCTTCAGAATCGCCGCCTTATGCGCGTCGTCGAGCGCCCAGAATGTTTCTTTGCCGATGTCGATCCGGTAGAGCGGCGGCTGTGCCAGAAAGACCTTACCGTTGGCGATCAGCTTCGGCAGGTGCCGATAGATGAAAGTCAGCAGCAGCGTCGCAATGTGATTTCCGTCTGAATCCGCGTCGGCGAGGATGATCACTTTTCCGTAACGCAGCTTGGTGATGTCGAAATTGTTGCCGAGCCCGCAGCCGAGCGCCGTCACCAGGTCGGACAGTTCTTTGTTCTCGAGTACTTTCGCCAATGAAACGCTTTCGGTATTCAGCACTTTGCCGCGGAGCGGCAGGATGGCCTGCCGCGCGCGGTCGCGTCCTTGCTTGGCCGAACCGCCGGCCGAATCGCCTTCGACGACGAACAGTTCGCTGCTCTCCGCCTCGGAGTTGGTGCAGTCGCTCAACTTGCCGGGCAGGTTGAGGCGCGTCGAGGTGGCGCTCTTGCGCGATACCTCGGCTTGCGCCGCGCGGCTTGCCTCGCGCGCCCGCGCCGCGAGAATAATCCGCGCGACAATCTGATTCGCGATCGAGGCGTTGTGGTTCAGCCAATGTTCCAGCGCCGGGCGCACGACGCCGTCGACGGCCGACACCAGTTCGGGGTTGTTCAGCCGGTCCTTGGTCTGTCCCTGAAATTGTGGTTCCTGGACGAAGACGCTGAGGACGCCGGTCACGCCTTCGCGAATGTCTTCAGCAACCAGCGTGACACCCTTCGGCGACATGCTGTGGGTTTCGATGTAGTTCCGAACCGCCTTGCCGAGGCCGGCGCGCAGACCGTTTTCGTGCGTGCCACCCGATCCGGTCGGGATACCGTTGACGTAGGACCGCACGTGTTCGTCGGTCGCCTCGGTCCACTGCAACACCAGGTCGAGACGCAGACCTTCGTCCTTGAACAAGGTGAACGGCGTGTCGTGAATCGGTTTGGCGTTTCGTTCGCCGACAATCTTTTTCAGATAGTCGATCAGCCCTTCGGCCTGTTCGAAGCTGTACTTTTTCTTGCTGGTTTCGTCTTCAAAGGAAACCTTGACACCTTTGTGCAGATAACTGACCACCTCGAGACGCTCTTTGATCACCTCGGGATCGAATTCGATCTTGGGAAAGATCGCGGCGTCCGGGTGGAAGTAGACTTTGGTGCCGCTGCCGCGTGCGGGGCCGACTTTTTTGAGGCCGCTGACCGCCTTGCCCTGCTTGAACCGCATCTCCCATTCGGATCCGTCGCGGCGAACAGTGGCGATCAGTTCCTTGGACAGGGCATTGACCACGCTCGCGCCGACGCCGTGCAAACCGCCGGCAGTCTTGTAACTGCCATGTTCGAACTTGCCGCCCGCATGCAGAACGGTGAAGATCACTTCAAGCGCGCTTTTCTTGCTGGTCGGATGTTTGTCGATCGGAATGCCGCGGCCATCGTCTTCGATCGTCAGCGACGATCCATCGGCATGAAGTGTCACCCAAATGTTTGAAGCATGGCCGTTCATGGCCTCGTCGACGGAGTTGTCGAGAATTTCCCACACGAGGTGATGCAGCCCAGCCGAGCCGACACCGCCGATATACATACCTGGCCGCTTTCGGACAGGTTCAAGACCCTCTAGGACCGTGATGTCTTTCGCGGTGTAGTTCGCGGATGCCATGTCTATAATGTGCGCCTTGTGAGAAGTGTGGCCACGATCGCGTGTCGGCTGCTGTGTGTGTGCCTCCTGATTGTAGCGGCATTTTTGCCGCTGAACGCCCGCGCGGCGGCGATTATCGAGGACGTGCCGGTGCCTGGCAGCACCACGGCGCTCGCGCATGCGCTCGGAGTGGATCCGCCGCCCGATCGTGCGCGCTTCATGCACGAGATCACTCGCCTGGTGTACGACACGACGGAATTCCGAACGCCGTCGGTTGCGGCCTTTCTCCTGTCCATTCGGCAGCCGCCGAAGAATGCTGGTCCGCCGCTCGGCGGACCGAACACAGCCGATGCGATTCCCGTCCCGCTGAGCCCCGACACGTGGGGGGACGCCGTGTTCCATCGGCGTGTCACCCGCGACACGCTCGTCGCAGCGATCATTGCGGACCGCAACGCGTCGCTGCTCTGTCACGGCCTGACCAAGCTGGACGACGCAACGCTCGAGTATTTTGCGGCGCATCCGTCGCTGTTGACGCGGATTTACGAGCGCTCGGCGCCGCTGTTTGCCGCTTTCGCCAACAGCATTCGTATTCGAGATAACCGTGCCGTGCCGGCCGGCGACGATGCGGCGGCCGCGCTATGGGAACTCGTTCTCAACGAACGAACGACGCGTGCCGATCGTTTTTTTACCGCCCTGCTCGAAAACAACGACGGCCGTCTGGCGTATCTCTACGACACCATCGCGCAAGTCAATGCACCGCGTCAGGCGTTCATGCTTGGCACGTGGCTGACCGACACCGCACGGTTCGAGCGCTTCAAAGCGCTCGCCGCCGCCATGAGCGGCGTTCGGGAATGGCACGTGCGCGTGCTGCCGTTCGGCCGGTCGTCATACGACCTCGGAATGGCGCTGGCGCGTATTGCGTTCAACACCGACGGTCGTCCCGCGCCACCGGCGGGGCGCGGATACTGGCACCGGATCTTCACCGGTTCCGAGCTAAGCGACGAGCAGCCGTTCGATGCCGCGTGGGTCGCCGAGACGATCGTGGCCGCGGACGTGCGGCAGCGCGGTGACCGTCTCGATCAGATCACGTTCGCGCAGCGCGTGTTCGGCGACGACTCGTCGAACCGTACGGACCAGTTGTTCACATTGCGTTCGATGCCGCGCTTCCGCGCGCTGCTGCTATCGCTCGAGCGCGCCGGCATTCGCGCACCGGGGCTGTACGCCGCGCTGGTGCGTCACGCCGGCAAAGCATCGAGCTTCGAAGGTCGCCGCGGCTACGTCGCTCAGGCGCAACTGCAGGCCGCGATCGCCATTGTGACCCGCATGACCACGGTTGGCACGCTCGACCGTGCGACCGCCGAACGGTTGCTCGAGCGACTGAGCGCGTTGCCGGTCGAAAGCGGTACCGGCTACGCGGGAGGTGTTGCGCGGTGGCTGCGCGAAGTGGTCTATCCGCTGATGCCGCAGGCGACCGACATCGAGGGCGCGATCATCGGCGGTCTGGCGGGACGTCCGCTCAACCCGGCGACCGCCCGTCGGATTACCTGGGAGGGACAACGCTATCGCCTCGACCTGACCGCGGCCGAGCAGCAGCGCCTGCGCCGGGTTCGCGAGAAACAGGCCGCGCCGCCGATCGATGTGCCGTTGCAGATGGCGGAAGCGGCGCAGACGTTGCGATCCGACAAACTGACGACCGACGACCTGCAGGACGTCGTGACACAGTTCAATGCGCTCGCCACCGACTTGCCAGAGAAAACCCGCGACGAGGAAGCAGACGATCTTCCGGTCGGGGTCGCAATGCCGCCGCCGCTGCACGAAACAATCAAGCGCGCGAACGAAGACCTGACCAGGGCGCTGCGCGGCAAAGACCTGAAACGTGCCGCCAAAGTTGCCGAACCGATCATCGAACTGGCCGACGACCTGCTGGCGCGCAACCTGCTGTCGCTGGCCTATGCGATCAGCGTCGGCGATCCGGAAGGGACTGTGCTGCTGGCCGACGACGTCTCGCATCGGCACGACTTCGGCTTTGCGCTGAAAGACAGCGAGATGCGCGCGCGCCTGGTGTGGGCGGTGCCGCGTCAGGAAGTGTCGCCGGGTGTGCCGTGGCACGTCGGCGGATCGCTGCTCGGACTTGACATCGCGTTGTCGACGCTCGCGCTACGGCGCGTCGCCACCGATCACATGCTCGAGGCGCCGAAGCTGACCTCGAACGCCCGCGACACATTCGCCGCGAGCGTCTCGCTGCTCGATCCGCTGGCGCTGCGCGACGACGACCGCGACGCGATCGCCGTCGCGATTGCACGGGGCCGTGAGCGCGTGACGCAACTGAATCGCGCCAGTCTCGACGCGATCGTCAGCGAGCTGCCGCTCGACGCCGCCCGGGTTCGCGCGCTCGGTTGGACGCTTGCGCACGGCACACCGGATCTGAGTTCGATGTTTTCGCTGACCGAATTGCTAGCGCTCGGCGGCGGCCGGATCGCCGAGCTTCAGGCCTGGGGTATGGGAGTCTTGTCGGTCAATGGCTGCCTCTGCTCGCGGCTGTTGCCGCCGGGGAGCTGGCCGGCGTTGGCCGGACGCCCGCAGCTCGGCCTTGCGGCGACGATTCTGCCCGACGTCAATTTTCGGATCGCCGAACTGCTGAAGGAACTGGACTTGCCGGCGCCGATTGCCAAGGTCGTTCTGTCGGCCGCGATCCAGGATTTTATCGATGAAGTCCGTCCAACAGATGATGGCGACTGGCTGGCGTTGTCGCGCGCCGCGCGCACCATTACTCGCGAACGGGTGGAGGATTACGTTGCCGCAGCGACGGCAACTGGACCGTTGATGCCCGATGTGCCGCGTACGCCTGAGGTGAACCGGTGAGGGCGATGTGGACCGGCGCGGTGGTCTTCGGTGCCGTGATGGCGATTGGTCACGCGCAGCAGGAACCGCAGTTGCAGATTCTGTCGCCTGGTACCGACGCCTATCTGACCGGGCCGACGCTCCTCCGCGCGCGCCTCACACCGCCGACCCCGGTGACCGTGCTGACCTTCTTCGTCGATGGCCGCCAGGTGTGTTCACTGACCCGCGAACCGTTTGAGTGCGAGTGGGACGCCGGCAATTCGATCGCCGAGCATCAGATCCGCGCCACGGCGACCGTGATTGGTGGCGGCCGTGTCGTGCAGACCGTGCGTACCAAAGGTGTTGGCTATAACGAAAAGGTCAACGTCGACGTGGTGCAAGTTACGGTGACGGTCAGCGACAATCGCGGCAAGTTCATCGCTAACCTGCCGCGCACGGCGTTCCATGTCTTCGAAGACAACAAGCCACAGAGCATTTCGCACTTCACGTCGGAGGATATTCCACTCGAATTGATCGTGGCGATCGACATCAGCGGCAGCATGACGCCGGCGATGCCGAAGCTGCGGACTGCAGTGAAACAGTTCCTCGCCGACGTGCCGCCCAAGAATCAGGTGACGCTGCTCGGATTCAACGACACCATCTTCACGCCGACCCGGCGCGCCACCGATCCGGCCGAGCGGGCGCGGGCGGTCGATCGCCTCGCCGCCTGGGGATCGACCGCGCTCTACGACGCGATTCTTCGCGGCGTCGAAATGCTCGGCCGACAGGTTGGCCGCAAAGCCCTGGTCGTCTTCTCTGATGGTGAAGATCAGGGCAGCCACGCCACGATCAATGACGTCGAGCGCCGCCTGCAATCGAGCGACGTGACGCTGTACATGATTGCGCAAGGCCGAGGCGTGACGCTCGATTCCTTGAAGCGGGTGATGGAACGCCTGGTCCAACCAACCGGCGGGCGCGCTCTGTTCACCGAAAACATCGAAGAACTGCACGGCGCCTTTGTCGATCTGCTGAGCGAGCTCTCCAACCAATATCTGCTGGGATACTCGTCGACCAACTCCAGCCGCGACGAAACCTACCGTCGCATCCGGGTGGATGTCGATGGCCACCACGAAGTACGGGCCCGCCAGGGCTACCGCGTCCAGGGTACCAAATGAAGAAGGGCTTCCTCGGCATCGCCTGCGCCTTCTGGCTGTTCGCGACATTGCGGGCTCAGGCCCCCCCGCCAGCGCAGCAGGAACAGCCACGGTTCCGCGCCTCGGTTGAGGTCACCTCGCTCGACATTTCAGTCGTCGACGACCGGGGAAAACCGATCGCCGGCCTGGCGCCCGCCGATTTTTCTGTCCGGATCGATGGCACGCAACGCAAAGTCGTTTCGGCGGAATGGGTGTCGCTGGTCGCCGACGGTAAGGCGCCGCCGCCACCGCCGCCGCCCGATGGATATAGCTCGAACGAGAGTTCGACCGGCGGCCGCTTGATCGTGCTGGCGGTTGACGAGCCGAATATCCGGTTCGGCGGTGCGCTCGCCATCACCAAAGCAGCAAATACCTTCGTCGATCGGCTCGCGCCGTCGGATCGCATTGCCGTCGCCGGCATCGGCAACGGCGCGCCGTCGACACCATTTACCGCTGACCGGGAGCGCGTCAAGAAGGCGATTAGCCGGATGGTCGGGCAGAAGCAGGCCGGCAGGGCTGGCGACCTCGGCCACAACATCGGCGTCGCCGAAGTCATGCAGATCGATAAGGGCGATGTCGGCCTGTTGCAGGCAGTGGAAGAGCGCGAATGCCAGGGGCTGAGCGGCCCGACGCTGCTCGCCTGCATCACCGAAGTCGAAATGCAGGTACGCACCATGGCGGTGGATCTGAATCGCGAAGGCGACCAGACGATTCAGGGGCTGCGCGCGCTGTTCATGGGATTGCGCCGGGTGGAAGGGGCCAAGACGCTGATCCTCGTGTCGGAAGGCTTCGTGTTGACCGACACCAACATGATCATCGAGCTCGGTTCGCTGGCCGCGGCATCGCGCACGGCGTTGTACGTGCTCCGTCTCGACAACTCGACCTTCGATGCCAGCAGCGCGCGGATGGCGCGCGATCCGTTTGCTGATCGGCGCGTGCAGTTCGAAGGACTGGATATGCTCGCCGGCGCGGCGCGCGGCACGATTTTCGAGCTGACCGGCCGTGCCGAAGCGATCTTCGACCGCATCGACTCGGAAATTTCCGGGTACTACCTGGTCGGCGTCGAATCCGATCCGCGCGATCGCGACGGCAAGTCGCACCCGCTGCGCGTCGACGTCAGCCGGAAGGGCGCCGTCGTGCGATCACGCCGCCAGTTGTTGAATACTTCTGCCGACGAACGGGTCGGCCGTACTCGCCACCAGGCCGCCGCCGCTGCGCTCTATTCACCGCTGATCAACTCGGGACTGCCGATGCGCGTCGCGTCATTCGCCCTGCAGGGACCGGAGCGCGACAAAGTACAGGTGTTGATCCACGCCGACATCGGCACCGACTATGCGGCGTCGAAAGTGACAACCGTCGCCTACACGATCGTCGATTCAGCCGGCCGGGTCGTCGACAACAAGGCGTTCGACGCGCGGCTGTTGCCGGTAATGACCGGCGTACCGTCACCGCTGCAATACAAGACCGGCGCGAGCCTCCCGCCCGGCGACTACACGCTCAAGCTCGCGGTGGTCGAAGGCGAGCGCGTCGGTTCCGTCGAACACGCCGTACACGCCACGCTGCCGTCATCGTCCGATCTGACGTTCAGCGAGCTGATGGTCGGCGGTCCGATCGATGTCGGCGAGCTGCTGCAGCCGACGATCGGCTACCAGGTGACGTTCGGAACGGTTCACGGCTATTTCGAAGCGTACGGCCCGAAAGCCGGCACCGTCACGGTTGAATACGAAATCGGCACCGACGCCAGTTCGCCAGCGTTGATCAATGTTGACGTCGAGCCGCGGGCCGCCGGCGGTGAGCGGTCGATTTTCACCAGGGTCATTCCAGTCCACCAGCTGCCGCCTGGCAAATATTTGCTTCGGGCGATCGTCTCGGTGAATAACCGCTCCGTCAAAACGCTTCTGCGCGGCTTCGAAGTGGCCGCACCCAAAGTGCTGATGACCTCTGCCGAGGGGCTCGGCGCGACATCGACTGACGCTGAACTGTTCCTCCCGGTCGAAGATGCCGCGATGAATCCCGAGTTCGAGAAAGAGCTGGCGACGAGCCCGGACACCTTGGCGCTGTTCAAAGAGCGGACGCCCGCGGAAACCCGGGAAGCCTTCGATCAAGGTGTGACGTTTCTGACGTCGGGCGATTATCCGAAGGCCGAGGCGAGCTTCAAGCGCGCGATTCAACCTGAAGTAGACAGCACGTCCGCGCTGGCGTATCTCGCCGTGACCTTCGCCTCAGCCGGCCGCGGCATTCAGGCGGCCAGCGCTTTTCAAACGGCGCTGGTCGATGGCGAAGAGATTCCGCAGATTTACCACTGGCTCAGCACGATGCTGATGCGCAATCACGACTACGGCGAGGCGCGCGCGATACTCGAGGAAGCGGTTGGCAAATGGCCCTCCGACTTGCGCTTCGTCCGGCCGCTGGCGATGCTGTATGCGACGTTCGGCCGCGGCCGCGAGGCGGTGCGCACGCTCGAGCGCTATCTCGAGCTGAAGTCTGACGATGCGACCGCGTACTACTACGCCGTGCAGTGGTTCTACACCGTTCACTCGCAGGGCGTCGTCGTCCACAACCGCGCGCAGGACGTACAGTTGGCGAAAGACTATGCGACGGCCTACGAAAAGTCCGGCGGCCCGCAGCTGCCGCTGGTGAAGCAATGGATTAGCTTCTTGGAAAGCGAAAAGTAGAATCCGCCAAGAACTTCGAGGGCACGAAACGGAGAGAACGGAGGCACGGTATCAACACCAAGCAACGGAGTAACGGAGAAAAGAAACCACATTCTAAACTCTGTTGCTCCGTGTTGAGCCCAAGTCTCTGTATCTACCGTTTCCCTCCGTCCACGGCCGCCGAAATCGCCATCGTCGCGTACGCGGCGGCGGCGCCAGAGATCCACTGATCGTGTTCGTAAGGGTAGCCGCTCTCGAAGTACGGCTGAATCGGTAGCGCCCGTGTTCTGACGTGCCACGTGCCATCGCTCGCCTGGGTCGAGAGCAGGTATTTCAAACCTGACTGATATGTCTGATCACCGGCGGCAACGCCTGCTTCCGATAGTGCGTAAAGTGCCATGCCGCTGGCGTAGGCATCGGTCGGCATCGCCGGCAGTTGTCCCCATCCGCCGTCGGGCCGCTGCAGATCGCGCAGCGCGTCGATTGCCGCCTCAATCGCCCCCCGATCCGCACGGGCCCACGACAGGCCGAGCAGCTTGAAGGCGCGTTCCTGCGTGCGATCGGCCGCGGTCTTCTGCATCCAGTTGCGCGCGCGCTCGATCCGGGCGGCGGTGTCGGCGGCTTCGGCGGGCGCACCGTAGTTCGACAGCGCGCGGATCATGAACGCGGTGGTGGTGAAGTCGTCGAACGTCAGGGGTGGACGGCTGCCGCCTCCTCGCCAGTTGCCTTCCGGCTGCTGCATGCCCTTGATGAAGTAGATCTTCGCGCGGACTCGGGCGTCGGCCGGTTGATGCGCTGCGGACGCCGCGAATAACTCGAAGCTGAGCGACGCGATTCCGCCGCCGCCGGCAATCGCGTACTCGACGTATCGCTCGGCCGTCGCTTCCGAAACCTCAGGAGGCAATTGCGCCAGCGTGTCGCCAACCGCGATGCCACGACTGCGTGCGATCGCCTGGGCGGCGGCCGGCAGCATCTGCGCGTGGCACGAATTGCAGCCGCCCTTCTTGATGAACGTCGGGCTGGTCTTCACCAGAAGGTCGAGGCCCTTTTGCGCGGCGGTTCGCAGTGCTGCCTGTGAGACGTCGTCGGCTGCCGCCGCCGATTGGGCGGCGAGCAGAGAGGCGAGCGTGATCGCAGCGAATTTCATGACGATCTCCTACTGTTGTTGACGCGAGTTCTGGTTGCGCGCGGCCGCTTCGGCTTCACGCAGCATCTTCGTCAGCGCGGTTTCACCACGCCGTGCGGCGGTCGTGACCGCGGTTTGCCCTTCAGCGACTGCCGTCACACTGGCCCCGCGAGCGAGCAGGAGCTTCACGATCTCCGGTGAGTCACGGTCGTACTGCACCGCCTGCATTAGGGGGGTATAGCCGCGGTAATCGGCGACGTTGACCGCCGCGCCCTTTTCCAGCAAAAGCTTGACGCCGTCGACATCGCCGCGCCCGGCGGCATCGGCGAGCGCTGTTTCGCCCCGTTTCGAACGCGCGTTGACATCGGCGCCGTGCGATACCAGCAGGCTGACGACGTCACTGCTGCGGACGTTCATCAATGGCGTGGCGCCGGTTTGCGATGTGGCGTTCGGGTTGGCGCCCTTGTCGAGGAGCAGCCTGACGTTTTCAGCGGATGCGCTGGCCGCGGCAAACAACGGGGTCTGACCGATCAACGACCGGGCGTCGACCTCCGCGCCGACTTCGAGCAGCAGCTGCACGACCGCTGCGCCGCCTGGCAGCATTGCGGCCGAATGCAGCGCCGTGCGCCCATCCACGGTCTTCGCGTTGACGTCAGCGCCCTTCATCAACAGCAGCTTCATCTTGGCGACGTCGGAAACCGCCCAGTGCAGCGCCGTCGCATTGCGTCGATTCCTGGTCTTCACGTCGGCGCCGGCGTCGAGCAACGCCTCCATGGTGTCGAGCGTCCCGGCATACGCGGCGTACATCAACGTTGTCGTTCCGGAGCCGTCGATTGCGGTGGCAAGCGACCGGTCGGACGCCAGCGCCTTCCGCGCGCCGACTCGGTCGTGCGCGGCGATGATGTCGAAGAAACTCTGAACGCGCGGTTCGGTTGTACGCTCGACGATCACCGCTTCGGCTGCTCGCCCCGGCATCTCCGCGCCAGAGTCGATCCACGCGCGCAGCACGTCGATTTCGTCGGGAGGCAACGCACCGGTCGGCGGCATCTGCAGTCCCGCGTCCGACCCGAGCAGTCGCTGAAGCAGTTTGCTTTCGGCCGCTTGACCGGGAACGATCACGACGCCGTAGTCGCCGCCGCGAAGCGCGTTCTGCCGCAGATCCAGGCGCAGCCCTGACTGCTGCTGCCGCGGCCCGTGGCAGCCGAAGCAACGTGCCGAGAGAATCGGTCGAACCTGACGCTCGTAGTCGACCTTTGGTGATCCGGCCTTAGCCTGCACCGGTGCTGACGAATACTGCGCGAGGGCAGGGACCGCCCCGGTGATCGTCAGGCCCGCGGCGATGAGGCCGGCGCGTAGGCATGCGTTTCCCATGGTGGAGCCTCGGATCTATTGGGAGTTAATACGCCAACTCTAAGAGAGCGCGCCGCGTACCGCAATGGTCCGAAAGTACCCGACCGGCGGCGTGCAGTACGAAAGTACTAACCCTCGAGCCGACCCTGCACCGCAAACATGGCCAGCTCTAACCGGCTGGACGCACCGGTCTTGCGATAGAGCGTTGCCAGCTGGTTTTTCACCGTCTGTTCTTTCAGCCCGAGCCGTGCCGCGATTTCCCGGTTTCCGGCGCCTTCGAGGATCACCCCAATCAGCTGCCGTTCCCGGGGCGTCAATTGTGATCTCATCACTAACTGATTAGAACGACGCGCCGCGGAAATTCGCACACCTCGGGTATCATGTGGCTGCTCAACCACACCAAAGAGCCAGATGTCCGCGGAACTTCAGTCTTGGGAGTCGTCTGCCGTGTCGGCAGCACCCTTCTTACTGCGAGTCGCACGCTTTGGATTCGGCTTTTTTGCGCTTCGCGGCGCCTTCGGCGACGCCGCTGATCGTGCGGCGCGGGCGCGCCGCGGCCTTGCCGCAGCCCGGCCGAGAAGTTCGGCCGTCGTATCGACCAACTGGGGGACCGGTTCGACATCCGGATGGTCGATCACCCGGTTCCCGATGTCGCCGTCTTCAGCCTGGACCGGCATCGAGTCGTCCGCAATGTTACCGACCAGTTCTTCGATCGCTTCGTACGATTCATCGACCTGCGGCAGGCCGTCGATTGATGGAGTGTGCACCGGAAGCTTCGGGAGTGCCGAACCCTGGAACACCCGCAGGCCGCCACGGCGGTCGCGTTCGATGCGCACCAACTGTTCGCGCTGCAGCGCCTTGAGAAGGTCCATCAGCCCGCCGAAGTTATAGCGGCGTTCATCGAAACCACCTTCGGCCTGTCTCAGGATCTGTTTCACGTTACGGAGATACATCGGCCAGCGGGCATTTTTGGCAGCCGCCAGGATTTTTGACGCGCGGGCAACGCCGTCGCTCTGGCCGCCGATCGGTTCGACCGCCGTCTGCGGTTGGCCTGCGCCATTCGATGGCGCGGTCACCGGCGATGCGGGTGTCGTCGCCAATCCGCTTGCGACCGGCATTGATGCGACGCTCGTCGTGTCGCCGTCGCCGGCATATCCGTTGTTCAATTCGACGGTGACGCTGCGCCCGGCAGTCTTCAGCGTGACGACCCCTTCCTTCGCAAGCTTTTCGGCGAAGTCGAGGAAGGACGAAGCGCCGTAGTTCCGCTCGGAGAACGTCGAGTCGAGTTGCAGCAGCGTGCTCTTCAGCAGGCCGGTCTGCGGTGTGACTTCGCGGTCCGCGAGAATTTTCAGGGCGCGTCGCAGCAGCGGCACTGCCTGCTGAATCGGCGCGGTTGCGGTCACTGCCGCGGGTTGCGGACGTTCGCCCTTCGAAGAGGAACGTCTGCCGCGAATCAGGTTCTCGTAAGCGATGAACTCGTGGCAGTTCTTCTGCAGGATGATGCTGGTGAACGCTCGCCCACCGACCACGAACACTTTCTTGTCGTACTGCTTCAGTTTTTCGACCAACGACAGAAAGTCGCTGTCGCCGCCGACGATCACATACGCGTTGATGTGAGGGTGGGTGAATGCCATCTCGAGCGCATCCAACGCAAGGTTGATGTCGGCGCCGTTCTTGTCGCCGCCGGGCGTCAAATTGCGCTGGACCAGCCGAATGGCATGCTGGGTGAGGTGCCGGCTGTATTCGCCGGCCCGCGTCCAGTCGGCGTAGGCGATTTTGGTGACGACCTCGCCACGCTCCTTGAGCGCCTCGAGGATGTTCCCGACGTCGAAATGCTCGCCGAGAGTATTTTTGACGCCGATTTCGATGTTGTCGAAGTCGATGAAAACGGCAATGTTCACGCGATCTGTTGGAGGCAAAACCAGTCCTTCGTATATCCGGGGCCCTTATCCCCGTGGTGTTGTAGGGTCTCT
>Ga0207659_10000765_pt1 | contig 19101 bp, 8 predicted proteins | sample KBSM43metaG_FD_184330 | JGI IMG/M metagenome (GOLD analysis project Ga0207659, IMG submission 184330) | Miscanthus rhizosphere microbial communities from Kellogg Biological Station, Michigan, USA - KBS M4-3 metaG (SPAdes) (version 2) | ecosystem: Host-associated > Plants > Roots > Rhizosphere >...
CGAGAATGCATTCCGGCCGTTTCAACTCCTGTCCGATGTAGTTGAGGGACGCTTTGTCGATTCCGAAATCCAGAACGGGATTAGGTTTCATCGTTACACCCGGCGAAGATAGTCCACGCGGTAATTGGCCGGGAAGGGCGTGACCTGATTCTCGGAGGCCCAGGCGTCCCACTTCTTTGCGAGCGACTCGACCAACTTCGGTTCCTTACTGGACAGGTCGTCCATCTCGGTTCGATCGCGCTCCATATCGTAAAGTTTCCAGGAGTCGCCGCGCAGTGCGGTCAACTTGTAACGGCCCTCGCGGACCGCTCGGGTTCCTTCGTGCTCGAAGTAGAGAGCCCTTGCCGGCATTCTTCTTCCATTTAGCGTGGACATGAGGCTCACTCCCGCCATAGGCAGGATCTTTCTTTCTCCGAGCCGCTCGGGATAAGAAGCTCCGGCCGCCTCGACAATGGTCGGCATAAGGTCAATGAGGTGAGTGGGCGTATTGTCGATCGCATTCGTCCTCCGGATTCGACGAGGCCAATGCACGATGCAGGGGGTGCTGATGCCGCCCTCATGCGAGTAGTGCTTGTACATGCGCCACGGCGTGTTGGAGGCATTGGCCCAGCCCGACCCGAAACTGTGGTAGGTTCCCGGACTTCCCATCTGCTCCAGTTCCGGGCCACGGTGCAGGACATTGTTTGCGCTCGAGCGCACATCGAATCCGAAAGGGTCCCACTCCGCGCAGGCACCGTTGTCGCTCATGAAGAAGACGAGCGTATTTTCCAACTCTCCCCTGGCGCGCAAATCCGCGATGACGCGTCCGATGTTCTGATCCATTCGATCGACCATCGCGGCATAGATCGCCATTCGCATGGCAAGGTCTGCCCGCCGATCCTCCGGCAGACTGTTCCAGGGTGGATTCTCTGCTGTCTGTGTCTCGCCGAAATTCGTGAACTTGGACCGCGGCGACAATGTCGTCTTTCCCGGCACCAGACCGAGCCGCTTCATTTTTGCGAGGCGTTCCTGCCTGAGCGCGTCCCATCCCGTCTCGTACCGGTGCCTGTACTTTGCGATGTCCTCGCGCCGCCCGTGCAGCGGAAAGTGTGGCGCGTTATACGCGAGATATAAGAACCAGGGCTGACCTGGAGTTGTTCGGGCGTTCTCGAGAAAATCCAATCCGTAATCGGTCAACGCGTCAGTGCCGTAGAAACTGCCGGCGCTGTAGTTTCGTGTGCTGCTTCCCTGCGGCCGCCGGATGTATCCGTTTTGATCCCAAAACGTCGCCGCGCTGATGAGCGTTCCGTAGAACTGCTCGAACCCATGACGCGTCGGGTCCTCAGTTCCAACATGCCATTTGCCAGACATGAAAGTCCGATAGCCCGATGGGCGCAACACCTCGGCGAGCGTCGCCGCATTTTCCGAAAGCCTCCCCCGGTAGCCCGGATGTCCGAGGTCCGTGACCATATGCCCGATGCCGACCCGATGCGAATACTGTCCGGTGAGAATGCTCGCGCGCGACGGGCAGCAACGGGCTGTGGAATAGAACTGCGCAAGGCGCACGCCGTTGGAGGCAAGGGCGTCGAGGTTCGGCGTTTCAATCTCTCCGCCAAAACAGCCCAGATCGCTGTAACCGAGATCATCGGCGACGATCAACAGAATGTTTGGCCGGGTCTGCTGCTGGACAACCAGGCCGATCGAGGCCGAGAGCGCCAGGAATTCGCGTCGATCCATAGTCAGTGAACTCCTCGTAATAGATTGTCAAATTGATTGACGACCATATTCACTAATCTCATTCCGAAACTATTTTGCCGGCAAAGTAAACGTTACATAGCCCGTCGGTGCGCCTGGATGTGGCGCAGCAGCATTTGCACCGGACGCATTGCCGATTGGAACGAGCAGATACGCGCGTCCGTCGATCTCGTACATCACTGGCGAACCGCGTACTCCGGATGCGCCGCCGAGCGGCGCCGACCAGAGGACCTTCCCGGTGTCGGTATCGTAAGCGTAGATCGTGCTGTCGCCGCCAAAGCCGAAAAGCAGACCGCTTGCAGTCACGATGACACTGTTTCGCATCTGCGGGATCCCGGTACCGTGAATGCCCTGTGCCGCAAGTGTCGGATCGTCGCCAAAGCCGGTTTGCCAACGGATGGCGCCCTTGTTCAAGTCGTAGGCGGTGATGACGGTATACGGCGGCTTCATCATGGGGCCGATCACGCCGTACTGTCCGTTAATGCTGTACTGGAGGTAGTTCGTTCCTTCGGGATATTGAGGTGCAGCTCCACGTCCTGCCTGCTGCCGAGTCCGTGCGCCCCCGCTACCCACGAGGAGTTCGGGAGGCGCACCTGAGCCCGCAGTTGCTCCTCCGCGTTGTCCTCCGCCACCGCCGCGCGCTCCGCCCCCACGCGCTCCGCCGACTGTTGGCGATAACAGGAACGTGGTGAGTTGATCCATTTCTTCCGGACCAAGCTGCGCATTTGCCGGCATTTGCCCCCGGCCATTCGTGACAACGGCACCGATTGCCGCGGCGTCCTGCCTGCCGGCCAACGTGAGCAGCGATGGCACTGTGCCGGAACCTTCACGGTTCTCGCCATGACACTGCCGGCACTGTCGCTGGTAGATTGCTTCGCCGGGTAAAGCGGGATTGGCCGCTCCGCGATTGCCACCTCCGCCTCCCCCGCGGGGGCCTTCACCGGGTTTGTACAGGCGGATCAATGCCGGATTGTTTTGTCCAACGACGTACACCATGCCACTCGATGGCTCGGCGGAAGTCGTCCCGAACAGCGCTCCACCGTTGCTGCCGGGAATGTGAAGCGTCCATTTCTCGCTAATCGGCGTGTACAAGCCTAAGTTCACGGCACTCTCGAATCGCTCCATGAATGTCTCACGCTGCTGTGCCGTCATGTTGTTCAGTGGACTGATGTCGTCCTTTGTGAACGACTGCTTCACGAAGGGTGGAGGGTTGGTTGGAAAGGGCTGTGTCGGCCACGTCTGTTCGCCGGGCATCTCGCTTTTCGGCACCGGCCGCTCTTCGATAGGCCAAATCGGTTCGCCGGTCTCGCGATCGAAGACGAACAGGAAGCCGTTCTTGTTCGCGAGCGCGACAACGTCGAGGGTGCGGCCGTCTTTCCTGATCGTCGTCAGTTGCGGCGCCGAATTATTATCAAAATCCCAGAGATCATGGTGCGTCGTCTGAAAATGCCATAGGCGTTTACCTGTTCTCGCATCGAGTGCGATCAGGCAATCGGAGAACAGGTTCATGCCGATGCGATCCGCGCCGTAGTAGTCGAAGGTGGGAGATCCTGTTGGAAAGTAGGCGACGCCTCGTTTTTCGTCGATTGAGATTTCGCCCCAGGAGTTCGTCCCACCAATGTATTTCCAGGCGTCTTTGGGCCATGTGTCGTAGCCGAACTCTCCTGGATGCGGCACTGTGTGAAAAGACCAGACCTGTTTACCCGTCAGGATATCGAACGCGCGAAGATCGCCGGGCGGTGACATATATCCTTCGCCGGGAGCAGAGCCGAGGAGGATGAGGTTCTCGAATACCTGGCCCGGTGTGCCGGATTGAACTCTCCCGATGGACAACGGATCGCGGCCCAATCCTTCCCGGAGATCGACGACACCATCGTTGCCGAATGTGGAGATCACCTTGCCTGTTACGGCATCGATCTCCTGCAGATAATCGTTCATGCTGAAGATCAGCCGACGATCCTTGCCATCCTTGCTCTCCCAGTAGTTCACGCCGCGGGTCGTCATGGCCTGCATGCCTTCACGAATCCACAATTCTTTGCCTGTTCGCGCGTCGAGTGCGACAAGAGAGCTGCTGCGCCCACGTCCGTAGATCGTGCCGTGTATGACGATCGGATGAAACACGGTATCGCCGAAGGGATAGGACCAGGCGACCTGCAACTGCTGGACGTTCTGTTTCGTGATGTTTTTCGAATCGAAATACCGCGAGCTGTCGGCGTGACCGCCGTATGCGCTCCATGGTTTTTCGCGGACGGTTTGCGCCTGCAGCGAGCTTTCAACCTCGATTCGCGACACCGTCGCCACCGCTGCCAGGAGAAGGAGAGCGGGAACAAGAATCCTTTTTCGCATCGCAGATTCCCTAGCGTGCGGCTGCCGGAGCTGCCTGCGCGCGTGGCTTACCGAAAAGATGAAGGCACCAAGCTCGCCGGAGGTCACAACATCGTTGATGCCGTCTTTGTTCAGATCCTGAGCGACGATTTGCGAGCCGGCACCCGACGCATTGTGAATGAGTTCGGGCACGAACTCCGCGCCGCCGGGAGCCGTCTTATTGCGTGCCGTCCGGTAGCTGTACAGGACGGGTGCGCCATAAGGATCAGGGTCGGTCGTACTTTCCTGGTGCGAGTAGTAGCGTTTCCCGACGACAAAATCTGGAATGCGATCTCCATCCATGTCTGCACAGGTCGAGCCGTGAGGCTCGGAGAAGGTAACGCCTCCAGCGTTCTTTGAGGCGAAGTCATCGGCGATCATGTGCTGCACGAAGGAGATGTTTCCATTCGTTTCCTTTTTCTGCTCGTACCACGCTATGCCGAACACATGCGCCTGCAGGACAGTGACGACATCATTCATGCCGTCGCCGTTCGCGTCATACACGCACATCTCCGCTCCTCCAGGCGCGCCGCGGCCATTCTGGCGTCCGAACGCCTGCGGGTGGTACTTCCACATTGGGGTATCCGCCTTGCCGGGATTTTCCCACCAACCGTACGCGTTCAGAATGTCGGTCTTTCCGTCGCCATTGACGTCACCGGCACCAATGCCGTGCGCAACGTAAGTTCCCGGATCGCCTACCTGGGTGGAGAGCCATGGACCTGTCGGCTTTTCGGGATCGGGCTTCGCCCATCGGATTGCGCCTCCACTCATGTACACAAAGTCGGGCTTTCCGTCTCCGTCGATATCTTTCATCACCGACACCTCGGCCACTGTTGCCGCCGGCGGAACCACGCCGCGATAGGAATCCCAGCGACGCGACTCGCCTTTCGGGTTGACGTAAAGAGTTGTGTTGGATGTTGACGCCAGGAGGACATCGGGCCATCCATCGTTTGTGAAGTCTCCGGCAAACTCGAGCCAGTTGGACGAGAAATCCACCCCGGGGCGCGTGGGAAGCGCGAGATAGAATTCGCGCTTCTTTGTGAAGTCCGGGCCCATGAAGATAAACGGTCCGGAAACGACGTCCATGTTTCCATCTCGATCGAAGTCCGCGGCAGCGGAGGCAAACGAATAATAGAACGGCGTCAGTTGCGTCATCCGGAAATTGGCCGACAACTTTTCGGCGACGGCCTCTTTCAAGCTGAGATCCTTGTACGACACGTCACGGAAGCGCACTTCGCCTGTGCCGCCAACGTAGAGTCCAATGGGTCCGAATGCTCCAAGCGCTTCGTCGGCAGCGCCTCCGCCACCGCCGCCTTTATTCAGCCAGAGACGAAGAATGTTTGCGTCGACGACGATGTCAATGTCGTTCCAGTCGGTCGCCTTGTAGCCGGTAGACTCGGTGAGGTTGGGCAGTTGGACTGTTCCCGCTGCCGCACCTCGTCCCCTTCCACCGCCACCTGCCGGCGCGCCTGCTGCGGGCGGTGCTCCTGCACCTCCGGCACCACGTGCACCAGCAGCACCACCACCACCTCGTGGAGCAGCGTTGGGGTTAGGTTCCGGAGCCACGCGCATCAATCCTCCACCGTTGCGAAGGCGGTCGCGGGTTAGCTCTTTCCCATTGGCGTCCAGTGTTACGGCGTATGCAGCAACATCGCCTTCCGTCAGCGACACCAATACACCCTTCAAGCCGTTGTCGGTCTTCTCGGCTCGCAACAGCACCCCTGTCTTGCTGCCGGGCGACACCTTAAAGTCGAAGCCGACCTCAACGTCCTGCAACGATTTATCCAGCAACAACCATCCGCCCTCGGCAGATTTGGGCAAGCCGACAAGTTCACCGTTTGCCGCTTTCCAGTCCGCCTGTCCAATGACGTGCCAACCGGTTAGCGTGTTTCCCTTGAACGTCCAATCCGGAGTAAATGAGTAGCGTGTGCCGAGCACCAGCGCACTCAATGCCATCATAAAGACGACGAGCATGACCACACGCTTCAACATTCCGCACCTCCGGGAACTCCGTCGATCCGCAATTGGTTATTTTCTCGGGCTAGTTCGGCTTGAAAATTACAGCGAGCGCTGAGGCGGGTCAACAAAATCTATCCCATTGGTGCCTCTAAACCACGCGACGCCTCATTGCTTCGATCGCTTTCGTCCAATATAAGACGCCGGAGTTCATCGCTCAGCGCCTTCGCGAATACCGGTTCGCAGCGCCGGGGGTCGGCGTGCTCCCGGCAACCGGCACGCCGTTCAGATGCGGCTGTACCAACGGGGAGGCAAGGGCAATACCGCTGCCGGAAACCTGTACACCCGCAGCGTGCGCGCGGGTGAGGGGTACAGTTAACGTGACGGTGGCGTTGCCGCCTCGGCCGCCGCCGGCGGTGCCGGCAACGACTGCAGTTTCCAGATTTGCTCCGCCATCGATAGTGATGGTTTGCCCTGCGACAAAGCCGCCCGCATTTGCTACGGGAATTACCGTTGTACCCGCGTTGGTTGCGGCACTCATCGCCGAGGCACCGGCGGTGCCAACCTTCACGACCATGGCAGTCTCGAAATTCGCGCCCGCATCGATCCCAATCGTCTCGCCGGTTACAAAGTCCGCGACACTGGCGACTTTGATGTTGGTCCCGCCGACCAAGGAAGCCGCGGACAATGTCGTTGCAGGCTGCAGCAAGAAATCGGTGCAAAGGTTGTCCGCATCGAAGCCATCCGGAAAACGCCCGAGGCTCCGGTTCGCCGTAGTGGCAGGCCCGGCTCCCCGCCCTCCGGCAGCCGGCACGACCGCGATGCATCCGCCCCTTCCCTGCTCTGCTTCGAGCGTCGCGATCTCGGGACTTGTGATGTAGCCGTTGGCGCTCGAGCTGCTCTGCTGAGATCCATAGACGACCGCATCGACAACTACAGCACCGCTGGCATCCATCAGTGCGATCGAGCCCGCTCGGTTGGAAAGAACGCCGCCGAACCACTGCTTCGGAGCCGGCAGCCCCTGATATCCCGACGCCGTGTCGGCGCCGTTACCTATCGGCGCACCGTAGGGGTGGTTCTTCGAGAGGGCACTATCGAGCGTGACACCGCTGCCCAGCGCCTGTACGGCATCGCCACTCGTGTGCGCGAATTTCGTGGCGGGCGAGAAACGAATGCCCGTCCCCTCGTCGGAAACATCGATGCCGGAGGAATGATCGAACCGAAGCGGCCCGGCCAATTCCACTCCCGAACCGTTCGCACCCGCAGTGCCGATGCTTCTGATCGTCGCGAGTTCCTTCCAGCGGCCGGTGCCGATCGTCAACGTATCGGCCACCGTCATGTTGGCGTTGGCTGCAACCTTGATATTGGTCGCCCCTGCGGCAGCAGCAGCCGACAGGGTTGTTTGCGTTGCGGCCTTGCCGACCTCCGTGACCGTGGCGAGTTCATAGTTGCCGCCAATGTCGATGCCGATCTTCTCTCCCACCGTAAAACCAGCCGTGTTCGTAACCGGCAAACGGGTCGAGCCGGCGGGAATCCTGAGCCACGGTCCCGTAGACACGGGAATGAACACTGTTGTCGTGGCCGATGCTGCAGTTCCGACGCTGATGATCGTCCGACTTTCGCCGTCGATATCGATCTTCCGGCCGTTCGAGAAAGCCGCGACGCTTCTGACATTGATGGTTCTCGCGCCCGCGCCGGCAGGCCCTGCGAGTCCGGAACTGGAAAGCCCGAGCAGGTAATAGTCGCCGGCGGCAAGCTTCGTGCCGGCCGGAATTGTCGCGAGTTTCACGGGAGCCCACTGGCTTTGAGTGTTGATTAACGTCCAGTTGGAGACATCCGCAACTGTGGAAGACGCGTTGAACAATTCGATGAACTGATCGGTGGAGTTCGCGCCGTTATTGAAGCGGACTTCGTTGATCTTGATGGCAAGCGCGTTCCTCACTCGCACGCTGGCCGTATCGGATTGTTTCGCTCCGACATCCGCACCCGTCCACTCTGCTTTAACGGTGAGGAAGCCGGCTGAAGTCGAGGAAGGCGATGTCACTTTGAAGGTTGAGCTGACGCTTGCGCCCGGCATCACGGGGGCATTGAACGTCGCCGATCTTCCTGGGGTTCCTGCGACGGTCCACCCGGCAGGCGCGGAGATGCTCAGCTTGACGCCAGATACCGGCGCACCGGTTGCGTTCGTGAACGTCGCGGCAGTCTCCTGCGTCGAGCGCGGCGTAAACGTTGTCATTCTCGAAAGGTTCAATCGCGGCACGTCGTATCGGGCAGCCACGATGTTGGCCTGCACGGAGTCGGTGGTGGCTTCATTGGGATAGCCGACCGTCATCACACCCTCATAGAACGTGCCGGACGATCCGTTGCCGTTATCGCCTCCGGTACCGAGGAGGATGCCTCCCTGCTTGTGCATCGGGTAATAGGCGTTGTTGGTTTGTGAGCCGGGGCGAACACCGCTGTAGAACGTCGTCAGGCCGCCCTGCTGCGCGTTGCCCCCGCGAAGATCCCACTTGTTGCCACCACCGCCATCGACGACCGCGGTGACGAATCGCCAGGAGTCGATGGTTGGATCTGCAACATTCTGCTTCGCGTTGTAACCAGAAAACAATCCGGCCTCCATATCAGCCATGATCCACGGGCCGGGACCGTTGCCGATACCCCACGCCGTGGCGGTACCGAAGTAGGTCGTTTCCATCGTGCCCGTGCCGACAGCACGTCCGTTGGTGGAAGAGTTGCCGTAGTCGAAGCAGCAGCCGCTGTCGTAGTGTGTGCCGTCGACAACGTAGTAAATGCCTTCCGGTTCGTCGTTGACTGGGATGTCGGCGGCGTTGTTGTTGCGAAACCCCATGCCCGGCATGATGTAAACGCCGTAAGCCTTGCGACCGCTGATCGTGATTGGCGCCATATCCGCAATCGGCTGCGTGTCGAACGCGCCTTTTGAGGGGCCAGGAAACTGCGGCCCCGGCGGTGCCTGATAAAGGTGGTTACCTTTGCCGGACTGATCGTAGATGAGGTTGATAACGCAAATCGCGTTGGCGCAGAACGCGTCCTGCGCCTGCGCGTTGGCGTATCCGCCCGCAATGACACCGATGTCCTGCGTTTTCCCGTCCGAAGTACGCTTCACCTGATAGAGCGGACCGTTGTAGGCAGCGGACAGCAAGCGCGTGGTGCTGTGAGCCGCAACGCAAGGCGTACCCGCCGCACCATAGATGTCGCAGGGGCCCTGCTGCCGGGTCTGAGCCTTCGCTCCGCCTATAAACGCGAGCACCAGGAAGAACGGAAAGCCCGCTATCCGGTTGCGCATTTTCTCTCTTATTCCTTGAACAGCAGCGGCGCGAACTCGTGCAGGCTTTTGCGCCACGTCTGGAATTCGTGCGCAGTGCCGGGGGCTTCGAAGTACGTAATGTGCTTAACGCCCGCCGCCTTCATTTGCTCTGCGGGTTGACGTCCGGTGGTAGCCGCCTCCTTCGATCCCATGCTGATGAAGAAGGCTTTGACTTGCTTGTCGAAGGCTTCAGGCTTTGAGAGTATCCCGTTATATCCCGTCTCGATTCCCGGGAAACCGAACGGCGCGCTGAAAATGCCGATGTAGGCGAACTTGTCCATGTTCGCCTGTGTCACCTGATACGTTTGCGTACCGCCGAGGGAGAGGCCCGCCATCGCGCGATGATCGCGGTCGGCGATCGTCCGGTAACTGGCGTCGATTTCCGGCACGACGTCGTTGATGATCTGCGATGTAAACGGCATAGTTGCGTTTGCTGCGCCTCGCCCACCACGCGTGCCGCCGCCACTTGCACCGTTCATCCCAGGCGTGATGCCACCGTCTTCCATAACGATGATCATGGACCGCGCTTTGCCCTCCGCGATCAGGTTATCAAGGATAAAGTTCGTGCGGCCCTGGTTGGGCCAGGCGCGCCGGTCCTCACCCATGCCGTGCTGGAGGTAAAGGACGGGATAACGTCGCGTGGGTTCGCGGTCGTAGCCCGGAGGCGTATAGACATACGCCAGACGGTTCTCGCCGTTTGATTTTGCCTTGAACCAGTGAGACCGGATCTCACCGTGCGGCACATCCTTGTTGTCGTAGAAGTCGATGCCCTCTTCGGGAATCTCGATGCCGCTTCGCACGTTCCCAGCGCCGAAAAAGCTCTCGCTGTTGGGATCGGCCACGTTCACGCCATCGATGGTGAGCTGGTAATAATGAAAACCGGGATCCTGCGGCGGCGTCACCCCGGTGAACACACCATCCTCGCCTTTGACCAGGTTGATTCCCAACGCGCGAATACTCGTTGCCTGTGGAGCACTGATGCGGAACGAAACCTGGCGCTTCGAGTTCACCTGCGGATACTGCTGCCCGATCACATTCGTCGAAGCCGGCTTGAAGTCATCGGCGAGCGCAGCGACAGGCGTCGCACCTTGCCGCTGCCCCTGCCCGGCAAGAAGGATCGCAGACAACAGGGCAGCACAACCAATTGCGAAGACAGAGTGACGCATAGACGCCTCCAGCACTAATGGAGTGGGAGTGTAGTTAACAAATCGATATCAACACAATCAATAATCGATCAACCGAATGCAGTGGTATGCTCTCGCGCACCAGAACGCAGAGTCCTGCGTTTTTGGGTGCATATATAAATAAGGATGCGGTAACCATGTCTCGTTCTTCTCAGTCCTGGGATACGTCGTACGAATGGAAAGCGGTTCTGCTGCTCGGTCTCGGCTTCGGCCTTGTGGGACTCGACCGATGGATCATCGCTCCCTTGTTTCCCTGCATGGTCGCGACAGACGTCGCCCCCGGATGCGGCGCGCCGGGTTTGGGATTGGACTATCAGGCGATCGGGAACCTCGTGGGAATCCTTGGCATTGTGTGGGGCATCTTCGCGGCAATTTCCGGACGACTCTCCGACGCGATCGGCCATCGCAAGATACTGATCCCCGCGATTCTCATGTTCTCGTTGATGTCAGGCTTTTCTGGAATGGCAGCGGGCTTAACGAGCCTCATCGCAATCCGGGGTCTCATGGGGCTTATGGAAGGTTCATATTGCCCCACCAGTTTTACGGCCACAGCCGCAGCCGCACATCCATCGCGGCGTGGATTTCTCCAAGGCTTGCAACAGAGCGGTTTCGCACTCTTCGGCTTCGGGCTGGGCCCGATCATCGCCACCCAACTTCTCAATTACGCGTCATGGCGCACCGTGTTCTGGGTTGTCGCCATCCCGGGGTTCGTTGTCGGAACGTTGCTTTTTTTCGTGCTGCGCGAGCCTGAGCAAACCCAGGGCGCCGCGGCGGTCGGCGCGGTCAATCCAGGGCAAGGCGCGGGATACGCTAGAATCCTCGCGAACCGGAACATCGTGCTTTGTATGCTTGGCCTGGTCTGCGCCATGGCTTGCATCTTTGTTCTCGGCGGCATGCTTCCGAACTATTTGACGGACTATCTCAAGCTGACTCCGCAGCAGATGGGATTCGTGACATCGGCACTCGGGTTCGGCGGATTCGTGGGTCAATTCGGAATCCCGGGAATCTCCGACAAGCTGGGGCGCAAACCCACCGCGATCCTTGCGTTCATCGGCGCAGCGATCACGGTGTGGATTTTCATGGGAATCGGTGCCGCGCCGAATATGCTGTTCGCGATTTTGTTTCTCGTTTCCTTCTTCTCACTCGGTAACGTCGCGCTGATCACCGGACCGATTGCGACGGAATCGGCACCGAAGGGGCTGATTTCTGCGGCCATCGGCATTGTCGTGGCATCCGGGGAAATTTTCGGAGGAGGCATCGCGCCATCCATAGGAGGCGCCATTGCAAAATCCCAGGGCATCCAGCACATCCTGTGGATGCCTCTTGTCGGCGTCTCCCTGGGCGCAATCGTGTCGCTGTTCTTACGAGAGACCGCGCCACTGAAGACCTCAAGGTGAAACGCAGAGTAGATCCCTGGTGCGCACCTGCGGCTCTACTCAAGGCTGCGCGACGATAGGCCTCGGCCCGTAGACTGGCGACGCCGCGCCAAACTCCAGTGCGCCAAGATCCGGCGCATTCCCAGTGAACCCATCGGTGATGCCAGGCAGCACCATTCCGCCGTCAATCGCAGCGGCCCCCGGCGTGAGCGTGAAATCGAAGTCTTCGGGCCGGTACAGGCGGGTCGGATCTCCCTGCGCCGGAGGGCGGGCCTGACGGAAGATCGACCAATCGACCATGCGGCTGTGAGTGTCTTGTCCCGTTCGACTGGAGTACGCCGCCAGAGTTGGAAACGATTGTAGCGGACGTTCCCCACGGGCACCGTAGTCTGCCTTGCCAGCCGGCCCTGCCCACGCAAAAAGAGAGGCGCCGGGGGTGGCTGCCGAAAACCCGTTGTAGTCTGAGCTCGAATACGGCGTGAACGTCTCGACGGAAAAGACCTCGGGCCAGGAGCCCTGGCCAAGGATCAGGTTGTTACGGAAGTGCAGGTTCGATGCCGGGCCCATCTGATGGGCCTCGGTCAGAAGCGTGTTGCTGTACACCAGCACACCGGCAGAGTTGGCCGTCAATTTCAATGCCCCACCCTCGGGCGCGTTATAAACCAGGTTACGCACGAAGTAGACAGGGCCGCCCAGCGCCGGCTGTGTGGAAAGGGCGCGATGTGCCATGTTGAAACAACGATTACCGATCACCCGGAAGTTCTGCGCGCCGGCATCCGCTTCAATGCAGTTGTCATCGACGTTACGAATGTCGTTACCGACGATGTCGCTCGACACCGCCATCACCGGACGGTCCGGCCAGCCATCAGGATCTCCATAGGTGGCATGATCGATTCCGTCGTGGAAGTTCTCCACACGGTTGTGTGCGATGACGTGTCCGGATCCGTACACCTTGACCGCATATTCCGACAAGAGTGGCTGAGGAAAACCCGGCAGGCTCTGCCACGTGCGTCCGATCCAACCCATGAGCCTGGATGGGTCGTTACGGCCAATGAAGACATTATCGGCGATGTAGAAATCGCGCGCTCCGCCCCAGTCGGTGAAGACGCCCCGGCCCACGTTCTCCAGACGCGAGTTTTTCAACGTGAACCCAACAGCTCCAAGAATGCGTTTGCGGCCCAGGAGAAACGCGACGTCGGTATTGCGGACCGTGATCCCTTCGAAATAGGTGTAATCCGCAGCCGTGAGATCGAACAAGACAGCATTGCCATCGCCATCGAAGATCACTTCGCCATCCCCTGCAGATTTGATGACAATCGGCTTTTCGGCAGTGCCGTCTGCGGTGAGATAAAACGTACCATCGAACAGCGTGGAGTTCGGGCCGGCGTATCGCCTTCGCTCTTCACGATAGAGCCCTGCATGGAGAAGGATGGTATCGCCGGGATTGACGCGCGGCTGGAACGTATTCACGAAATCCGCGCCGTTCGCGCCGGTGTTGTACGCCGCCAACAAACTCGAAAAGTTCGGCTGCTGCTTTGCGCCGGAGTAGTCCCGCGGATAGACGTGATACACGGCGCCGCCGGCAGCCGGTTTGGGCACGGGACGCGTGCGGGCGTTAACCATTCGCTCAATCGGAGGTGCACCTGCCGGCGAATCGGGATCCGAAAGACGAAGCCGGATTTCGTACGCCGTGTTGGCATCAAGACTAAAAATGCTGCCCGCAAACATATTGGGTGCGACGTAGTGGAACGACGCTCCTTGCTGGACTTCTTCGTTCTGCAGTCGCAGCAGCGGCAGGGCGTCCCGCCATGCCGTCTCTCCAGCACGGCGCCACGCGACGGCGACCGATGCGTTACGGTTGGAATCCCCTTCAATCCGCCACTCTACGCCGACCGCCCCGGTCGTTGGCGGTTCCACGACGACGGTTCCCGCCTGCACCACCGTCCCCGGTGTTTGACCGAGCGCTGTGGTGAAGATGAAAAGTCCGATAATAAAGACGGCCAGTATCCCCGCGTTCCGCATGCCTCCTCCTTCCTGCGTCAACCTTGTCGCGACGTCGACAAACGCCTTCGTCTTCGGGCGCTCAACAGCGCAATCGTCAAAACCCGTGTCAAATCCACTTCTGAAAATCGAATGGAGCATACTCGATGCCGGCGCAAACATCATCCCTCCGAAGCTGCCGGACATTGCGGACGCGTTATGTTTGCGCCAATATTTTGCACTCGGTTGTATTTGGTATGAGTGAGCCCGATGCGGTTTTGAGTTATAAGAGAGGGCTCAGCGAGTGAATTCGAAATCAAAATGGTGAGCATGCAGGCGAACCGAGGAGAAGACGTAACGTCATGACAAAGACCCGAATGCTTGTGCACTTTGCCGCGCTGGCCGCGGCCGCGTCAGTCATTGCCCTTTCTCAGGGCCGCGGGGGCGCGCGTCAAGCCGGCGCAGGTCCGGCGTCAAGCAACCCGGTGGGCCCCAACTGGGCCACGTATGGAGGAAACCTTGCAAGCCATCGGTACTCTCCACTCGAGCAGATCAATAAAGACAACTTCAGGAATCTCCGAATCGCCTGGCGGCTCAAGACTGATTTTCTGGGGCCCACACCGGACAACCTGTATGCAGCAACGCCGCTCTATGTAAACGGCGTGCTCTACACGACTGCGGGTACGCGGCGCGCCGTGATTGCGCTCAATCCGGGAACCGGCGAAATGCTGTGGATGCACAGCGAGGACGAAGGGCCGCGCGGTGATGCGGCTCCACGGCGAGGCGCGGGTCGCGGTGTCGCGTACTGGTCGAACGCCGACGGCTCCGACCAACGAATCCTCTACGTCACGCCCGGATACCGCATGATTGCGTTGAGTGCCAGGACCGGCGAACTCGTTCGCTCTTTCGGTAAGGACGGTGTCGTGGATCTGAAACTCGACAACGACCAGGAATACGACCTGACCACGGCCGCCGTGGGCCTCAATGCAACGCCTCTTGTCGCCGGCGATGTCGTCGTCGTGGGTGCGGCCCACTTCGCTGCCGGAAGCCCGAACACTCGACCGACAGCCAAGGGGTTTGTCCGGGGCTTCGATGTGAAGACCGGCAAGCGGCTCTGGATTTTTCACACCATTCCCGTGAAAGGCGAATTCGGATACGACACCTGGCTGGAAGGATCCGCGGAAAGAAACGGCAACCTGGGCGCATGGGCCCAAATGAGTGCGGATCTCGAGTTGGGCCTAGTCTATGTGCCGACCGAAATGCCCGCGACCGATTACTATGGCGTAAACAGGCCCGGCAACGCGTTGTTCGGTGAGAGCATCGTCGCCCTCGACATCAAGACCGGCAAACGCAAGTGGCACTATCAGACGATTCACCACGGTTTGTGGGACTGGGATCTGCCCTGTGCGCCGATTCTCTATGACGCGCAAATTGGCGGCCGGACAATCAAGGCGCTGGCGCAACCGACCAAGTCCGCATTTCTGTTCGTGCTGAATCGCGAAACAGGTGAAGCGGTCTGGCCGATCGAAGAACGCCCGGTACCGCAGTCAAATGTTCCCGGTGAGAAGACCAGTCCAACGCAGCCTTTCCCGACGAGGCCGGCGCCCTTCGATCGCCAGGGTGTCTCGATAGACGATCTCATCGATTTCACGCCGGAACTGCGTGCGCAAGCGATCGAACAGTCGAAAGCATACAAGCTCGGACCTATCTTCACGCCGCCCGGACTCTCAACACCGGATGGTCCTGTCGCGACGTTGATGTTGCCTGCGGACGTTGGAGGAGCGAATTGGCCGGGGGGCGCGTTTGATCCCGAAACAAACCGGCTGTATATCCATTCGCACACCGCTGTATTCTCCCTGGCCAATGTGTCGCAGGATCTTTCCATGCCTGGCCCTTCCAACACCGCCGGACTCCTGAGAGGCGGCCAGGGTGCGGCGGGTGCAACCGCGGGTGAGCGCGAAGACGAACCGGTGGCGGGAGGGCGCGGTGGACGCGGTGGACCTGGAGGCCCTGGAGGCAGGGCAGGAGGCGGCGCCGCTCCCGGCGCCCAGGCCGGCGCTCCGACTGCCGGCACGCCACCTCCTGGAGGACGCGGGCCAGGCGGTGCTGCTGCCGGCACACAGGCCGGTATTCCGGCTGCAGGCACGCCACCTCCCGGTGGACGCGGGGCAGGCGGTGCTGCTGCCCCGGGCGGCGCGCGCGGAGGCGGTGGATTGCGCGGCGGCACAACGGTGCAGGGATTACCGATCATCAAGCCGCCGTATGACCGCATCACAGCTTACGACATGAATACGGGAAACATCCTGTGGCAGAAGACCCACAGTTCTACGCCCGACAACATCAAGAACAACGCGGCTCTGAAAGGGCTGGATCTTCCGCGCCTGGGACAACCCGGTCGAACGTTCATCGGCGTGCTCACCACGAAGACTCTGGTGATTGCCGGCGAAGGTGGCGTCCATACGAATGCCCAGGGTCAGACGGTAGCCCTGCTTCGCGCCTACGACAAAACGACCGGCGAGGACATCATGGGTGAAGTCAACATGCCGGCGAAGCAAACGGGGTCGCCGATGTCCTACATGCACAACGGCAAGCAGTACATCTTGATTGCGGTGACCGGCCAGGCGAACGCCGGTGCAGAAATCCTCGCGTACGCGCTGCCGTAACTCCACGGCATAACGGAGCGACTCATCGGATTTCGGGAGGCAGAAACTCTGCGGGAAAATCCTGATAACAGATCGGTCGAGCGAAACGGACAATGGCGGCGGTGCCCACGGATGTAAAGCGAGGATCCGTGGTCGAAGGATACGGACCTCCATGCTGCATCGCCGAGCCGACTTCAACACCTGTCGGATACCCGTTGAAGATGATGCGACCCACTTTGCGCGTAAGGATCTTCAGCAGAAACGCATGCGCCCGGAGGTCACCTTCTGTTCCATGTAGCGTTGCCGTAAGACTTCCTTCCAGAGCGCGAGCCACTTGCTCCACGCCGTCCCGGGAGTCACATCGAATCAGAATCGCGGTCGGGCCAAACACCTCATGATGAAGTTCCCTGTTGGCAAGAAACGTTTGGGCGCTCGTCTCAAAAAGGGTCGGTAACGGCGCATCCCCGACCCCGGTGGTGACGCGGATGTCGCCGATGGTTCCGATTTTCGAGACCGCGTTGCAGTAAGCCGCTGTGATGGCCGGCGTGAGCATTTTGCCAGTTGTCGTGGAAGCAAACCGCGAGCGCAATACTGCCGCGAACCGATCGAAATCCCCACTCGCAACGCCTATTGCCAAACCAGGACACGTGCAGAACTGGCCGACGCCGAGATTGACAGATTGCGCGAGTCCTTCTGCTATCGATTCGTGGCGCTCGGCGAGACCTTCAGGCAAAAGGAACACAGGGTTGACGCTGCCCATTTCCGCAAAGAACGGAATCGGCTCAGGCCGAGCGCTCGCGGCATCGAAGAGAGCACGCCCGGCTCGCAGCGAACCGGTGAACGCGCCCGCTTTCACGACGGGATGACGGACGAGGGCAAGACTGATTTCAGGACTCGCGCCTTCAACCATCGAAAACACCCCCGCCGGAAGTCCGCACGCGTTGACCGCCTGGCCAATCGCGCGCGCGACAAGTTCGGATGTTTTGGGATGACCGGGGTGTGCCTTGAGGATCACCGGGCACCCGGCCGCAAGAGCCGAGGCAGTGTCGCCACCGGCGACTGAAAATGCGAGGGGGAAATTGCTGGCCGCCCACACCGCGACAGGTCCGATTGGAATCAAGGTGCGACGAAGATCCGGCCGGCGCAGAGGCTTGCGATCCGGGAGCGCAGGCTCGATACGAACGTCCTTCCAGGTACCGTCGCGTGCGACTGTCGCGAACAAGCGCAACTGATTCACAGTTCTCGTCCGTTCGCCATTGAGTCGGTCTGCCGTCAATGCCGTCTCTTCACATGCCGTCTTAATGAGTGAATCGCCAAGGCCCACGATCTCTTCGGCAATCTGATCAAGAAAGGCGGCGACCTTCAGAGTTGAAAGCTCGGCGTACTCCTCGAAAGCGCGTTCGGCGGCAGAGACCGCATTATCAATCATGTTGAATTCTTTCGCCTCTCTCCGACTTTATGTGCAATGCCCCGTGCAAGTGTAGTGAACAGTGCGATGCTCATACAATCAACAACCGATTCCACGATGTGAAGAAACTCATAGGAGTAGTCGCTGAAGCCGCCCGCCCAGCACACGATCACTCGTTTCCGTGATGCTGAACTTGCTGGAGTCGGCAGTGATCTGTATTATCGGCGCACTGAAACTGTCTCACGGATTTGGTATGAGGAAGAATCTTGGGAGCACCCAGTCGCGGCCGCTAAGAAATCGATTTCGGGGAGTTGAAATATGAAAACCATATGCGCCATCGCAGTCATCGCGCTGCTGCTATCGAGCGCACAATTTTTAACTTCTCAGGCGCCAACTCCAACGCCGGCCCAGGGGCAGGCGCCTGGTGGCCGAGGCGCCGGACAAGGCGCGCGGGGCCGTGGCGCAGCGGCCGCCAACGTGGACGGCGTGACCGCTGGTGATTTCCTGATCGATCCACCCACTTTGATTAATCTCGGTTTCGAGTGGTTCATCCAGGGCGATGAGAATCGAAACGCTGCCGTCACGGTTTCTTATCGTAAGAAAGGAGAATCAGTTTGGAAGGATGCCCTGCCTTTGCTGCGGCTCAAAGGAGAGCGCGTCTACATGGCGTCGCAGGTGGACGTGATCTCTCCAAACATGTTCGCCGGCAGCATTCTCGATTTGGAGCCCGATACCGCTTATGAAGCGCAATTTGTCATGTCGGACCCGGACGGCGTTCGAGGAGTCGCGCGACGGACGATCACCGTCCGGACGCGGCCGGAACCTACACCGTACGAAGGTGGCCGAATTTTTCACGTCTATCCCCATGGGTTCACAGGACAGAAGATCGAACCGTCATTCGAAGGGCTGATGTGCGCGTACAACTACTCGTGCGCTGGGACGGACTGGGCTACTTCCGGCAGACCCCGCGTCAGGCCGGGCGACACGATCCTCGTGCACGCCGGGTTGTACAAGTACAACCGCTACGAGTACACCAATGACGCTTCGGTGAACCGGACCGTTCCGCTCGATGGAACGTATTACCTGACTGCTGACGGGACCCCGGAAATGCCCATTGCAATCAAGGCCGCCG
>Ga0207659_10000766_pt1 | contig 19078 bp, 15 predicted proteins | sample KBSM43metaG_FD_184330 | JGI IMG/M metagenome (GOLD analysis project Ga0207659, IMG submission 184330) | Miscanthus rhizosphere microbial communities from Kellogg Biological Station, Michigan, USA - KBS M4-3 metaG (SPAdes) (version 2) | ecosystem: Host-associated > Plants > Roots > Rhizosphere >...
CTCCACCCACAATCCGCTGGGGGTCACCTTTGCCGCCGGCGTCTACACCTCGATTTTCGGGTCCACCAGCCAGCCGATCAACTCCCACTACGCGCGCGAGCTGTTCCTCCAGATCAAGAACAACGCGCACCGCGCGCATTACCAGGTGATGGTCGGCGGGTCTGGCGGCTGGCAGATCATCCAGACGAACTCGTACGAGGACCTCGGCGTCGACTGCGTCGTCGAGGGCCGCAGCGAATCGGAGGCTACGCTCGACCTGTTCGACCAGGCGCTGCGCGGTGAACGGCTGCCGAAGCAGGTCGACGTGCCGCACCCGAAGAGCCGCGACGAGATCCTGTTTCCAGACAAGCGCACCACGTTCGGCGTCGTCGAGATGACCACCGGCTGCGGCCGGCGCTGCCAGTTCTGCGTGCCCGACCTCAACCCGCAGATCGATCTGCCGAAGGACAAGATCCTCTCCGCCGTACGCGCCAACGTCCGCGACGGCAACAAGCAGATCTCGCTGGCCACCGAGGACATGTTCATCTGGGGCCAGGTCCACACGCCCACGCCGTTCTATTTCCCGAACCGTGCGGCGCTTGTCGACTTGTACTCGTCGATCGTCGGCACTCCCGGAGTCGAGGAGCACGTGCTGAGCCACTCGACGATCGCGCCGGCGGTGGTCGATCCGGTGATGATCGAGCAGATTACCGAGACGATCATCGACAAGAGCCCGATTCACATCCCGCTGCTCAGCTCGCACCCGAAGAAGAAGGCGCTCGTCCCGCTCATCGGCCTCGAAACCGGCTCGATCCGCATGGCCAAGCAGATCATGCCGAGCAAGGGCGTGCCGTTTCCGATCGACGAGTGGCAGAGCGTGGTGATCCGCGGCCTCGAAATCCTGAACAAGCACAACTGGTTCCCGGCCATGACGCTCATCGTCGGCAATCCTGGCGAAACCGACGAGGACAGTAAGGCAACGCTCGACCTGATCTACGAGGTGGAGCGCCGCGGCCTGTTCGCGTTCTTCATCCCGTCGATCTTCACGCCACTCCACGACACGCGGATGGAGAAGAAGAAGGGCGTCACCGAGACCGCGCAGCTGACGCCGCTGCAATGGCAGCTGATGATGAAGTGCTGGAAGATGAACCTGCGCCCGGGCCAGGTGAGCTGGTGGGGGCCTACCGCGTGGCGCACCGGCGCGATGGTGCTCTGGGCCTGGAAGCTGCGCAAGTTGAACGGCCCCGGGTTCACGTGGCCGCTGTTCATGTTCGCCAGCGCGCTGCCCGAGCGCGTCATGGGCGCGATGGGGAAGATTCACGTCGGCCGGCCGATCACCGTCAAGTCGCGCAAGGAACTCCTGGCGACGATCAAGCCGCATCAGTGGCGCTTCATCCCGCAGGATGCCGGTGATCTGCCTGATGGCTACACGCCGTCGTCCACGCCGCCGTCGACGTTCATCCCGTTGACCGCCAGCCCGGTGTAGCGCCCATCATCACGATGAGGTGCGGGCACCAGGGGGATAATCAGCGCATGCGGACCCGGCTGCTCGCCCTCCTGCTCGCGGTCCTGCTGGTGCCGGCGCCCGCCGGCGCCTGGGGCTGGGACGCCCACTTCCTCATCATGGAGCGCGCCCTCGCGCTCCTGCCCCCGGAGCTGCGCCCGCTGTTCGAGAAGCACCGCGTCAAGGTGGTCGAGCGCATCATCGACCCCGACACGTGGCGCAACGCGGGCTATCCCGACGAGGAACCCAACCATTTCCTGGATCTCGACTGGGAGGGTTACGGCAAGGATCCGTTCCCCGAGCTGCCGCGCGACTACACGGCGGCGGTGGCGAAGTTCGGGCGGGCGCGGATCACCGACAACGGACGGGTGCCCTGGCGCACCGAGGAGATGTTCGGCAACCTGCGGCGGGCGTTCCAGGACTACGAACGCCGGGGCGCCTTCGGCCAGAACGACATCCTTCACTACTCGGCGTGGCTCTCGCACTACGTGTCGGATGCCATCCAGCCGTTCCATGGCGTCATCAACTACGACGGCCAGGTCACCAGGCAGAACGGCATCCACGCCCGGTTCGAGTCGACGCTCGTCGAGCGCTACAAGAGCCAGTTGGTGCTGATGCCGCGGCCGCTGCCGCCCGTCCGGGAGCCGCGCGACTTCATCTTCGAGCGGCTGATCGAGGACACCCGGCTGGTGCCGGGCATCCTCAAGGCGGACCTCGACGCCCTCGGCTCGCGGGAGGCTTACGACGACGTGTACTTCGACGCGTTCTTCCGTGCCACCCGTCCCGTGCTCGAACGGCGCCTGAGCGAGTCGATTGCCGCCGTGGCCGCCATGATCACCGGCGCCTGGGAGGCGGCCGGCCGTCCCGCCGTGCCCGTGTCACCAACTCCCCAGCCGCCGCGCCGGCGCGCGCGTCCCTGATCCGGGCCGAACCGTGGATCCCGTTTCCCCTCCGGCGCCCGGGCGCGACGCGCCGCTGCTCGTGTTCCTGGTGCCGCTCGGGCCGGGCCGGCACGAGGCGTACTGCGAACCGCAGCACACCGGCCCTGAGGAGGCGCCCGTGCGCGGCTGGTTCGCCGGCCTGCGGCAGCGATTTTCCGCGATGTTGAAGGCGGCGGAGGAGGGCGAAGACGACGGCGCGGAGCCGGCCGGCTTGTTCGCGCGGGTGCAGGCCCGCATGATGGCCTGGGTGGCCGAGCGGGTCGCCGAACAGCGGCTGCTGTGGAACCTGCGCTCGCACGATGCCGCGCTCCTGACGCATCCCGACGATCTGCCGTTCGACGCGGTGATGGAGATCGTGCAGCAGTCGCTGCGGGCCGATTACCGCCGGCATGCACGCTGGCTGGTGGTGGACACGCTGCTGTTCATCGCGTCCGGCGTCTTCTTCTTCGTGCCGGGCCCGAACCTCGTCGCCTACTACTTTGCCTTCCGCGTCGTCGGCCATTGGCTGTCGATGCGCGGGGCCGCACAGGGGCGCGACCGGACGGCCTGGAGCGGCCGGCCATCGCCGGCGCTGACCGCACTGCGGGCCGCGGTGGCGCGCCCGCCGCACGAGCGCGACCGCGCCGTCGAGGCCATCGCGCAGGAGCTCGGCCTGCAGCGGCTCGGCACCTTCATCGATCGCATGCTGGTGCCGAAGGCGACGCCGAGTGCCTGACCCGGGTTCGCCCATGAACGCTCTGGCGGGAGCCCGACGCCGGGAGCCGGGAGCCTCGAGGCTTTACAATCGGGGCACGTGAAACTACGCGACCTCGCCGCCCGTCTCGGCTCCCGTCTGGAGGGCGACGGCGATCTCGAGATCCTGCGCATCACCGGCATCCACGACGCCGGGCCCGGCGATCTGACGTTCGTCGCCAATGCGAAATACGAGAAGGCGTTGTCCGCGACACGCGCCTCGGCGGCGATCCTGCGGACGGGCGGCCCCGCGGCGCCGTGCGCCGTGCTGCGCACCGACGATCCCTACCTGGCGTTCGCGCGCGCGGTGGCGCTGTTCGCGCCCGACGACCGCCCGGCCGCCGGCGTCCATCCCCTCACGGCGATTGCGCCCGACGCCCGGCTCGGGACCGGCGTGTCGATTGGCCCGTTCGTCGCCGTGGGTGCCGGCGCCTCGATTGGCGACCGCACCGTGGTGTATCCCAACGTGACCATCGGTCCGGGCGCGCGCATCGGCGACGACTGCGTCGTCCACGCCAACGTGTCGATCCGCGAGCGCGTGGTGCTGGGCCACCGGGTCGTGCTGCAGGACGGCGTCGTCCTTGGCGGCGATGGCTACGGCTTCGTGCGGCGCGCCGACGGCACGCACGAGAAGATTCCGCAGGTGGCGGCGGTGGTGATCGAGGACGACGTCGAGATCGGGGCCAATACCACCGTGGATCGCCCGGCCGTGGGCGAGACACGGATCAAGGCCGGCGCGAAGATCGACAACCTGGTGCAGGTGGGGCACGGCGTCACGATCGGCCGCAACGCGCTCATGGCGGCCCAGGTGGGCATCTCCGGCAGCACCAGCATCGGCGACGACGTCATCTTCGGCGGGCAGGTGGGCGTCGGCGGCCACCTGACGATCGGCGACCGGGCCGTGGCGGTCGGACAGTCGGGCGTCACCAACTCCCTCGACGCGGGTGCCCGCGTCGCCGGCTATCCCGCCATCGACAACCAGACGTGGCGCCGCGCCTCGGTGCTCTTCAAGCACCTGCCCGAGTTGAAGCGCCGCATCGACGCGCTGCAAGCGGAGCTCGAAGCGCTGAAGGCGCAGGCCCGCGAGCAGGATCCGACACGATGATTCGTACCTGGGGGCTCGCGCTCCTCGTGATGGCCGCCGGCCGCGTGACCAGCGCACAGTCCATCCAGCTCGCTCCACTCGCAAACGCGCAGGCGCCCGCCGACAACCCGGAGGGCACGGTCGTGTTCCTTCCGAGCTATCACTTCCACCTCAACATGGCGCATCTGTCGAGCGACAGCCCCAGGTACAACTGGGACGCCAACTACGGCGGCGAGCTCGGCATCGTCGCGTATGGCCGGACGCAGGTGACGTTCGTGGCCAACTTCCAGGCCGTGCTCGGCGAGGAGTTCCATCCGTTCGACCCGAACCAGGGCAACTACATCCTCGACGGCGTGCTGAGCACGCGGTTCAAGGGCCTCTACGTGGCCGGCGTGTTCCACCACCTTTCGCGCCATCTGGCCGACCGGCCGAAGGAGCCGCCGGTGGACTGGAACATGGTGGGCGGGCGCGTCGGGACGCAGTTCACGCGCGGCGGCACCGACGTCGAAGCCCGGTTCGACCTGCTCGGCTCGATTCTGAAGACCAACGTCGACTACGACTGGGAGATGCATGCCGGCGCGCTGGTACATCACCGGGTGTACGGAACCTTCGGGCTGATCGGCGCCGGGCAACTGCGCTACATCGGGACCAGCGACCTGTTCAATCGCGGCAACCAGACCGGCGGTCGTGGGGAAGGCGGCTTCCGGGTCAGCGGGCGAGCCGTCACCGTGGAGTTGTACCTGGCGCTCGAGCGCGTCATCGACCCCTATCCCACCGAGCACGGCACGGCCTCGTACGCCAGCGTCGGGATGCGCCTTCTAAGCCGATAGCGCCAGAAAGAGCCTTGCCTGAGGCCTGAGCCCTGAGCCCTGAGCCTCAACGTGTTGCCCGTATAATCAGAGCAGACATGACACTTCCGCCCCGCCGGCCGGCCCGTCTGCTTCTCCTCGCGGCGCTGGCCTGCGGCGCCGCGCTCGCCGTATGGGCGCCGCTCCAGGCAGCCGTCAGGCCGCCGAAGCTGCAGTACACGATTTCGACGCTCCCGAACGGCCTCCGCGTGATCCTTTCCGAGGACCACTCGACGCCGATCGTTCACGTGTCGCTCTGGTACCACGTCGGCTCGAAGAACGAACGCCCGGGACGCACCGGGTTCGCGCACTTCTTCGAGCACATGATGTTCAAGGGCTCCAAGAACGTCGATCCCGAGTCGCACACGTCGATCATCGCCAGCGTCGGCGGGCGCAGCAACGCCTACACCACCGAGGACGAAACGGTGTTCTGGCAGACGCTGCCGGCTCAGTACCTGCCGCTGGCCTTGTGGATGGAAGCCGACCGCATGGCGACGCTCCGCATCAGCGACGCCGACTTCAAGCGCGAGCGCGACGTGGTCAAGGAAGAGCGGCGGATGCGCATCGAGAACCAGCCCTACGGCCGGCTCTCCGAGATCATCTACGACAACTCGTTCACGACCCACCCTTACAAGCACCCGACGATCGGCAGCATGGCGGACCTGGAGGCCGCCACGGTCGAGGACGTGCGCGAGTTCCACAACACTTTCTACGTGCCGGAGAACGCCGTGCTCACCGTGGTCGGCGACTTCGACACGGCGCAGGCGACACAACTGGTCCACCAGTATTTCGCCCGCGTGCCGAAGGCCGCCCGGCCGGTCCCGCGCGACATCCCGCAGGAACCCGAGCAAACCAAGGAGCGGCGGGTGGTGGTGGAGGAGTCGTGGCCGCTGCCGGCCGTCGTGGTCGCCTACCACATCACCTACGACGGGCACCCCGACTCGTACCCGCTGCACATCACCTCGAAGATCCTGTCCGACGGGCAGAGCGCGCGGATTCCGCGCGAACTGGTCTACAACAAGCGGATTGCGCTCACCGCGTTCGGCAGTGGCAACATCACCGAGCAGCCGAACCTGTTCTATGCGGTCGCGATCGTCCAGCCGGGGCAGAAGCCGGAAGCGGCCGAGCAGGCGCTCATCGCCGAGTTCGAGAAATTGAAACGCGAGCCGGTCACCGCCACCGAGCTGCAGCGGGCGAAGAACCAGTTCGCGCGCGACTACATCGTGGGCCGCGAGTCGAATCAGGACAAGGCGCTGCACCTGGCGCACGCGGCGGTCATCCACAACGACATCACCACCGCGGACGGTGAGTTCGACATCTTCACCGATACCACCACCGCCGACGTGCAGCGCGTGGCCCGCCGCTATTTCAACGAGACCAACCGCACGGTCCTGTACATCCTGCCGAAGGCCGGCGGGTCGAGGTGAGGTGGCCGATGCGGATCTGGATGCCCGGCGTCGTACTGTCGCTCTGCGTGGGAGTTCTCGTGGCGTCGGTCGCCACGGCGCAGGACCCCAACCCCACCTGGCCGACTGAACGGCCGCCGCGGCCGCTGCCGTCGCGCGAAGTGAAATTCCCGCCCTACGAGATCCGCACGCTGGCCAACGGCATGCGGGTGCTCACCATCCTGCACCACGAGCAGCCGGCGGTGACGATGCGGCTGCTCATCGGAGCGGGCGCGGCCGAGGATCCGCAGGGCAAGGCCGGCCTCTCGGGCCTGCTCGGCAGCCTGCTCGACCAGGGGACCAGCACGCGCACGGCGCAGGAGATTGCCGATCGGATCGACACGATCGGCGGTGCACTGGGGACCGGCTCGGGATCGGACCTCTCGTTTGCCAACGTCGTCGTGATGAAGGACTCGTTCGGCATGGCCATGGAGCTGCTGGCCGACGTGGTCCGCAATCCCAAGTTCGACGCCGAGGAAATCGACCGCCAGAAGCAGCAGGCGATTTCGTCGCTGCAGGTCAGCGCCACCGACCCGGACTTCGTCGCCTCGGCCCTCTTCGACCGGCTGGTCTACGGTTTCCATCCCTACGGCCTGCCCGGCAGCGGCACGCCCGAGACGCTGGCCCGGATCACCCGCGACGATCTGCTGGCGTTCCACCGCCGCTATTTCGTCCCCAACAACATGATCCTGGCCGTCGTCGGCGACACGACCAACGACGAAGCATTCGCGATGGCCGAGAAGGTGTTCGGCGCGTGGCCGCGGTCCGAGCTGTCGATGCCGAAGCCGATCGAGCCGCCGCCGCCGACGCGGCGCATCGTCGTCGTCGACAAGCCGGATTCGGTGCAGACCGAGATCCGGGTGGGCCAGCTCGCCATCGCACGCAGCCATCGCGATTACCTCGCCTGGGATCTGGCGGTGAAGATTCTCGGCGGCGAGGGCGCCAACCGGCTCCACCGCGTGCTGCGCTCGCAGCGCGGTCTCACCTACGGCGCCTCGGCGGAAACCCAGGCGATGAAGCAGGCCGGCGACTATGTGGCCGAAACCGACACGAAGACGGAAACGACCGGCGAGGTATTGCGGCTGACGGTCGACGAGTTCTCGCGCCTGCAGCGCAACCGCGTCTACGAACCCGAACTGCGCGACGCGCAGGCGTTCCTCGCCGGCACGTTCCCGCTGACGATCGAGACCCCGAACGAGATCGCCACCCAGGTGCTCAACGCGGTCTTCTACGAGCTGCCGCTCTCGGAGATTCCGACGTTCCGCGAACGCGTGCAGGCCGTGACGCCCGACGACGTGCAGCGCGTCGCCCAGGCCTACATCCGGCCCGACCGGCTCGCGATCGTGCTGGTCGGCAACGCGCGCGCCTTCGTGTCGCAGCTGCGCGCGGTCGGCTTCACCGACTTCGAGGTGATCCCCATCGAGCAGCTCGACCTCATGTCGGGCGCGCTGCGGCGCGGCGAGCCGGGGTCGACCTCGGTGCGCTGAGCGCGCACCTCGCGCCGTTTTCGACCGCATGCCGACCGCGCCGCGGGCGATGCGCATCCTGATGTCGTGCGGCGAGCCCTCGGGCGACCTTTATGCCGGGGCGCTCGTACGGGAGCTGCGGGCGCGTGAACCCGGCATCGAGATCGCCGGCCTTGGCGGCGACCGCTTCGCCGAGGCGGGCGGCCAGCTCCTGGCCCACTACCGCGGCCTCTCGGCCACCGGGCTCGTCGAGCCGCTGCGCGTGGTACCCCGCGCCCTCGCCCTCATCCGCCAGCTCACCCAGGCCGCACGGGCGCACCGGCCCGACGTCTTCGTCCCGATCGACTTTCCAGACGTCAACTTCCGCATCATGGCGGCAATGAAGCACCTCGGCATCCCGGTGGCGTACTACATCAGTCCGCAGCTGTGGGCCTGGCGCGCGTGGCGGATGCGCGCCATGCGGCGCGACGCGTCGCGGGTGATCGTGATCTTTCCCTTCGAGGAGCGGCTCTACCGCGACGCCGGCGTGCCGGTGGAGTTCGTGGGCCATCCGCTGGTCGAGATGGCCGAGGCCGCGGTGGCCGGGCGGTCGCGGCCCGAGCTGCGCCACGAGCTGGGACTCGATCCGGAGCGGCGCACCGTGGCGCTGCTGCCCGGCAGCCGGCGGAACGAGATCGAGCGGCTCGTGCCGGTGATCGCCGAGGCGATGCCAGGGCTCGCGGCGCGGATCGAGCAGGTTCAGTTTGCCGTGGCCTGCGCACCGCACCTGGCCGACGCGTTGTTCGACCCGCTGAAGCAGGCGGCGGCGGCGGTGCGCCGGCCGCTGGTCTTTGCCCGCGACCGCACCGATGCGGTGCTCGCCGCGGCCGATGTCGCCGTCACCGCGTCCGGCACGGCAACTGTGCAGGGCGCGATTCACGGCTGTCCGATGGTGGTGATCTACAAGCTGTCGCCGCTGACCTACGGGCTGGGGAAGCCCTTTGTGCGCCTCGACACCTACGCGATGCCCAACCTGATTGCCGGCACGCGGCTGGTGGCCGAGCTCATTCAGGACGGCTGCACGGCGCCGCGGATCGTCGATGAAGCCGTGGCGCTCGTAGAAGACGCGACCCGGCGGGCCACCGTTGTGGACGGGCTGCGCGTGGTGCGCGACCGGCTGGCGTTGCCCGGAGCGAGTGCACGCGCAGCAGAGGCGATTCTGGCGGTGGCGCGTGCGACGACGGACGGGCCTGCGGACTGGTAGGACAGGTAGGACAGGTAGGACTGGTGGGGACACGGACGTAGGGGCAGGTCTTTAGACCTGCCCATGGGGTGGGATGAAGAGGACATTTCGATGCGCGTGCTTGTGATCGCAGCGGTCGTGACCGCAAGCCTGCCGGGCGTGGCGCAGGCCACACTCAACCTGCCGGTGGAGTTCGGCGAGATGGTGCGCGACTCGCAGATCGTGGTGCACGGGCGTGTGATCGACGTGCGCAGCCAGCAGACGACCGACCGCCGATCGATCGAGACGGTGGTGACGATGTCGGTGACCGAGGTGCTCAAGGGGCGGCCCGGCGGCGACGTCACCTTCCGGATGCCGGGCGGCGAAGTGGGGCGGTATCGCCGGGTGATCGTGGGAGTGCCGCGCTTCGCGCCAGGCGACGACGTGGTGGTCTTCCTGCGGGGACGAGCGCCGGCGCTGCCCACCGTGTTCGGCCTCGATCAGGGCCTCTTTCGCGTCACGCCGGGTCCAGACGGCCGTGCGACAGTAGCCCCGGCCCCGATCGCGGCACCGGCGTCCGGGAGCGTACGCGTCGTTCGCGGCGACGCGGCACGGCGCCCGGTGGCGCTCGAGACCTTCGTCCGTGACGTACGGGCACGGGCCCGGGTGCAGCCGTGATACGCCGGTGCGCGGCCGTGGCGCTGGTGATGGGGATCGTGGCCGCCGGCACGGTTCCGGCATCGGCGTACCTGCGCCTGAGCATCTCGGTGCGGGGGCAGACCACGCCCGTCACTTGGACCACGATGCCGGTGCGGTGGTTCAGCGCCACAGCGTCGGCTCCGGGGGTCACTTCCACGCAGTTCCAGTCCGCGCTGGACGCCGCCTTCGACAGCTGGGAAGCGGTGCCGAGGGCGTCGATCGCGTTCCAGTTCGCAGGCTTCACCGCCGCCACGCCGTCCGACGACAACGACGGCCTGTCGGTGATGGGCTTCGAGGAGCACGCCGATCTCGACCGGACGCTGGCCGCCACCGGCTTTACCGTCGACACGCTTACCGGAGCGATCGTCGAGTCGGACGTGTTCTTCAACACCGCGTTTCCGTGGTCGACGACCGGGGCCGCGGACGCCTTCGATCTGCAGTCGGTGGCGACGCACGAGATCGGCCATTTCGTCGGGCTTGGCCACTCGGCGCTCGGCGAGACCGAGATGCTGGCGGCGGGCGGCCGCCGCGTCATCGCGGCCGGCTCGGTGATGTTTCCGATCGCCTTCGGCCGGGGCATCACGCTCGGGCGCACCTTGCAGCCCGATGACGTGGCAGGCGTGTCGGTGAGCTACCCGGACGGCGACCGTCAGGGCGCCAGCGGACAGGTGCAGGGGCGCGTCCGCCTCGGCGCGCGCGGGCTGTTTGGCGCGCACATCGCGGCCTTCAACCTTCGAACCGGCACCCTCGTCGGCGGCTTTGCGCTGAACGACGACGGGGAGTTCGTGATTGACGGGCTCGACCCCGGCTCCTACGCCATCCGCGCCGAGCCGCTCGACGACGCGTCCACCGACAGCTTCTTCGACGAGCCTGGCATCGACACCAACTTCCGCGTGACGTTCCACGACCGTGTCGTGACGGTGCCCGCGGGCGGGGCCGGCCCGTCGTTCGACGTGACGGTCACGGCCAAGTGATGCGCATCGCGCGCACGTGGCGCGACGCGCGCTTCCGGCTGACCGCAACCGTCGTGCTCGTCGGCGCGGCCGTGACGCCGGCGGACGCGCAAGGGCGAGGGGCGGCATCGTTTCCACGCGTCGAGGCCGGCGGGGGCGGCGGCGTGGCCGGAGCCGTCAGCCTGGGCGATCGCGACGCGAACCTGCTCTCGGACAACACCTCCGGCACCGCGTTCCGGCTCTTCGCCACGGCCACCGAACTCCATGCGGCAGCCGCGGCCGAGGTCCGTCTCGGCTACCGGCTTTCGCCACGGCTCACCGCCGAGGGTCGTCTGACGTTCTCCCGTCCGTCGCTGCGCGTCTCGATCTCGTCGGATGCCGAGGACGCGGCGGCGGTCGAGGCGACCAGCGGGATCACCGAATACGTCATCGAGGGCGGTGCGCTCTGGCGGTTGGCGACCGAGACGCACCGGCGATGGATTCCGTTCGTGAATGGCGGTGCCGGTCTCGCCCGTCACGTGCACGAAGACAACGTCCTGGCGGAGAACGGCGTGTCCGGCTATGCCGGTGCCGGCGCGCTCTATGCCATCGGCGCGCCGCGCACGCCGGAAGCGCGGCAGACCGGCCTGCGGTTCGACGTACGGCTGCAGTTGCTGCACGGTGGTATCGCCGACGGCGCGGGCGTGTCGACGCGCGTCGTCGCCACCGCGGGCGCGTTCGTGGCGTTTTAGAGAGGCTCCGCCCTGAGCCTGGCGGCTTCGCCTCGCTGACCGTGTCTCTGGCCCGCTCTGGCCCGCACTCCGTGCGGGCGGGCCCACCTGTCGCGGGACGGGACAGCAGAGTAAAATTGCGGGTTATGCCCACATTGAACAGTTTCGGCACCCGTACTGCCATCCGGGTTGGCGGCGAGGCGGTGGAAATCTCCAGCCTGCCGGCGCTCGAGAAGGCCGGGTTCGCCGGCGTGTCGCGCCTCCCGTTTTCGTTGAAAATCCTGCTCGAGAACCTGCTGCGCCGCGAGGACGACGCCTTCGTGAAGGCCGACGACATCCGCGCGCTCGCCGAGTGGAACGCGACCGGGAAGGTGGAGAAGGAGATCTCGTTCATGCCGGCGCGGGTCCTGCTCCAGGACTTCACCGGCGTGCCGTGCGTCGTGGATCTGGCCGCCATGCGCGATGCGGTCGTCGCGCTCGGAGGCGACCCCAACCGGATCAACCCGCTGCGCACCGTCGAGCTCGTCATCGACCACTCGGTGCAGGTGGACTACTTCGGGCGCCCGGATGCCTTTGCGCTGAACGCGGAGCTCGAGTTCTCCCGCAACCGCGAGCGCTACGCGTTCCTGCGCTGGGGCCAGCAGGCGTTCGACAACTTCAAGGTGGTGCCGCCCGACACCGGAATCGTGCATCAGGTGAACATCGAGCACCTGGCGCGGGTGGTGTTCTCCGAAACCGTGCACGGGAAGACGGTGGCCTATCCCGACACGCTGGTCGGCACCGACTCGCATACGACGATGGTGAACGGGCTGGGCGTCGTCGGCTGGGGCGTGGGCGGCATCGAAGCCGAGGCGGCCATGCTCGGCCAGCCCAGCTCGATGCTGATTCCGGAGGTGCTCGGCGTACGCCTCACGGGCGCCATGCCGCGCGGCGTGACGGCCACCGACCTGGTGCTCCTCATCACCGAAGTGCTGCGCAAGCAGGGGGTGGTCGGCAAGTTCGTCGAGTTCTTCGGCGAAGGATTGAGTGCGCTCACGATCGCGGACCGCGCCACGCTCGGCAACATGTGCCCGGAGTACGGCGCCACCGTGGCGATCTTCCCGATCGACGACATGACGCTCGAATACCTGCGTCTGACCGGGCGCGACGAGTCGCGCGTGGCGCTGGTCGAGGCGTATGCGAAGGAACAAGGCCTCTTCCGCACCTCCACTTCCCCCGACGCGGTCTACTCCCAGACGATCGAAGTGAAACTCGACTCCGTGGAGCCGTGCCTGGCCGGCCCGAAGCGGCCGCAGGACCGGGTGCTGCTGAAGAACGCCAAGAGCGCGTTCGCCACGGCGCTCCCGACGATGCAGGTGCCGCCCAAGGGCACGAGGACGGCGGCGGCTGCGACGGTGACGCCGACGGCGGCGGTGGCCATGGCCGACGTGGAGCCGGGAGTGCTCGATCACGGGTCGGTCGTCATCGCCGCGATCACGAGCTGCACCAACACCTCGAACCCGAGCGTGATGATCGGCGCCGGCTTGCTGGCCAAGAAGGCGGTGGAGCTCGGCCTCACACGGAAGCCGTGGGTGAAGAGCAGCCTCGCGCCGGGATCGAAAGTGGTGACCGAGTATCTGGACTACGCGGGGCTGTCGCCGTTCCTCGATCAGCTCGGGTTCAACCTGGTGGGTTACGGGTGCACCACCTGCATCGGCAACAGCGGTCCGCTGCCCGACGACATCTCCAGAGAGATCAAGGAGGAGAACCTCGTCGTCGCGTCGGTGCTGAGCGGCAATCGCAACTTCGAGGGGCGCATCCAGCAGGAGGTGCGCGCGAACTACCTGGCCTCCCCGCCGCTCGTCGTGGCCTATGCGCTGGCCGGCACGATCACCAAGGACCTCACCACCGAGCCGCTCGGCACCACGCCCGACGGCAAGGACATCTACCTGAAGGACATCTGGCCGACCGAGCAGGAAATCCAGACGACGATGGTCAAGGCCGTCACCGCCGGCATGTTCCGCCGCAGCTACGCCAGCGTCTACGCCGGCGACGAGCGGTGGCAGGGGCTGCGGGTGCCCGAGGGCAGCCGCTTCGAGTGGGAGCCCGACTCCACCTACATCCGCAAGCCGACCTTCCTCGAAGGCATGACGATGACGCCGCCGGCGGGGAAGCAGATCCTCGGCGGGCGCGTGCTGGCGCTGCTCGGCGACAGCGTCACCACCGATCACATCTCGCCCGCCGGGTCGATCAAGGCCGACACGCCGGCAGGACAGTACCTGCTGGCGAAGGGCGTGAAGGTGTCGGACTTCAACTCCTACGGCGCGCGGCGCGGCAACCACGAGGTCATGGTGCGCGGCACCTTCGCCAACGTGCGTCTGCGCAACCAGATGGCCCCGGGCACCGAGGGCGGATTCACCACCTACGAGCCGGCAGGCGGCGTGATGACCATCTACGAGGCCGCGGTGAAGTACCAGGAGGCGGGGGTGCCGCTCCTCGTCATCGCGGGCAAGGAGTACGGGTCGGGCTCGTCGCGCGACTGGGCCGCCAAGGGCACCTACCTGCTGGGCGTGAAGGCGGTGATCGCCGAGTCGTTCGAGCGCATCCATCGCAGCAACCTGGTCAACATGGGAGTGTTGCCGCTCGAATTCAAGGCGGGGGAGTCGGCCGCCGTGCTCGGCCTCACGGGGTTCGAGACCTACGACCTCGTGGGCTCGGCCGATGGCCTGACGCCGCGCGGCGACGTGCGGGTGGACGCCACGGCCAAGGATGGCTCCGTCAAGTCGTTCCTCGCGACCGCGCGCATCGACACCCCCGAGGAGTTGGTGGCCTTCCGCCACGGCGGCATTCTTCCTTATGTAGTCCGCCAGTTAGTCGCGCGGACCTGAGGCGGGTGGGGCCGGCGGCTTCGGCGCCGGTAGGGCGGGTAAGGCGGGTAGGTCGGATGAATTCATGAGAGTCCGTGGGGCCGGGTCGACAGACCCGGCCGCGACGCCGCTCACGTCGGACCGCATCAAGGCCAAGGCGCGCCAGGTCGGGTTCGACCTGTGCGGCGTGGCCGCCTGCGACAGCTTTCCCGAGCTGTCGTTCCTCCGTGAGTGGCTCGACCAGGGTTACGCCGGCGAGATGGGCTGGCTGGCGGAGTCGGTCGAGGTGCGCAGCGACGCGCGGCGCGTGCTGCCCGGTGCGCGCAGCGTCATCATGACCGGCACCCTCTACAACACCGACCGCCCGTACTCCGGCGAGCTGCCGGCGACCGCCGGTCGCGTGTCGCGGCACGCCTGGGGCGACGACTACCACCGCGTGCTCTGGGCCCGCCACAACCGCCTCGTGGACTGGATGCGCGACACCTCGCCCGAGCCGTTCGAGACCAGCGCGCTCGTGGACTCGGGGCCGGTGCAGGAACGGGTCTATGCGCAGTACGCCGGGCTCGGCTGGGTCGGCAAGAACACCTGCCTGATCAACCCCGAGCTCGGGTCGTGGCTCTTCCTCGGCGAGATCATCACGACGCTTTCGCTCGAGCCCGACGCGCAGGGGCTCGAGCAGTGCGGCACGTGTGCCAGGTGCCTCGAGGCGTGTCCGTCGGGCGCGCTGGTCGAGCCGGGTGTGCTCGACGCGCGCCGGTGCCTGTCGTATCTCACCATCGAGCTGCGCGGCAGCATTCCGGTGCCGATGCGCGAGGCGGTTGGCACCCACGCCTACGGCTGCGACATCTGCCAGGAAGTGTGCCCGTACAACCGGCCGGCGCCGGTCTCGAAGGATCCTGTGTGGCAGGCGCGCACGGCGTTCGCGCCGGCGGACCTCGCATCGTTGTGGCGCTCGGGCGACGAGGAGCTGCACCGCACGATCATCGGCGGACCGATGCGGCGCGCCAAGCTCGTCGGTCTGCGCCGTAATCTCGCCGTGGCGATCGGCAACAGCGGCGACCCGGCGGCGCTGGCTGCGCTCGATGCCGGCACGCCCGATCGCGCGTCGGTCGCCGACCCGATGGTGCAGGAACATGTCGAATGGGCCCGCGGCAAAGGCGGTGGGTCGCGTTAAAATGCGCCCATGTCTGGTGCCGCTCCAGTTCTGCTGCTGTCGATGCCTCAGATGACCGATCCGAATTTCACCCGGACCGTGATCCTGCTCTGCGACTACACCGAGGAGGGTGCGTTCGGTCTCGTCGTGAACCGGCAGATGACCGAGCCGGCGTGGACGATGGTGAAGACGGAACCGCCGGTGAAGGTGGATCCGGAGCTGCGGCTCTGGCTGGGCGGGCCCGTGGAGCCGCAGCGCACCTGGGTGCTGATGGCCGAAGCCCATGGTCCCGACGACGAGCAGCGCCAGATCTGCCCCGGCGTGCTGCTGTCGGTGTCACACGAGCTCACCATGCGTCTACTGCAGACGCCGCCCTCCGCCCGCGCCCGGGTCATGGTCGGTTACGCGGGATGGGGGCCCGGGCAGCTCGACCAGGAGCTCGCCTCGTCGGCGTGGATCACCGCCGACGTCGATCCCGCACTCATCTTCCACACCCCGCCGGACGAGATGTGGGAGACGGCCATCCGGCGCCTCGGCGCCGACCCCTCCGCGCTCCACGTGAGTGGCAGGGTGCATTAGGAAGAAGGCTTCGGGCTTCAGGCTTCAGGCTTCAGGAAGAACTCGTGCGGAAGCCGACCAACCCCGAAGCCCGAAGCCAGAAGCCGGAAGCCGACCATGAAGCTTCACATCGTTCCAGCCGTCGCCGTTCTCGCAGTGGCCGGTCTGCTCGCGACCGGATGTGCGAGGCGCACACCCGCGCCGCAACCGGCTGGCTCTGCCAGCGTTGATCCGATGCTCGAAAAACTTCAAACCATGACGGCGCGGTTTGCGCCGGTGGATGTGACGGCCGATCTGTCGGCGCTGCCGGCCAATGAGCGGCAGGCCCTGGCCAAGCTGGTGGAGGCCGGGCGGGTGTTCGACGCGCTCTTCCTCCGCCAGGTGTGGGAAGGCAACGAGCCGATGCTGACGGAACTGGCCGCCGACCAGACGCCGCTCGGGCGGGCGCGGCTGCATTACTTCCTCCTCAACAAAGGCCCCTGGTCGAGGCTCGACGACAACGAGCCGTTCGTGGACGGCGCGCCGCCGAAGCCGCCGCAGGCGAACTTCTATCCGGCCGGCGCCACGAAGGCGGAGGTCGAAGCCTGGATCGACAGCCTGAACCCGGCGGAGAAAACGCGCGCCAGCGGCTTCTTCACCACCATCCGCCGCGGCGCGGACGGCCGGTTCGTGGCCGTGCCGTACAGCCTGGAGTATCAGAACGAGCTGGCGCACGTGGCGGCGCTGCTGCGCGAGGCGGCGGCGCTGACCGCGCAGCCGACGCTGAAGAAGTATCTCGAGATGCGGGCGGCCGCGCTCCTCAGCAACGACTACTACGAGAGCGACGTCGCCTGGATGGAGCTCGAGGCGACCATCGAGCCCACTATCGGTCCCTACGAGGTGTACGAGGACGAGTGGTTCAACTACAAGGCGGCGTTCGAGACCTTCCTCGCGGTGCGCGACGAGGCCGAGACGCAGAAGCTGGCACGCTTCGGCGCCGAGCTGCAGAGCATCGAGGACAACCTGCCCATCGACCCGAAGTACCGCAACCCGAAGCTGGCCGCGATGGCGCCGATTCGCGTGGTGAACAGCGTGTTCTCGTCGGGCGACGGCAACCGCGGCGTGCAGACCGCGGCCTACAACCTGCCCAACGACGAGCGCGTGGTTGCCGAGAAGGGCGCCAAGCGTGTGATGCTGAAGAACGTGCAGGAGGCCAAGTTCGCACGCGTGTTGCAGCCGATCGCGAAGGTGGCGCTGCCGGCGTCGGCGCAGGGGTCGGTCTCGTTCAATGCCTTCTTCACCCACATCCTGATGCACGAACTGATGCACGGCCTGGGCCCGCAGAACATCACCGTCGGCGGCCGCGCCACCACGGTGCGCCGGGAGCTGAAAGAGCTGTACAGCACCACCGAGGAAGCCAAGGCGGACATCTCCGGACTGTTCGCGCTGCGCTTTCTCCTCGACCGCGGCCAGCTCGACGCGGCGTTGGCGGATTCCATCTACACGACGTATCTGGCCTCGATGTTCCGGTCGATCCGCTTCGGCATCACCGAGGCGCACGGCCGCGGTGTCGCCATCCAGCTCAATTACTTCCTCGACAACGGGGGGGTCAGCACGCTCGCGGACGGTACCTTCCAGGTGAACACAGAGCGGTTCCGCCAGAGCGTCGTGGCCCTCACGCGGGACCTGATGACGACGCAGGCGACCGGCGACTACGCGGCCGCGAAGGACCTCGCGACCCGCCTGGCGGTCATTCGTCCGCCGGTGCAGGCGGTACTCGACAAACTGAAGGCGGTGCCGGTGGACATCGAGCCCCGCTACGTCGCGGCACAACAACTCGAGGCGTCGGCGCGCTGACGGCGTCCGGCCCATGCAGCTCCGACTCCTCGCGGTCCTCGTTCCCATCGCGTTCTGCATCGCCAGCTTCGCCTGGGCCCAGTTCCGCAGCGTCGGCGGCAACGTCGAAGCGCACCTCGCGCAGGCTGACAGCTTCGACGGACGCTTCCACTACTGCCGTGCCGTCTACCAGCGGAACCCGCGCGGCGACGGCGGCAGCTGGCTCACGGACTACCCGCTGGCCGACATCGACCTGATGATCCGCCTGTCGGAGCTGACGAAGACGGCGGTGAGCTTCGACGCCGCCGGCCAGCCGAACCATCTCATCGTGCGCCTCACCGGCGACGAGCTGTACCGCTGCCCGGTCATCCTCATGCAGGAAGTCGGGAGCCTGTACTTCGGCGCGACCGATGCGGAGCGGCTGCGGGCCTACCTGCTGAAGGGCGGCTTTCTCTGGGTCGACGACTTCTGGGGGTCGTACGCCTGGCAGGTGTGGGAGACCGAGATTCGCAAGGTGTTCCCGGCGGTGGAGTATCCGATCGTCGATGTGACAGCCGATCACCCGATCTTCCACACGATGTTCGATCTCAAGGAGGTGCCGCAGATTCCCGGGATCGGCACCTTCCTCGCTGGCCGTACGTCGGAGCGCGGCGCCGACAGCGCCGACGTGCACGTGCGGGCGATTACCGATACCCGCGGACGGGTGATGGTCTTCATGACCCACAACACCGACGTCAGCGACTCGTGGGAGCGCGAGGGCGAGGATCCCCAGTATTTCCGCCAGTTCTCGGTGGACGGCTACCGCGTCGCCATCAACGTGCTGCTGTACGCGATGACGCACTGAGGGCACGGCCACACCCGCGCCGCTCGTCCTCACGACACCGAGGCGGGGACTGGAAGCGGGGCCGGCGTCGCGTGTGGACGCGAGATGCCCGCGGCCGCGTAAATCTCCGCCTCGTCCAGGCTTTCATGCTCGAGCAGTGCGGCGACGATCGCATCGAGCTGGTCGCGGTGCTGTCGGAGCAGCCGCCGCGCTTCGTGATAACACTCGTCGGTGATCCGGCGCACCTCCTCGTCGACCGCGTCGAGGAGGCCCTCCGACACGCCGGCCATCCGCGGGTCCCCCTCGGCCGGCAGCACCGAC
>Ga0207659_10000767_pt1 | contig 19073 bp, 12 predicted proteins | sample KBSM43metaG_FD_184330 | JGI IMG/M metagenome (GOLD analysis project Ga0207659, IMG submission 184330) | Miscanthus rhizosphere microbial communities from Kellogg Biological Station, Michigan, USA - KBS M4-3 metaG (SPAdes) (version 2) | ecosystem: Host-associated > Plants > Roots > Rhizosphere >...
CAACGGGAACCGGCGGCAACTTTCTGCCACCCCGGAGGCGTGAGGGAGAGTAGCCAGGGGTTAAGCGAGTACGACGAGCGCAACCCCTGGTAAACGCACGATAATGACGGACCGCACCCTGAAGGGGTGCGAGGATTCGCGCAACGCCATTAACCCACACGAGTCTTCACGACCACATCGTGTTTGCACGAAAGGCCGCCGCCCGATAATTGCGGAGCCGTGGCGTGAGGAACTGCACGCTTGAGGAATATTTGGATCTATTGCGTTTAAGCGGCGTCGAATTCGACGAGAAGTACTTATGGTAGAAATCCACGCACCACTTCCGTGGTGCTTGAGTACGTCTTAAACGACGACCAGATCGGCATAGGGGCGGCGGTCACCCGCCGACCCCTGCCACACCACCGTGCGTACGGGTCCGTACACGGCGGTTCGAGATTGTTGACACCTAGCATCGGCCAAATAACGAAGGCAGTCCGCGATCGCGAAAATAGGCGTTGGTTAAACCGAAACACAGGGCACGCGTGCTGGCCAAATACCAAGGCCCTCGACTGCTGGTGGCCGTGGAAGCGACCAAGGCACCGCGCACGCCGAGTTGAAGCAGCATGGCCCGCCGACGGCGTTGCGTTTTCCATTGCCGCCAGAGTCCTGCTCGAAGACGTCTACGAATCCAGTAGGTTAGTTTGATCAACACGCCAGGCGTTTCGCAGAATCCGAAGTAGGCCCGCCAGCCCCGCATATAGGGAGCCAGCCGCGCCATCGTCTGATCCAAGCTTGCGCCTTTGGTGTAGGCCGTGATTTCCCGTATCCGTTCCTTGAACCGCTCGATGGCCTTCGGCGCAATCGTCCGCCGAATTTCCGGCCCGGCCGTGAAACTGAATCCGAGAAATTTCCTCAGCTGCGGCCTAGCCACCGCACTCTTCGTTTCGTTCACCTTGAGCTTCAGCCGTTTCGTGATGAATCGCTTGATACTCTCCATCACCCGTTGACCCGCTTGTTCGCTGCGGACGTAGATGTTGCAATCATCCGCGTATCGGACAAAGCGATGGCCCCGGCGCTCCAACTCCCGGTCTAATTCGTCGAGTACGATGTTACTCAGCAAGGGCGACAGGGGTCCGCCTTGCGGAGTGCCTTCCACGCTGGGACTGACCAACCCGTTCTCCATCACTCCGGCGTTCAAGAACGCCCGGATGAGCCTCAATAGCCGCTTATCGGTAACCCGTTTGGCGATCTGCCCCATCAGTTTGTCGTGGTTGACTCGATCGAAGAATTTCTCCAGATCCAGATCCACCACCCAGCCGTATCCGGACGCGATGTACTGCTGCGCCCGCGCTACCGCTTGATGCGTCGACCGTCCCGGCCGGAAACCATAGCTGCTATCGGAGAATGTCCGATCCCAATACTTCTCCAGCACCTGCATCACCGCCAATTGAACAAACCGGTCTCCGACCGTGGGGATGCCCAGCTGGCGCACCCCTCCATCCGGTTTTGGTATTTCAACCCGCCGGACCGGTTGCGGCTTATAGGTCCCGTTCAGTAATTGTTCTCGGAGGATTTGAAGATCGCGGTAATCCGGAAGCTCCTCCACAGTCCTTCCGTCAATTCCCGCGCTGCCCTTATTGGCCTTCACTCCCCACAGTGCTTGCTTCAGGTTTTCCCACTCACAGATCTCCTCCATCATCCGTTCCGTGTTGGCTGGGTTTTCGTGCTCGTGCCCCACCAGCAGCGATTCGGTCTCTCCTGCTCCCCCATTCCCGGCTTCACCTGAACGGGCAGTCCAAGAGTCCCCTTCACCGGTCTTCTGCCGCTTGTCGTTGCTGAGATTCACGACCTACTTGCCACTCCTCTCTCGTTCGGGCCTTCGTTCCTCGTTTCCGGTTCAGCCTATCCGTTGCTCCGTCTTTCGACTTGGAGTGCCTCACTAGCTTCCCCGACGTCAGGCCTACTTTGCCCTCTGCTGACTTCTGGCTTCCTGCCAGATCTCCCGAGGTAAGTTCAGCCGCCTTCCGCGCGCAATCGCCGGATCTACGCTTTGCATGCTTGATGGATATGGACTTCGCAGTAACCCGTCTGCTCGTCCCACGCTCACGCCTCCTATCCGGTTTTTGTTCATCGACTCGCGCCTTTGCTCCACGCTTCCTTCAGACGCTCCTCACGGTAGTCGCCCTTGCGTTTCGCTAATCCTTCACCTCCATCAGGTTGGATAGAAGACTTTCACTTCCCAGCTGCTGAACATGCTCGGCACACGGGTATCGCTCGCTATGCTCGCTCAACCCCCGGCTACATTCCCTGCACCGCTCCGCGGTGCCCGCCGCACGAATACGTGAACGTTCATTAAAAAGTCTGACCGGCACTGTGGATCAGATCGAATGGGCGGAGCGGATCCGCGAGCAAGTAAAGGGGAAGTTCGATCGCATCGCAGAAGGGCTCAAGTCGGCGGCAAGCAAGCAGTCTGCGGGATCAAGTTTGGAAAATGATCATCTTTGACGTCAGGTACAAGGACATCAAGACGTCTGGGCAGAACTCAGAGCCTGCTTCTTACTAGAGCAAGGCGGCCAATAATCATGTGTCTCGCCACACTGACCACGGCCAGCACCGGCAGCATGTGAATCATCCCGCCGAGCGTATGGCCAGTTCCCACTCCCAGCACCCACATCACAATCAGAAACTGAAACGACGTCCATATCATGAGAGTACCTCCAGTTAAGCCCACACTTGTCCATGGCGTAAAGTCGGGCAGCGCTTGATTTGTGTTCAGTTGAGAGAGGCTACCCTAGTAACCGGAAGAGTCGGCCGCCGCCTGGCATCGCTTCGGCGTGATTCCGGCCGGGCGACTCGGAGATCATGGGATTTAGCCGAGAGACTTTATCCCGCTAAGGTCCAGTTTGTTTTCGCGCTTCAACTCGATCAATTCGTCACTGGTTGCGACGTACCCCTGGAAAATTCCATCGCCTTTGATGAACCAGGTCTTATTCAAGGCATTGTGTGCTGTGACCAGAAGGCCCTGGCTCTCCAGTTCATCCAGTACGCCGGCGATATTGGAGCCGTCCATGCCATCAAGCATATTGACAAATACGGCAGACGGCAGATGGTCACAATTGACCATCCAACACAATTCCTTTCTGTTACGGTCCAGATCCCAGACCGCAGGATCAATCGTGCAAAACGATGTCCGTCAGTAGTTCTGTTCTCACGACCAGGTCTCCGTTGTACTCGATAAGTCCCATCGCCCTGAATTTATTCATGAAAAACGTGATCCGGGAACGGGTCGTGCCCACCATTTCGGCCAATGTCTCGTGACTCAGCAGCGGAATTCCGGCGTCCGGTAACCCGTGATGATGACGCAATCGATCCAGCTTCAAAAGAACGCGAGCCAGCCGCTTTTCACTGTGGTTGAAGAGGTGATCGCAGAGGTCTTCCTCAAGGTGAATGTTGCGAACCAACAGCGATGCGATGAACCTTTCGCTGAGCTTGGGTTGGCTCGCGAGGGCCCGAAGCATCGCTCGTTTTTCGACGCGAAACAAGATTGTCGCCTCCAGCGCCGTGGCCGAACTGATTCGGAGAGGTTGCCCGACCAGACACCCTTCTCCGAAGAAGCCTTGACGGCCAAGAATCACGAGCACGGCTTCCTTTCCTCCGGTCGAAACTACGGAGACCTTCACCTTGCCGTCTTCAATGAAGTAGATTGCATCGGTCGGCCCCCCTTGAGAGAAAATCCGGCTCCCCTCTTTAACGGTTAACATGCTCTTGCCCGCGTCGATTCCCTTCAGTAACGCAGCGACAGCCCGATCAGCGGTTTTAGACCTGCGAACTGCGATTTTCTTCAATTTTGACACTACGATCCTCCAGAGTGCGCGCGCCATCTCTCGGCAACCCGGAGTATATCGGAGCGGCCAAGGTGAGTCTTGAAGGAAGGATATTTTTATAGGCGCAAACAACCGTGGTGGATCGCCAATCCCACCCTAAGGTATCGGCGTATGCGTTGCGGGATGGTTCGACGCTGCGTGAACAAGAACAATTTGCCAGTCGTTTCCGACTTTCTTGAAAACCATCGTTGCCAGTCCGAGTTTCTTTGCGCCGTCCGTATCCAGCGTATAAGCAAAGGACGCCCACGCCGCATCTGCGGTCATCCCCGTACGAATGTTTGTGGGGGTAATCGTCCTGACAGAGGGCCCCGTGAGCTGTAACCGCAGGAACGAACCGACGACGCTGGTTTTCGGCGTCACCGCATGTCCGTCCTCATCAAGCCAGACCACATCGGTGGATAGCGTGCGTTGAAAATACGCCAAATCACGCTTGTTGAATGCATCCAGTGCCGCGCGGACCATGTCTGCTGCCGGGCCCTGATCAGGTTGCGAGGCGGAAAGGCCGGCGGTGATTTGCGTTTGACGATCCCACGTCCAGCCGTCGGCGGGCCGCACCACTCTATAGATATAGAGCTGCCTGTTTGAGGGTTCCTTCGGCGCGGCGCCCGTAAGGGAAATCGTGTCACCAACGCTTAGGGTGTTTTGACCAACTCCCAGTCCTCTTAACTCGGTGACGCTGCCCCACTCCCCGCTCCATTGAGTGGTCTTGCCGGCGGCGTCGGTCACATCGAGAAGCACGAGTGAATGTGGATTGCGAAGACTGAGCTGGGCGACCCTGCCCTCAATGGTTATTCGCTGGTCCGGCAAATAATCCGCCGCAAGCGAGTGATGCGCCCACACGCTGGATCCGCTCAAAAGCAGCAATGCCGCCGCCATCAAGATACCGACACTCGCTTTCATCTTCTTTTCACTCCAGTTCTGGAACCTTAGCAGGGCGCAACGCACACTCACAAGAAAGGAACGTTAACCGGAATGGGATGGGACTCCCCCCACAGCCTCCCGTCCGGTCCGTTGACACGACTGGTTGAGTTGATATACTCGCCCAAACTTCAGAGAACCACTTTCTGTCAACGCCTTTTTGATTGTTTTTCTGTGCGGATGGGCCGCCATTTGACACTTCCGCGCGGGGGAGGAGCCAATATGAGAGGCCTTGTAAGAGTGATCGTCCTCTGTCTCGGAATCACCTCACCGGTGTGGGCGCAACTCGGCAACAGCGTGCTGACCGGAACGGTAGAGGACGCCACTCAAGCCCGAATTCCGGGCGTCACGATCGCAGCCGCGAACAAGCAAACGGGAATCCAGACAACTGTCGTCAGCAACGAATCGGGTTCCTACAACCTATCCAACCTTACTCCCGGCCAGTACACACTGCGCGCCTCGTTGCCGGGATTCCGAACACAGGTCTTCGACAACATCGATCTTGGTGGCAATCAGACGCGACGCTTCAACTTCACACTCGAGGTTGCGCAAACGCAGACAGCAGTAGAAGTCTCTGTTGACGCGCAGCAGTTGCTGACTCAGGCGGGCGGGACGATCGGTGACGTGCTGCCCGAGCAGGCCGTGCGCGATCTTCCTCTGGTCGGCAACGACGTGCTCGATCTCGTTAGCGTCCTCGGGGGCGTGCAAATTGCGCTTCCAGGAACGCTGACGTTCGGTGAAGACGTCAATCAATCCGCCGGTGCGAGCCGATGGACCACTCTCGCCGGAGTCAGCGCGACGTTCGTGAACACGAGCATCAATGGTCTCACCGTCACCGACAGTTTCTATGCGGGTATTGGAGAACCCGACAATACTTCGGGCATCCTGTCGGTAACCCGCGTGAATCCTGATCTTGTTGGGGAGGTCCGCCTGATCCTGACGCCCGTGGACGCGGAACTGGGACGTGGTAACGGACAGATCCAGCTGACGACCCGTTCGGGCACTAACAAGTACGCGGGTTCCGTGCGATGGGACCTCCGCAACCCCGCACTGAATGCGCGAAGCTGGTCGGAGAACCAGACCGCTGATGCCGCCAGGTTTCGTGAAGGATGCGACTACACGAAACGCGGCGACTGCACACCAACCCGAAATTGGTACAACCAGAATGAGTTCACGATCAGCTTCGGCGGACCGATCATTCGGAACAAGACGTTTTTCTTCGCGCTTTACGATCAGCAAATCCACCGCGCGCGCACACCAGTCAACAACACGGTGCCGACTCCCTGCGCGCGTAACGGTATTTTCCGCTATGCTCCCGGCCTGGTTAACGGCAACTTCACGGCACCGGTATCTGCTCCTCCGAACACACCGCAGCGCGTGGTCGGCGTAGACGGAACACCGCTCTATCCCGTCAGCTACGTGAGCGTTTTCGGTCCGATCGACTTCGCCAACTTCCCTGCAACCGTTGCCCCGGATTGCTCCAATATTCGGCTTCTCAACGGGACCCTGGCAGGCGCAACAGGTCCGGCGACCGCGTGGGATCCCAATCGGTGGAACTTCGACCCGAGCGGGTTCGTGGGCAAGATGTACAACGAAGTGCCGGCGGTGAACAACTATGAGCTCGGCGACGGCCTGAATACCGCAGGCTCCCGTTACGTTCGTCATCGGAAAGGAGCCGATGGCGGCAGCGTCTTCGGCACCGGTACGCCGGGCGACAATACGAATCGGAAGCAGATCAACCTGAAGATCGACCACAACTTGACCTCAAATCACAAAGTCGCGGGCCAATTTAGCTATGAGTTCGACGATGCCGAGGCAAGCCCTCCGAATTATCCTCAGGGTTTCTGGGGCGCGGCAAAAAGGCGGCCGCTCAGCTTCTCGACCAACTTCACCTCGACGCTTTCACAGTCGATGGTCAACGAATTCCGCTTTGGACTCCGTCGCTCGTCCAACAAGATCCAGGAAGCATTCAACAGTCCGGATTTTGGCGACGCGGCGCGGGATTTCTTCCCGGTGATTAACGGTATACCCGTCATGGTATCTCTGCCGATTATCGGCAGCCCAATGCTGGACCCAGGCATACCGTCGCAATCCAACGCAACGCGTACGCTCACGTTCTCCGACACTTTCAGCTGGAGCCGGGGGCAGCACGCTTTCCGGTTCGGCGGAGACTTCCGGCTTAACAATGCGGATGTCCTGGGGGGCTATAACGTCTATACGTACCCTCGACTCACTGGCGGCGCGGGTCTGGTTCCCGTGCGCATTCCACCGGCTTCCTGTGGCGGCAACGCCAACTGCGACTTTCAGGTCCTCCTGAACAACAACCCCAATTACGGAAACGGAGACGCGAATAACTTCCAGACAGGCAACCTGGCCAATCTGGAAAACCTTCTTCTGCTCCAGTCCGGATCGTTGGGGAATATGAGGCAGTTCTACTGGGTCCAGGACGTGAATCGGCTCGATTTCTTCGAGAGCTACTCGACCTCGTCCACAAAGGAGCGCCTCTGGCGCTCGCATGAGGCCGCGCTGTTCTTCCAGGACGACTGGAAGATAACGCGCGATCTCACCCTGAATCTGGGCCTCCGCTGGGAGTATTACGGGCCGCCCTGGGAAGGCAGAGGGATGCTGCCTGTTCCCGTGGGCAGTAACCTCGCGGGTGCCTTTGGAGTTTCCGGCACCAACTGGGAAGATTGGTGGCAGTCCAACCCCGAAACGCGAGGCCAGCCCACGGCCATGGAGCACGTCGGTCCGCATTCTCCGAACCCGGGCCGATCACTCTATAAGAAGGACACGAACAATTTCGGTCCTGTCGTCGGCTTCTCCTGGAACGTTCCCTGGTTTGGTGAGGGGAAGACTGTTTTGCGCGGTGGCTATTCGATCACCTTTCAGGGTGGCGGCAACTTCGCCGCTCTGGATGGCACCGCAGGCGAAGTTCCCGGCTCTGTCTATGACCAGAATAATTTCATGGCACAGACGAACACCTATATCCGGTTGACGGATTTCGGCGCGGGGAAAAACCTCGCGACGCCTGCGACGTTCGACTTCAGAGACTATCCCTACAACACAGTCGTGCCGCTTCCGGCAAACCCGTCCAATCCGGCTCAGGCGTTTCGGCCGATGTCGCCCGTTGGACTGCGCTTCCGTCCGCTTGGCGGAATTCCGACCGAGTTCTTCGACGACAATTACATCGCGCCCTATATCCAGAACTTCACGCTTTCGGTCACGCGAAGCATCGGCCGAAAAATGACTGTGGATCTTCGCTATGTCGGCACCACGGCACGCAAGCTGTTCTCGGAACAACCCGTCAATTCGCCGAACTTCCTTACCAACGGGCTCAAGCAAGCCTTCGATTCGGCCCGCTCCGGAGGGGAGTCGACTCTGCTGAACAACCTGACGTCATCTGTCAACGGTGCGTTCGGAGGATCGGGTGCGGAATGGATGCGGAACCAGACAGCTGGATGCGGCGGTATTAATATGAGGGACAGCCTCGCTATTGGTGATTACGCCGCTGTAGCCGACTGCCTGACATTCACCAATGGGACGTTCGTTGGGCAACCCGGAGAAACCGGGCTGGTTTTCAAGAACAGTGTCAACTCGGCATTCCCCAATGGTGTACCGGACAACTTCGTCATCGCCAACCCGCAGTTTGGAAACCTGAACATCGTCTCGAACGGGAACAAATCCAACTATCACTCGTTCCAGGCACAGTTCACATTGCGGCCAACCGCGGGATTCAGCTATCAGGGCACGTTCACGTGGAGCCGGCTGCTAGGCTCGCCGAGCGCGCCGAACATGTTTAACCTACAGGGAACCGGTCTCGTTTCGTACTACTCCATGGATCGAAGGAACGAGGACTACGGCCTGCTGGGTCAACATCGCACGCTCGATTACCGCGGGCACGCCACAGCCGGGCTGCCTTTCGGACCTAACAGGCTGTTCTTCGGGAACACTTCCGGTTGGGTGGCGCGTCTCATCGAAGACTGGCAGGTGAGCGCGATCTTCAGCCTGAGTACCGGACTACCCATGACGGTTGTCGGCCGAAGCGGTTTGTACGAAAGCCGCAGCAGTTCGAACTTTAGTCCCTTCACCTTCGCAACGTCGGTTGCTCCGGCGGACGTTACTGCCCTGGGCGCCGCCATGTTCGGCAACTTCGATGGCACGGGTGAAGTGGAATGGAAGGAAGGTGCGACAACCGGCACCTATTTCCCCGGGGTCACCTTCCTTCGTGTCCCGGATCCGCAATGCGATGGCGTCACCACGTTAACGGGTGCCGGACAATCCCTTCGGGACCGCTGCAGGACATTGCTCCAGGCGGTTGCCGTACCAGACGGAAGTGGCAACCCGGCTATCGTGCTCCAAAGTGCGCAGCCCGGTACGCGCGGCAATCTCGGCGTAAGCACGATCGAGGGACCAGGACTGTGGAATCTCGACGCATCCCTCAGCAAGACGTTCCAGATCGACGAGAGCAAAAGACTGCAGTTCCGTTTCGACGCTACGAACATCTTCAACCATCCGACGCCTTGTGCCCCGGTACAGTGCCCGGGCAACGCACTCGGCACGAACCTGTCGTTGGGTCCGGTCAATCCGCTCCAGGCGTTCGGAAGTTTTGGACAGATCGGCGCCAAGAACCTGACGCCGCCCCGCCAGTTCCAGGCGACGGTGCGGCTCGACTTCTGAGGTTCGCCCGCCGGTCGGTCGGCAAGCGCGCTCCCCCCTAGCCTCCCCCGCCTGCGCGGGGGAGGCTTTTTTTTCGAGGGTGGCGTAATTACGATCCCGTATTCGCGCGGGGTGAGCACCGCGGAGCGGTGCAGGGAAGGTAGCCGGGGGTTGAGCGAGCATAGCGAGCGATACCCCCGGTCATCGTTACCCCGAGTTTCCTCGCAAGCCTGCGGCGTGCGAGGATTTGGCGATCTCCTTCACCGGGGGTTGCGCGCTTCGCGCTTACCCCCGGCTACATTCCCTGCACCGCTCCGCGGTGCCCGAAGTTCAGGACTCTAAGCGGATTTTGCGACCTGGAGCAGGTTCCTGAACCGGTTGTAGTAGTAGTCGTAGTCAATCTGTCCCAGCGTGGCAGCAGCGGCCTTTCGTTTGTCCGTCAACACCGACAGCAGCTTGCGCGCTTCGGAGGTTTCGATTGCGGATGAGCGAACGGTAATTCCCGCTCCATCGAGTTCCACGCGCTTCGCATTGATTGCCTTCGGGGCAGCCAACGCTACTCGGGCATGGATTGCCGCGCAGGAATCCGGCAACTCCTCAACAACCTTTTCGAGGGTCTCGTTGGCAGAGTCGAGAACCTGGCTGCCGTCGAACGTGAGGACCCGGCCTACGGCATCGGTGAAGAAGTCCTGCGCGATCAGTTCCTCTTCGTATCCTTTTGCCGGTCGTACGCGAAGCAGGATCGGGGTGGAGACGATGTCCTCATCTTCGAGATGCAGCGTCACCTGGATGTAGTACCTTCCCGGCTCTGAAACGTCCCAGCCGTTGCGCCCGACGGACAGGAATAGCGAATCGGCTATTTCCTTGCCGGGTTCGAGGACGATCTGCTTTTCCTTCCAGCAGCGCTGCGCGTAGGACAACAACTGCCGGGCGGGCTTTCCCTGCTTTTTAATGACCACGGTCATGTGCTCGGTCATCGTAAGGATTTTCTCGTCGACGAGTTGAGGCTGATCCGAAACGTTTTTCAGCTTCAGGTGCAGAACGACGGGCTCGAGGAACTCGAAATCATTCGAACTGCGCGAGCACTCGAGATCGAGGGCGAGCTTGGGTTCTGCGGAGACCCTCATTTCCCGGAAGCCGTGATTATCGAACCAGTCGGCATTGCCCTGCTGAACGAAGCGGAAGGGGGCATGCCGGGTAAAGAGGAGCTCCTGGTTGCTGAAGCGGAACATGAAATCCGAGAAGAACGCCGCCTGACCTCCGGGAACCGAATAGGGATAGTTCATGAAGCTTCTGACCAGCGGTTCATTTGCCAACGGAATCCACGGAGTACCCAGGGCCTTCTGCCAGGAGTGGGCGAGATTGAACGCATGCCCCATTTCGTGGCAAGCGGTCCAGAAGATCATGCGCTGGACCCAGGCCGCGGCAGCGGGGTCGCCGACAGGGGGAGTCTTGATAAACGAGTCGACAAACAGTGAGGTGCCCTGGCGATGGTTTGGTCCGATGTCATCGAACATGATCCCGCCCAGGCTGGTCCCGGTTTCATGCAGCGATGCGAACAACGTCCACAATGCCCACTGCGGCGCATTAATGAACTTCGACCAGTGCACCTGCATGGCGTCATGCATCTCCGAATCACTCCATTTGGCGTCGACTCCCGCCGCAGCGATGGGAATCACATTTGCCCCTGCGGATATGGTGACGTCGAATCCCATTCTGCGATAGACATTGGCGATCGTGAGATTCTCGGCCGGCAACCCCGGCGGCCTGTTGGGATGAGAATTGGTGACATAACTCAGAGTCGGAACGACGCCCTGGGCACAATCGAACTCGAGGTTCACCTGCCGGAAATATCGGGATTTGTACTGGAATACTCGAATCTTGGTGCCGGCGCCGGTGAAGGTCACCGTCGCGGATGTGGGGCTCAAAATGGTTCGGCTCACCTGAATTTTTACTTTGGTGTAAGGAATGAGCGTGACATTCCCTTCCTTGTACCAGATCGGACCTTCATAGGTATTGGTACCGGTCTTTGCGACATTGGCGATCCAATTCGCTTCGGCTACGAGGAGGCCGGAAACGCGCCCGCTGGCTCTCATTTGCGGGAAGTGTCCATCGACGTCCAGTCGAAGGTCTTCGTTAGCGAATATGACCGCGGATGCCGTATCGAGGTTGTCCGTGTCTGCCGAGCGCGCGAGATCCTGATCGAACTGAGGGCCGGGATCAGGATTTGGAATTGGAATGGGAATCGGCTGTGGGATCGGGACTGGCGTTGGAAACGGAGCCGAATAGGCGTAGAGTCCGCTGTTCGGCAGCAGTAGAGGCAGGGGCGGTTGAATGGGCAGATCCACAGGTTCCGCTTCCTGTCTTTCGATGATCTCTTTCAAAGGCGATTGCACGTTTTGCCTGATGTCTTTCGTCATACTTCCTCCAAGACAAACGACTGGGGCGCTGCATTGAGCACACGACGGCCCAGTTCAGTTCCGTGCTTCCTGCGTCGATGTTCCGCAAAAAATCTTTAAGCGGAGGGTGTCAGAGATAGCCGAAAGGTTCGGCTGCTAGGTTGAAGGAAATCTCTCCGTTGGCAGCCAGGGAGATTCCTACGTATTGATCCTGGTCCAGGTTCAGCACAGTGTCCTGTGACTTACCGGATTCAGGAAGTTCGAGTTGAATCGTGACTTTTTGGCGTGGGAGATCGAAGGATCGGGATTCAGCCAACCCGATCTGCGTGCGTGTGCGGGGAGCGCCGCGATACACCTCGTTTCCATTGATCCGAAGAACCGCGCTCTTGCCCGAGAACCCTTCCTGTAAATCAATCTTGAGAGTCGGCATGCATACACTCCTCTCTACGAGCAGGACACATCCAGCGTCTGCTGTAATCGGACATTTCGCTCAAAGGGTGAAAGCAGTATAGGTCGCTCCCCTCACCATTGACCAGCGCAAGAGAGCTTCCTCGTGCAGAGAGTTTCTTCATGCCGGGAAGAGAGCACTCCGCGTGCCGAACGGACCGGTCGTTCGCATATGCAATTCTTCAAGGACGCGATGGAGTGAGGCGACTCCGATCGGATATCAGACTATCCGGCCGGATATGAAACAGAGTTAGCGGCCGCGTTCCGCGTGATCGTCGAAGCGCTTTACGTCCGATAAGCCGAAATAGGACTACTGAGCTGGGATTCGCAAACACACCGGCGCTTTCGTAGAGTAATGCTGGATGGGCTGTGGGATGCGAGCTTATTGTGAACGGGCGATTTCTGGAACAAACTCATGGTTGCAAGGGCAAGCCAACGTGACGCACCAGTTCCACAACTGGGTGACGACATCAAGGACTTCGTCTAGTTGCATCCGCGTGGCTTGCATGCGACCGCGCAGGGTCTCGCCCTCGATGAACTCCGTTGCAATGAAGTGACCTGCGTCGGTTTCATCAATCTCATGGATCGTGATGATGTTGGGATGATTAAGTGCCGAAGCAGCCTTCGCTTCCTGGACGAATCGGCGCATGCGATCCTTGTTCGCCGCCACATCAACGGGAAGAATCTTCAACGCCACTTTACGAGACAACTTCGTGTCCTGCGCGAGATACACCTCGCCCATCCCACCTGCGCCGAGCTTTGACAGGACTTCGTAGCGGCCAACACGCGAATTTGGAGGTAGGGTCACGCGGACGGATTATAGACGAAGGTAAACTTCGAGGCATACAAGATGCCAATACCTCCCCGGTCCTGCAGGAGAAGGCTGCAAGACTACGTTTAGACAGCGCGGCACCCTGTCATCTTTTACAAAGGCTGGGCCAATTTACGGGACTCGCCAGCTTAGATCGACTACCATTTGTTCCACGCAGGTTATGACTCACCCCAGGAGGCCCGAGGTGAATAGAAGCGTTTCAAAGATTGCGCTGGCTGTCGCGGTTACTCTCGTCGCGTGTATCGGATGGCAAGCCGCCGCTCAGAACGTTGACACACTCCAGCCCCCTGGTCCCGTCAGCATCAAGGCCGGCACCAAGATCATGATGGATCTGAGCACACCGCTGAACTCCGCTACGGCGCGACCCGACGATGAGGTGTGGTTAACGGTGCGCAATGACATTCGCGTCGACGGCGTAACAGCGCTTCCCCGCGGCACACCGATTCGCGGTTCGGTCACTGTAGTAAAACCGGCGGTCGTTAACGGAAAGAGTCAGCGCACAGAGATCCAGATCCGCCTGGAAGAAATTCCTTTCGAGCTAGGCGGCAGCGTGGCGATCTCGACACCGATCCTGAAGGTACAGGGAGAAAAGGCGGGCGCCGGCGCAGCAAGCACCGCTGTAGGTGCTCTGGGTGGTGCGACTCAAGGCGCCGTGTTGGGTGGACTGATTAGTCACGGTGGAAGGGGCGTGGGCATCGGTGCGGCCGCTGGTGCAGGCGTGGCGATCCTGGCATCGGTGTTGCAGCCTAAAGGGCCCAGCTCGGATGTCGATCTGGCCGCGGGTTCCATCTTCGAAACGAAACTGGATCGTCCTATAACGATCTCCAACTCGAAGCTGCTTGCCAGGAATGTTCCGACACCGGCAACGCCGCCCTCGACATCCGGCGCAAACGCCCCGACGGCGACTACCGCGGTTGAGGTTCGCCCGCCGGACCGCAGCACATCGAACGACTCTCGACCTGAAGAGTCGCCCTCCAGCACAGTACCTGCGTTCGAGCCGCTCCCGGAAGAAGCATCCGTTTCTTCAGCGAACTCCACAGCGTCTGCTGAACCCACTGCGGGAACACCGAACGAAAACATTAAAGCAAGTGTTCTTCGCGTCGACGTGAATCTCATTCAGGTGGATGCCGTTGTGCGCGATCGCGTCGGCAAGCCGATGAACAACCTGCATCAGGAAGACTTCCGCATCTTCGAGGACGGCGTCGAACAGCGCATCCAATTCTTCTCCCGCGATTCTCTGCCCCTGGCTGTCGCGCTCGTTGTCGACCGCAGCGGCAGCGTCGCTCCGCTCATGGGGCAGGTTCAATCGGCAGCATTTCAGGCCCTGAAATTATTGAAGGCCGGCGATCAAGTCGCGCTGTTTTCATTCGCAAGCAAGGTCGAGTTGCTCGAAGAACTCACTTCCGAGCGGCAGCGAGTGGCCAACCGGATCGGAGGCATCACAGCGGGCGGCGGCACAGCGATCGTGGATGGGGTCTCTGAGGCCTTGCGCTACCTCGACACTGTCGCTCCGGACAAACGGCGTGCGGTGATTCTGATCTCGGACAACGTCGAAGGTAGCTCTCATACCAAAGTCGACGATGCCCTGACGTTTGCTCTCGAATCTGAAGCAGTGATTTACAACGTCAAGGTCGGCGCCGGCAATGGCGGTTTTTTCAGTGGCCCTGGTATACCTGGTCTTCCCATGCCGCGCATTCCGGGAACGGGCGGTGGCGATCCGGTGAAAGTTCTCACGAAGGAAACCGGAGGAGAGATATTCGATGCGACCAGCGGCGCCTCCATCGCATCGGCGTTAACAAGCGCGGTCGATCGGTTGAAGCTTCGATACACACTGAGCTATGCAGCGGCTACCGGTGCCTCACGTTCGAGCAAGCAGGGCTACCATCGCATTGAGGTGCAGTTAGTGAGCCGATTCGGCAAACCCGACTCGGACTACACGATTCACTCCCGCAGCGGTTACTACGACCCGCAGGAAAGATCGAAGGTCGCGGAATCACGGCCTTGAAGCTCGCGGCTACTTGCTGCTGTCGCTAAGTATGTCGTTCCGTAATTACGATCACGCATTCACGCGGCGGGCACCGCGGAGCGGTGCAGGGAATGTAGCCGGGGGTTGAGCGAGCATAGCGAGCGATACCCCCGGTTATCGTTACCGCGAGTTTCCCCGCACGCCTGCGGCGTGCGAGGATTTGGCGATCTCCTTCACCGGGGGTTGCGCGCTTCGCGCTTACCCCCGGCTACATTCCCTGCACCGCTCTGCGGTGCCCGCCGCGCGAATACGTTCAACAGCAGGAAAACCACGATTCCAGGATTCGCAGCCGCCGGCCGGCTCATTGTTTGGCGCCCGCCTGAATCAGGAGTTGCATCATCTCTGGAGACCCTGACGCCGCACTCAACGGCGTTGGGGGCCCAATAGAGTTCTTATTAGACAGATTCGGGTCTGCGCCTTTCGCTAACAAGGCGCGGACGACGCCAACCTGGTTGGACCGAACGGCAAGGATCAACGGCGTCATGTTGCTCCCCCCCACGAATCCCATCGCATTCACGTCAGCGCCTCGATCGATGAGGAGCATGGCAATGTCGACCTTCGGGCTGTTCCCGGACAAGGCAACCAGCAGGGGCGAGGGCGTTCTTGCGGAGCCCTTGTTCGGATTCGCGCCTTTGTCGAGCAGCGCGCGCACAACCTCGACTAATCCCTTCTCGGCAGCGAGGTCCAGGGGCGTGGTTCCGTATTCAGAGTACGTCGCATTCACGTTGGCTCCCCGACTGATGAGGAGCAGCGCGCTGGCAGCGGTTTTATCCAAGTTTCCGGGAGCACCGACATTGGTCTCCAAAACGAGATGCAAAGGCGAAGAGCTCTGGCCGGGCATCGCCGAAGATGTCGCATTGATGTCGGCTCCCTTGTCGAGCAGGAATTGGATAGCCTCGGCATTACCTCGCTGCGCCGCACAGCCCAGCGCCGTTTGAGAAGAGCTGGCATTAGCGTCCGCGCCGCGATCCACCAGTGTCCGTGCAGCATCAAAGTGACCCCCGCACGCTGCTGCAATAAGAGCTGTGCGCGCCGTGCCCGTGCCCTTGGCCTCGATGGAAGCTTTGTTGTCGAGAAGAAGAACTGCCGCATCGCGCTGCCCATAGGCGGCCGCCCAAATCAGGGCAGTTTCGCCGTTAGAGCCGACGAGGTTCACGTCAGCGCCGCCTGCGATCAGGACCTTCATCGTGGGCACGTCGCCCTTGTACGCGGCCAGCATCAGAGCGGAGCTCTTATTTTTGTTGGTCAAATTCGGGTTTGCGCCTGCAGCCAGCAGGGACTGCACGGTTTCTGTTTGTCCGTTCGTTGCAGCCTGCATCAGCCCTGTAGATCCCTCCTCATTACGCGCATTGATATTCATGCCCGCGGCCAGAAACGTTTTGATGGCGATGGTATCGCCTTCGCCGGCCTGCTTGACGAACGAGTCCGCGCTGTACTCCACGCGCAGCATGCCCAGCCGGTCGCGTGCCGCTTCACGAGAAGGCGCTATCGGTGGCTGCGTCACCTGAGCAGTTGACGGCCGGACGTTCTGTCCGGTCGCGATAGCGATGATGGCGTTCAATGATGCGGCCGGAACTGACGTGGGAGTGGATACTGGCGGTTGAAGAACCTGCTGCGGTGCCGGCAAAACGGGCGCCACCGCCGAGGCCGCAAGCACCGGCGGTTGCCACATTCCCGCGCCTACAAGGATCATCGCAAACACAAGTGCCGCCGCGGCGGACTGCCAGTCGCGGTTTCCGCTACGAACGCCGAGGATGCGGCGCACGCGATCCTTCACTCCAACGCCCGCTGTCGGCAGGGCGAGTACGGGCTCTGCAGAGCGTGCCTTCTCCAGCGCCACCAATGCCTGAACATAGATCAGCCGGTCGCCACAGACGCCCACCGCAAGGTCATCGCAGCAGAGCTCGCGCTCCACTCGGATTCTCCTGGAAACCCACCACACGGCAGGATGATAGAAAAGGACGCACTCCACAGCGCGTTGTATTCCGTTCACGAGGAAATCATGGCGGCGAATATGGGCCAGCTCGTGCGACAGGATCGCCAGAAGTTGACCGGCGCTCAATCCGGTCAACGCAGATACCGGCAGCAGGATCGCAGGGCGCAACCACCCGATCACGATGGGCGATTCGATGCGCTCGCCGCAGAGCAACCGGACCGCCCCGTGAAAGTTCAGCCCGGCGCGCGCCAGCTCGAGCGCTTCCTTCATCACCGGTGTGACGACAGCTGTTGCGGAGCGCACCAGGCGGCGGGACAGCAGCCATCCGCCAATGAGCCGAGCCAGAAAAACGATGACGCCGATCATCCACACTCCAACGATCCGTTGTGTCCAGAGCGCGATATCACCGGCCATTGCTTGCGGGGTAGCGACCCTCACCTCCCCGTTCATGTCGTGCAGAAGCCGTAATGCCAGCGCTCCGGTTTCGGCATAAAACGTAAATGTAACGAACGGCGCCACGAGCATCGCGGCCAGTCCCACCAACGCGGCGGCGTATCGGTACTCCGCGGACCTTCGACGGAGTAGTCGCAGCGCCACCGCTGTCACGATCGCAATCGCGGCGCCCTGCCAGACAAAATGAAGTAACGAACCTGCCAAACGCTCAAGCACCGCTGAACTAATCCACATGCTGGTCATCGCGTTCTTCCTTTCTGGCCTGTTCCGCCATGCGCACCACCTTCATGCTCCTCGATCAGAGCGCGCAGTTCTGCCAACTCCTTCTTCGTCGCACGGCGTCCGCCAAGCGCACCCATCACCAGGCTCCGCAAAGAACCCGCAAAGGCGCGCTCCATCAAATCCGTGGCCATCTGCCGTTGCGAGTGCTCGCGCGCGACCGCCGGAACGTAGACGTGGGAACGCGAGCTTTCGTCACGCTGCAGCTGCCCCTTCGCCACCATGATCTGCATCAGCTTCAACGTCGTCGTGTACTGCGATTGTTTCGTTTCCGAGATTTCTTCGTGGACGTGCCGGACTGTGGTCGGTCCGGTCCTCCAAAGAATGTTAAGGATTTCGATTTCTGCATCCGTCGGCCGGGAGTGTGTTTTTCGAGGCCTCATAGTCGAAAATGTTTAATACGAATATCTTCGTATGTCAACGGATTTAACTCGCGCTTTGGGAGACCTGCGCAAAGTTATGCACTGTCCCACGATCTGATATGCGAGTGTTTCGGTATCATTGTCGGCAGGATTTCGTCGAGGAGCACGTTCGGCAGTAGCGAAAGCAGTCAACCTGTAAACCGTGTGGAGGGTATGCCATGTCAGAGCATGAACAAGTTGCCCGAATGTTGAGCGCGAAGAACTCGGCTCCGCTCGACCTCGATCCCGCTCGCACTGCGCTGATCATTGTGGATATGCAACGCTACTTCACTCAACCGTCCTTTCCTTTCACCGATCTCTTCGAAAAAATGTCGCCGGGCGTCTGCTCGGGATACCTGCGACGAGTGCGGGACAGCGTCATACCGAGTATCCGTCGTCTTCTTGATCACTTTCGAAATAATGATTCCCTCGTCGTGTTTACGGCAGTCGGCACCGAGACAAGCGATGGCAGCGATCTGGCCTGCTGGGCAAGAGCATTGGATGAAGCTGGCCTGAATCTTCTCGGAACCCGAATCCATCCACCTGTCGGCGATCCGAGCTGGCAGATCGATCCGAGGCTGGAGCCACGAAAAGAAGAAATCGTAGTCAACAAGCTATCAGCGGGTACCTTCGCGACGACCAATCTTGCGGGACAACTGCGCAGCCGAGGCATCGACCGAGTTGTGATTTCTGGCGTCGTTACCGATGTCTGCGTCAGTACGACGGCCCGCGAGGCTGCGGATCGCAATTTTAAAGTCGTCGTCGTGAGCGACGCGTGCACGACATTCAGCGAGCAGCTGCATCAGGCCAATCTCGAAACGCTGCATGTTTTCGGCTGGATTCGGGCAACGGACGACGTCATC
>Ga0207659_10000768_pt1 | contig 19072 bp, 19 predicted proteins | sample KBSM43metaG_FD_184330 | JGI IMG/M metagenome (GOLD analysis project Ga0207659, IMG submission 184330) | Miscanthus rhizosphere microbial communities from Kellogg Biological Station, Michigan, USA - KBS M4-3 metaG (SPAdes) (version 2) | ecosystem: Host-associated > Plants > Roots > Rhizosphere >...
GCGACGGGAAGCTGCTCTGGAAAATCGCCCTGGGAGGCCAGGTCAACAGCGGACCGATGAGCTACTCGGTAAACGGCAAGCAGTACATTTCGGTCGCCGTGGGCACGTCGTTGTTCTCGTTCGCGCTCCGGCAGTAGAAGAAATTGGTGACAGAGAGCAATTAATTTCGCCGCCGATTCCTGCGTTTTGTCCGGAGGTCGTTGGGAAATTAATCGCTCTCTGTCACCAATTTCCCTTTCACATCGTTGATTTCGCTTGCCAGTCATGTCCCCTTGTTAGAATCACCCGCGATTCCATCATGCGTCTCGAGGAGGCTGCCCATGCCTTATGAACCGATTTCGCGGAAGGGACAGACTATCAGCTCTGTACTGCTCATATTGACGGGGCTGTTCATCTTCTATTTCTATTTTCTGGGCCAGGGGCCAATGTATTGGGTATCCCAATGGATGGCGGAGAATCTGGGACTCTATTCGTACTCGCTCGCGTTCATTCTCGCTTTCTTTCCCTGCTTCCTCGTCCAGTGGACGATTCTTCTCCTGTTTGAACGCTACACATCGCTGTTGAAGGACAAGGACTGACCTTTAGGAAGCGACCTTACTTCTTCATGCCGAACTGGACGAGCTCCATGTCCTCGTCCTTAACCATGCCGACGCCGGTGACGTACCACTTGTCCGCCTTTCCTATCTCAAGCGGCGTAGTCTCGATGACATGAATAACATTCATGAACTTTCCCGCAGGCACGTTCAACTTCGCAGAGACTGAGGCGATCTCGACGCGGTCCATCGCAAGGCCTGGCGCCTGTTCCTGGTAGAACTTCTGACCTGCTTTCGGACGAGCGGGCATCATCAGGCCAAACGTTGCGCCATTTACTCCGGAGAGCCACGAGCCCTCATGACCTTTAACCTTGCCGTCCTTGTCGTAGACATCGACATCTTCACCGAAGTAGTACACGTCATTCGTCGCGGAATCGATGGCGTAATAGTCCCGTGTGAGCTCGACGAGCTTGCCGTTCCCGTCATACTCGCGGTCCTCGACCACGCGCGTGTCAACGCCATCGATCCGCTTCACCTCGTTCAAAACCGTAATGACGTCTGTTTCCTTCTCGTGTCGGAAGGAAAGCTGATAGCCGGGAGTGAGATTGAAATAGGGATTGGAACCAACGACACCCAGCGTCTTTTTATCCACACTGAAGATTGTCTGCCAGTCCCTGTCCTTTTGCGCGCCCGCCTGAGTCAGGCTTCCATAAATCAGCAATACCAATAGAGCCGCAGCAGCTTTACTGTGACGGCGGCGGTGGCGGCGGCGGTTGTATTGGGGCTGCTTCATCGGAAACCACCTTTATGCCCGTGACGAAATGGTCGGTGTCGCCGAAACAGCTCGATGGAACTCCCACATGTTGCTCATAGGAGAGCGCGACGCGCTTGCCGTACGATTCCTCGATCTGTTTCGCGACAGACTCGTCACGAACGGTAAAGAAAAATTTCTCCGTCAGAGCTCCGGGCGCGTTGACCATGGCAAGTTCACCTTCATATGTCTTGCATACCCAGCCCTTTAACGACAACTTTTGCACATAACCCACGCGTTCACCCTCGGAATAGCTCCATCTGAGAACAAACCAGGTGTACAGGGCGAACAAAATAACGAGCGCGAGAAGAGCTTTCCAGGAGAAGCTGATGATCCGCTGCGAAAAAGTCCGTTCCATGTCCGGTCTCCCGGCGGAGAGTCTACTATCGTTCATAACCGCATCCTACTTTTACGAATTCGATCAACGTCCCTGGAACAGGAGAATGGCGCGATCCTGGCGAATACGGCCGGCCGGAATCGAAGCATCTCCGGCGCGCAGACGCTCAAGCGCATCGACCTTGTCGCGTCCGTCAACGACCCACACGATCCGGCGCGCCCGATTGAGAATCGTAAAAGTGAGAGTGAGCCGGCGCGTGCCCGCGTAGACTCCTGTCGACGCGACATCGACTTCCGTCGCGTCCAGCACGGGATCGCCCGGCACGAGGGATGCGGTGTGACCGTCTTTACCGAGCCCCAGGTGAACGCAGTCCAGGGTGGCGGGAATTCCGGCAACCTGCGCGAGAGACCGCATGTAGAGTCCTGCGGCAGACCCGAGGTCGGGATCTTCAACCGGCATCTTATAGACATGATCCCCTGGCAGAGGAACGCGATCGATCAGGTTCTCCCGGAGCAGAGTGAAATTACGCTGCGGATCGCCGTCGGGCACGACACGCTCGTCCACCTGAAAGACGAATGTCTGCGCCCACGGCATCTCTCGCTCAGCAAGAGCTCGCAGCATCGCTGCCGGCGTTCGTCCTCCGCTGAAGGCGACGACAAATCGGCCGCGAGCGGCCACGGATGCTCTTGCCTCTGCGGCGATGATCTCGGCAGCCCGGACCGCGACCTCCTCAGGGTTGCTAAGATTCTCAATTTGCATCACGGAAAGTCAGTATAGATTGCTAGGTGTGAGCAACAAGCCCAAATCCGACGCGTTCGTCTTCTTCGGCGCCACCGGCGATCTCGCTTACAAACAGATCTTCCCAGCCCTTCAGGCGCTTATTGCCCGCCACAACCTGGATATCCCGATTATCGGCATCGCAAGATCGGACTGGAACCTTGAACGGCTAAAAGCTCGAGCACGTGAAAGCCTGGAAAATCACGGCGGCGTTGATGAAGCGGCGTTTTCAAAGTTCACATCATTGCTCCGCTACGTGGACGGTGACTACCGCGATCCCGGAACCTTTGATCGGTTGCGCCAGGCCCTGGGCGAAAGCCGAAATCCTTTGCACTACCTCGCCATACCGCCCAATGCGTTCGGGATGGTGGCGCAGGGGCTTGCCCATTCCGGCTGTGCGACGAGTGCTCGTGTGGTTGTCGAGAAACCCTTCGGACGCGATTTGAATTCTGCACGCGAATTGAATCGAATTCTTCACGACCTCTTCGGCGAAGAAGACATCTTTCGCATCGATCATTTCCTGGGAAAGGAACCTGTTCAGAACATCCTCTACACGCGCTTTGCAAACTCTCTGCTCGAACCACTCTGGAACCGCACGCATATCCAGCGCGTACAAATCACGATGGCCGAAGCTTTCGGAGTACAGGGACGCGGGAAGTTTTACGAGGAGGCCGGCGCCATCCGCGACGTCGTGCAGAATCACCTTCTCCAGGTGCTCGCATTCCTGACCATGGACGCCCCGGTCGGCAATGAAGACGACGGCATCCGAAACGAGAAGACTCGTGTGCTTCACGCGGTCCGTCCCCTTACTCCAGGCGATGTTGTCCGTGGCCAGTTCCAGGGCTATCGAAACGAACCCGGCGTTGCTCCAGATTCGGGAGTGGAAACCTACGCCGCACTGCGGTTGTTCATCGATACGTGGCGATGGGCCGATGTCCCCTTCTATATCCGAACCGGAAAGTGCTTGCCTGCGACAGTCACCGAGGTTGCCGTCGAATTTCACCGGCCTCCGCGAGATACCTTTGCTGAGCATCTGCCGGACTCGTCCAGCCGCCTGCGCTTCCGGCTCAGCCCGGACGTTGTCATCGGGCTCGGAATGCGAGTGAAGGTGGCCGGAGAGGAGATGAAAGGAGAGCGCGTCGAATTGATTGCCACGCAAAAGCCGCGTCGCGAGATGTCACCCTACGAACGGTTAATCGGAGATGCGCTGGAAGGTGATCAATCTCTGTTCGCGACTGAAGAGGCCATTGAAACCCAATGGAAAATTGTCGAGGGTGTACTGGGGGACGCAACGCCGATCTATCCCTATGAGCCCGGAACCTGGGGACCCGCCGAAGCGAACTCGCTCACCGCGCAGTGCGGAGGATGGCTGGAGCCCCAGACGCCAGCCACGTAGGTCACCGGATCCCCCTTATCGAGGTGCCGAGAAGTTGAATTGCACTCTGACGTAAACCTTGACCGGCATTCCATCCCGTTTGGCCGGCTCGTATTCCCAGCGATGCACTGCATCGATCGCGGCCTGATCCAGTCCAAACCCCATCGGTGTCACGATATCGACAACTTTGGTCTTTCCTTTTTCATCGACGATCACACGAAGAACGACGGACCCGGAAATGGAATAGTCGTTGAGGTCTGTGGGATATTCGGGACTGAGCCTCTTTATTGAAACCGGAGTCAGGTTCTGCGCCTCGGACGCGCGTGGCACAGTTTCACCCGTATCGGGATCGGTGATCGTTTCGCGAATAGGGGTTCCGTTGACGAGTCTCACCCAATACGGCGGGAGATCCTTGACGACTTCCTCAAGGGGGACCAATACGGCATCGATTCCGGTGTCCGGAGTGACACCGGACCTGCGCAGGAACTCCAACCGAAAACTCTGTCGAGTCGGATACTCCTCCAGCTTGCCGCTCCTGGCGTTGAACGAAAGAAATGAACGACGGCCGGTAATCTCGATCCGCTCGGAGCGCACATTGACGGCCTCGACATGAATGTGGCCGTGCAGTGTAAACATGCCCTCCAGCCTCGTGCCCAGCAGCTTACCGTCCGCATCGAACCTCAAGCGAGTGCCGGAGGGCGTCGTTCGGACCGTGAAAAGCTTTCCACCATACTTGGTGGTCAGACGGTCACGAAGCTGAATATCCGAGTCGGAAGGCGCCTGCGAGAACAGCAACAGAGCGAGCATGAGGTACATGGTGAACCCCCGGTCTATAGCAATCACATGGATGACCAGGGTGAAGGGGAGTCAGGAGAGAAATTCAAAATGGAAAGTCCTGCATTGGAAAATCCAAAAGTCGAAACCTCAAATTGAACGAACCGCTGGAATTCCAGACAGTCCAATCTGAGATTTCGACTTTTGGATTTTCCAATGCAGGACTTTCCATTTTTAAACTTCTCTCTCCCTCTCCCGGGTCACGCATGTTCGTGCTCCAGTCAATGGCGGGAGGATAGCACTGTTACCACCAAAATGCCTTAAGCGCTTGTGTCCGCGTGTCCTTCTCCGAGATGCAGCGCAACACCGCCGGGGATGAATTGAATCGCTTTCACGGTGAGATCGAGAAAAGGAGGAACGAATCTGTCGATCTTCACGCTCATAGTCATCGTCTCGGCGTTGAAAGAGATTCCCTCAGGGAGCTTTAGTTCGTCAACAAGGCGGAAGAGAATCTTCGGGAGAGGTATGGATCCAAAGGTCGAAAAATTCTCCAGTGCAGCGCGCACCGTCCGGCCTTCAACAACCACCTTGCGGATCGTGCAACGAATCGGAATGGAAAGTCCCTTTTTAATCTTCGCCGAAGCCACAAGACGACCTTCTCCAAAGTTGAGTTCAACATCGTCTACAGGCGCGTTCTTCTCACGCACCAAACGCGTGATCATCTCCTGCAGCCTCCGGCCGCTGACGCGCAGAAGGATCTGATCCCATTCGACAAGATGCTCGAAAACGTTCATAGATGAAGCAGAACATATCCCATCTTTGAGCGGGAGTTAACGCATACTCGCCCAAACCTCACGGTGAACTTCACCTGAACCTATATAATTCCACAGCAATGTCACTTCAGACCGGAACACAACTCGGCCCGTACCTGATTCAGGGACTCCTCGGGTCCGGAGGCATGGGTGAGGTCTATCGCGCACGCGACACCAAACTGGGGCGCGAGGTCGCGTTGAAGATTCTTCACGAGATTGCCGCACAGGATCGCGACCGGCTGGCACGTTTCGCGCGGGAGGCGCAGGTTCTTGCTTCTCTGAACCATCCGAACATCGCTGCAATTTATGGTGTTGAGGAGAGTACGGGCGGGCTTGCGCTGGTGCTGGAGCTTGTCGATGGCGAGACCCTTGCCGACCGTATCAACCGGGGTCCGATTCCTCTGAAGGAAACTCTTGGCATCGCGCTTCAAATCGCTCGTGCGCTCGAGGCAGCCCATGAGAAGAACGTCATCCATCGAGACCTGAAGCCTGCGAACGTCAAGCTCACTTCTGACGGGAACGTCAAAGTGCTCGACTTCGGACTCGCAAAGGCGCTGGAAGGCGACACGACAGGTTCCTCTCCGAACGTTTCACAATCCCCGACGATCAGCATTGGCGCAACCAACGCCGGCATGATTCTCGGAACCGCGGGCTATATGTCGCCTGAGCAGGCTCGTGGACTTCCCGTGGACAGACGCACCGACATCTGGGCTTTCGGTGTTGTCCTGTGCGAAATGCTTTCCTCGCGGCCGCTCTTTGCCGGTGAAACCATTGCCGACACGCTCGTCAAGGTCCTGGAACGCGAACCAGACTGGAATCAGCTTCCGGCGCGAATGCCTGTCGCTCTTCGAAAGCTGCTGCAGCGGTGTCTGACAAAGAATCCCAAGGACCGGCTTCAGGCGATAGGAGATGCGCGGACGCTTCTCGAGGAGTTGATCGCAGATCCTGACGCTCAGGCTTTCACCGAAGAGGCGGTCCCCTATCCGCTCTGGAAGAAAGCCTTACCGTGGGCGTTCGTGCCTTTGGCTTTGGCCGCGGGATTCTTCCTTCGTTCCCCTGCGCCTTCTGTTTCCCGGGTCATCTCGCAGTTCGAACTTCCAATGCCCGCGAATTCTTTTCTGATGCATAACTATCGCCTGGCCGTCGAACTCTCGCCCAACGGGCGACAGATTGCATTCGTGAGCCGATCCACGGAACCCAACGCTCCTGCACGCAGAATCTTCGTCCGCAATCTCAGCGGATGGGACAGCATCGCGGTTCCGGGCACAGAAAACGCGCAGAATCCCTTCTTCTCACCCGACGGAGAATGGCTCGGATTTCAGCAGGGCCGGCAGATCAAGAAGGTATCCCTTGCCGGCGGCATGCCCGTAACTCTGGTGGAGAATCTGAATAATGCCGGGGGCGACTGGGGACCGCCAGGAATCGCCTGGGGAAAAAACGGCACGATTGTTTTTCCTCAAAGTCTGGGAGTTGGCCTCAGCATGGTCCGCGACACCGGCGGCGAGGTTCAGGAATTCACGACGATTGACGCTGCAGCCAATGAGTCATCACATCGGCTTCCGCATTTTCTTCCGGATGGCAATGCCGTTTTATTCACGGTGCTTCGCTATGCAACGATCACGCCGGACTGGAAGCGGGCACAGGTCTGGGTCAAGCCGCTCAAGGGTGAACGGAAGCTTCTGCTGGAGAACGCGATGGACGCGCGCTATGCCGGCAATAACACGCTGATCTTTGCGCGGCAGGCCAAGCTTTATGCAGTGCGCTTCGATCCGGCTTCATTGACAGTTTCAGGAGACCCGGTACAGGTGCTTGACGGTGTGACGCAGGCCCTGTACGGACAGGCAGCAGTAACTTGGTCGGGCGCGGCGCAGTTCAGCGTCGCCGACAACGGAACTCTGGCTTACGCGCCAGGCTCTATCGAGCCTCCGCTGTTGTCGTCACTCAGCTGGGCCGACCGATCCGGAAACACCACTCCGATTACAGGCCCGAAACCGATGTTTCACTTTGCGGCGCGGGTTCTTCCTGACGGCAAGCGCGTCGCCTACAGTGAACTCCACCTCAATAAAGACATCTGGGTCTTTGATCCGGAACGCGGGACGGAAGATCGCGCCACCTATGAAGGCCAAAATGCATTTCCAATCTGGTCGCCAGACGGCACAAAGATGGCGTTCCGATCAGACCGTGCGGGCCCGCTCGCAATCTATCTCGCGCAGGCGTCCAACTTCAGGGACGTCGTACAACTGACACCGGGGCCTTTCGACGTTCCGAGTTCCTGGACCAGCGACGGGAAGGAAATCGCCTTGACCCGTGGATTCTCTGCGACGGGCGGGAACACCGATATCTATGTCGTTTCGGTCGATGCGCCGCACAGTGCGCGCGCGGTGGTCGCGACACCGGCAACGGAGAGCTTTCCCGAGTTTTCGCCTGACGGAAAATGGCTTGCCTATACCTCTGACGAAAGCGGTAGACCTACGCTCTATGTTCAGCCGTATCCGGGCCCAGGCGCGCGAGTAACCGTGACCAGCGAAGGACCTCCAGCAGAACCCGCGTGGTCGAAAAGCGGCAGCGAAATCTTTTACCGCTCCGGCCAGAGGATCTTCTCCGTCCGATTCAGAGTTGTGGGCACAGAGTTCGTCCCGGAGAAGCCCATGTTGCTCTTTCAACAAGCAGCGCTGGGAGCCGGAACAACTGTTCGTGCAACTTATGACGTGACAGCGAATGGCAAATTCCTGCTGAACCAGGGGATTCAGGAACTCTCCGGAGAACGGAATATCAAAATTTTCCCGTCAACATTGCGGTTGATCCTGAACTGGGATGTGGAGACAGACCGCTTGTTAAGGGAAGCGCAGGGCCACTAGCTTCAAATCATTCTGAGGCTGCGCCGCTTAGCAAACGTATCAGAGCCAGTGCTTCCGGCGTGGGCCGTCGCTCGAGCCGGCGGTACTCGCGTCCATCCAGAGTCCGCGTGACCATCTTTCGCTCCTTCAATTCACGGCGAAGCAACGCGGGGTCTTGGAAGCGATGGTTCTCCAGCAGAACATCATTGATCTCACGCTCGGATAGCGTTTTCCGCGTCGGAAGCTTCGACCACAGCACCCAGAGGCACGGATCCTGGTGGCTGAACTTCGTCGGCCACCGCAGCAGGCGGCCATTGACGTCGAAGTAGCGCTTCAAACGTTGGAGCTGCACGTAGTCAACCGGCTTTAGATTTTCGACGGGGCTCATCAACCGCTTCTCAGCGACGACTTGCGCGCGGAAGTGTTGAAAGTTTCGCGATCCCGCGGCTCGAGCCAGAATGTTCAGCATCTCGAGATGCCCGGGCAGACGTCCCAAATCCGAAATCTGGCTATGGAGAGAACGTGCGAGCACGGAAATATCGCTCGCATAAAACGGAAATGCTGGTCTGGTCATGGCTTATCCTCGTTTCGCGCCGATCCATTGGGATTGTCAGTGTTCGCCGGCTTCCGACTCGGCACGGGATAAGTGTTCGTCGAAAAGAAGAGTGGCAGGTTTAGCTTCCCTCTCGGGACGGCGACGCCTGGGTGAACTGCCGACCGCATTTGAATGTAAGCGAAGACAGGGGTCCGCGCAAGAGGGTTTGGCAACCACAACCCGCATCCCTACGTGCGTGCCCGTCTCTTTGATTACTGAACGCCCGGAACCTTGAAGTACTTGTCCAGGAATATGAGAAACGCCTGCCAGTCGGCAGGCGTTGCCAGGTGGCCTTCGCTGTGATAATTCCAACCCATATCGCCGTCGATGATTGGACGATCCATGGCAGGTAGTTCGGTCGTACCGAGGTCCTTCTTGCCCAGCAGCCGGTAAACTGGTCCGGCCGCAACGGCGCCGAGAAACTCCCCCTTGGGGTCCGACCATTGATCACCCAGTCCACCGTTGAGAAACAGTGGTCGGGGTGCGACCAGCGAGATCACAAAATGCTGGTCGCCGGGCAGTTTGTCCCACTGACCGGCGTAATTGTGGATATTGCCCGCAAACTGCCAGTAGAAGTCATACGCCATATCATCCAGCGATTCGCCATAATCGCGCCGCGCCAGAGCCGCTCCCATTTCTCCGCCGCAACTCGAAAAAACCGCCGCGATGCGTTGATCCTGCGCCCCTGCCCACAGAACTGTTTTTCCCAAACGCGAATGGCCTTCAATCGCGATTTGTTTGGTATCCACCGACTTGTCAGATTCGAAATAATCGACGATCCGGCTGATACCCCAGGCCCAGGCGCTGATCGTGCCCCACTCATCCGGCGCGGGCCGGTTCTGACCGGGTTTGAGCGCCAGCTTGCGGACTCGGCTGAGGCTGGTGTTATAGGTATCGCCCTCGATGTCCCCGTATCCGATCGTGGCGTAGCCCCATCCACGAGCAAGAATGTCGGCTATCGGATCTCCTTGTCCCACGGCGCCGCGACCCGCGCTGGGCGCCTGTCCCGCAGCTGTGCCACCTCTGCCCGGTCCGCCGCCGAAAGTGATCGTCAGAATCATCGGTACAGGCCCTCTTGCTCTGGCAGGTGTGTACATCGTCACGTTCATCGCAGGGGCATCGGGACCTTCCCCCATCGTGCCCACGACGCGCTTCATGACAGCCGCGCCGTCGCGCGCGTTGGCATCGACGGTGGCAACTTCCCATCGCACCCTGGGTGCGGTATCCGGAACTCTGCCGTAGATTTCGGTCTGGAACATCTTGAGTATCTCGGGCCGACGCTCTTTGAGCCACATCTGTGCATCGACAACGCGACGCCCATCGTCCGTCGTCAATGGGTCAGGCAAGGTGTAAGGTCGAATCTTCTCCTCATAATAATTCGTAAGGTGACCCGTCAGACGGGCGCGATACACGGTTCGGCCATCTGCGTCTTTCTCGCCGAGCCTCGGCAACGGCGCTTCCCCCGTCAAGGCGGGATTGGTGACCGGCGGCGACTGAGGCCCCTGCGCAACGGCTGCGATCGTTACACTCACGAACAAACCCAGTGTCAGTAGATGTTTGCTTCTCGGCACCATCGATGATCTCCCCGAAGTCGCTACGGAAAGCGTGAGAAAACCTATCCGATACTGGCGACCATACACCGGGCGGACACCCACGACCGAAAGAAATCTGCTCACTCCACACACTTGAACCTTTCCCTATACTTAAGACCTGATGGCACAGACAGCGACGGTATATAACCTTGAGGTCGATCTTTCAGATGTCGATCGCGGCGTTTACGAAAAGCTGAACCTTTGTATCGCGCGCCACCCGTCCGAAACGGTCGAATACATGCTGATGCGCGTGTTTGCCTACTGCCTCGAATATGGCGACGGAATCGTTCTGACAGAAGGCATTGCGGCCGGAGACGAGCCCGCCGTTCTGTGTCGAGACCTGACTGGCCGGGTTACCGCCTGGATCGAAGTCGGCATGCCCGATCCGGCCCGCCTGCACCGCGGCAACAAACTTGCCGGTCGCGCCGCGGTCTACACGCATCGAGATATTCGAAGGTTGTTGGCTCAACTTTCCGGCACACACATTCACCGGCTCAACGACATTCCTGTCTATGAATTTGAGAGAAACTTCGTAGATGAAGTTGCGGCTCTCCTTGAGAAGCGTTCAGATCTGTCTATGACGATTACAGAGCGTGAACTGTATCTCGAAATTGCTGGAAGGACGTTCAGCACCAGGATTGTCGAGCATCGAGCGTCGTAGCCTTTTAAAAGAGCAACGCGCGTTAGAGTCGTTTCAGTTCATCTCAACCTGGCTTACTTGTTGTTCTTTATCGAGCCGGTCAATCCCTCGGGCGAACACTTGAAGGGTTCGATCTTCAAATCTGACGCGGCATATTCCATCGTGGCTCGCGGGAATGCCTGCTTGAAGAAGTCCGGATCCGTCATGTCGATCTCGACGACAAGACGCTGGCGCGCGGCGTCGAGCCGAAGACGCTCAACGGTGGTGAGCGCTGTTGAGTGCAGAAGGCCGCGGGTTGGTTGTCCGGACTGCTCCACGTACTGATTGAGCACGCCCGCAGAGAAGTTGGCAGTCTCGATGACGAGAGTTTCACCCTCCCAGCGTCCAATCGAATAGCCGAGCGATGTGCGTTTGACATCTTTCGGATGTGTCTTCACGTCCATGTGAATCACCCGCCGGACGTCCATCCACTCGTGGTGGAGAACCACATTATTCCCGTCCCGCAGGATTTCCAGCGGTGTGCTCGGCGCGCCCCACACGCGGCGAATCGCAACAGGATCGCAACGGAACACGGGATCATCCTTGAATGGATCGTAGGCCGCGACGGCCTTCTCCCCTGCCGGAGTGAGGGACTGCATCATCGGCTGCGGGCCACTCGTGCTGCGGTTCGGAATGGGTGCGAGAAGCCATGTGCCGAAAATGTCCTTCCGTTGCCTCACGGCAGCGGATTGCGGTGTAGGTGCCGAACCTCCGGGGCCATTGACGTTCAGGACCCTGCCATCGGGCAATTCGAGCGATTCGAAAAAGCACATGTACGGATCGTGTCGTGACAGAGAGCCCACGACGCGGATTTTCGTTCCGGGCTTAAAAATCTGCGGCGTGATGCCGATGCGGCTGAGTTGCGTCGTCCCATGCGATTCGCACACATATTCCCGAGTCCTGCCATTCTCGTCAACGGCATTCACATGCAGGTAGCTGTGCGGATTCCTGGCTTCGTACTCTTTGACGGTGCCGGAGATATTGACCTTCTTGCTGCCGTCGAAATGCGGCGCAAAGCTGTGGTGCGCTGTTGCCTGCGCGGCGTAGATCAGGACAAGCACGATGCCGGCAGTCAAGCCGTGACGCGCGAGATTGGAACGCATGATACCCCCTAAAAACCTATAGTTTCGGATTCTTCTTATGCCACTCCGTCGCCTGCTCGTACGCGTGAGCCAGCGCCAGAACATTTATCTCACCAAAATGTGCGCCGCTGATCTGCAGGCCAATGGGTAATCCGGAATTGGTAAACCCACAGGGAATGGAGATGCTCGGCACCCCGTACATATCAAAAGCGACGTTGTTGTTTCCACCGGCAGCGCCACCGCCAGGTGCAGAGAGCAAAGCAGGAGGCGCTTTCATCGTCGGAGCGACCAGCAGGTCTGCCTTTGTAAACACCTTCCGGATCTCGCGTCGAACCAGATCGAGGTCACGTCGAGCCTGAGCGTATTCGGCACCGTTTGCATTTGCGGTTCGCTGGAGTTGAGCGCGGGTTCCGGGCTGATACTTTTCGGGAGACTGCGTGATCCACGGCTTGTGATAGGCGTAGGCCTCAGATCCCCAGAGTGTCGCAGCATTGCCGACTGGCGGCAGTTCGACGTCCACCGTTGCGGCAGTTATCCTTTGCAGGACTTTCATCGCGGCATCGACGGCGGCGGCTACTTCAGGATTGAGATTGTCAAAGAAGGGCCGGCGGGCCACGCCGAGACGCAACTTTGCTGTCGAGGTCTTCATCGCCTGAGTGTAGTCGGGAATGGCAACCTCCACGGATGTTGGTTCCAGCGCGTCGAACCCCGCAATGATGTTCATCATGATTGCAGCATCTTCCACGGTCTTGCACATTGGTCCGACATGATCCAGCGACCACGAAAGCGTCAGAACACCGCGCGTGCTGACAAGGCCGTAAGTCGGTTTCAAACCGACGATGCCGCAATGAGACGCCGGCATTCGCACAGAGCCTGCCGTGTCTGTACCCAACGCGGCGTAGCAGAAATCGGAAGCGACGGCGATCCCGGCACCGCCCGACGAGCCGCCCGTAACGTAGTCGGGTCCCCACGGGTTATGCATTGTTCCGAAGTACGTGGTCGTCGAGCTGCCGCCGTACGCAAACTCGTGCAGGTTCAGTTTGCCGAGCAAGACGGATCCGGCGTTTTTGAGGCGCCGCGCGACTTCAGCATCCACTTCCGGAATTCGATTCTCAAATAACTGGCTCGCACCTGTCGTGCGGATACCGGCCGTGTCGATGTTGTCCTTTAGCGCGATAGGCACTCCGTGCAAGGGGCCACGCCATCTGCCACGCTGAATTTCGGCCTCGGCCTCGCGCGCCGCACGCAGCGCCTCCTGTCTCGTCACCGTGATGAACGCATTGAATGCCGGATTGTATTTTTCGATGCGTTGGAGGCAGGCCTCTGCCAATTCCACTGGCGAGATATCTTTTCTGCGAAGCAGATCGGACGCCTGCTTCAACGACAGGCTCGCCAGATCCCGGGATTGCCCGAGTGCAGGCCTCGCCGCCAACGATGCCGCAGCGCCGATGCCGGCCTTCAGAAAAGTTCGTCGGGTGGTCATGCGCGGATTCTAGAACAGGTGGTTACGGGTGCGGATAGTAGAATTGTCATGGGAAAACGGGGAAATCCAGCGAGGCTCAATTGTTAACGGACAACAATTATCTTAGCGGGCTACTTGACGAATGCTCCCTGAAATAGTCGGCTAAATGTTAATTGTTGTCCGTCAATAATTGCGCTTCGCCGGATAGAGATCTGGGCCGCACCCCCGGAGATCAGTGCTTACTCTGGTCCTGGTGGCACGCCATATCGATAACCACTGTGCTCGCGAGAATCAGCACGTCGTCCTCGCCGTCCGCAATGTCCACGCCGTAGGAATCCGTCATCGAAAACCACTTCTTGGAAACAGATGCCACCTCGGAGCCGTGCCGCTGGAAGGAGTATTCGTGTTCCAACAGGTTGCCTTTGGCCTCAAGATCGTCTGGTCCCGGAACATCGATATAGAACCGGCAGCGCAGGAACGTGAAGAGCTCTTTCTTGACCGTCGCATAGAGCGCGCCCTTTCGATAGATCTCGTAGCTCGGACTCCATGCCAGCAGCTTCTGCTTGATGAAGGCCAACTCGTTTCCTTCCATATCCTGAAAGGAGAGCTTGTTGCCGATGCTGAGCACCTTGCCGTCCACGAAATAAACGTCGCGGCCGCTTTCATCACGGATGCGAAAGTCGTCGCCGAAAGAAAACATCTTCTGCTTCATGAGGTAACGCATAACCAAAGATGATAGGTGGTGCAGACAGGATTCCGATAGGAACTTCAGCTCACCGGCTTACGCAGAATGAAACTGCGGTAGGCATAGTTGCCGGACTTGAACCCCTCAAACAACGGAGAGCCCTTTACTGCAGCGAAGTCGAAAAATGACGCGCGAAGGCGTCGTGGGACGAGGCGGTCGATCAAGGCAAGCTTGCGATCGTTGTCTCGTTCGAGTGCCATGACGACGTTCGGCGTGATGTCCGTTTCCTTCACCAGCGCCAGGCCAGACTCCATCAGGCTCTTGTGCCATGCCGGAACGCTCTCGCGTGCCCGGAAATCGGCATAGAGGAAATATCCACCCGGTCGAAGGACTCGATGAACTTCTGACAGAAATCGGCTGAACGAAGGATAGCAGTGAGAAGACTCCACATTGATCACCGCGTCGACAGAGCCATCATCCAACGGCAGGTTCTCCGCGTCACCAACACGGAATTCAAGACCATCCACCCGATGGCGTTCGCGACTCAAATGGACAGCATGCTTTGAGAGATCCAGACCAATCATGCGATCCGGCTTCAAATAGCGCTTGATGAACGAAGAACCTCCACCGCGCCCACTTCCGACCTCCAGTAGCTTCCATCCCCTGACGTCGATTGGACCGACGACGTGATGGTAGAGCTGGATCCCATGACGATCCGGATCGTCGGCCATGTTCAGGGCCAGAACGTTTGCCTCCGACGTGGCAAAGCCGTAGTTCATGAACGTCCATTCGGGAGCACGATGGGAGCGGGCCAGGTAGTCGTACCAGTTTCGCCAGAGAAACTTCTTGAACCCCGGTACAGAGCAAAGAAAGATGAAGATTCGGCCAAGCACCCAGAGATTATATGTGCCGCCGAACCCTATCCAACCTCGAGGTCGATGATGATTCCGATATCTTCCCAGCCATACCAATGGCTCTTGATTGGTAAAGCCTTCAGACGTTCGAAGAAAGGCAGAGCCTGCGGCGGACTGTCGGCCGCGACCCCGACGCACACCCGGCGAGCATCCTGCGCGACGAACCATTGAGCGAGCAGGCAAAGCAGTGCAGCGGCAACCCCACGCCGACGCCAGGATGGAGACACAAACAGGTATTGCACTTCTCCCGAGCAGCCGTGCCGATTCGTCCGGTGCCCCGCGATGTATCCAACGACGACATCATTGTTGAGGGCAATGTAGCCGACGCGCGCGAGCAAGGCCTGCTGAGGATGATGACGGCCTTCGAAGTAAGCTTCCACCCTCGGATCAATGACTCCGCCATCAGCCGGGTCTTCTCGCCGGCATTGCGCGATCGTCGGAACGTCTGCGCTCGTCGCTTCCCGGAAATGAATGCCCGCCGGCAAGGTCATGTCCCGCGCTACCGCTTCCAGGCAGCGACGTGAAGCCCAGCCGGTGTTTGACTGCGGGCGAAATCGAGGTCGTCTTGCGCAACGGGCACGGAAATCGTGAGGGTTCTTGCCGGCAACGGGGGATTCTGACTGATCGAGAGCTGCAGGCTTCCAGAACTGAATTCAACGGTGCGCGTTGCGTCGAAATAGGAGCGAAGCACCTGCGCCAATTTCGGGTCGTCGCACGTGATGAGTCCTTCCCGAATCACTTTCTCTCCAGAAGCATACGTCAACACTCCAACGACATTTGGAGCCTTCAGGCGGCTGTCGGCAACATTATCGGGCGGCACCTCGAGGCCGGCATAGCGCCGAGTCAGCGTCTCCCGGCTGATTGAAAACTGCGTGACGGGCACATAGGTGTCGAAAAGATGCTTGCCGTCCCCCAGCTTGTAGACGGACCACCAGCTCACGTCTTCGAGTCCCCGTGAAACCACGATCAGGTCATTGTTCAGCGTAGACGGCTCAACACCTTCCACCGTGATGGAGTAGAGCGGCTTCTCTTTCAGATCCGTTCCCATAGGCCAGGACTCTACGGTCGTTGTCGCTTCCATTCCGACTTCGTCGATTACTTGCTTCGTTCGTGTGGTTTTCCGCAAGAGCAGGCGCTCGTTCGCTGGGCGGCCCGGAATAGCGGCGCCGGCCAGTTCAAAGGCGACATTCCTGATCTCAACAGCTTCCGAACGATTCTCATTCTTGTAGGTGATCGTGGAGACCGACTCCGGCTCGAAGGGTTTCTCTTCCTGGCAAGCGGAAGCTGACGCCATGAACAGCAGCATCGCAATGACCAGCCAGTGATTCACAATTCACCTCACATTCTCTTGCGGCGGATAGACGAGCATAGCGCAGGACCCGATTGAGAGGAGCGTGTTATGATGCCCCCCATCATTCGGACCACATTTAGAAATCGGCAGGAATGCCCGCCAGGGAGCACAGACATGTCGAGGAGAACTGCACTGACAATCGCCGTGACGGCCGCTCTGCTTACGGCTCTCGCCACAAGCGCAATCGTGGGACAGGGACGCGGCGGAGGGGGCTTCAGCCAGCCCGATCCGATCGCGTTCGATGATCATGCCGGATGGCAATCCCTGTTCGACGGTCAGAGCCTGAAGGATTGGGACGGCAGCACCGAAGTGTGGCGCGTCGAAAACGGCGCCATCGTCGGGACATCCACGACCGGAACCATGTATCTCATCTGGAAGGGTGGCGAGCCCGCAAACTTTGAGTTGAAGGCAGAGATGAAGCTCGAAGGCAACAACCTAAACAGCGGAATCCAGTATCGCAGCGTGAGAACCGGCCAGACCGGCGCCGCGGCCTTGAAAGGATATCAAGCCGATTTCGACTTCCCCGGACGTTACACCGGTCAACTCTATGAACAGGGCACTCCGCGCGGCATTATCGCGTGGCGCGGCCAGGTTGTCAGGGCCGAGCAGGGCAAGCGCCCGCGCCTTCTGTCTGTTCTGGGAGATCCAGACGAGCTCAAGACACTCGTCAAAACAGGAGACTGGAACCAGGTCCACATCATCGCGCGAGGCAATACGCTGATCCACATGATCAATGGACGCACGATGTCGATCTTCATCGACGATGATCCAACGATGGCCTCCTCGAAGGGCGTCATCGCGCTTCAAATCGAAAATGCGGGAAAGGTTTCATTTCGAAACCTGTGGTTGAAAAACCTATGAACAAGACTATTACCGTCTTACTGCTCCTCGGGTTGTGCGCGATTACATGGGGTTCGGATTGGCCTACAGACGGCGCCAACCCTCAACGCACCAACTGGCAGCAGAATGAAACCATTCTTTCTAAAGCGAACGTCGCGAATCTCAAGATCCTGTGGAAGGTGAAACTGGATAACGTGCCGCGGGAGATGCATTCTCTTCTTCCCGTGCTTATTGCCGACCAGGTACGCACGAACAATGGCCCCCGCGAGATCGTGCTCGCAGCCGGTGTGTCCGACAATCTCTATGCGCTGGATGCGGCGACCGGAACTATTCTTTGGAAAAAGCACTTCGACTATCCTCCACCGGCAAGAAGTGGCAGACCAACGGATCCCCTCTGCCCCGGCGGAATGACGGCGACTCCCGTGATTGGGCCCGCGCAACCCTCCGGCGCGAGGACGGTCTATGCGCTTGCCGGCAATGGGGCCCTGCACACTATCGATCTTGCGACCGGCGACGAGACCGCACAGCCGATTCCGTTCGGATATCCCAACGGCAAAGCATATGCCCTGAACCTGTGGAACAACGTCATCTTCACGACAACGTCGCAGGGCTGCGCGGGCAATCCGAACCAGATGTGGGCGATCAACCTGAACGACCCACAAAAGAAAGTTATGACCTTCAACCCGGGAAGTGGCGGATTGTGGGGCCGAACCGGTGCGGCCATCGATTCCAGCGGAATTGCCTGGGCGCCGACGGGAGACGGCACCTACGATCTGCCCACACGCCGCTATGGCAACGGACTGATCGGCGCTCGCGTTGAGGGAACCGAACTGAAACTGAAGGACTGGTACATTCCCTCGAACTGGGCCTGGCTGTTCAAGAAAGATCTCGACATGCAGGTCACGCCCGCAATCTTCAATTACAAGGGCAGAGAACTCATGGTCACGGCGAGCAAGGAGTGTCGTATCTACCTGCTAGATCCGAAATCCGCGGGTGGCGACGATCATCAGACGCCTCTCTATCGGACGCCTTTGATCTGCAATGAAGAGGTGAACTTCGCAGGGACCGGCATCTGGGGCAGCATGACGACCTGGGAAGACTCCAAAGGTACACGATGGATTCTCGCGCCGTTCTGGGGACCGTCTCATTCCGATTTCAAGGCTCCCGTTTCCTACGGTTCGGTGAAGAACGGCGCCGTGGTCGCCTTCAAGCTCGAAGAGAAGAGCGGCAAGCTTCAGTTAACACCCGCCTGGATGTCCCGCAACATGAGTCATGCGGAGCCACCCGTCGTCGCGAACGGCGTCGTCTTTGCTTACGGCAGCGGCGAGAACACCGTTCAGGCCTATCCCGATCGCGGATTGCTCGACTCAAGTCCGCTGCGCATTGCAGCATCAACCCACGCGACTTTTTATGCGCTCGATGCCGAAACCGGTAAGGAGCTGTATTCCAGCGGAGACCAGATCGCGTCCTTCGCACACTTCGGCGGACTCTCGATCGCGAACGGGCGTGTGTATCTTGGAACGTATGACAGCGTGTTGTATTGCTTCGGGCTGGCGGGACGATGAACAGAATCCATAAATCGCTTTTCGTCATCGGAGCTGTGATGATCTCCGGCT
>Ga0207659_10000770_pt1 | contig 18992 bp, 14 predicted proteins | sample KBSM43metaG_FD_184330 | JGI IMG/M metagenome (GOLD analysis project Ga0207659, IMG submission 184330) | Miscanthus rhizosphere microbial communities from Kellogg Biological Station, Michigan, USA - KBS M4-3 metaG (SPAdes) (version 2) | ecosystem: Host-associated > Plants > Roots > Rhizosphere >...
GGTCTTCCACGGCGGCGGTCTGATCGCAGGCAGCCGCGCCAACACCACGACCGTGGCCGACTATTTCGCGAGCATCGGCCTGGTCGGCGTCAACGCCGGCTATCGGCTGGCTCCGGATTCGAAATGGCCTGAAGGTGCACGTGATGTCGCCGCGGTCATCACGTGGCTGCACGAGCATGTCGCCGAGTACGGCGGCAACCCCGACCAGATCTTCACCGTCGGAATCTCCACCGGCTCGCTGCACACGGCGATGTATGTATTCAGGCCGGAACTGGTCCCGGCCACGACCCCGCGTATCGCCGGCGCCATCTTCTGTTCGGGGCCTTACACGTTTGACTTCTCAGATCCGACGATGGGTGAGCTCGCCTATTTCGGCGGCGACAAGACACGCTGGCCGCAGATGGTGGTCCCAGGCAACGTCAGTCGCGTCGACATTCCCGTCCTGATGACGACAGCCGAATGGGACGATCCACGTTACTTCGCACCCGCCGCGCAGCTGTTCAGCGAACTCGTCCTCAAACACGCCGTGATGCCGCGATATCGGCAAAGCCTCGGCCACAATCACGTGTCGCAGCTGCTCTCAATCGGGACCGTGGACACCAGCGTCTCGCGAGAGATCCTCGACTTCATCGATCGCGTCATTCACCCAGTCAAATAAAAAGAGCCGGGCGTTTCCGCCCGGCTCTGTTCGATCTTCGGTGATCGTCGTTCGCTTGGTGTTTTAGAAGTCGTACTTGATTCCGAACTGTACGATGCGAGGGCCTTTGTCCCCAGCCGGCGTCGCGGCCGGCGTCTCGGCCTGCGTCGTGATCCGGCCGAACGTCGAAGAATTGAAGTTGATCACCGGATCGCCCCAGTTGAATGTGTTGAACAGGTTGAAGGTCTCGACCCGCAGCTCCATCCGCTGCGTCCCGAACGGAACGAGCTTGGAAATCGCCAGGTCAATCTGGCGGAACGCTGGTCCCACGGCAGCGTTGCGGGGCAGATTGCCAAAGGTGCCCGGCGCCGGCTGCGCGAAGGCATCGCGGTTGAAATAGTCGGTGATCTGCTGGCCGGGTTTCAGATTCGACGCGTCTTTGCCCGGGCCATAGATGCTCTTCCCTGGGACCAAATTCGGCCGCTGCGCCGCGATGCCGTTAAACGCGTTGTCCCTGCCGCTGGTAATGTTCAGCCGTCTTCCAGAGCGCCCGTTGAAGATCCCGGACAGCCGCCAGCTTGATGCCAGCGCGTGGACGACGCCACTGCCAACCTGCGGCGTCTCGTACGACATGTTCAACGTCGTCAAATGGCGGCGGTCCTGGTCGCAGTAGCCGGCGTCGACATCCGGGTGGGCTGGATCCGTATACCCGGCGCTGGTCTGATTGAAGTCGTTCGTGGTTGGCGTACCCACGCAGCGCGATAGCGTGTAGCTGCCGCCGAGGCTCAGGCCCTGGGCGGCACGGCGCTGCCCAGACAGTTTGAGGCCACGATACTTCTGCCAGCCGACGTCCGAGTTGAGATCGAGCGCGCCGATGCTGGCCGACTTTTTTGGATCCTGCAGCGACAGCGCGCGCCGCTGGTTCAGGTTGTTGTTCGTCGTGCAGACGGTGTACGCCACACCGTTGATCGTGCACGGCCCAAGGCCCATGAAGACGCCCGGGTTGATCGCTGTCTGCGCCCAGAGCCGGTCGGCGTAGCTGCCCAGATAGCTCGCGGACACGCCCCAGCTCCTCCCCAACTGCTGCTCGAACGTCACGTTCCACTGCTGCGCCCGTGGGGAATTGATGTCGGGGTCCATCGTGCCGAACGCGCCAAACGGGATGTACTGCACGTTGGCGTTGGTGACGATCGGGTGCGGATCGCCACCGAGGTCACGCCACGGGTTGTCCATGAGGCCGCCCGGATCGGTGATGATCGAACGGTTGCCGAACGGCGGCGCGCCGGCGTTGATGTTGTGGTACTCGCCGGCCATGAAGTCGTACCCCATCGAGTACGACGCGCGCACCGCGGTGCGGCCATCCCCCTTCACGTCCCACGCGACACCGGCGCGCGGCGCGAAATTCGTCCACTGGACGTTCAACCCGGTCTTCCCGTCAGGGAACCCCGCATCGCCCGGATAGATCAGTCCCGGAGGCGCATTGAGGAACACCTTGCTCGTGATGCCCTGGTCGAAGTTCGCCTTATTGAAGATCACGATCGCGTTGTTGTCCACAGACTGGCCGAAGTACGGCTCCCAGCGCAGGCCCGCATTGACCGTCACGCGGCTGGACACGCGCCAGCTGTCCTGACCGTAGCTGCCGAAGTACCAGTTGTGAATATCCAGGACGTTGGGGCCGCCGATCTCGAGCCGCGACACACGGCCCACCAGCAGATCCGCCATGGACAGTCCGGTCGCGCTGCCGTCGACGGTCCAACTGCCACCGGTGCGCGAGGTCGAAAGCGTATTGAACTTCCAGTAGCGCACGTTCGCGCCGAAGCCCAGTTGGTGGCTTCCTCTGACCCAGCTCAAGTCGTCGGCTATCCCATAGGCCTTGTGGCTCGACCGCCGTTCCGTCGCTCCTCCGGCATTGATGCTGAAGGCATCAGTGACGGTCAGCGGGAACTGGTTCGCCGGGGGGTAGCTGTACATCTTCACGCCGACGTCCGCCGGACTGAAAAATGCGGAGTCCTGACCCCGGTGAGACTTCGTCGTGTCGTAGTTGGCACGCACGGCGTTGACGAGCGATGCGCTCAACACCTGGGTGTGACCGAGGACCACGGAGTAGAACTGGTCATTGGTACCGGCCTCGGACGTCTTGAGGATGTTGTCGCTGCCACCGCCCCACGGTGCGGGGGCCACGACCCTGTTTCCCAGATACCGGCCAAAGAGCGTCTGGCTCTGGGTCATCTGATAATCGATCCTGACGACCGGCATCTGCTCGTCCTGGTCGTGAGCGATCGCGTACGTGATCTGGCCACACGGATCCGTGGTCTGAGGCAGCCTCTTGACGAGGTTCACCGCCGCGGGGCTGAATCGGGCCGGATCGATGCGGTTGCCGACGAACGGGGCTCCGAGGTTGATCTGCCTGCTGGCGCACTGCGGCGACGTAATCGTGGTGAAGTCACCCGCGAGCATCTGCGCCGTCGGCACGTACGCGATGTTGCTCGCCGGAACCTGACGCCGCACCGTGCCCTGGTAGCCGCCGAAGAAGAACAGCTTGTCGTGCACGATAGGGCCCCCGATTGTTCCACCGAACTGGCTGCGCCTGAGGCCGTCGTCGAGCTGCTTGCCATCCGGGCCTAACGGGGCGAAATGCTGCGGCGCGTTGAAATGACGATCGCGCAGGAACTCGAAGGCGTCGCCGTGCAAGGTGTTCGCGCCCGACTTGGTCACCGCGTTCACCGCCGCGCCTGACTTGACGCCGTTCTCGGCTGACAGCCCGCTGGTTGCGACCTGGAATTCCTGCAGCGCATCGGGGAACGGCAGCGGAAGGCCGGCGTTGGTCTGCGGGTTGTTGTGCGACGCACCGTCCAACGAGTAGCCCACGCCGAACGGCAAGCCGCCCGCGACCGAGATGCGCACGCCGCCAGGCATGCCGCGGGCGGGCACGTCGGTTTGCACCGCGCCGCCGGCGAGCACGATCAGGTCGGTGACCTGGCGTCCCTGCAGCGGTAAGTTCACGATCTGTTCGCTGTTGACGACCGAGCTGATCCCCGAGCTCTTGACGTCGACGATCGGCGCCGCCGCCTCTACCGTGACCGCTTCCTCCAGCGCGCCAACGGCGAGCACCGCATTGACGGTCGGCGTCCCGCCCACCTGCAGGACGATGCCGGTCTGCACGTAGCTGCGGAATCCTTGAAGCGCGGCCTCGAGCTTGTACGGCCCCGTCGGAAGATTCGTCATCAGGTAGGCTCCGCTCGCATCGGTTACGTCGGTGCGAACGAGCCCCGTGTTGGTCTGTGTCACGGTGACGGTCACGCCGGGTAGTACGCCGCCACTTTCATCTCGGACGGTACCGCTAAGCTGCGCCGTCCCCTGCGCCCAGGCGGCGGACGCCGTCAGGAGAAGGATCAAAATTCCACGCGAACAGCAGGTCAGCCAGGTCTTCATGCTGTAAAAACTCCTCGAGAAACCATACGGACACCTCACGGGGCAGTCCGGCCGCGATGCGGTCGGACGGGGGAATTTCCTGAACGACGGGATTTATACCACTTGAGGAAGCCGAAGCGGGTCCCCGAATGGGGGATGCCCCCGTTTTCGATGTTCGTTCGGTGATTGCGGGATGTTGTTCCGTTATAAGCTGCCCGGTCTCAGAAACATCCAGTTAGTGGAGGCTTCATGACGCTGCGAATCGGTAGCATCGGCTCTGAGGTGGCGATCCTTCAGGATGCGCTGCGCGCACACGGGTTTAATCCCGGCGCGATCGACGGATCGTTTGGGGCAGGAACGCAGGCGGCGGTCATGGCGTTCCAAAACAGCGAGGGCCTGCTGCCGGACGGCGTCGTAGGACCGCGCACCGCCACGGCGCTGGGTCTGGCCCCTCCGGCCCCGATGCCCAGTGTCATTGCTGGCGTCACGGTTCAAGTCGTGTCGCAGATGTTCCCGCAGACGCCGCTGCAGAACATCAAACGTCATCTGCCGATCGTCCTCAATGCGCTGGTCGCTCCCGAGCTCACGGATAAACCGATGGTCCTCATGTCGCTTGCGACGATCCGCGCGGAGACCGCCGGCTTCGTGCCGATAAACGAGGGGCAAAGCCGCTTCAACACGTCACCGAGCGGTCATCCGTTCGATCTGTACGACAACCGCAAAGACCTTGGAAACACCGGCGCCCCCGACGGCGAGCGATACCGCGGGCGCGGATTCGTGCAGCTCACCGGCCGAGCCAATTATCAGCGGCACGGGATTGCGATTGGTGAGCTCGATCTGTTGACCATACCGGAGCGCGCAAACGACCCGGAGATTGCCGCGCGCCTGTTGGCCAGCTTCATCAAGAGCAAGGAACGCGCTATCAAAGAAGCGCTCCTCCATGGCGATCTCGCCACCGCGCGCCGGCTCGTGAACGGCGGGAGCCACGGTATCGATGCATTCACCGACGCATTCAGCACCGGCGACCGTCTGATTCCGGACGTCCTGGAAACCGTCGCCTAGCTGCTTCGTCCCCCCCCGCCTCGTCGCGTTTCGCGGGCTGGAGACGCGGGGACGAGTTCGCGGCTGTCGTGAACTATCTCGCACTCGACGGACCCACCTGTCGTCATTTGCAGGCGTATTTTCGTTTTTCCTCGGCAACACAATTTGCACTTCCGTCTCCGGTCGTTGAATCGCAACCCATAGGAGGACCTATGGCGACGTTTGAAGTCAGCGCACACATGACGGTTCGACCGGGACAACTGGAGGGGTTCAAGAAACAGGCAGCCGAGTGCATCCGGATCACCAAGGAACAGGACACACACACGCTGCGCTATGACTGGTTCCTCAGCAGCGACGGCACCGAGTGCGAAGTTCGGGAGGCGTACACCGGACCGGAAGGGCTGATCGAGCACAACACGAACATCCTGGAAGCGCGAACGAAGCTGTTCAAGGACTACGCGGACAACCACTTCATGACCGTGTACGGCGAGGCGGCCCCACAGCTCGTCGAACTGGTGAAGGCGCACCACATGGAAAAGCAATTCAAGTGGTTCTCCTTCGTCAAAGGGCTCGATTAGGCCATGCGCAGGCGGCTCGTCCAGGCCACCGTGCTCTTCGTTGTCGTGTTCGCCGCCGCGCAACTCGTTCGCCCCGAGCGCACGAACCCGGCGACCGATCCAACCCGCACGATCCGGGCGCACGTCGCGGAGACGAGCCAACTGCCCGCCGTCCTGGATCGCGCGTGCGGCGAATGCCACTCGAACAGCACGACATGGCCGTCGTACGCGCACATCGCGCCCGTCTCGTGGGTACTGGCGCGCGCCGTCGCGGAAGGACGACGCGCGGTCAACTACTCGGAGTGGGGCGGCTACTCGCCTGACCAACAGCGGACGCTGATGGCCGCGTCGTGCGACGCCGCGTCAACGGGCAGGATGCCCGGGGGCGCGTGGACGCTGCTGCATCCGGAGGCACGGCTGTCATCACAGGACGTCGAGACGATCTGCGCGGAGGCGCGTCGGGTCGACACGAACAGGGCCGAGCAACGCTAACGCTACGGAGGGGTGTATGAACACAACTTCCCTCGAAACACGAGTCCACGACTTCCTGTCGCAGAAGCGGATCGCAGTCGCAGGCGTATCGCGGCACAACAGCGATCACCCCGTGGGCAACTTGATCTACCAGCGTCTGAAAAAGACCGGACACGATGTGTTTCCGGTCAATCCACACATGCAGACCTTCGAGGGCGACCGCTGCTATCCGGACGTGCAGTCGATCCCTGGAGGCGTCGACGGCGTGGTGATCATCACGCGGCCCGAGATCACGGAGCGCATCGTGCACGACTGCGGCGACGCCGGCGTCCGCCGCGTCTGGATGCACCAGTCCCTTGGGAAGGGATCAAGCGTCTCGCAGAAAGCCGTCGACTACTGCCGCCAACACGACATCAGCGTGATCGCCGGCGCCTGCCCGATGATGTACGGCGATGGGGTCGATGTCGGTCACACCTGCATGCGGTGGATCCTTAAATTCACTGGAGGACTACCTACATGAAGCGCCGTCAGATAGCCTTGGTTCTCATCCTGATCGTCGATGTAGGACTGGTCGCGTGGGGCGCGATGGCGGCTGCATTGCCGGATCACCTGCTCGGACCCGGCGGCAAGCCGATCCTGCCGGCCGGTTACGAAGGGTTCACTGGCAGCTCGTGGTCGGAGCTCGTAAACACTGCTCCGATGACGGCCGGGTACATCGAGCTCCTCTTCCGGATGTACGGCCTCTTCAACGTGGTGTTCGCGGTGATGGCGATCGCCATCACGGTCACTGCCTACCGGCGTGGTGATGGTTGGGCGTGGTGGGCTCTGCTGGCGGGCAATACGATTGCGCTCGTCGCCGCCATGACGTACGACCGCACCGTGAACGCCATCGGCCCGTTCGAGCTGACGGAATACCTCGGCCTGGCCCTTGTCTGGTTCGCCCTCGCAATCACATTACCGTTACGCGCAACTCCGCGATCCATGCAAACGGCGGTTTAGAGTCAGGCTGTATCGCGGTAGCGCCACACCAGTTCACCCTTCTGGGGTTCGCGGTTCTCGGTTCGTGTTCAGTTTCAAGGTTCGGTTCACGGTTCGGCGTTCTGGGTTCGGTTCTCCGTTCGGGGTTCGGGGTGTTCTGTGTTCGACGTTGCAGCTTGTGCACTCGATCGACGTGTGATGCGATGCAGGATCTGCGACCATCGGCTTCGGATCGTTCATTCGAAACGACAGTTCGGCGGCACGCGGCGTGCTCCGTCGAACAGCATGACACGAGGCGTGAAGCGTTTTACCGATTTGCGGGCCTGGCAAGCGTGTGACGTGTTCAAGAAGGCCGTCGGCTCGAGCTGAATGAGCTCGCGGAAACGGCACTCGAGGAAGTTACGGGGTTGATGGAATACCTTCAATCTCCGGAAGCATTACGCAACGCGCGCCGCGCTCGAGAACGTCGGATCGCCTCACGTCCCCAACGCCGAAGCGAGAACAAAGAACGTCGAACCCGAAAGACGGCACGAGGAACCAAGAACGGCGAACGAGGAACCCAGAACCGAACCATGAAAGTGAACACGAACAGAGAACGGAGAACTCAGAAGAGTGAACCCACGGCTAGCCGCCTCACCGAAACCTGTAGGTCGTTCCTTCCAGTTGCGATAGCAGCGTCGCCGGCACATCGGTCGCTACCGCACGACCTTCGATCACTGGCGCGACGGGAGAATGAGTCAAAAGATATTCGGTGAGAACATCGTGGATCGAGACGTCGAGCCTGCGCGGCTCCGCGACGTTGGGCAGGCGGCAGATGATGTTGTCGGGATCGCCTTCGCGCTCACAGCCAAGCATCGTATAGCGCCTGTCGAGCGCCAATGGCTCCCCGTTCATCGTCGCTGAGCGGACCCGCTCACCCTGGCGATTGCGTGCGGTGAAAGTGACCGTCAGACCTTTAAACCGCACGAACCATCCTCCGAAACGCTTCGCTGGATCCTTGGCGAACGCGTTTTCCAGCTCGTTCTCGAGCCAATCCCGAATCTGTTGCCCCGTGACGACGCCGGTCTTCAGGACCGAGTCGACCGGCAACATGCTCCAGACGTAATCGTTGGTGATCGCCGCTTCGCCGCCCGCGGGCGGAACGAGGGGCGGACAGAACCGGAACCCATTGGAGACCGCGAAATCGGTCTGGAACTTCCAGTGCAGCGCATCGGTGATGAGATTGTCCATCGGCGTCTCGATCACGTAATAGCGCACGAGCGGCGTCGTCGTCCTGCCAACCACACGATCCAGATCCTGGCGGTACGGCGCTCGCGCCGCCGCCACCATCGTCTTCATTTCATCGTCTTCGGGATATTGAGCGGGATCGACATCAAGCAGTGCGTAGGCATGGTCGGCGATTCGTCCACCTTCGACGACCAGATCGAGCTTGCCGACAAACGATCCGAACGATCCCGGCTCGGTGACTCTCGCGTACCTCCCTCGGAGCGGGTCACGGATCCGCTCGTGCGTATCCGCGCCGAGGATGTAGTCGACGCCGCGAGCGTATGGCTGATTCGCCAGGTCGAGCTGTTGTGTGAGTCCCATGTGCGCCAGCACGAACACCAATGCGCACCCTTCACGCTCGCGAAGCGTCGTCACATGTTCCGCGAGACTGTCTCTGGGATGCGTGAAGCGGATGCCGCGTGAGTACGCAGGAGACTGCCGCGTCGGCGTGAACGGATCGTTATAGCCGATGAACCCGATCTTCACGCCTCCCACGGTGAACGTCTGGTACGGCGGAAAAATGGACGTCGCGGCGGCTTGGTCGGCGTGAAACATGTTCGCGCACACTTTCGCGGCCGTATAACCGTTCAGATCCGCGATCATCATCTCCTTGCCATACACGACCTCCCAGTTGCCCGGAAGCACGAGGTCGTATGCGATCGCATTGACGAGCGGGACAATCGCCTGTCCCTTGGACAGCGATGCCACGGCACTTCCTTGAAAGCAGTCGCCTCCATCAACAAGCAGCGTGTTGCCGGGGTTCTGCCGCCGCAGCGCGTTGATCATCGTTCGCAGCGTCGCAAATCCCCCACGCCGCTTGAATACCGGTTTCCCCTGCTCCCAGAAGAACTCGTCGTGAATGTCGAGCTGCCCGTGGATGTCGGCAGTGTGCAGGATCGTGAGGCGCTGCGCGCGGCCGGCGCGAACGGCACGACTCTGCGCAAATTCCGCCGCGGCCGCGGTCCGTTGGAGCGAACGCGCCGCAACGGGCGCGGCGCCAAGAGTCACGACGACGCGTCCGATTCGTTTGATGAACTCCCGCCGCGCGGTTGTCAAAACGACCTACCTCTGTGGAGAGTCTAGTGGAGTCGCAGCCGCCGCGTAGATGTCACGCACGGTGTCGATCGTGTCGGCCTCGGCCGGGCTCTTGTCCTCGCGGTAACGCTTCACGCGCGCGAATCGGAGCGCCAGGCCACCCGCGTAGTGCGGGCTTCCCTGCACATCATTGAAGGCGATCTCGACGACGAGTTCCGGCCGCACGTAAACCGTGTAATCGTCACGTGCAACTTCGAGCTGCAACAGCCTTTCGGTCTGCCACCCCAGCATCTGGTCTGTCAACCCCTTGAACGTCTTCCCGAGCATGACGAAGCCGCCGTTGACCGGATCACGCGCGCCCAGGTGCAGGTTGCTCAACCAGCCCCTGCGGCGTCCGTGACCCCACTCGGCTGCGAGGACGACGAGATCACGCGTGTGGGCGAGCTTGACTTTCAGCCACTGCTGGCCGCGACGCCCCGCTGCGTAACTCGATGTCAGTGCCTTCACCATCACGCCTTCGTGACCGCGCTGAAGTGTGGAGTCCACGAACCGCGACGCTTCCTCCAGCGTTGGCCGAACCACGTTCGGCATAATCGTGCGGGGCGCGATCTCGCCGAGCGTGCCGAATCGTTCCGCTTGCGGTTGGTCGATGAGCGATACGCCATCGAGGTAGAGGCAATCGAAGAAAAACGGCGTCAGCGGGAGCTCCGCGCGTAGGCGGTTCACGTCGAGTTTCCGGCCAAACCGCTGCATCGTCCGTTGAAAGGTCTCCGGCGTGCCATCGGCGCGAAGCGCGATGACTTCACCGTCGAGAATTACGTCATGCGCCCGTAATGCCTGTGCGGCTTCGACCACGTCGGGGACCGCCGAGGTGACGTCGCGGAGATTGCGTGAGAACACCTTGATCTCGTCACCGGCCTTATGCACCTGAATGCGGGCGCCATCGAGTTTCCACTCGAGCGCGACGTCCTGTTCGAGAGTCGTGAGGGCCTCGTGGATGTCAACCGCCGTGTGAGCCAGCATCGGTTGCACCGGACGGAACATCTGCACGGTGAAATGGGCGAGGCCGGATTCTCCTTCGCCGATCAGGGCGCGTGCGACCGGCGGCAGCGCACCGGCCATCATGACCGCTCTGCGAACGGCTGCAGGTGACGCACGTCCGGCGCGCGCCACAGCTTCGATCAGCACGCCCTCGAGCGCACCCTGCCGAAGCTCGCCTACCACTAGCCGCACGAGGAAGTCCTGCTCGTCGGCGGTTGCTCGAGTGAGCAGGTCACGAAGCAGACGGACGCGGTCACCGGACGAGCCGCGTCCGCTCGTTCTCGCAATCTGCTCGAAGACGTTCTCCACTTCGATCAGCGAGAGCACAGGGCTCGAAGCGGCGGAGGGCGGTTTCGCTTCGCGGATCACCGAAGCGCCGATGCCGATTCGACCGTGCGGCAGCTCACCAGACAAAAACGCAACGGCGATGTCGACTTCCGCCAGCGTTACACGCTGGAGCAGCGCGGCAAGCTCGGCGATCTTGACGAGGCGGCTGCTTGCCTTCGCAACAGCGGCACTCGTGCGCACGAGCTCATGAAGGAGCACTCTTGCATCGTACCCGGGCGATCAATGGCAAGGAGGGCAGGCTAAAGCCGGCCCCTACGTGCTCGGATGAACCATCGAACAATGGGCCGTGAGCGCATCATCGCAGGCGGTGGCGGGCTTGGGCGCCGAACGAGCGCACAGGCCGCACAACACCCCGATCTAACAAGCACATAGCGTCGCCGACCGTCTGGCGATGTTCTTGAACCGAGTCACCCCCGTTGCCCGCGCAGCGAGCGCACGTAAACCTATCGCAACAACGGCGGGCACAGGGAGAGTACGAGACCATGACGCAATTCGGTGTCCGGCGCGCACTCGTGGCAACGACGGTTCTGACAATGTGGGTCGTTCCTGCGTTGGCGCAGACGCGTACTGCCGGTTCTTATCCAACGCGCGAAACCCAGATCCTCAGGCTCGGCACAAGCCAGCGATTCAGCATGCCGATGCACACCGTCGATCAACTCCATGCGATGTCGACCAAGAATCGCATGCAGTTCAATCAGGTCCTTTCACTCGCGAACTTGTCGGGAATCTCCGGACAGGTGCTGGATATCCTCACGACAGGGGTCGTCACCGACACGACGATTCAACCCGGCACGCACATGGAGTGGATGGCGATGAAGCGCGCCGGAAAACCGGCGATCGTGCAGAACGTACGGTGGAGCGGACGGGCGCCCTTCGAGGCGTGGCAGTTCGACATCACCGACGGCGGCTACAAGTACACCTTCCTCATCCCGAAGGTGTGCGGCAACCTGACGCTGCTCAGCGCCGTTGCAGAGAAACCGGCAGGCACGATTTCCGAGGCACCGGCGCCTCCACCGCCGCCACCGCCGCCGCCACCGGCCCCTGAGCCCGAACCGCCGCAGGTCGCGGCAGCGCCGCCGCCGCCGCCACTGCCGCCACCGCCTGTACCGACGACTACCTACTACCCCTGGGTCGCGTCAGGGTTCATCGGGAGCTCGTTCTCAACGTCAAGCAACACGTTCCAAAACACCCTGGAGAGCGACAACAGCGTCCCGGCAGGCCTCACCTACGGTGGACAAGTCGGTTACTTGTGGCACGGCATCGTCGGCGGCGAGTTCATCGCCGATTTTGCGCCGGATGTGGGCTTCGACAGCATCCTGCTCGCAAGTCAGCCGCACGTGAACAGCTACATGGGTAACGTCATCGGCGCGTATCCACTTGGCTCGAACGGGAACTATCAGCCCTATGTCTCGGGCGGCTTCGGGAGCATTGGCGTACGTGGTGAGTTCTTCACGCTGCCCGACGGCGTCGGCAACAGAATCGCTGTGGAAGCCAATCAGCAGCGGTGGGGCGGCAACCTCGGCGGCGGAATGTTCGCGTACGTCAACAGATTTGGCGTGCGCGGCGACGTGCGTTGGTACAGGTCCTCCGGCGGCGGCGAACTCTTGAACAGCGACACGTTTGCTGACGACGCGGCGCGAGCGCTGCTATCGGATCTTCACTTCTGGCGCGGGACGCTTGGCTTGGCGTTCCGTTGGTAGCCAGTAGCTAACACACGGCTTTACAACACACACCGCTGGCTGATGAACGAAGATCAGCCGGCGGTGTGTTCGTGAGGAATCTTCTCGAGGGTTCAATACGGATCGGATGGTCCGTACGGAAGATCCGGCACGCCAGGCGCCCAGGCACCGAGTGACTGCAATCCAAAGATCTGCTGCAGATCGCCCCACACGAGGTGCTGATCGTTCACGTTCTTGCTGATGCTCTGCCAGACAACGTTGTCGCCGTTGAGAACGGTCAACGCGTTGCCCTGTTCGACGACGCGATCGCCCCAGACGAGATGCTCACCCCACACGAGATGGTCGCCCCAGACAACGCTCTGGGTGATGTCGCTCCAATCGATTGTGTCGCCCCAGACCAGATGGTCGCCCCACACGAGGTGCGTCGCCCACGCGGCATCGTGGAAGTGAACGGTGTCGCCCCATACCAAATGGTCACCCCAAACGAGGTGCTGCGACCAGTTCACCGTCTCCTGGCCGATCCGCGTCTGCGGAACCGTCGCGAAGGCAACGCGGCCTTCGAGCGTGAGGTCGTTTGTTTGAAGACGACGCTCGATATCGGCCAGCGTGAACCGTTTCGCCAGCTCGAATGCGCCGACCGGATTGAGCTCGCCAGCTCCCTGTTCGAGCATGTGCGCACCGGCAATGGGCACAGCGGTGTACTGCAGGATCGCCTTCAGGAAGTTTGGCGTCAGCCCGGTCTGATACGGAGTGCAGTCAGCGACACCATACTTCGCGCAGAGCTTCTGAATTGCGCTCCGCTGCGAGTCCGGTAGGTTTCCGTCGAAGGTCAGCGTGTTGATACCCGTCGCAAGACGCGCGGTCTTGAGGACCTCCGCGGCAACGCCGCTCGTAACAGCCGCCGCCATGCTGGTGCCGCTCAATGCGAGGAAGTTATGGCCGGCCCCTGGTTTGACGATGACGCTGGACTGGTAGTGCGTCGAGAGATAGCTCGAGAGGCCAGTAATGCCAATCAATCGGTGTCCGTTGACGACGACGTCGGGTTTGGCGAAGCCGTCGTACCACGTCGGCCCCCGCGAGCTGTACGGAGCAACCGCATCATCCGTCATCGTCTGGCTGCCGCGTGCGTCGACCGACCCGACGCTGATCGCTGACGGCGCGTTACCAGGCGATGTGATACCTCCGAATCCAATCTGTCCGGTCGCTGGATTCAACCCAAAGTTTCCCGCTGAGACAATCACCGCCATTCCGGCCTGTACGGCACGTTCGACGGCCTGCACAAGCGGATCGGTGACGGCGGGCTCGTAGATCGGATGGCCCAGAGACAGGTTGATGATGTCGATCTTCAGTTTGTATTTGTTCGCGATGCAGAAGTCGATCGCCGCAATCACGTTGCTCGTATAGCCGGCACCGCTGTTGTCGAGTACCTTCAGCGCGACAATGGACGCGGATGGGGCGACTCCGCGGTACGGCTTGTCGCTCGACGCGCCCATGTTCGCGATCAGGCTCGCGACGTGGGATCCATGACCGTATCCGTCGAAATATAAATCGCCGCCCGCGACAGCCTTGGCCTTGCCGGTCGTGAAGTCGTACTTCCCGGCGCTTTGCAGGCTCGAATTCGCCACAACGCCCGAATCGATGACGGCGACGACGACATCCTTGCCGTTGGGAACCCAGTAATCCATCCCCAGCGTACGCACGAGGCGGTTGTCGGTCACCACGGGCGTGGTCGAGGTCCACGTCACTCCACTACTCTGAACCAGCGCGTCGGACGAAAGGACTTCCACGTCGCGATCGCCCGCCAGTTGCATGAGCGTGGTGCGATCGATCTGAGCGGCGACGATATCGCGCGATGGCGACGTTACATTCGACGCATGTGGGTTGAAATCCAGCGCGCGTTGCAGCCGAGCGCCGGTGCCGCCATGTGCGGTGACCAGCACGCGAAAGCTCGTCGCGTTTGATTCGAGTGCCTGGGTAAGCGCGCGATCGATGGTCGCGCGATGCGCCGTGTCTGCCAGCGGGGAGGCCCACATCAGGGCGCCCGCGAGAACGCTGGCAGCAACGGCCAGGCGACGAAGTCTGGGAAGGGGGGAGCCAGACATGCCGCGCACCGCTATCGCAGCGTTCGTGCCGATGACGAACCACAGGTCGATGCGCTTTACCCTCAACACGTTAGCGATTCTCGTACCGAGGATATTTGGTTCCGGCAATTGCAATTCGAAACACACCGCGTTGCCGGCCGCTCGTCGGAGAGGACCAATTGCCAGGAAAATACGGCACACGGTGCGCGTTCCCGTGAAAGCGACGACCGTGTCTCATACCGGCACCGCACTGATCCGATCCGGGACACGTTGGAAATTAGGCAACGAACAGCAAAATAGAGAAGCTCGATGAAAGTGCAGCGAATCATCGCGTCCGCCGCCCTGGCCATCGTCTTCGCGTCCGCACTGCCGGCGCAGCGTCAACAGGGACCTAGCGGAGCGCCTCCGGATTTCATCTACTACAACGCCAAGGTCGTGACCGTCGACGACCAGTTCTCCTACGCGCAAGCCGTCGCGATCGCTGGTGATAAGTTCACTGCTGTCGGTACCAACGACTCGGTACGCGAGCTCGCAGGCCCGAACACGAAACTCGTCGATCTGCGTGGGATGACAGTGATCCCCGGGCTTACCGACAACCATCTGCACAACGCCGGCGGCGGACCTGGTGTCGATCTCTCCCGCACGCGCAGCGTGGACGAAGTGCTCAAAGCGGTGGGAGATCGCGTCAAGCGCGCGGAACCTGGCGAGGTCGTCCTTTCCAACAGCGACTGGCACGAAGCCCAGTTGAAGGAACAGCGGCTCCCGTTAAGACGCGACCTCGACAAAGTGGCGCCGATGACACCGGTGGTCATGGTGCGAGGCGGCCACGAATACGTCCTCAATTCCGCCGCGCTGGCGAAGTGGAACATCACGAAGACGACGGCGCAGCCGCAAGGCGGCCGCATCACGCGGTACGCGGATGGCGAGCTCAACGGTGAGCTTGTGGACACCGCCAAGTCGCTCGTCACGCTGCCCGCCGAAACGCCGCGAACGCTCGAGCAGCGGATTGAGGATCAAATCGCCGAATACAACACGCTGCACGCGGTCGGCCTTACAGCGGTGCGCCATCCGGGCGATTCGGTCGACAACTACCGGATGCGGAAGGAAATGGAGCGTCGCGGTGTGCTGACGATGCGCGTGACGCAGCTGCTGCGGCTCGCCGGCACGCCGGCAGCGATCGAGCAGACGCTGAAGTCGTCCGGATTATCACCCGATGACGGCGATGCACTCCTCCGCCTCGGAGGCATGAAGATGGCCGCCGACGGCGGATTCGAAGGGGGTTTCATGCGGGACCCGTACGAAGAACCGTACGGCGAGGGCGGCAAGTTCCGCGGCCTGCAGACCACGCCACCGGATCGGTTCAACGAAACGGTGAAGTTGTACAACCGTCTCGGGTGGCGCGTATTCACGCATGCCGTCGGCGACGCCGCGATCGACGAAGTGCTCACTGGGTATGAGGCCGCCAATGCCGAACGGTCCATCAACAGTAGACGTTGGGGAATCGAGCACGCGTTCATCGGCCGGCGAGATCACCTTCCGCGGATGAAGAACCTCGGACTGTTGCTGTCGCTGCAGGACCACCTGTATCTCGCGGGGCCGAGCCTGGTGAATTACTGGGGCAGGCAGCGCGCATTCCTCACAACACCTGTGAAGATGTACCTGGATGCAGGCTTGCCCGTGTCAGGCGGCACCGATTCGAGCGTCGTGCCGTACTCGCCGCTGTGGGTCATCTATCACTTCGTCACGCGCGACACGATTTCCGGCGGGCCAATGGGCGTGGACCAGAAGATCTCCCGGCAAGACGCATTGCGGATGGTCACCCGTAACCACTGGTACCTCACGTTCGAGGAAAACACGAAGGGCATCATCGCTCCGGGACGTTTCGCAGACATGGTGGTGTTGCCCGAGGACATCATGACGGTCCCGGCCAAGCGCATCGAGCAGATGCGGGTGATGATGACGATGGTCGGCGGCAGGGTCGTGTATCGCGACGCCGACTTCCGCAAGATCGCCACGAACTAGCCGGAACGCCGCGCCGCGGTTTGAAGCGGGAGCCGTGATGGCTCGACTGTAAAAACGCGACGTGGTATCGCAGTTGCTCCCGCATGGGGAATGACTCGAATCAGTGCGTTTGTTCTGCTAGCACTCTTCATCTGCGCATGTGATGGTTCAAGCCCGACCGCGCCAACAGCGCAAGTGATCGTATCGAGGCTCACCTTCGTACCGCCGAGTCCGGCCGTCACACCTACACCGGCCCCGGTGACGCCGACGCCCACCCCGGTAACGCCTGTCCCGGTAACCGTGCCGACGCCAGGCTCGACTGTCCCGACGGGTGCAACCCCGAGTTTGATCACGACACCCCTGCCGAGTCAGCCAGGCACAACGATGCCGCCACCCACGAATCCGGTCGCGCCGCCGACAAATCCAGTCCCGACGCCGGTGACCAATCCAGTCCCGACGACCGTGACAAATCCGGTCCCGACGCCGCCGGTCTCACCGCCGGCTGTCGGAGTGGTGGGAACAGGGACGTCGACGATCATTACGGTGACACCGGCCCCAAAGCCGTAGGCCCACGCGCGAGTGCTACGCTCTGACGGGTGGACGTAGCGTATTCGCTTGAACCGCATCTCCAACCGGCCGAGTTCGTCGACGTTCTCGTCCGGTCAACCCTTGGAGAACGGCGCCCCATCGATCGTCCCGACGTCATACACGCGATGGTTCGTCATGCGGACGTCATTGTGACCGCGCGCGTGGAAGGTCTTCTGGTGGGCGTCTCGCGCGCGATCACCGACTTCAGCTATTGCACCTACCTTTCAGACCTCGCCGTGGACGAAGCGTTCCAGAGGAGAGGCATCGGACGCGAGTTGATCCGCCGAACGCATGAGGCTGCCGGATTGAACACGAGCCTGATCTTGCTGTCCGCCCCAAAGGCGCAGACGTACTACCCTCACATCGGGATGCAGCGACACGACTCCTGCTGGTACATCCGGCGCGCCTAGCCGCCGCCTTGTCACCTTTCGCGTCGTTTCGACTCTGAAGAGTGAAGAGCGAAAGGAGCGTGCGGAGCGATGCGACTGATCGGCGGCGTTTCGATGGTGTACCTCCTCATGGTCGCGGTGATGCTGGGGGCTTCTGCGCCTGCACGCGACGATGACCCACGACATGATGACGGCCAGCAGATTTTCCGGTACGACACATTCGGAGACGAGCAGCTGTGGACCAACGTGCTGCGGATGCACGAAGTCTTTCCGAACGTCGATCCCGCTACTGCCCTGTCGGTCGGACTGAAAGTCGATGTGGATGCGCTTCCACCGACGGTGATCACCGCGCTCCGCTCGGGCGCCGTGAACCTTGCGGACCCGGCAATCACGGTCGAACTTCTGCGTCTCAACGCGGTCGTGGGCGTCAAGGGCGATGTGAACGGCTCGGGACAGTTGACGTCGGTCGGCGTGACCTGCGCGCTGTGCCACTCGTCGGTGGATAACTCGTTTGCACCGGGAATCGGAAGGCGGCTCGACGGATGGGCGAACCGCGACCTGAACGTCGGCGCCATCGTCGCCCTTTCACCCGCGCTCGATGACGGTACGAAAACCGAGTTCAGAAAGTGGGGACCTGGGAAATACGACGCGCGGCATCATGCGTTCGATGGGACCAACCTGATACCACTGAACCGCTCGTCGCTCCCCGCTCTCATCCCACCGATCTACGGACTCAGAGGGGTCGGCTTCGAGACCTACACCGCCGAGGGTCCAATTTCCTATTGGAATAGTTATGTCGGCGTGAGCCAGATGGGCGGGCACGGCAGCTTCGCTGATTCGCGGATCCGGTTATCGATTCAGCAGACGCCGGATCTCGTCACGCCGAAACTTGGCGCGTTGCTCCAGTACCAACTGAGTCTCCGCGCGCCGATGGCACCGCAGGGAAGTTTCGATCACGAGGCGGCCGCCCGAGGCAAGGAACTCTTCCGCAACGAGGCGCGCTGCAGCACGTGTCACCAGGGACCGACGTTCACCGACGTGCTCAGCGGTCGCGTGCGCGACGTGCCACTGCTCCATGACGCGGCAGAAGTCGGCATGGAGCCCGTCTATGCATCGCGGTCGGCAACGGGCAAGTACCGAACAACGCCCCTGCGAGCGTTGCTGCGGCACGCACCGTACTTCCACGACGGAAGCGCGCCAGACCTGCCAGCCGTCGTCAACCACTACGACCGGCTGTTTGGCCTGAAGCTGACGCCGGCTCAGAAAGCCGACGTCGTGGAATATCTGAAGTCGTTATGAAGGACTGCCACGCGATTTTTTGGCCGCGCACGATAAAGAGAGAGTCGCCGAATTCATGCGTTCGGTACGCGTGGATCTCGGCCTCTTCGATTGCTCGGCAAAGCACCGGGTCGTCGTGGAAGGCGCGGAGGAGTTCGTAATGGCTCGTCCCGGGTTCATGCTGTCCGGTA
>Ga0207659_10000772_pt1 | contig 18985 bp, 14 predicted proteins | sample KBSM43metaG_FD_184330 | JGI IMG/M metagenome (GOLD analysis project Ga0207659, IMG submission 184330) | Miscanthus rhizosphere microbial communities from Kellogg Biological Station, Michigan, USA - KBS M4-3 metaG (SPAdes) (version 2) | ecosystem: Host-associated > Plants > Roots > Rhizosphere >...
CGCGACCGTTTTGCACTTTCACTTCTGGATGACGCGCGGCAGTTCCGATACCTGCTCGACGAAGCGAACCGCGCGAATGCATCGTTCTACCCAATCGATCCCCGCGGTCTCGCCGTGTTCGACGACAATATCGTGCCCGCCGCCGGCGTCGGCGTGGGCATCAATGCAAATCCAACGCTCTCGCCGGCCGAAGACCGTGCGCGGCTCCTTGCACGCAACACATCGCTGCGAACGCTGGGCGAAGCGACCGACGGCGTGGCCGTTGTTAACACCAATGACTTGGCTGGCGGCCTGCGACGCATCGTTGACGACCTGAGCTCGTATTACCTGCTCGGGTATTACTCGAGTGGCAAGCTCGACGGGCGCTTCCACTCGATCACGGTCCGTGTCAAACGGCCAGGCGTTCAGGTGCGCGCTCGCCGCGGATATCTGGCAAACGTCGAAGGCGCTGCGCTTACACCTTCCGCACCGCCCGCCGCCGCAGCTGCAAACGCGCGTGCCATCGACACGGCGCTGGCATCTCTCACGACCTTCGTGCGCGAGTTGCCGGTTCGCGTTCACGTTGCATCCGGCTGGACGCCCGCGAATCTCGCCACTGTATGGACGGTTGCAGAAATCGGACGAGACGCACTGCAGGAATGGACCGGGGGCGGCCAGGCCGACGCGATGCTTGTCGATACCGCCGGAAAAACCGTCGCCACCAGCCACGCGGAGCTCGCCGCAGGTTCGACCACCGCTCGAATCGCCCTGACCTCTCGGACACTTGCGCCCGGCGACTATCAGCTCCAGGTACGGCTGAAAGCCACGCGGGCGAGCGTTGCGTCGAATGAAGTCGCACGGGTCACCGTTCCATCGGCGCCAGATGCAGCCGGAGCAATCTTCTTCCGCCGGGGTCCGATGACCGCCAATCGCGATATCGCTACCGCCGACCTGCGGTTCCACCGCACCGATCGCCTGCGCGTAGACATTCCTTCGCCGAACGCGACGGCCGTCACTGCCCGCCTGCTCGATCGCAACGGCAATCCGATGTCGATTCCGATGCCCGCAATGGTCCGCGACGATCCCGACGGCTCGCGCTGGCAAACGGCGGAGGTCGCCCTCGCGCCGCTTGCACCAGGCGATTACGTCGTGGAGCTGACGTCCGGTACTACGCGCAGCCTTGCCGCGTTCCGACTGGTCCCGTAATCCTCTCTACAGCGCGAAGCGGTTCTGCTTCATTTCTCCCGGATGTGTGCTGTCAGCCGCATCCAGGGATGAATGCAGCACTGATACTTCTCGTCTCCGCTTTCCTCCTCGGTGTCGGATTGATAGGTCGCGCCCGGCTTGATGAAGTCGTCGTCTTCGAGGGCTTTGCACTCGGGCGCCTCGACTGGCGTGTGCGCCAGGTTGTTCAGCGCAGGCACGATCCCGCCGCCAAACTCTTCTACCTCGGTGAACGTGTGCACCTCGCCGCCGTGGTTCACGGCCAGGAAATGCTGGCCGACCAGCAGGTTCGAGTTGGGCGGAGCCATATGCCACGCACCGATCGCTCCGAAGCGCATTAGCTGTTCGATGAAGTTCTGAAACGTGACGCCTCCGTTTCGTTCACAGGTGCCTGGACCGGCACCTGCTGGCGGTGGTGCGTTGAATGTCTCGGGATCGCAGGCGTCCATCAAATTCACGATGACATCACCTGACGCTTTCATCAGATGGTTGACACTCGTCCCATCAACGAGTGTGTTGTTTGCAGTGATGCCCGACGGGGTGATCGACGTCGATGGGGTGTTGGATGTGCTTCCAGGGCCGCAGCCAAACAGGAGCAGTACCAAGGCAACAACGACAAAACGCAAAGGCATGAGCTCGGCTCCTTTCGCCGCCGCCACACGCAAACGCATTGCCGTATTCGCGCAGGAAGGCATGGGCTGATTACCCACCCGTCAATTGCACGATATGGTGAGTGACAGATTTTCGATTGTCGAATTCAATGACGAATCGCGAATTGAACTCAGCGACACAGCTCACCGATGAATGATCCTGGGCGCGGCAGTCCGCGGATCACCTGTATTCGGCGTACCGGTCGGTTCAATCAGAAGGATGTGTGATTCTTCCTCGGCAATCGGGCAGTGCTCGACACCCTTCGAAACCACGAAGATCTCACCAGGACCGAGCGTGACGTTCCCACTGCGCATTTGAATCGTCACCCTTCCCTGCAAGACGAGGAAGAAGTCGTCAGTGTCGTCGTGTCTGTGCCACACGAACTCACCCTTCACTTTGACGACCATCACGTCGTGCCCGTTGAACTCACCTATGATCCGTGGCTGCCAATGCTCCGTAAACGTCGAGAGTCGTTCCGCCAGGTTGATAGCCCTCACAGTCACCCGTCCTTTCGTAAAATTTCAGGAGGTCGCGCCGCTGTCTTGATCAGATTGCCCGCGAGTGCGTTTGGTGAACACAGCGCGGCCAAGTCTGTGACGATGCCTCGATATTGAACACGATGAGAATGCACAGCAACTTCAAGGGCGATCGCACCCGTCCTCTCCCAGTGACGACGGGTCGGTTCGCGGGTTTTCGCACTCGAAATTACAACTGAAAAAGGGCTAGCTCAGCTGGCAACACACTTGCGACGGATTGCCCTGACAGCATTATGCTGTTCGCGTTAAGGGGGCCATCCATGACTGGTTCCAGAACGTTCGTGGCAGCAACGCTCGCGCTGCTCGTCGGCATCGCACCGGCGTACGCGCAGCACCGCGGCGGGGGCCGCGCACGCGGCGGCGCCGTCGTCGTCGGCCGCGCCGTACCGCGGGGTCAAGTCCGCGTGTACTCCGGCGCCCGCGTCTATGCCGCGCCGCGTGTGGTGCGTGGGACACCGATCCGCTTTTATCAGCCGTACTACGCATTCCGGCCGCGCCTGAGTCTTGGCGTCGGCCTGTGGCTTGGATATCCCGTGCGCTACACCTCGTACTACGGTTACTACGATCCGTTCTACTACCCGTACGCTTACGCTTACCCATCCCCGTATCCGTACCCGTACCCGTATTCGTATCGATCACCCTATCCTGCGTACCCGCCTCCGACATATCCGCCGAGCGCGTATCCACCAAGTGCGTATCCGCCGCCGGCATACCCGCCGGGCTCACCACAACCGGCCTATCCGCAGTCGGGATCTCCGTCGCAGGTGTATCCGCAGTCGGGATATCCGCCGCAGGGATCGATCAGCCCGTCGCAGCCGAACACTGGCGGCATGAGCTTTGAGATTCAGCCGTCCGACGCGCAGATCTATGTGGACGGTCGATACGTAGGGACCGTTGGACAGTTCTCACCCACGTCGCAGCCGCTCGGCCTGACGACGGGTCGTCATCACATTCGGGTCACGGCACCCGGCTACCGCGCGATGGAGTTCGACGCCGACATCATGAGCGGCGAGGTGCTTCCGTACCAGGGCACGCTCGGACAATAGATTCGAAGCACGGACGGGAGAGGCGGAACGCCTCTCCCGTCTGAGTCGCGGTTTCAGTCACGACGTGCGCGGCGGCGTGCTTCGGAACGGGTCGGCATCCGCACCATCATCAGCAAAGCCGCCACAAACAAAACCTCCACATCCATCCGTCATCAGCACGCCGGCCAGCAGGCGCCATCGGCCGTTTCTTGGTCATCGACAGCGGCTCATAGTACGGCGGATTACTATTTCAACAACTTCTTCCAGTCAACGCGCTGACGGCATGTTCAGATCTTCTCCTGAAGTCGTTAATCTCAGTGAACGCCGCAGGTCTGCGCCGAATCGGCGGACGTGCTGCAACCAGGTGCCGCGGCCTCTCGAATCGACAGGAGCGTTATGGATCCTCTGAGCAGCGATTTCGATTTCAACATGCTGTCGCTCCGAGACTTGCTCCAGGCGCGCGACTTCTTTCACCTGCATCTGATGCACAAGGCGAACGTTGTCGGTACCGCCGTGGGCAGGTATCTGATTCGCAACACCGATCCGTACCCACCGAAGAAGACGACGCCGGCGCATCACCTCACGCCACGCACCCTCGAGAACTCCGAGGTACGCGAATACTCGTGGCCCTGCATCATCGTCTTCGTCGAGCAGTGGATTCAGCCCAACGACTTCGGCGAAGGCAAGGAGTTTTCCGCCACCGACTACGTCCCGAAGACGATTTACATGCCCGACGGCCGGCGCGTTCCCATCTGTGTCGTTGCAGCGCCCCTCGTGACGGTCGCCCCGCCTCCGATCAATCCCCCGTCACTGCAGGAGAAGGAACGCAAGCTTTCGGGCGGCTATGCGATGGTCACTGAAGTACAGGGAATTCCGCGCGTGGGGTCGATTGGGTGTCTGGTGACGGACGGACACAAGCAATACCTGCTGACGAGCCGTCACGTCGCAGGCGACCCCGGCGTTAGCCTTGTCGCGTCAGTCGGCGGAAGACAGATCGAGCTGGGGAAGGTATCCGACAAGCAGATCGGCATGATGCCGTTCGAGCAGCTCTACGATCAGTGGCCCGGCAAATCTCTCGTCGTCAACGTGGACGTGGCGCTAATCGAACTGTCGGACATACGGGAATGGAGCGCGTCGATCTTCGCGCTCGGGCAACTGGGCCCGCTCGCCGACCTGAGCACACAGAACCTGTCGCTGAACGTGATTGGCTGTCCCGTACGGGCGATGGGCGGCGTGAGCGGTCCTCTCGCAGGGCGGGTGGCGGCGCTGTTCTATCGCTATAAGAGCGTCGGCGGCCGTGAGTACGTCGCCGATTTCCTGATCGGCTCTCGCGACCAGAACCCGCTGGGCACGCACCCCGGCGATTCCGGCTCAATCTGGGTCGTGGATCTCGAGGACGCGAAGGATCCGCTGATGCCCCTGGCGATTCAATGGGGCGGCGCCGTGTTTGGCAACGCCTACGAGTCACTTCCCTTCGCTCTGGCGACCAACCTGAGCAACGTCTGCCGCGAGCTGAAGGTCGAGATCGTGCGCGCCAGTTACCTCGCGCAGTTTGAGTACTGGGGAGCTGTCGGTCACTACACGATCGGTTCACTCGCGTGCACGCAGACGGCTGACGCGAAGCTGAAAAAGCTTCTGATGGACAACCAGGCTCGGATCAGTTTCAAGCCGACGGCCATCGACACCTCTGTCAACGACGTGTCGCTCCCCGGCTTCGTCGAGCTCAATGACGTGCCGGACAAAGTCTGGAAGGTTCCCAAGGCCAGCGACACGCCGTACGGTCGGAAGGGACCTGAGAACCCGAATCACTACGCGGACATCGACCTCGTCATCGCCGGTCAGCAGTCACTGGATCAGCAAACGCCGACCGCGGCGTCTCTGAGCACGGCGACATGGAAGGCGTACTACAAGGCGATCGGGTGGAACGCGGTATCGCAGCGAGGACTCCTTCCCTTCCGCGTCTGGCAAATCTACAAGCGCATGGAGGAGCTGGTCCGCGCCAAAGACGTGGCGTCGTTCGTCGCGGCCGCCGGCATCCTCGCGCACTACATCGGCGACGCGTGCCAGCCTCTGCATGGCTCTTTCCTGGATGATGGAGATCCGTTCAGGAACCCGGATGGGACGCCGGCCGCCACCATGCTCGACCACGGAAAAGGATTTGGGCACGGCGTACACACAGCGTACGAAAAGACGATGCTGGACGAGAACTACACAGCGCTGATTACCGGCGTGGCGGGTGCGCTTGGCGCCTCACATGGGATGGCGCTCGTCCCAGATGGACGGCACGCCGGCTTCGCGACCATCGAACTGATGCGCCGCACGCGCGGTCACTTGGTACCGCTCGACATCGTCGAGGAGTACGCGGCGATCAAGAAGGCGGGCAAGAGCAGTTCGGCCGGCGCGTTGTTGTGGTCAAAGTTCAAGACTCCCACGATCACCTGCATCGCCGATGGATGTCGAACGCTGGCGATGATCTGGGAAAGCGCGTGGGTCAATGGCGGTGGAAACCAAATCGCCGACACTAAGATCCACACCATTTCGCGTCCGAAGCTGCGGGGAATCTACGAGAAACAGGACTTCCTGCCGTCGAAACCGCTCGGACAGATCGACCCGTTCCTGTGATCGTGCCGGTCGGAGCATCACCGCGGCGATGCGCGTCACGTCCGTTGCAGCAACGGCCGCAGCGTGCGAACGTCCTTGACGCTCTCGATTGAGAGCAGCGTGTCGATCAGTTTTCCGGAGTTGCCGGAGCCCAGCACCGGTCCGATCAAATCTCTCGCCTTGTCGACGACCTCGGCCCGCGTCATCGGATTGCGAACCGTACCACGGACTGCCTCGACGCGATCGGAGAGCTTCATTCCATCGTTGAGCGTCACCTCGACGATCGCCACGCGCGCTGGCAGCAGCTGCGTCAGCGCGGCGTCCGGCACGTAGGTCACCTTGCTGCGCTGACGAAGCACGGCGGCATCACGCATCCGCGCCTTGTCGTGCGCCGCCTTGAAGGACGCGGTCTTGTCGAGCAGCATCACGGCGACCATGTGCTGCAGGCAGATGTCCGGGATGTCGCGGTTGTCGACCACGCTGCCGACGCTTGGCGCGAGGCGAACCGTCACCGCCTTCACATCGTCGGCCTCGAACGGCCGCTTCTTGCGGACGTTTTCAATCGCGTCGAGCGGCGCCTGGATCGGCGTGCCGACCGTCCATTTCTTGATGTCCGTGTTGACGATTTCGTAGCGCTCGCCAAGCTTGTCGATCAGGATCGCCGGATTTCCCTTCGGCGCGTTGACCTGGAAGAAATTGTCGTCACCGGAAAACACATCGTCGACGCCGTTCCACCCTGAGCGGACGAGCAGCGCGGCAGTCACGCCGTTGCGCGCCGGCATTCCCGCAAACACGAATCCCTTTTCGATGTGGTCGGTATCGCGCTCCCAGATTGCGTACCCACCCGTCTGTTGCGAGGCGTAGTCCAACAGCCAGCGCATCTGTTGTGCGGTGAGCGCCGCGACGGACCCCGCCGCGGCCGCGGATCCGAAGTTGCCGGCGTAGGCATGCGTGCTCCGCCGGGTATCGTTGCGAAAGTCAATCGCACCAAGCGCCATCGTGAGTCGCGTTCCGACGTCGTAGCCGAGCGTGACCGCTCGAAGGTAATGCTCGCCGCTCACACCGAGTTCCTCGCCGAGCGCGAGCGCCGCGGGGACGATCGACGCCCCAGGGTGCGATTGAGAGGGGCCGTGCGAGTCGTCCGTTTCATCCGAGTGGGCGAACACGCCGTTCACCAGCGCGGCATCAATGGGGCCTGTCGTGATATTCGAGCCGAGCACGGTCGCCACCGGACGGCCGGCCTGGGCGCGCGCGAGCGCGAGCGCCGCCTTGCCCGGCGGCAGCTCCGAGCCCGAAATCATCGCGGCAAAGGTATCGAGGATGTGATGCTTGGCTTTCTCGACGACGTCGGCTGGCAGCAGACGATCTTTCGCCGCCGCCATATAGCCGCTCAGCGTCGTCATCACGGGACCGATCGCCTGCGCGCGAAGGCGGGTCGATGGCAGCGCTGCCGCGCAGAGTGCGAGCGCACCGCGATTGAGCAGCTCGCGGCGCGACATGCCGCCAGGGCGGTTCAATCGAAATATCCCGAATCGATGTATCGCAGCCATAACGTGCCAACCACCTTGATGCTGTCCTGGGTGAACAGATAGTGATGAAAACCCTCGACTCGTCCGACGCGGTACTTTCGTGCGTACAGTTCCATGACGCTGCGATTGGCGTCGACGGTCGCCGGCGGAAGCGTTTCGTCCTCGGTTCCGTTCAGATCCAGCACGGCGACCTTCTTCAGTTCCGACGGCGGATAGCTCGGCTCGAACATCGACTGCATCAGCGCCGCGAAGCCGCGTGCGCGATCCGCTGCGGGAAGAAAGCCTGACCGCCACAGCCGGACGCCCTGCTCGGCCAGCGCGGAGGCATCGAGATACATCGCCGCGTCTTCAGTGCTCTTGAAACGCGGCGAGCGCAGCGCCGCTTGCCACCACACCGCGCGCGTCGCCGCATCAATATGTTTCGTGTACACTTCGAAATCATCCGCGCCGCGCTCACGCACGCGCAACGCGCTGTGTTCGTATAGATCGTCGACGTTGCCGGTCCGCGCCCGATTGTTCAGGTACGCGAGCCCGGTGGTGCTCGTCCCCCAGCCAAGATAACCGTCCGGTGTGTAGTACTTCGCCAGCGGATACAAGCTCGCGCCGCCGGTCGACATCCCCCAGAACAGCACGAACGCGTTACGTCGATCGGGGATGGCGTTCTCGAGCGCGAGGCGGTACCCCTCCAGAAACACCTGCGGCGTGGCCGCGAGCATTTGCTGCTCGAGTGCGGTCCCCGTCTTCGGGAAGCGGTAGAACGCGCTCGCGCTTGGAGTAGAGGTGACGGCGACGCCCGAAGGCTTCACTTCGTAATCGCTGCGCTGCCAATACGTTTTCTGACTGCGGCTGAAGATCGGCATCCGCTGATCGAGTGGGATCGTCTCCCAGGACCCGTCGTTGCCTGGTGAAAGGAAATTCCACCGGCCGACGCGCGTCAACGCCACGAACGTAATGCCGCGGCGCGCCAGCCAGATACCGGGACCGTCACGCTTCTCCACCGTCGAGACGAAATCCATCCCGTATTCGCTGCCAGGTTCTCCACCGACGACGACCAGTCGCCGGCCGTTGCGCAGCTTCGGTTTGTCGGGTGTAAGGGTGACGACTACCTGAGTAAACGGCTGGCCATGTGCGGAGAAGTCAACGAACTCGACGCGTTGTGTGTACGAGCCGGTCTCAGGATATTCGCGTCCGGCGAGAATCTCGGCAATCGCCTGTCCGTTGAGCGTCCCGTTATCGGCGGGAAGATCCCAGGCCAGACCAATACGTCCGGCGCTGAACACGATCAGGAGCAGTAAACACGCACGCTTCATCGATTCGCCGACCCACGAAGGGGTCGGCGAGATTATATGAGGCGGCGGCCCGCGGTTACTTCTTCTCGAAAACCTGCGGTTCCAGCGTCAGGCCGGCATGCGCCTGGTCGCCAAAGGCGGCCTGGAGATCGCCGTCGCCGAATGCGAACACGAAGAACTGATTCGGATTGGACTGTCCGTTGAACGTCGGCAGGAAGTCGTTGTCGTTGGCGGCAAATAACGTGTGCTTCGTGGCTCCGTCCACAACGACGTCCTCACCAAACGCGATCCCTTCGAGCTTGGCTGGTATCTGGAACTGTGTCAGGCCGAGGCCGCCGGAGCCTAACGGCTTGGTGAGCTCTGCGACGACGTCCACGAAGAGGTGCTTCGCGACGGCGTTGGCAGCCAGGTCATCGTGACCCGACATGTTGCTCACGTCGGTCGCGGTTGCAGGATCGAGATCGATCAGAAAGAGTTTCTTGAACCGCGCGTCTGAACTGTCGCCAAGTCCCCGGCCGTCGCGCTCGTCCACCAGAAACACGTGATCGGTGACGGCAACGATATCGCTGACGGTGTATTTCTTGCCGTCGACGGTGGTCTGATACGCGTACTCGTGCGTGACCGCGCCGGACTCGATGTCGATGGTGACGATTCTGACAACCTGACCCGCGAGGTCTCCACCATCCTGTGCGAGCGCGCTCTGCATGATGCCGACAAGTGTTGAGCCGTCAGGCGTGATGGCAAGGCCTTCCATGCCCTTATTTGCCACTCGTCCGATCGTGTTGTTATCGATCTCGGTTTGGCCGACCGCATCCAGGTGATCGACGGCGAACTTGTCAGGAAGCGTGAACACACCGGTGCGCAAACCGCTGGCGCGGTCGAAGCGGTAGATGTACGGACCGTACTCATCGGACACGAAGATGCTCTTGGTGTCCCTCGACAGGCGCACGGATTCGGGATCGAACCGCGCATTCGTCGGGTTCGTGGAAAGCCCCGTACCGAAGTTGTCGGACCGACCAGTAAAGTAGTAGGTGTGACTGCTGGTATTCAGCTTCGGCGCGCCGGAGGACAGCGTCGGGCAACCCGCAAGACCATCCCCGTACGTCAGCGGCGTCGCGCTTGACATCAGCGTCGTCTGGTCGAGGGACGGTTTCAGTACGTACGGCAGACTGGCGCCGGCATTCGGCACCATGCGGAGTCGCAGGATGTGAAACCGGTTGATGTAAGAAGTCGTTTGGTCGACACAGTCGTTGTATTCGACCGCGTTCGGGCCTCGATCGGGAACAGCGATGAATTTATCCCCGCCTGCGTGGCCCAAACCCGAACCGATTCCACCGAACAAATTGCCAGCGGCCCCATTCTCGAGCGCCTTGGACGTCTTGGTCGCAAGATCGCCAGCCGACGCGTCGAGCGCGCCGGCCGCAATCAGTGACTGGCCGGCATAACTTTTTGTGGCGAAGAGCAGTAACCCAAAGCCGAACACACACGTCGCACGTTTCAGATTCATCGCGCAGCTTCTCCAGGAGAGTGACGGTCAGACCGTGGACGTCAGGAAACGTCCGGCCCAACTGTGTCAACCGGCGGTAACAACGCGTTGAACGTCGCGTAACGCTGCGGCAACAAATCCGCGGACGTGCGACCTCGGAGTCGCTACTTCTTGGAATGGGTGCTGATGTAGTCCTGCGCGAACTTCCACATCGCGGGCACTGACGGATCGTCGTTCGCCAGACCGATGGTCGTCGCCTCCGCGCCGGCTTGCTCGACGGTCCAACCATCGTTCAGCACGCGCTTGATCATCCAGAGCATCGCAGTCGAACGACCATTGGCTGAATGGAGGAAAAGCGGCTGATTTGCCCGATCGCTGAACGCTTTGATCGCTGGTTCGATTTTCGTGGCGTCGAACTGATTGCCGGCAGCGTCGCGCGCAATCGGGATCGCCATGTACTTCATCCCGACTCCTCGGGCCGCGGCGGCAACCGTCTGCGCGTCACGACCGGGCGCGATATCGATGGATGTCTTGAAGCCGCGGCGCCACAACTCTGAGATTGCCCAGTCGCTCGACTGCACCGGACCACCGTTGGACGCGGTCCCGTCGATCGGAAAGTAATTCGCAAGACCGGGAAAATCTTCGCGCCGAATGCGCGGTTTCACGGCGGTGGCAGGACCCGCGCCCGAGCCAAGGCCGACCGCGTTGCACCCGCGCAAGCCGCACAGATCCGGTAACGGCGATTCGCTGAGGCCCATGTAGTTGTTGTAAACGGAGGAGTAGGTGTTGCTCTCGGTTCCATCAGGGCGGATGAAACCGATTGACATCTTGAATAGCTCGGGCTCCGGATAGCCCTTCGGCACCGTTCCCTCGATCACGTAGAGCCGGTTGTCGTGCATGTAGATGGAGGCCGATGTGCGCGACTGATCGGCGTTGTTCGTGAACTGCAGCAACGTGCCCTCGACCTGCTCGGCCCAGTTCCACGTCATCCCGGTCAGCTTCGCGTCGCGCTGCAACAGCTTGAACGCCGCGTAAGTGATCGCGCCGTGGACGTCGCTCTTCCAGTACCCGGGCCCGACGATCCGCGTCTGTCCCCCGATGCAGGTCTCGGCACCCGGTGTGCACGACTGCGATTTCGCGATTCCCAACTTCTCAATGCCGCGGTAGTCGGCGACCGTCACGGAGTAATGCTCTCGCCCGCGGTCGACCGTGAATACACGTGCCGGCAACGAGTAACCCATCTGGGACGTCCACGTGATCTGCTGGACGTTTGGCGCGCCTGGAAAGGTGATCCTGAACCCATCCTCTCGCGACACGAACTCCGTCCACGCATCCTGCTGAGCGGCCATGCCCGCCGCACACGCCAGAACGCACGCCGCTGCGAGGAGAGTTACGCGCATGGTGCGCGGATTATATCTGCGCCGCCGATCTGGTATAAGCGTGGTGCACCTTCTTCGAGGAGACGCCCATGCGTGCACCCATGCGGCTCGTCGCGGCCCTGCTTGTGACCGTTGGCAGTGGCGTATCTCTGGTTGGCCAGAACACGAGCAATCCGCTGCAGGCCATCACCAGCAATCCGCTTCCGGCTCCGATCCAAAAGGGAACCCTTGCGGTTCAAATCAGAGACCTCGTACGACTGCCTGATACGCGGGCCGTTCGTCCGCCTGATCAGGACCTGTCGCCGGCAGGATGGGCACGCGTCAGTTTCGTTCGCGATCTGCCCGACGGCCGCCGGTTCGCGAACGATTCACGCGGGTTCCTCTATCTCATCGACGCGAACAACCAGCCGCACGTCTATGCGAACGTGGCCGAAGCGTTTCCGCTGGCGGTGTACAACCGCCTCGAGAGCGGTTTCATCGGCTTCGCGTTCCATCCGGAGTTTGCGCGCAACGGATTGTTTTACACGGTGCACGCCGAGCGAGGACCGGGCAATCCGAAGAAGCCGGACTTCATTCCTCCCGGCTACACGATCGACGACGTCACGTACCACAACATCATCACCGAGTGGCACGCGACCAATCCCGCGGCGAACACGTTCCAGGGGACGCGGCGTGAGCTGCTGCGCGAAGCGCACGTCGTCGCCAACCTGACGCATCCGATGGGGGCAGTGGAGTTCAACCCAACCGCGAAGCCGGGCGATGCCGATTATGGACTGCTCTACACGAGCGGCAGCGACCACGGCTTCAGCAACGGCGGTGGGCCAAAGGCGAACAACCCTGACCAGACGCAGCGGCTCGATTCGATCATGACCGCGATCCTGCGTATCGATCCGCGCAGTCCATCGGTCTCGCATGGAGTCAAAGGACTCGGCGACTACACCATCCCGATGGCCAACAAGTTCGCGTCGGATAACGATCCGAAGACGCTGGGCGAAATCTACGCGTACGGCTTCCGCAACGCGCATCGCCTGTCGTGGGACCTCACCGACGGGACGATGTTCGCGTCCGATATCGGGATGAATCAGATCGAAGAGATCAACATCGTCCGCAACGGCGAGAACTACGGCTGGATGAAGCGTGAGGGCTACTTCGAGAACGCGCGCGGCACCAAACGCGGCGAACTGAATCAGCTCATTCCGCTGCCGGCGGAGATTCTCAGCGGTCGCCAGAAGGATGGCTTCACGTACCCGGTCGCCATTTACGACCACGACGAAGGCGCCTCGGTCACCGATGGCTTCACCTATCACGGCCGGATTCCACAGCTGCGCGGCAAGTTCGTGTTCGGCGACATTCAGCGCGGCCGCGTGTTCGTGGCTGACGTGGCAGCGTTGAAGAAGGCTGACGACGGGATTCCACAGACGGTCGCACCGATTGAGGAGATACAGCTCTACACACTCGACGCGAGCGGCAAGCGGACGAACGTCTCGTTGCAGGAGCTGGTGAACAAGACGATGGGCGCGACCATCAGCCGCGCCGATCTGCACATTGGACGCAGCCGCGACGGCGAGCTGTTCATCACGTCGAGACAGGACGGATGGATCCGCATGCTCGTGCCGGACACCGCGGCGAGAACGACGGCACAGAGCCGCTGACATCGTGCGTCGTCGAGCATTCGTGGCGCTGGCGCTGGCCGCCGCTCTTGCGGCGCCAGCGCTTGCGGCTCAGCCCACCCCTCAACTCGCTGATGCTCGCTCGGAACACACAACTGGCGGCATCGTCTTCGTCGGCAGCAGCATCTTCCATCGCTGGACCAGGCTCGAGTCGCAGATGGCGCCGTTGCCGATCACGAACGTCGCGTTCGACGGCTCGGTGACCGCAGACATGCTGCGGATGATTGACTCGCGTGTCATCCCGCTGCGGCCGAAAGTGATCGCGTATTACTGCGGAAGCAATGATGTCGCGTTGGATGAGCCTGCCGCGGCGATTGCTGGTCGGATCGTGCGGTTCATCGAGCGCGTGTCGACCGCGCTGCCGGATGCGCGCGTCGTGTTTGTGTCGATCAACCGAGCACCTTCCAAAGAAGATCGGTGGGACGTGGTTGACGACGTGAATCGTCGGATCGAGATGTACGCGGCTTCCCACCCGCGCGTCGAGTACGTCGACGTCAACCCGGTGCTGTTCGATGCGAACGGAAAGCCGCGCTTCGATCTCTATATGGGCGACGAGCTGCACCTACGCCCGCCGGCCTACGAGGGATTCGCGAAAATTCTGAAGCCGGTGCTGACTCGCGCGTTCGGCGACTAACGACCATTCGAAACTTTCCGTGCCAGAATCTTGCGCGTCATGATTACCGAGCTTTCCCGACGTGAATTTCTCGCTGTCACGACAGCCACTTTGACGGCAAGTGCGGTTCTTCGCGCACAGCCTCCCAGGCGATTGTTCGCCTATGTGGCCTCCTGGACGTCGGGACCCGGCATTGGCGCCGGCAACGGCGGAGGCATCAGCGTTTTCTCGGTTGACATGGCCACCGGCGCGCTCACGCCCGTGATGCGCACGGGGCAGGAATTCGACCGGATGAACACCGGCTACCTCGCGGTCCATCCGCACGGCCGGTTTCTCTATGCCACGAACGAGGTCGAGAGCTACGACAACGAGTACGGCGGCGGCGCAGTGCTGACGTTCGCAATCAGCCCGTCGGACGGCTCGATCGCGCATGTCGGCACGCAGCCGTCGATGGGCGTCTGGCCCGCGTACATCTCGATCGACAAGACCGGCTCGCGCGTCGCGGTCGCCAACCACGGCAACTACGATCCGTCGGTCCGGATCGTGAAGAAGAACGGCGTTCCGGAGATCGAGAAGGTCTGGGATGACGGCACCGTGTCGCTGCTGCCGGTGAAAGGGGACGGAATCCTCGATCGTCCATCGGACGTCGCCATCCTCGAGAGAACGACGAGCGTGGACAAGGTGACGCAGCGCAGCGCGCACGCACACTCGGTCAACTGGGATCCGAGCCAGCGGATGGTCCTGGCGTGCGACAAGGGATGCGATCGCGTCTACACGTATCGCGTGACAAATGGTTCACAGCAACTCGCAGACGGCAAGGTGCTGAAGACGGAGCCGGGCATCGCGCCGCGCCACTCGTCGTTCCATCCAACACTCCCTTACGTGTACGTCGTCAACGAGCGGCAGTCGAGTCTCTCGTGCTACCGGTACGATGCGGGCACAGCGGACATCAGCCTGGTGCAGACGATTCCAACGATTCCGGCTGACTACACGATGAACAACTCGCCCGCCGACGTTCACGTGCATCCCAACGGCAGGTTCGTCTACAGCAGCAACCGCGGGCACAACAGCATCGCGATCTTCCGCATCGACGAGGCGAGCGGACGCATGACCCTGGTCGAGATTGTGTCCACCCAAGGAGCGACGCCGCGCGGCTTCAACTTCGAGCCGAGCGGGCGGTTCCTCTTCGCGGGAAATCAGGGCACCGGCAACGTCGTGACGTTCACGGTCGATGGCGAGACCGGAAAGCTGACACCGGCCGGCGCGAAAGCGGAAGTGCCTCGGCCGGTGTGCATCCAGTTCGCATCAATCTGAGCGTTGCATAAATGCCGCGACGCGTGTGGCTGCGAAGATACACAAAGACACTCTTATGCGGCGAAGCCCGCGTTCGTGAATGACGAGGGTAGGCACGAAATTCGCTGATGGCGCCCGCAATCACGCATGCGCCACTACCTTCGAGCGCTCCTCGTCCTTCTCGTAATCGTCCTCGTCACGGCCTTGATCGGATGCGGAGCGTCCGAGTCGATCACCGGTCCGTCCGGATCGATAACCAGTCCGTCCGAGTCAATCACCGGTCCATCCGTCAGCCATGAGGCGGTGGCGGACCAGATGCCAGAGATCGACGCATCTACGGCGAAGCCATCCGCAACATACACAATTGGTTTTTCGCCGCTTCGTGAGAATCGCGCCCCGGTCACCACCTATGCCGAATCGGGCTTCAGGATCTCCGTTGTCTCCGCGGATTGGATCGCGCTCACCACGTACGGCAACCCACAGCCGTTCATCGAGTTCTTCGGTCCCGCAGCGGTGACGGCGACTGGCGAACTCCGCGTTACCGCGGACGGCGCGCCGTTCTGGCTGAATTCAATCGATTTCTATTCGAGCACGACAAAGATCCCCTACGTCATTGAGGGATCCCTCAACGCGAAACAGATGTTCGCGGTGAGCGATGTGATTGGGAATACCTTTGGGGCGTTTGCACGGCGCTCGAACCCGAAAGCGGACGTTCCCGTTCAGGAAATTCGCATTCGATTGTCAAACCCATCGGCGGCGTGCTGTGGCAACCCGATGGGCGTAGACAATATCGTCGTCAGCCGCTAGCGCAGCTGATCTCTACAACTCGGGCAGAGCGAAGAAGAGCCCGCCGAAGAATGCGTAGGCGGCTATCAGCGTCACGATCAGGTTGAACGCCTGGCCTCCGAGGAACGCTGCCGCCGGCCTCCCGCCGCCCGTGCTGACGACGCTCCTCAGCGACGTCTCGAGCCCGATCGATACGAACGCCATCGCGAACAGCACGGTGCGGATGTCGTTGACGAGGCCGCGCGTGGCGGCCACGGTGGCATCGTTCAACGCAAACGAGAAGAGCAGCGACGCCAGCAGGAAGCCGAACACGAATTTCGGGAAGCGATCCCAGATGAGTCCCACGCTCGCACCATGCTTGCCGCCTTCATGGCGCATGGCCCACCAAATGGTTAGGAAGAACGCCGCAAACCCGATGAGCGCGTTCTGCGACAACTTCACGACGACCGCCGCATTACGGCCTGCGTTACCGAGCAATTCGCCGGCAGCGACGACGGCCGCACTGGTGTCGAGCGTTCCACCCAGCCACGCGCCGGCAACAACCGACGACATGCCCATCGCCTTCGCCGCCAACGGCATCAGCACCATCATTGGCATCGCGACGAGCAGGACGAGCGACGTCACGTAGGACAGCTTCTTTTTGTCACCCTGAATGGCGCCGCATACCGCAATGGCTGCCGACACGCCGCAAATCGACACGGCGCTCGCCAGCATCGTCGCCATCTCATCGTCAACACGGAGCCGACGCGCGAGCCAGAACGCGAATGCCCAGACGCTCAATACGACGATGAGCGCCTGCATGATCCCCAGCATGCCCGCGCCGACAATCTCGTCGAAGAGAATCGTTGCGCCGAGCACCACGAGACCGGTTTTGATGTAGTACTCGGTGCGTAATCCTTCGCGGAGCCAGTTCGGCACGCCGATCGTGTGGTTGACGACGAGACCAATCGCGAGCGCGAAGATCACGTATTCGAGACCAAAGCCCGCCGCGCCGACATACCCCGCCATCGCCTGCGACAGCCACCCGAGCACGTACAGGAGCAGCGCGCCAGGGACGAAAGCGGGCATGTTCGCGCGCAGGACGGCGGCCCCGGCGATCACCGGCCCAAGCACGAGCAGGACTGTTTGTGCGGTCCGCGCGATGTTGTCGGCGGCCACCAATTGAGCAATCGGCGTATCTGGTGTGCCCCACGCGAAACGGGGCATCGCAGGTCGGACGCCTGCCAGCACAAGCGCGATGAGCGCAGCGCCGACGTACACGGCAAGCCAGTCCTCGCTCACGAGCGGCTGGCGCTCGCGCGCCGCGGCTACCTCGTCTCGACGCAGCTCACCCGGGACGGCAAACGACGAAGCAGTGGTCGTTGTGTCGGTCATATGTGTGGGCCGTTCTACGGAACGGACCGGTTAGTCTACGTCAGATCGGGGCTGCGCCAGCAGAATGCCCGTGGTCGCGGCGGGCTCCGGAATGCTCGTCGCGGCATTGCCTTGCACTCGTCTGACCTTCCGGGCCAGTCCTTTTTTCAGGTGCGTACGCGCGACGAGGATCAGCTTGTAGTAAGGTGGGCTACACGATGTCTGACTTGGGGCTCACGCTCGTCGGAATACCAATCGGAATACTGCTCATCGCGGGAATGGTCGGCACGCTGTTCCTCTTCGTTCACTAACACCGCGCTTCCGTAGGGCCGACCTTAAGGTCGGCCCCTACGAGCCGATCGCTGACACCTGATACCTGAAACCTAGTTAATCGAGCACGCGCCGGGTCCACGCGGATCGCCGCAAGTCCCGCACGCAACCGGTGCTTCGGCCGTGCGGCTGCCGCCGTTGTGCGCGGCAAAAACGGACAAACGGCGCTCGAGAGCGGTGCCCTGGCACGCAGGGCATGTTGGCGGTTCATTTCCACGAACAAGCAGTTCAAACCGGTGCGCGCAGCTCTTGCAGTCGTATTCGTACAGGGGCATGCGTTGATTATCTAATGAAAAAGGGCTGCCTCACGCCGTTCGGTGAGGCAGCCCTGTCAGCCAAGGAGGAGAAACGCTCAGTGCACGGTGGAGTTGGAGATTGCGTTCGTCTTGTACCAATCACTCGCAACGATGGACCACATGATCTGATCGAGGTATTTCCCGTCTTTCAGCAGCGAACCGCGCAGAATGCCTTCCTGCACAGCCCCGAGCTTCCGCAGCGCGCCGTTGCCTCGGCCGTTCTGCACCGCGGCGCGCGCCTCGAGACGATTGACGCCCGTGTGCTGGAAGGCAAAGTCGACGGCCGTTCTAGCGCTCGCGAGGAACAGGCCCGTGCCCCAGAACGGTGAACCGACCGCGAATCCCCATTCGGCCACGGAGAAGTTCGGCGCTATCGCGCGCACCTGCACGATACCGACCGCATGGTCATAGCCTTCCGGCACCATGCCAAACGTCATCTGATTGCCCGCCTGACGCTGGCCGATCGCCCATTGAATGAATTTCTCGAAGCCTTCGGGCGTAGTGGGCGGCGGCGAAATGAACCGCGCGACTTCGTCCGTCTTGAGGAGTCCCAACAGCGTCGCGGCATCGGTCTTCACGAGCTCGCGAAGCATCATCCGGCTGCTCTTGAAAACGGGCAGGCCGTTCTTCCAGTCCGCAACAAATTCCATGGCCGGAACGGCGTCGGGTGCATCGAAACGAATCGGTTCGAGATTCGTCATCGGCGTTGTCACTGTTTCGTGGAGGCGTAATGACATGGAGGCGTTCATTTCTTGCCTCCCTTTTTTCCATCCTTTCCGTCGTGACCCGCTAAGACGTTCTCACCCCACACAAGGTTTTCACCCCAGACGAGGTTTTCGCCCCACACGAGGTTCTCACCCCAGACGATGTTCTCGCCCCAGACGATGTTCTCGCCCCAGACGATGTTCTCGCCCCAGACGATGTTCTCACCCCAGACGATGTTTC
>Ga0207659_10000778_pt1 | contig 18878 bp, 20 predicted proteins | sample KBSM43metaG_FD_184330 | JGI IMG/M metagenome (GOLD analysis project Ga0207659, IMG submission 184330) | Miscanthus rhizosphere microbial communities from Kellogg Biological Station, Michigan, USA - KBS M4-3 metaG (SPAdes) (version 2) | ecosystem: Host-associated > Plants > Roots > Rhizosphere >...
TCCGAACGTATCGGCGTGTTCGGGCATTCAATCGGGGGCATGGCTGCTGCACTGCTGTGCCAGCAACCTCCTCTCCTTGATGCTTGTCTGAATATGGATGGACGTCTGGATGCGGCGCCCATTATGACCGGAGGGAGGATTGCGGTTCCCTCAAGGCCATTCATGTACATTACAAAGCCTTTTCGCACCCTTACCGATTCAGAACTCCGATCGGAAGGCATCACTCGGGATCAAGCGACGACGGTGCAGGCGGGCACCTGGGCGAGGGATGGGCGTCTGCTCAGCAGTACGAGTTCGCCCAGTTATCGAGCAACCTTTCACCAGGCAGAGCATGCCAGTTTTAGTGACGAACCTTTATTGCGAGAACCTGAAGACGCCAATCAAGAAAAGTTAATGAAGATACTTCGTGGTCTTGTTGTGGAGTTTTTCGACTCAACCGTTGCTGATCCTCCGGGGGGGTCTGTCGCAACGAGAAGCAACGGCGACATTCAGGTCGAAATACTCGCGACACAGCGGAATAGATGACGCCCTCCGTGGTCCTGATAAATGGCTCGTTCGGTGTCGGGAAGACAAGCGTGGCTCGCGACCTCAGGCGTCGAATTTCGGGAAGCGTGATTTACGATCCGGAATGGGCGGGCTGGGCGATCCAGCGACTGCCGTCAGGGGTGCACCTGTCTGGTGACGGCACCGATGACTTTCAAGATGTGAACTTGTGGCGAAGTTCCGTGGTTGCTGGAATAAGGCTATTTCGCGCGTTCGCGCCCGGTCCCGTCCTCGTTCCAATGACATTCTCGAGGCTCGAGTATCTGACGCAAATTTTATCCGGCATTCGATCCTTTGAACCGGAGGTTCGCGTATTTTGTCTGATGGCGTCTCTTGAAAGTATTCGAAAGCGCCTTCATGGCCGAGGTACGCCGATTGACGAGTCCGCAACCTGGATATTGAGACGCACCGAGGAATGCGCCCGTGCGCACGAGGATCCGCGCTTCGGGGAGGGAGTCGACACCGAAGGTCGATCGATTACGGACGTGGTCGAAGAGGTGCTCGCAAAGCTTCTGTTCGCGCCACGTGCGGCTGATTGCCAGAATCGTTAGCCCGCTGGAGAAATGCAGTGCTGGAAGACATTCAACTGAATGCGGTCCAGGTGGCATCGATATTAAGGTGCAGTTTCCAGACTTCTCGCAGCCGTGTATCGATGCCATGCGTTCGGAATATGTGGGAACGATCGATGAAGGCGTGCTGGCCCGTAGGCGATGTGGCATTCGGCCTCAAAACCGGGCGTGGAGAATATGTCGAGGCAGGTAGATCTACACGACAGCGGGTCCTCTCGTCTTGTGCAAACCCGTTGTATGACCTCCCCACGCCGCGCCGATTACTTGGAGGTAGCGTTACATTTTTAGATCGGCGCGGCTGCCCCTCCTTGAAGGAGGGGATATTTTGCCTTGCTTCAAGACTCACCTTGGCAACTAGTACTATGAGTTCAGACGTTGCTCAAATCGTTTCAACAGGACTTCCGCCAGCAGCAATGTCAGCCACCATCGGAATTTCCAGTCGTCGTCCGCAGACAGTCCGGATCGGAGTCCGCGCAAGGAAGTGTGCCAGTCGAAACCTTCGAAAATCGGAAAGACCGCGTCGTCTCCACTCAGCCTTTCCCTGATCGCATCGACCATAGTCTCCAGGAAGAGCTGCAATTCCGCCTGAGCTGTCGGCCAGTCCTGCTCGTTGCTGGCGGCGATAGCCTTTAACAGGTGATCCTTCGACGCGGTAAATCCGTGCGTCTCCAGAGCCCGAACTAATGCATCGCCATTTAAGGTCAGAGTGGCACGATCCCGCATGGACGCGAGCTCCAGGAAACCGGACCGTTGATCCCGATCTGGGATACTTCTGGCGAGTTCTTCTCGAAGGGTCTCCAGACGTAGTCCTCGAGAAAACAGAATCTCTCCGGCCAGGCATTTCTCTTCCCGCAGGATTCCCAGAAGCAAGTGCTCCGTGCCAATGTGCCGGTGATTCAGTCGATCGGCTTCCTCCCCGGCATAACCGAGGATGCGCTTGCATTCGTTCGAAAGCGGCAGGTCGATCGAAGTCGAAACCTTCTCCCGGATCATCGTCCGCCCCTCAATTTCCTTGCGAATGCCCTCGATAGGCGGAGAATTCCTCAGGAATCGGTTGGTCAGATTCTTGTCTTCGCGGATGAGTCCAAGCAAAAAATGCTCGGTTTCAATGATCGTGGAACCGAACTGACTGGCTTCATATCGGGCGAAGAATACGACCCGGCGAGCTCGTTCTGTGTATCGCTCAAACACTGGGATTGCTCACTTTGCTGCAGTGATTGACTCGACCTGGATTGTGCGAGTGTTGGTGTTCAGCGTGCCCGTGACCGTTACCTTTTTGCCTGCCAGCTTTTCCGGCGTTTTCTGATCGCTCAGCGTGTAGGCATTGGTGCCGTCATACAGGACAAAGAGTGCACCGTGCGCGTCGATGCACGCGATAGTGCACTCGGCATCGGTCGGTCCCATGCGCATTTGCGTGTGGTTGCCTGCGGCGCACATGCTGTCGGTAATCGTGCCGTTAAATGTCCGTTTTGCCTGAGCTGGTCCGAACGCAGCAAGGATGAGGCAAAGGATCAGTGACCTCACGTCAATTCGTTTTCAGTGGCCCGGCGTCATGAGATGCGCGGCAGAAGTGCCCGCATTCATGATCCACACACCGCCCATGGTCGCATCTTCGGGCAGGCCAAGGGTTTGTTTGGTAGCCCCAGGCACCGCGATGGTCACGTGCGAACGCGCAGAGGCCTGGTCGGCTCCTTGCAGGTTATAGAACACGGAGCCAAACTCCGGCTTCGTCCACTTCCCGGCCTTCTCCATGGCTTCGAAAGCGGCCTGCCGCTCTTTGGAGTCGGCGATCGTTTCGGTTTTCAGACTTTGTGCGACTCGTTCCAGATTCGCAATGCTCGTGCACTCCACGGAAAACGGCTGCTGACCGGGCTGCACAGGCCGCTCGTAGCAGACCAAGCGGTTCGTTCCTTTGCGCAGTGTGTCGTAAGTAAAGTCGCTCTTCCATTTGATTACCGTGGCGGCGTCTTTCATTTGGCGCGGGGCCGCCAGCAGAGCTTTCTCGAGGGCTGCGTCCTGGGCCTGAAGCATGGTGCCGCCTGCAAGCGCCAGCAGGACAGCAACCGCGGGTATTCTGAATCTCATTTCCGTGACCTCCCTTTATCTCGACGATCGTGAGCGCAGTATATCCTGTGCATATCACGCAACGTCCGATTGGTGAGACAATAAATTCCGTCAACTCATCGGAGGTGGATAGTGAGCGCTTCAAAGATTCTGCTGATCGTTGTCGGGATTGTCGCTGTGATTGCGCTGATCGCTGGAGTCGGGATTTCGGGCACCTACAACAGCCTCGTCCAACTCGACCAGAAGACCCAATCGGAGTGGGCACAGGTCCAGAACGCTTACCAGCGCCGCAATGACCTGATTCCAAACCTCGTGGCGACCGTCAAGGGAGCCGCGAACTTTGAGCAGTCGACGCTGACCGCTGTTACCGAGGCCCGATCCAGAGTCGGACAGGTGACGCCAGAGGCCGTTGAGGCCATCACCACTAATCCTGGTGCCTTTCAGAAATTTCAGGAGGCGCAGAACGGACTGGGTTCTGCGTTGTCGCGCTTGATGGTCGTTGTCGAAAAGTACCCCGAGCTCAAAGCGACAAAGGGTTTCCAGGATTTGCAATTCCAACTCGATCAGACCGAGAACCGGATTGGCACCGAACGCCGGCGATACAACGAGGCAGCGGAGGCGTTCAATGCGAAGCGCGATTCCTTTCCTACCGTTCTTATCGCGGGCTTTTTCGGAAGCAAATTCCAGCCGAAGGTTTACTTCCAATCAGTAGCCGGGGCGGACAAACCGCCTGAGGTGAAGTTCTGAGGTGACTGTTGGTCATTTAGGCAGACTTTCCATTTCACTGTCGTTACTGCTTCTGCTGCTCGTCCAGCCGGCCCGGGCCCAGGAGGTTCCCATTCCTCCTTCGCCAACGCAATACGTGACGGACACGGCGGGGTTTCTCCCGCCCCCGACCGTCGAGCGCCTCAATGCTCGCTTGCGCGATTACGAGGAACAAACCCAGCATCAGATCATCGTCTGGATTGGATCGACCACCGGGGACGTTCCCATTGAAGATTGGGCAACACGAGCTTTTGAAAAGTGGGGCGTCGGGCGCAAGGGGCTCGACGATGGGCTCGCGCTGTTCATCATGGCGAAGGATCGCCGCCTGCGCATTGAAGTCGGGTACGGACTCGAGGGAGACGTCGGCGATCTTCGGGCTCATCAGATAATCGAGGACGTTATCGTTCCGCGCATTCGGGCGGGGGACAACGCAGGAGCTGTCGAGGCAGGTGTCGAAGCGCTGATCGAGCGCATCGCTCAACCGCAGCCCGCAGGCGAAACTGCACCGCCGGGAGGCCGTGTTCGAACGCCCATGTCGACGGGCTCATGGATCTTTGTCGGTATTCTCACCGTCATTGTTCTGGCTGTTGTCGCAACGAGTCCGGGCCTTGTCATCTGGATGCTCTTAAGCGTCCTGTCCGGTGGGAATCGTCGGCGCCGCAGACGGGGCGGGGGCTATTGGGACGGGGGCTTCGGCGGTGGGGGCTGGGGCGGTGGCGGCGGTTGGAGCGGAGGCGGTGGCGGATGGAGTGGAGGAGGAGGCGGAGGTTTTAGCGGCGGCGGTGGAATGTCCGGCGGCGGAGGCGCGAGCGGCTCATGGTAATGACGAGGAAGCAATTGATTCGATCCGTTGATGACGCGCGTGTCAGCGCCGCCATTGAGCAGGCGGAGGTTCAGACATCGGGCGAAATTGTCGTGTCGGTCGCTCCGTTTTTCTGGGGAGACATCCACAAAGCGGCGCGGCAGACTTTCGTCCGCCTGGGCGTCTCAAGGACAGCCGCGCGCAACGGCGTGTTGTTCTTCATTGTGCCGTCCCGTCGTATGTTTGTCGTTATGGGCGACGAGGGCATTCATGAAAAGGTCGGCCAGGAGTTCTGGGAACGCGTCGCGTCTCATCTCACCGAGCACTTCCGGGAGGGTGAGTTCACGGAAGGGCTTGTTCATGGAATCGAGGAAGTCGGCCGGCAGCTGGCAGCCTACTTTCCTTACAATCGGACCATCGATAGAAATGAGCTTTCCAACGATATCGATTTCGGGGATCGCGAATGATTGCCATAATGACCGGCGTGGAAATCCCGGAAGCGGAACTCGAATTTATCGCGTCGCGCAGCGGGGGCCCCGGCGGGCAGAACGTCAACAAGGTATCCAGCCGCATCACGCTGCGTTTTGACTTGGACCGGACGACCGCGCTCACTGCCGAGCAGCGGGAGCGCGTCCGCAAAAAGCTATCCTCACGGATCAGCAAGGAGGGCGTGCTGCAGATCTCGTCTCAGCGCACGCGCAGCCAGGACTTCAATCGCGAGGACGCCGTGGCACGGTTCGTCGAGTTGCTTCGCGCGGCCCTGCGCGAGGAAAAGGCGCGAGTCAAAACGAGGGCTTCGCGCTCGTCGCGAGAGGAACGCCTGCAGAAGAAACGCATCAGGACCACCGTGAAACAGGCGCGGGTCAAAGGATCGAGGGAATGGGACGACTAAGACGCTGGTTTGCCGCTCTGGCCCTTGCCATTGTGACCTCGACCGCACTGACTTCAATTGGCTCCCCCCAAACCGGAGCGTTCGAGCGCATTGCCTACACTTTGGCGATGTCGCGGCCCACGACACACCTGTTTGAAGTGAGTATGGCAATCCAGACACCTGCCGGCCCTGTTCCCGCCTCCATAGATCTTCAGATGCCGTTGTGGCAGCCAGGTCGATATTCGAATGCGGACTTTGCAAAGAACGTCCAGGAATTCTCCGCGAGCGCCGGTTCTGGAATGTTGCCGTTCGAAAAGGTCGATAGCCAGACCTGGCGTATTGAAACACTCGGCAACAGGGCAATCAGCGTGGCCTACAAGGTTTTCGGAAACGACCTCTCGGGCACCTACGCCCAGCTCGATGGCACGCATGGGAATTTCAACGGTGGCGAGATCTTCATGTACGTCGTGGGGCACAAACAGGATGCGGTCGAGCTGCGTATCCAGCCGCCTGCCGGATGGCGTGCGATCAACGGCGCGTCGGAAACCCTGAACCAGGTGGAGTGGAAGTATCCGAACTATGAACTGTTGATCGACAGCCCGACCGAAGTCGGCTCGGACTGGACGCTTGATGAGTTCGCCACGGGCGGAAAAAACTATCGTGTTGTTGTGCATTCGCGACGCGACGAACGGGGCCAGCGGCCGAATCTCGTGCGCGACCTGCGCCGGATTGTCGATGCGGAAGTCGCGATGTGGGGAGCGCCGGAGTTCGATCGATACACATTCCTCTACCATTTCGCGGACGACAACCGGTCCTTCGATGGCATGGAGCATCTGGCTTCCACGCAGATCATCAATGGCAATAGTCTGGGAGATCCGGGAGTCATGGCGCGCGCTCTGGAAGACGCTGCCCATGAATTCTTTCACGTGTGGAATGTGAAACGCCTTCGGCCGGCGGCTCTCGGACCCTGGGACTGGACGCGTCCGGCGAATACAAAGAGCCTCTGGATTGCGGAAGGCCTGACCCAGTACTACGGCAACCTGATGATGCGCCGCGCCGGGCTGTGGAATGATGCGCGCTATCTCTCCGAGTTAGGCCAGTCGCTGGATTTTGTCGAGAATAGCCCGGGCACGCGATTGATGAGCGCTGTGGAAGCGTCCCTTGCGGCGCCCTTCATTGATGCTGCAGTGCATCGCCAGCAGACGAATCTCTCGAACACGTCCATCACGTATTACATCAAAGGCGAACTCATCGGCGTTGTGACGGATTTGACCATTCGAGGCCGCACCAATGGAAGCCGTTCGCTGGATGATGTTCTCCGCACGATGTACAACGAACTTTATGTGGACGCGCCGAAAGCGTCGTACTACCTGAAAGGCCGCGGCTACACGGAAGAGGATTTCGTCCGCACCTTGTCGCGGGTCGCCGGTACGGATATGCAGAGCTTTTATGACCGGTACATTCGCGGGGTGGAGGTACTGCCTTACGATGAGGCGTTTGGTGTCGTTGGATTACGGTTGGTTAAGACAGCCAACAACAGGGCGTCGTCCGGCATTGTGATGGACCGCGCGGGTCCAGGATTGCGTCTGGCCGCTCTACCGACGGCTGGACCGGCTGCGAGAGCCGGATTGCAGCAAGGCGACCAGCTTGTTTCGATCGGAGGAACGCTCGTCAATCGTTCCAGCTGGCAGGCCGTTCTCGAGCGATTTAATCCCGGAGATCGCGTAAAGGTGCAGGCGGAACGCTTTGGACGAACGGTTGATGTGGAGTTGGTTCTGGGAGAGCCGCTGGACTTCTCATATGAGCTGCAGGATTTGCCAAGCGCTTCCGAAGAAGCCCGTCGTCTTCGCGAGGCCTGGCTGACAGGGAAGTAGATCGGGGCAGACCAGTCACCACAGAGCTGTAGGCGCGGTCTATGACCGCGCACATTCGTGCGTTATGGATCGTGCGCGGTCATAGACCGCGCCTACAGCTCTTCTACCGGCCGAGGTTCCTGGCCTTCTGCACCAGCGTGATGAATTCCTTCCGATAACCGTTGCGATCCTGTCCGACGGCACCTTCCGCGATATCCAACACCGAATCCATCCTGGCCGTGCCCTTGTATGGCGAGTTCCGGAGGATCATGCCGAATTCCGCAACAGAGGCGGAAAACCGGAAGTCTGTCGTGGCCCGCTGAAACGTTCCGCCACGATCCACCAGCGGAACATCCATGCGTGTGCTGGTGTCGGCATCCGGCAGCTTGTACCGGACACGCAAAGTCAGCATCTCATTACTGGCGGCGACGGTGTTTGCCGCACCACCCGCTGCACGCGCCTGAGGCTGGGTGTACTTTGACGGATCGACAGACGGGCCCGGAATCGCGCCACCTTTCGGCACGACTTCGAAGAGAGCCGTCACGGTGTGTCCCGCTCCCATGTCGCCTGCGTCCTTCGCATCGTTGTTAAAGTCTTCGGTGCGCAGCACCCGGTTTTCGTAACCGATCAGGCGATACGCTTCGACCCGGGCCGGATTGAAGTCCACCTGAATCTTCACGTCTTTGGCGACAGTGATCAGGGTTCCGCTGATTTCCTCGACCAGCACCTTGCGGGCTTCGGCGATGTTGTCGATGTAGGCATAGTTGCCGTTGCCCTGGTCCGCGAGCTTCTCGAGGGTCGAGTCCTTGTAGTTGCCCATACCGAAGCCGAGCACGCTCAGGAATACGCCACTCTTCGCGCGATCTTCGATAAGGCGCGTGAGATCGCCCTGATTGGTGACGCCGACGTTGAAGTCGCCGTCGGTCATCAGGACCACGCGATTGACGCCGCCCCGCTGAAAGTTGGCGATCGCCTGGTTGTAAGCGAGCTGGATACCCGAAGCTCCGTTGGTGGAACCACCGGGCTGCAGACTATCGATGGCCTGGCGAATCGCCTCCTTGCGCATTCCGCTCGTGGGCGCCAGCACCAGTCCCGAATTGCCTGCGTAAACGACGATCGAAACCGAGTCGTTCTCTCCGAGCCGTTCGACGAGCATGTTGAGTCCGGCCTTCACCAGCGGGAGTTTCTCCGGAGAGCTCATGGAGCCGGAGACATCGATGAGGAACACCAGGTTGCTCGGCGGACGCCGGTTCGCGTTCACCTCGCGCGCCTTGATTCCAATGCGCACCAGGCGGCTCGCCGGGTTCCACGGCGCCGCAGCGACTTCCATGTTCGGCGCGATCGGGGCATTGCCCGTCGGCTGCGCATAGTCGTAGTTGAAGTAGTTGACCAGCTCTTCAATACGAACCGCGTCGGGGGGCGGAAGCTGATTCTGGTTGAGGAACCGCCGCACATTCGCATACGACGCGGTGTCGACATCGATCGAGAATGTGGCGAGTTGTTCCTGCGTGGCCCGGATGAACGGGTTGTCGACCACGCGGTCGTAGGCCTCCGTGTTGGGTGTGGGTGCATTGACCCTGTCCACTGCTTTCGGAGCGGCCGCCGGTGGCGCTGCTGGCGGCGGTGGCGGTGGAGCGGGTGGAGGAGGGGGTGGTGGCGCCGCTGCCGGCCGTTGTTGCACAGTCATGACTCCGCCTAACACTCCTCCGGAAACACCCGACGCTACGCCAGGTCCCGTTGCAGGTGCAGCGCCTCCGCGCGCTCCACCGCCACCTCCGCCACCTCCACGTCCACCGGCGGCGATTTGGGCCTGTTGACCCTGGCCCTGCTGGGCCTGACCCTGTTGACCCTGCTGGCCTTGGCCATTCTGGACTTGGCTCAGGGCTCGCTGATTCGAGAACTGAATTCCATCGCGGGTTGTAGAGGTGCTGTCGGATCGAACGCCGGCAAACGTCGTGCTCTCGCTCTTCTGGAGGTCCGCCGTTACCGCGATCAGATCGACAACGTTGTTCCCCGCCAGAGGGAGCTCCTGCACCTTCTGCACCGTCGCCGGTTGGGGCGTAGTCTGCACCCGAGGCTCACCTTGCACCACCATTGCAATCTGCTCTGGACTGAGTATGGGCGCAACCGCCACCACTTGCTTGTCACCAGCTGAAGTTCCAGTTGTCGCAGGAGCCTCGCGTCTTCGCTCAGACAGAGAGACCATTTCAGCCTCTTCTCTCTCTATGGAACTGATTCTGCCCTTCTGATCGGCAGGTGTGTCCTTCTTGTCCGACTCGTTGGTCAACAGATCTGTGGCTGTGTTTATAGCGGCACCTGTCGCATTCTCCGGCAGACGGGGATCGGTAGAGGCTGCGTCTTCGGTCTCCGAAGTCGTCGGAGCCTTTGCCGCGAAATCCGCAAACTGATCCTGCGGGCTGTTTCTCAAGACTACCGGCAACGCCACCGCCAACACGACGATCGCTGCCGCCGCCAATCCCAGTCCCCACTTTGATGGGAACGCTTCAAACCACCGCTTCGTCGGCCTTGCCGCATCCCGAATTGCCGTTCGCTGTTCCGGAGTCATCATCAAAGGAAGCAGCGACGTCAGTTCTTCTTTCATCGACTCTGTGGCGATCGTCAGTTCTTCCACCAGAGCGCGAGCTTCATCCGAAGTCTCGATCAGCTGTTCAATCTCCGCACGCTCCGTCTCGTCGAGTTCACCGAGAATGTAGGCGGTCCATTTCGGATCGTCCGCATTGATAAGAGGGTTATTTCGGGGGGTATTCATTGGCTCCTCCTGGTGACATGAGAGGCTTCCGTTGCTTCTGACCCTGTCAAAAGCATCTGTTTGCGGATCGCGCGCACGGCGCTGTGGATCAGGAATCCCACGTTGCCCACCGAGAGTTTCGTGACTTCGCTGATTTCCTTGTAACTGAGGTCGCTCTGAAACTTCAGATAGATGACCTCGCGTTGATTCTTGGGCAGTGTATCGACGACCTGGAGTATCTGGCTGACCGTCCGGCGCTCGTCAAGGTCGGGCGTGACCGCGATTTCCGTATCCCCTAGAGGTGTCATTCGAGCCTCCTTCTTCCGCGCATCGAAGGCCAGATTCCGGCAAACCGTGAACAGCCATTGCGCGAGATGTCCATCAACACGCGCAGGGTCTTCCTTGCATAGCCGGAGGAAGGTTTCCTGCACGACTTCCCGGGCACTTTCCAGGTCCGATAAAATCCACCGCGCGTATCGCAGGAGCGGGCTCTCATGGAGCTCGAGGGCTTCTGCGATCCAGCGGGATTTTTCGATTTCGTTCATGCGCCCTTCACAAGGGTTAACGTTGAGGGGACGGATTTCTTAGACACGGAATACTATAGAAGCGTTCCCGTATGGATTCTTTTATTCGCTGGCTTGATGCCTTGGACGGCCGCCACCGGCAAGCCCTCAGCTTTCAGGAGGTTCGCCGGAGCGTGCAGGCGCTTTCCTCGCTCTATGTCGAGCGGCGCAACCGCCTCGCCCAGGGCGCGGCGCTCGATGGGGCAGGGAAACGCGCGGCCTTTGCCACCTTCTTCGGCCCGCTGCACTTTCTGCTAATCCGCGAGATCGTCCGCGCGGTCGGTGCAGCGGCGCGACCGTGTCCTGCCCTTCTGGATCTGGGCTGCGGGACAGGAGTCGCCGGAGCCGCCTGGGCCTCGGAAATGAATCCAGCCCCTCACGTCAGTGGCGTCGACCGAAATCCATGGGTTGCTGCAGAGGCGGGCTGGACCTATAGGGCCTTTGGACTCGACGGCTCTGGAAAGACCCTCGATCTCAATACCTTCCGTCCTCCGGGAAACACGGCGCTTGTGGCGGCGTTCATCGTTAACGAATTGCCGGAGGAAGTCCGCGAGCGCTGGCGTGCGGCCATGCTCGTTGCTGCAGGACGTGGTTCGCCGGTTCTGGTCGTTGAGCCGATCGCGAGGAAGCTCTCGCCGTGGTGGGACGACTGGGCCCGCGACTTCACCGCTGCCGGTGGTCGAAGCGATGAGTGGCGCTTCGCCGTCGCATTGCCGGAGCGCCTCGCTCTAATGGACAAGGCTGCTGGGCTCAATCACCGGGAATTGACCGGCCGCTCGCTGTGGCTTCCGGGGGGATAAGGGGGGTCCGATTGGAATTTAGGGACTGATGGACTAGCCGGTTTCCAAGGGCAAAGGTAGATCTCCCCTCCCTAAGGAGGGGTCGCTGAGCCCTCTAAGAAAATGCAACGCTACCTTAGCCAGGGCGAAGCGGGGGAGGTCATACATGAGCATCCTTTTTCCTAGAAGCCGTTGTCTGACCTCCCCACGCCGCGCCGATGGCGTTAAGGTAGCGTTGCATTCTTAGATCGGCGCGGCTGCCCCTCCTTAAGGCGGGGATATTGCCCCGGCTGATTAGCCGGTATGAGCTCACACTACCCCAACACCTGCATGGCAGATGCGCTTGTCCCCTTATTCTCCAAACTCGGCCCAGACAAACGTGTGGTCTGAGGCGCGGGCCTGCCTGCGTGGTTCGATATCCACATCCGCGACGCGGCATTTTTCAAGCAGCGGCTTCGTGGCAAGGATGTGATCGATACGCCAGCCCTTATTTTTCTCGACGGAACTTGGACGTAAGTAATCCCAGAACGTGTACTGCAGCTTGTCCGGATGCAGATAGCGGAACACATCCGTGAAGCCCCACGCGGCGGTGTCCTTATAGGCCTGCCGAACCGATTCGTGAAAACACACATGCCGGAGATGTTTCTCCGGACTGTGCACGTCGATCGGCTGGGGAGCCACATTCATGTCACCGCACCAGATCGCGGGTTTGTCCGGCGAAAGATGCTGAGCAAAGTAGCGGCGCAGCCGGCCGTACCATTGCAGTTTGTATTCGTGCTTGGGCGTGTCGATCTTGAATCCGTTGGGAACGTAGGTATTGATGATGGGCACGCCCCGAATGACCACACGCATCAGACGGGCATCGTCGGGTTCCGCGGCGCCATCATCGAATCCATACGCGATTTCACTGGGCTCCTCACGGCTGAATACCGCCACGCCGTTGTAGGATTTCATCCCTCGATGGCGAATGTGATAGCCGGCCGAGTTCAGGGTAAGCAGGGGAAACTCCTCGTCCTGACATTTTGTTTCCTGGACACACAGAATGTCCGGGTTGTGCGTCTGCAGCCACGCAAGGATGGTATCGATGCGAATGCGGATGGAATTGACGTTGTAGGTTGCGATCTTCAAGCCAGGCTTGCGGCTATCAAAAGAAACCGATGGCGCGGCCGAAAGCGCCGGTTCCATACCACAGGACAACGATCACAATCGCCGTGAACGCCCCGAGAGCCAGTCCAATCTGATCGAAGCGCGTGACCTTGCGGTAGATCGTGAAGTGGAAAACGACTCCGGCCCAGAAGAAGCCCATCTTCCACCAGAACATATTGCTGTGATAGTACTTGTTGGGTATCGACGAGACCATCAGCAGGCCCGTGACAATCATGGTCAGCAGTCCGAACAACGTGTACCAGCCCAGCTGACGGCTGAGTTCGGAGATCTTCTGGTCCCGCATCGTCAGTCCCGCGAGTCGGAGCGCCATCAGCGATGCGCTTCCCAGCAGGAGAATGATTCCGAAAAGATGGAAGACCTCGATAACCGCAAATGCGTACTTCGAGTCTGCGATGGCATGTCCAAACCACGCCTCACCGAGCCAGTTGAACAGGGGAAGCAGGGCGTCTTTAATCATTGCTGCACCTCAGAATGTGTAGGCCATCAGGCGGCCTGCTGCGACCACCACAACCCAGCAGGTGATCGAAAGGAAGCCCGCCATACGGACTCTGAAGGGAGGTTTTGGATCGGAATCCCACTGTGGCTGCGTCCGCTGCGTCGAGAGATGGAAGAAGAGAATGTTCAGGCCTGCAAGGATTAGTCCTGCGAACTTGATGCGCGCAAAAAGGTTGGGATAAGCGCGGTCTGCCTCCGCCCAGAAGAGGAGAAGCCCGCTGATCGTGGCCGCCGCGAATCCACCCACCATCCACCAATAGATTCCGTTGAAGACTTCCGACACGCGTCGCGATGTCATGTTGACACCCAGCAATCGAAGATCGAACCAGAGGATCATCCCGACCGACATTGCGATGCTCAGAACATGAACGCCTTCGATGACCGGAAACTGCCAAATAGACTCCCGGATAAATGTGCCCCCCGCCGTGTTCGCGAGCGCAACGCATTTGTCCAGGAGATAGGAGTTGATGCTTTCGTAAAACTGCATGCCGAAGAATTCCGCAAAAATTAAAGTAAGGCCCTGCTCGGTTTGCGAAAACACGCGCAAAGCAAGCCACCGATGCTATACACCCGTGAAAAACGTGTCAATCGCTACGCCCGATATTGCCCCCTGAAGTTTTAGTCAGGAAGCTACAAATGTCTTGGCTAGCGAGCGTAGGAAGAAATTCGAAAATGGACGAATCCGGCATCTCAAAACCGGGCGCTCATAGAGCGCCCCTACAGTCGCACACGGCAAGCTGTAGGGGCGCTCTATGAGCGCCCGGTTTTAAGATCCCCGGATTCGTCCATTTTCAAATCTTCTCTTCCCGTCCTGAGCCAGGCAGGTTGATGCGCTGGCCCAGCGCGCTCCAGCATCAGGATGCTGGATAAGTTGCAATCATGGGGTATCCTTTCTGAACTGAAACCATACCAGCGGCGTCTAAGAGGCAGACCCATCGGGGAGGAGACTATGAAAATCCAAGCGGCATGTGTCCTGGCGATCCTCCTTGCGGTCGCACCCGACCTCTTTGCACAGCGGGGAGGACGCGGTGGCGGCGGTGGTCCAGGTGGCGGAGGTCCGGGTGGTGGCGGTCCAGGTGCCGGAGCTCCCGGAGGTGGACCGGGCGGTGGAGGGCCGGGTGGTGGTGGCGGTAGAGGAGGAGCCGGTGGCGGCCGAGGCGGTGGCGGCGCAACTCCTTCAGTCCCCGTTCAGCAGGCGGTCAACGGAAATCTGCCCTCAAGTCCGATCCTTCCCATATCGAATCCCGTTGCACCGATAGCGAATCCTGTCGCGCCCGTTGTTCCTTATGGCGGTGCTCCCGGCCTCGGGGTTCCAGCGCGTGGACCTGTCAGCGGTCGGTCGGACTTTCAAAGAATACCGGACCGCAATAATAGAAGGCGTGACGACGTGATCTTTATCGGCGCACCTTATGTCGATCCTTTCTATTACTCGCCTTACTACTATCCGCCTTATTACTATCAACCGTACATGACTCCGGCTCCGATTCCAGGACAACTTCCGGGGGTGTACTTTCCGCCCGACCCTGCTCCCGCTGCTGCAGCGGAGCCGATCGTTTACAGCGTACCTCCGTCTGCCGGCGGTGGAGGAGGTGGAGGCGCCGACTTTGAGGCAGCAACGTTTGTCTCGGAGCCGCGCATGATCATTTCTCCGCCGGAACCGGATCGTCCTGTCGAGCCCCCGCCCACCACTGGTACGACGAGGGCTGAAGTGCTGATGCGCTATGGTCAGCCCTGGGGAAGTATCTCGGCTCAGGGTAAGGAAACCCTCTACTTCAGAAGCATGACCGTGGTTTTGGAAAGCGGTAAAGTCACTGAGGTCCGGTAAAGCCCGACCCGCACTACTTGAAGAACAACCAGCAGAGCAGAGCTCCAACAACCGTCATTGAGAGTCCCCATGCCAGGAGTTGATTAAACAGCCGGCGGCTGTTGTGCCCCGCGGGAAGAGAAGCGACGCAAAGCGCGCCAATCGTGGACAAAGGGGAGACATCCACCAGGTGCCCGGCAACATTCATAGTCATCGCTATTGCCGCTGTTGAAGTGATGCCTAGCTTCGCGGCGAGACTCGGAACTGTCGGCAGGAAAGCGGGAAGCACAACGGCCGATGTGCTCGAGTACGCGGAGATCAAGCCCACTGTTCCTGCGAGCAGCGGAATAATCGTTGCGCCGGTTGAGAAACGGGCGATGAAGCTCGTAAACAGATCCATGCCGCTCGTCTTTTCCATGAGGCTGATGAGCACCGTTACACCGCACACCATCATGATCGTTCCCCACGGCACCTTCTTGATGGCTTCATCCTGATCGGCAACACGAAGCAGTGTCAGGAGAACAAATCCCGCAAACGCCGCCATACCGACGTTGAGTTTGAACACGATCACCCCCAGGATCAGCAACCCGATCGTCACGAGAGTGATGACGTGTCGTGCATTCAGCGGCTCGACGGTTTCCTCAGTGGCCTTGTATCGTTCGCCGCGGCTCAGGAGGGACAATCCCCCGAACAGAAAGTAGCCTCCAAAGGCGACCAGTGCATGCGCTGCAGCGTTGTAGAGCCATGTTTCCCGCTCCATCCCGGGCAAACCAATTCTGGTCATGAGGCCGCTGACAATCACACCTGTCGGCGCAATGGGAGACAACGCTCCCGCCTGGACGCCGTTGCCAACCATGATTGCCATCAGGAACGGGGAGATGTTCATGCGGATCGCTGTGGCGATGGCGATAGGGCCGAGCAAACCGATGGTTGCAATGTTTCCCGGGCCTGACGATGCAATCACAGCGGCGAGAGCGAAGTACAGAATCGGAACGAATCCGACTCGACCACCGGTCAGCCTGATGGCCTCGTGCGCCACGCGCTCGAGTGTGCCGTTCACGCGGGCCTGACTGAAGATCAGGGTCACCCCGGTCAGCGTGAGGAAAATATCGACGGGGAATCCGGAAATAATGTCCTTCAGCTGCATATCGCCCAGGTAAACGCCGATGAACCAGGCCAGCGCGATGCAAAGCACGCCGACGTTCAATTGCGTAAAGCAGCTCAGGGTGACGGCGAGGGCAAGCGCCAGAAGTGTGATAAGTCCGAGATGATTCAGCATGCAACAGGTACCAGAACTGGAGGCGCCTCCAGCGATGCGCGCTTCAGCGCCCATACCGCTTCAACGCGGTCGCCGCGACAGGCCGCGATCCGGTCGTAAAGATTTACCGTTGGATCACAGTGTGGGGCGAGAAACTCCACGCGATCTCCGGGTTGAAGAGTTCGTGATCCGTTCTCGAAGTGAAGAATCCCGTGTTCATCGCCGGCCCACTGCCATCGCACACCGCTCAAAGCTGCGGCTTCAGGTCCGAAGGGACGATCCGTTGCGAAGGACTTGTATCCGGCATCGACAGTCACAAAGCTGTTATGACTGGCGCTGACAACAGTTGCCAGAACCGTCATCGCCGGTGCGAAGGGGACTCCGCCGATCCTGCGGTAGGCAACGTCCATGAGCGCGTAAGATCCTGCCTGTAATTCCGTCAGTTCGGGAATGGCGAGATCGATATCCCAGGTTCCGGTGGATCCTCCCGTGAGAGTTCTCGCATCGAGTCCCCGCGCGAGCAGTTCCCGCTGAATCGGAATTGCCTGTCCAATCGCCGCGACCGAATGTTTTCGGCGCGCTTCCCAGCCCTCCGTGTGAGAGCCGCTGACGGAATAGGCCTGCAGGCCGATGAACTTCAGATTTGGCGATGACGCAATTTCAACGGCGAGAGCAACCGCGCGTTCGTCGCAGGGAATTCCCGTGCGATGGTCTCCAACGTCAAGATCCACGAGGAGTGGAATCGTCACACCTGCACGTGCTGCGGACTCCTGGTAGAGATGAACCTGAGAGGAATGATCGACGACCGCACGAATGTGCGCGTCCTCGAGAATCCAGTTGGCAATGAGATCCGTTTTCAGGGACGACGCCACGGGGGTGGTCAGAAGCACCCCGATTCCAGCAGAGGTCATCAATTCCATTTCGGCCAATGTGGCGACACATACCCCCACGGCGCCGGCATGAATTTGTTTGCGCGCAATCTCGACACACTTGTGGGCCTTGGCGTGAGGACGCAGTTGCTTGTGTGCCGCAGAAGCGGCGGCCTGAAGCTTAGCGATGTTGGATTCCAGATCGTCCAGATTCACCAGCAGTGCCGGAGTCGGCAGGTCATGCTTGAACAGTTGCATCGCGGCGAGAGTATATCGGACTCGGTTGGTGGTGAGGGAATAGTTGTCGGTGAAGGCGGGGAAGGTGCTTACTTGCCGAGGTAGTCCTGCTTATACCGCACGTGGTAATCGGTATCTTTTATCGTCAACTCGATGCGATGCCACTTCCCATCGCTGAGGTCGTGACCGGGGTAATACCCCATGGTGTACTGGCTCCGCAGTTCCTCCGCAATTTCATCCAGAGCATCCTGCAGATGGTTTCGACGCGGATCGGATGTGATGAGCCATGCTTTGCCGCCGCTGGCATCCGCAAGAGCATTCAGGACGTTCATATCGACCGTGTCCATGTTCGGGAAATTGTTTCCCCCCGGCCCCTGAAACCTGCGTCCGGGTCCGGGTAACGGGATGGGACTGGTCGGCGTGCCCACGCCCGGAATCGGGCTGGGGAACGGGCTGCGCCCCGGGGTTCCGCTGGGGCCCAGCACTGGAGGATTGCGCTCGCTCATTGGTCCACGGGTGCCAGAATCCGCCGAAATTCCCAGGATGTAGACCAGTACTTCCGACTCACGCACCGCCATGCGCGCCACGCTGTAATCGCGATCGCTGGTTGTATCGACGCCATCACTGATCAGCAGGATCGCCTTCTTGGGATACTTGCCCTTGCGGATTCTGTCTGTGGCCGTTACAACGGCATCGTAGAGAGAGGTGCCTGGCGAAAGTCTTATCTTGTCGAGCGCATCCCAGAGCTTGTCCCGGTTGCTCGTAAAATCCTGCCGCATTTTGACAGAGGTGTCGAAAGTCATCAGGAAGATATCGTCGTCGGCGTGAATACCCCGAAGGAACCGATCCACAGCGCGGGTTGCCGTGGTGATTTTGCGTTCCATGCTGGTGCTGGTATCGAGGACAATCCCTACGCTGACGGGCAGGTCCGTGGAGGCCGCGAAGTGAGAGATCTGCTGGGGTTTGCCGTCTTCTTCCAGAGTGAAATCAGAAGCTTGGAGGCCCTCGACGTACCGTCCGCGGGAGTCGGTGACGGTTGCCACCACGTTCACAAGCCTGACGTCGACCCGAAGTTGCGCCGCCGCAGCTCCAACCAGCAGCAACAGACTTGTTAGGGCAAAAGCCGATTTTCGCATCGTTTTATTTCTTATTTAGATGCGGATCCGTCCAATAGGTTTAATGGCCTCTATATATAATCGATGGAGTGGAGGAATGCTATGAAACAAATTGCCTCGCTGCGTGAAGAACTTACCGCCAGCGTCTTCGCCCATGAGGTGATTCAGCGGAATCCTTATACCAAGTGGTTCAAACGGGGCGAAGCCAACACCGAACAGGTCATTGATCTGGTCGTGCAGTTCTCGGTCTTTTCCAACCACTTCATTCCCCTTGAAGCCAAGCGGATGGTGAATGCCGCGACCGAAGAAGCCGAGAAGGAGGCGCGGGCAATCCTCGGCAGCGAGATCGGCGTGTCTATCGATGCGACGACGGGG
>Ga0207659_10000782_pt1 | contig 18803 bp, 17 predicted proteins | sample KBSM43metaG_FD_184330 | JGI IMG/M metagenome (GOLD analysis project Ga0207659, IMG submission 184330) | Miscanthus rhizosphere microbial communities from Kellogg Biological Station, Michigan, USA - KBS M4-3 metaG (SPAdes) (version 2) | ecosystem: Host-associated > Plants > Roots > Rhizosphere >...
TGGCGGCTGGCCACGAGCGGATATCTCGGACACATGTTCGAGCTCTATTCGTTTTGGACGTGGATTCCGTTGTTTCTCGCGGCGAGTGTGGCCGCACAGCACGGAAGCACCGCCAATTCGGCCGGCACGGCAGGACTGGTTTCGGCGGTGGCTTTCGGGACGATAGCCGTTGGTGGACTGGGTTGCGTCTGGGGCGGACTATCCGCGGACGCGCGCGGGCGTGAACGGCTCGTCATGCTCGCCATGGCCCTGAGCGGCGCTTGTTCGCTCGTGATTCCATTGGCATTTGGAAGATCGCTCTGGATGGTCGGCTCGCTGGCGTGGGCGTGGGGATTTTTCGTCATTGCCGACTCGGCGCAATTCAGCGCGCTGGTGACCGAGGCCGTGCCGCCGCACGCGGTCGGCACGGCGTTGACCGTTCAGACATCGCTCGGCTTTCTGCTCACCATGGTTTCGATTCAGCTCGTTCCACCGCTCGTCGCGATTATTGGATGGCGGTGGGTATTCCCGGTCCTGGCGCTGGGGCCGGTGTTTGGCATCGCGTCAATTCGACGTCTGGTGGCGTTTCGAGCGGCGCGGATCGCGACGTGACCGCGTGGCGGAGCTGGGCGCCGCCTGCCGTCCGGGTTGTCGCGATCGCCGCGGCGTGCGTCGCGGGACTGGGACTTCTTCTCGTTGTGCTGCGCTACGACCCGGCTCGCGCCGCCGCGGCGCTCCTGAACGGCGCGTTCGGATCTTGGTACGCGATCGGATCCGGCACGCTGGTTCGCGCGACGCCACTCGTGCTGACAGGCTTGGCCGTCGCGATTGCCTTTCGCGGCGGAGTGTTCAATGTCGGCGCCGAGGGTCAGTTCCTCGTTGGCGCGACAGCGGCAACCGCTGCTGCGCTCTACGGCCCGCCGCTCCATTCCGCCGCTTTGGTCCCGCTCTGCTTTCTCGCCGGCGCAGGCGCGGGCGCGTTTTGGGCCGCGATCGCCGCGATCCTTCGCACGAGGTTTCACGTCCTCGAGGTGATCAGCACGATCATGCTGAATTTCGCCGCGACGTACCTCGTGTCGTATCTCGTCCGCGGACCGATGCAGGAACCGACGCGCGTCTACCCGCAAACATCGCCAGTGCCGCGTTCGGCAGAGCTCGTGCGACTCTTCCAGGGGACGCGGCTGCATCTCGGCTTTCTCGTCGCCGTGGTTGCGGCAGGCATCGCCTGGTGGGCGATGCGAAGCACTGCGGCGGGCTTCCGTCTGCGAGTGACGGGTGCGAACCCGAATGCCGCGAAGATCGCCGGGCGCATCAACGTGCAGCGTGTCGTCTTCTCCGCGTTCGCGATCAGTGGCGCGTTGGCCGGGCTCGCCGGAGCAATCGAAGTCCAGGGCGTGACGTTCGCGCTCTATGAGAACATTTCGCCGGGATACGGCTACACCGCGATCGCGGTTGCGCTGTTGGCGCGTCTCGACGCGATGTTGGTGGTGCCGGCGGGAATTGTCTTCGGCGCCCTCGAAGCTGGGGCCGCCGCCATGCAACGCGACGCCGGCGTTCCTTCGGTCGTCGTATCGATCGTCGAGGCCGCACTCATCCTCGCGCTGTTGGCGTCGCGCGGCGTTCGACAGCGCTTTCGAGAAACGGTGTGAGCGCACTCTTCACCGCTTTTCTCGCGTCAGCAATTCGAACGGCGACACCCTTGGGGCTGGCCGCGCTTGGCGAAGTCGTCGTCGAGCGGGCGGGGGTCATCAACATCAGTCTCGAAGGCGTGATCCTTTGTGGAGCGTTCGGCGCACTCATCGGATCGACCCATGCCGGCGTGATCGGCGGGTTTCTCAGCGCCATCGTTTGCGGCGTCGCGATGGCGTCGCTCTTTGCCTGGTTCGTGGTAAGGCTTCGCGCCGACCAGATCGTTACGGGAACCGCGCTGACGATTCTCGCGACGGGAGTCACCGGCACACTGTACCGCGCACTCTACGGCGCGGCCGGCGCGGCGCTTTCGATCCCGACGTCTCGGCCGCGCGCCGTTCCGGGGCTCTCGCTCATCCCGGTGGTTGGCGTCGGATTCTTCGACCAACCCGCGGTGACCTACGCTTTCTACCTTTCGATTTTTCTGTTGTGGTGGTGGATGTATCGCACGCTCCCCGGCCTCGGCCTGCGAGCCGTCGGCGAATCTCCCGGCGCCGCGCGCGCGGCGGGCATCCGGATCGCACGCGTTCGGACGTTGAGTCTCTTGTTTGGCGGGGCGATGGGCGGTCTGGCCGGCGGCACATTAGTTCTGGCGCAAGCAGGGACGTTTGCCGAGGGAATGTCTGCGGGGCGCGGATTCATCGCCATCGCCATCGTCGTGCTGGGCCGTTGGCATCCGGTCGGGGTCGCGCTCGCCGCACTCGTTTTCGGCGCGGCCAGCGCCGTTCAGTACCTGCTGCAAGCGGCCGGCTTGGGTCTACCGTACCAGATCTTCCTCGCGTTGCCATATGTGCTAACGCTATTCGCGCTCGCCGGCGTCGCAGGTCGGACCCGCGCGCCGGCGGCGTTAGCCAAAGTCGACGACGCCTAACTGGCCCGTGTCTACGGCCCACAATGGCGCCGCGCGCTCGACCACTGGTTCCGCCATTTCGCGTCGGCCACGCGCTCGAAGAGGGCATACGCGACGTCGTTGCCGAAATCACGCGAGACGACGATGGCCGGCGTGCGGGCGTCGCTGATGAGAAGCGCGGCGAGGAGCTCTCGGCTCTCGATGGTTTCCTCATCACCGTAGGACCGCTCGCCGTAGGCAGACACGAGCGTCGAGTCGCCACGAGCTTGCTCAGCGACGAGGAAGGTGCGCTCCTGGAGCGGAGTTGCTTCCTGATTGAGCTGGCGACTCAAGGTTCCGACGACGACTTGCGGCCCGTCGGGAATCGCGAAGCGGGAGATCGAACGAACGACGAACGGAAGGCCCGAGAAGCGTCCGGACGAATCGTTCGGCAGTGCGGACGCGAGGCGATTCAGCCACGTGGCATATCGCGACGAGTCCGCGGTCGACAGTGATCCAATAGAATCGACGGGCAGCGGCGCGACGACGCCGCCAATGAAGCCAACGTTCCACGGGCGCGGCGGTGGCGCGGCGCTGAGCGACGCGACGGGGCATCCGCCGGAATCGGCGATGGCCGGCAGATCCGCGGTCTGTATCACCCCCGATCGACTGAAGAGCGTCGCGGACGCCGGATGGGGGAGCGCGGCCAGCGCGGCTTGCCCATTCTCGGCCGGCATGATGACCAAAGCGCGCGTGGGAGCGTCGCCGGACACGAGCAGCACCGGACCCGCTCCGACGTTCCAAATCGTCGGAGCTGTAGCCGTGGACTCGGCCGGTGTCGGCGCCGGCGTCGCGGTGGTCTCCGCGCGGGTCGGTGGACGGTCGCGGCGACATCCACCAACCAGTAGCAGCAGAGCAATCTCCGCGGAGGCGCGGAAAGTATTCATTTCACGTAATTTGTGGCCGCCTTACCGTCCGTCAACGTCGGCCGATCGATCCGCTACGTCATGCGACGTATCTGTCGCCATGCATCGGGGTGCTAGCCTCATACATGTACGCGATCCTGCGCGCGCTGGCCGGCGTCGCCCTTCGATGGTTCTATCGATCGATCGAGGTCGAAGGTCGCGACCGCATTCCGCGACATGGGCCGATTCTGTTCGTGGTGAATCATCCCAACGCGCTCGTGGACGCACTCCTCGTGGGATGGGTAGTTCCGCGGCGCGTCCTTCTTACCGCAAAGGCGACGCTCTTTCGCAACCCACTCGCGGCGCTGCTGCTGCGGTCGGTCGGAGTTGTCCCGCTGCGACGGGTCAGCGATGAGAAGACTCCGCGAGACACGATCGATCCGTCTCGCAACGAAGACACGTTTCTCGCCGTGCGGCAGGCGCTACAGGCGGAGAGAGCTGTGCTGATCTTCCCGGAGGGGAAATCGCACGACGAGCCGGCGATGGCTCCATTGCGAACCGGCGCCGCACGCATGGCGCTGGATGCATTCGGCAGCGGCGCCGCTCCGACGCTGGCGATAGTGCCAATCGGACTGACGTTCGAACGCAAGGACGCCCCGCGCACGCGCGTGCTCGTACAGGTCGGGGAGCCCCTCTCTGTACAACGGTGGCGCTCAGTCGAGCATCCCCAGCCGGTCGAGCAGTTGACGCACGAGATCGACGCGCGCCTGCGAGCCGTGACGCTGAATTACGCGTCCGCCGAGGAAGCCGCGCGACGGATTCGCCTGGCGTCGACGATCGCCGCGCTCATGGAAGAACGCCGTCCACTCGGCGAAGCCGACCGCGGACTTGGTGTCGACACGACCATCGCTCGACGGCTCGAAGAGCTCTCGACACAGCTCGGCGGAGCCGACCCGGATCTTCGCTCACGCGCGGAGTCCGTCGTCGAGCGCCTCGAGGCGCTGGAGCGGGTCGCGGCGGTGCATGGAATCCGCCTCGAGGACATCGGAATCCAGCTCACGGTGCACGCAGCGCTGAGATTCACCGTGCGGGAGGGCTGGCTACTTCTCTTGGCGGGGCCGGTCGCGCTCTGGGGTCGGCTGAACCATCTGATTCCGTTTCGCGGCGCGGGTTGGATCGCGATGCGCTCTATCGACAGCGCGGCGGATCCGGCAATGCGAACGGTGGTTGCCGGCGCGGCGCTGGTGCTGATCGCCTATTTGGCGCAATCCGTCGTGGTTGGACTGCTCACGACGCCGCTGATCGCGATCTTGTACCTGGCGAGCCTGCCGATCGCGGCCGATGTCAATTTCATTCTGAGCGATCGGCTGCGACGAGCCGTGCAACGAGCGCGGGCCTTCTTCCTTCTCTACTCGAAGCGCGACTTACGTGAGGGGCTCACCGCAGAGCTGGCGCTCCTGCGCGCCGAGGTCTTGTCGTTGGACGATGCTTTCAGCGCGGCGCGTGTCGAGGCGGACGCTCAGTAACGCCGCGTGGGCGGAGGAAGGACGGGACCACCGAGGTCCCAATGCCAGGCGTCGCGCCGAATTCCGGTGCGGGGATCTTTCAACGGCTTGAACTGGAGCCGATGCTCCGGCAGACCGACGGCGCGTCCATATGCGAGCAACAGCTCGCGATTCGTCGAGACGAGGTGCGCCATTTGTCGCCCCTGCCACAGATGTCGATGGAGCCAGAGGCCGCCATCCATGGCGTGCATCATCCCATCGCGGAGCTTTGTGAATTCTTTAAACGTTGGCGCGACGTCGGTCACGTCGCGGTCCGCTTAGTTGCAGGCGACAACTCCAGAAACGGTTGCCGGCGAAACAGGCGTGGCGGTCCCCATGAACAGCGCACAGAAATGAGGATACGAAAGCGGGTTTTGTGAGGTGGCGGCCCACCCCGTCGCCGTCGCTTCGACGATCACGACGGAGTCGCCCCTCGTCGGCTTGAATTGCAAGGAATCTACGGCCGCAGTGTACGTCGTGTGGTCGTAGAAGTACCCCTCTTGAGCCGTCAAGAGGTTGTGCAGGTCACTGCGCATCCCTGCGTAATAGGCTTTCCCCTTCGTCGACTGAAACTTCGGTACCGCGATCGCGGCCAGGATGCCGATGATCACGACAACTATGAGAAGCTCGATGAGCGTAAAACCGCGTCGTGAGGCTCGCATCGGAAGACGACCTGGGATTCGGGTGCGCTGGTGGGAGTGGCATTTCATAACGACCCTCCTGCGGACATCTGGCGCCCCCTAATGGCAAAGGCAGTGCCCGCTTCTGTCGTTGGGCAATAACACTTTGCTGTATCAGCGCTTACAGGACCATAGGCGGCCAATATATGCGGGCATAAAACGGTTGTTTGCCGTCGATTTGCAGCGTATGCCGCAAGCTGCGAGGGTCCGGCTGCCGCGGACTGCCCGTTAGTCGGCCTTCGTTGCCAGCCAGTTTTCGCCGGCGGCGATGTCCACGACCAGCGGGACAGCGAGCGTGGCGGCGTGCTCCATCTCGTACGTGACGAGGGCTTTCACGTCCTCGAGCTCCGGTCCGGGCACCTCGAACACGAGCTCGTCGTGGACCTGCAGCAGCATCTTGGCGTTCAGCGCGCGCGTCGCGAGCGCGTGATGGATGCGAATCATCGCAATCTTGATCAGGTCCGCCGCGGAACCCTGGATCGGCGAGTTGGCCGCCGTGCGCTCTCCGAACGCCCGGATGTTGAAGTTTCGATCGCGCAGCTCCGGGATGTACCGTCGTCGGTTGAAGATGGTTTGCACGTAACCGTGTCCCCGAGCGAACTCCACCATCGAATCCAGGTATTCGCGGACGCGATGGAAGCGCTGGAAGTATTTATCGATGAATTCCTTCGCTTCGGCGTGGGCGATCTTGAGTTGTCGTGAGAGGGCGTGAGGGCCCTGCCCGTAGATCGTCGCGAAGTTGATCGTCTTGGCGCGCGCGCGCATCTCCTTCGTGACTTGCTCGATCGGAACGTCGAATATGAGCGCCGCGGTTTGACGGTGAATGTCTCCGCCGGCGCGGAATGCCTGGACGAACGCCGGGTCATCTGAAAGATGCGCGAGCAAACGGAGCTCGATCTGTGAGTAGTCCGCGGCGACGAGCGTCCAGCCGCGACGCGGAACGAATCCGCGTCGGATGTCGCGGCCCAGCTCTCGGCGAATCGGAATGTTCTGGAGATTTGGCTCGCTCGATGACAGGCGTCCAGTGGCAGCGGTCGTTTGACTGAAGGACGTGTGCACCCGGCGCGTACGCGGGTGAACGTACGCGGGCAACGCGTCGATGTACGTGCTCTCGAGCTTCGCGATCTCGCGATACTCCATCAACAGGACGGGCAGCTGGTGTCCCTCGTCGGCGAGCTGCTGAAGCACGCTTGCGTCGGTTGACGGGCCGGTCGGCGTTTTCTTGAGGACCGGCAGGCCGAGGCGGTCAAAGAGGATCTCTCGCAGTTTCGGGTTGGAATTGATGTTGAATTCCTCGCCGGCCGCCGCGTAGATCTCTTGTTCGACCCGCTTTCGTTCGCGCTCGAAGCGTTCTTTCAGCGACTGAAACCACTCGAGATCGATGGTGATCCCGGCCCACTCCATTTCGGCGAGCACCTCGACGAGCGGGATCTCCACCTCGTGAAACAAGCGCGCGAGCTGCAGGGTCTCGAGCTGTGGCTCGAAAAGCTCTCGAAGACGCCACGTCAGGTCGGCGTCTTCGCACGCAAAATCGCGCGCGCACTCGATCGGAACCTGGTCGTACGGGATCGCGTCCTTGCCTTTGCCGCACAGATCCTCGAACGACGTCATCTTCTGGTTCAGAAACTCGAGGGCGAGCAGATCCAAACCGTGGGACCGACGACCCGGATCGAGTACGTAGCTCGCGATCATCGTGTCGAAGTCGAGTCCGCGGAGCGTAACGCCGGCGGTGCGAAGGACGAGCAGATCGAATTTCGAGTTCTGCGCGGTCTTCGTGACGGTCGCGTCCTCGAGCAGCTCGACGAGTGGTCGCATCGACGGGTCGTCGAGCGGAGGCAGATTCCTGATCCGCGGCGTCCCCTGAGCCAAGGCGCGCGCGGCAATACTCGTCGGCTCGGCGGTCTTTTTTGCGCGGGTCTTCCGCGTCGCGGCCGGCTCCTCGAACAACCCTTCACCGAGTCCAAGATCGCCTTGGCTCTCGACGCGCGCCGAGTGGCCAAGTGGCAGGTAGTACGCCTCACCCGCGGCGACGGCGACGGCAAGACCGACGAGTCGCGCGCGGAGGGGATCGAGCGGCTGCGGCGCATCGAGGTCGACGACGGTCTCCGTATCGATCGCGATGTCGGGGGCGCGCCGCGCCCGGGCGATGAACTTCTCGAGCGCCGGAAGCGTATCGACCGTCGTGTAGTTCGCCGGCGGTGTCGTGGTCTTTTCAGGCATCACCGCACTCGCGGCGGCGGCGGTCGGCAGGTTCTTCGCGAGGGTGTGGAATTCGAGCTCGACGTACAGCGTGCGCAGGCGTGAGTAGTCGGGCGGCGAAAGCCGCATCGCATCGAGGTCGAGCGCGACGGGGAGATCCTCTCGAATGGTGACGAGCTCTTTCGAGAGAAGGGCGAGATCGCCCTGCTCGAGCAGCGCCTCGCGAGGACGCTTCTTCGTCAGCTCGGCGGCGTGCGCGAGGATGTTCTCGACGCTGCCGTAGGAGGAGACGAGCTCCTGCGCCGTCTTGTCGCCGATGCCTTTGACACCGGGAACGTTGTCGGACGAATCGCCGACGAGGGCGAGGTAGTCGGTGACGAGCGCGGGAGGCACGCCGAGCCGCTCCGAGCCGTTCTCGACACCGACCCATTGCTCCTCGACACTCGCCGGTCCGCCGCGCCCCGGATTGAGAAGCCAGACGCCGGGCCGCACGAGTTGTTGGAAATCCTTGTCGCCCGAGACGACGACGACGTTGATGTCGGCTTGGACGGCCTGGCGTGCCAACGTTCCGATGACGTCGTCGGCTTCATAACCTGCTAATGTAATAATTGGAATGCGATGCGCGTCGAGAACGTCGCGGATCCGCTCCATGCCGCGATCGAAGTCCGATTGCAACTCTTCGGTGAGCTTCTCGCGCGTCGCCTTGTACGCGGGATATCGCTCGTGTCGATGCGAGAGACCGGAGTCATGCACCCATCCGAGGTAGTCGGGGCGGTGCGTCTCGAGGAGGCGCTGCACGAAGTTGACGATTCCCCACGCGGCGGACGTGTTTTCGCCGCGGCTCGTCGTGAGCGGACGCGAAATCAGGGCGAAGAACGCGCGATAGATGAGCGCATAGCCGTCCACGAGGAAGAGACGGGGCGACGGCGGCGGAGACGGGGGCGCGGTCACGGCGAGATGAGTCGGTGCCGGGCGATGACGGTGCGAAGCATTGTCGAAAGGTCGAGGCGCGACGCGATGCGTTCAATCCCCGCGTGCATCACCCCCAAACGCAGCACCGCCCGCCTGGTGGTCGGCGGGCGGTGCAAGGTCGTTTCGTCCCTGGAGGCGGCTACGTCAGACCCGGACCACGTTGGCGGCGTGTAGACCCTTTTCGCCCGTGCGGATCTCGAATTCGACCTCTTGTCCTTCGGCGAGCGTCTTGAAGCCTTCCATGCTGATGGCGGAGAAGTGTACGAAGACATCCTCTCCGCTGTCTTGCTCAATGAAGCCGTAGCCCTTCGCATCATTGAACCACTTCACCTTCCCTCTGGCCATTCGAGCTGCCTCCTACGGGGTGATTCGATCCTGCACTTCCGGTGCTGGGCAAGCCATCCGACTTGCGCGGCCCTATATAGGTAGGGTGAGTCGGTTTGTCAAGGAAGCCGAGCCCGCCGACGAGCAGTTGCTTCGGCTGTGATGCGGATAAGCGACGCTCGTGATTAAGAATGATCGGAGCATCGGCGGGAACCGGCGCGCTTGCTTGCCTCGGATTGTCGGGCGGATTAGGTTCGCCGCGTGCCACGCGAAAGCCTCGTTGGACAAACGATCGCCGGATACTCTCTCGAGAGTGAAGTCGGTGAAGGTGGGACCTCGGCCGTTTTCCGCGCTACACACGCGGACCACGGAACCGTCGCGGTCAAAGTGCTGCGCGAAAAGTTGCGGCAGGACCGCACGGCAGTCGCGCGCTTTTTGCGCGAGGCGCGTTATGGCGAGCGCGTGACGCATCCGAACGTGGTGCGTACGATCGAGATCGGCGAAGCCGCGCCGGGCATGCACTTCCTCGCGATCGAGTGGGCCATCGGCGAGATCCTCGAGAAGTACGCGAAGCGCCAAGGGCCGCTGCCGGTCGACGAGGTGTGCTCGATCGTGAAGCAGATCGCCGACGCGGTCCACGCCGCGCACTCGGTCGGCATCGTGCATCGGGATCTCAAGCCCGACAACGTGATGTACGATCCAGTCTCGCGCCTCGTGAAGCTGCTCGACTTCGGCATCGCCACGGATACAGACCAGTCTCCCGAGCAGCGCCTCACGCGCGCGGGATTTTTCGTCGGCACGTTGATGTACGTCGCGCCGGAAGCGCTGTCGGGCGAGCTGGTCGGTCCGTTGGCGGATCAGTACAGTCTCGCGACGATCGCGTACTTCCTCCTGACTGGCTGCTTGCCTTTCCCGGCGAAGACGCCGCGCGAGATGTTCTCACAGTTGTTGTCGCAGCCGCCGATCGTGCTCAATCAGGCGAAGCCGGGCCTCCGCTTTTCTCCGCAGGTCGAAGCGGTCGTGATGCGCGGCCTGAGCAAAGAGCCCACGAAGCGCTACGCCGACGTTGTCGCGTTCGCGTCCGAATTCTGCGAAGCCGGTAACGCCCCCGCAGCGAAGGAAAAGCCGGGGTTCGCATCGAAGCTCGCCTCGATCTTCCGCAAGAAGGACTGATCAGTCGTTCGACGGCGGCGTTCCGTTGGCGACAACGGGCTCGAGATCGTCGGGGTGAACCGGCAGCCAAAGGGTGAAGGTAGATCCCTTCCCCAATTCGCTGTCGACGCGAATGTCGCCTCCCAGCAGCTGCGCGAGTCGTTTGGAGATAGCGAGCCCCAAGCCGGTTCCTCGCTGCATCGACTCGCTGCGCGGTCCCGCGTTCACTTGTTCGAACTCCTCGAAGATGCGCGCCTGATCCGCCGGAGCGATGCCGACGCCGGTATCGACGACTTGCAACGCGACCCAGGCGCGTCGCGGATCAGGCGATTGCGCCGCAAGCACCGGATCCTCGGGAGTGCGACGGCGCGCCTGCGCGTGCGGCACCGCGGCGTGCGGAGACGGTCCGCCAACCAACCGCGCGCGGACCGCGACGCCACCCTGCGGTGTGTATTTGACCGCGTTCCCGATCAGGTTGACGAGAATCTGTCGAAGGTGAGTTGGGTCAGTGCGGACGCGTGGAAGTGACGCGCCGACCGCGATCGAGAAGCTGAGGCCCCGCTCGTTGACGAGCGATTCGAGCTCACTGGCGACGTTGAGGACGAACGGGCGGAGGACGAGCGTTTCCGGATGCACTTCGAGGCGACCAGCCGCGATCTTCGCGATGTCGAGCACCTGATCGACGAGATGCCGTAGATGTGTCGCCGACGCGGCGATCCGATCGACTGGCGGCACCTGCCGTGGCGACAAGTCGCCGTACACACCGTCCTTGAGCAGCTCGACGAAACCGACGATGGCGTTGAGCGGCGTCCGCAACTCATGCGAGATGTTGGCGAGGAACTCACTCTTCGCGGTGTTGGCGCGCGCCACTTCGCTGTACAACCGCTCGAGCTCCGCGGACCGCTCGACGACGCGGATCGCCTGGCGACGCTCGCGCAGAACGCCGTAGGCGAGGAGCGCCACGGCGGCGAGACTGAGGCCACCGAGAAGAATGCGGAACGGGCCGACGTCGTGCTCGTGCGCGACAACCAGCAGCCACGGAAGACTGTCTCGCACTTCGATTGGCGACGTGGCGACGATGCCCGACCGCAGCGCGTCGCGAGGGCCCGAGACGAGAACGGTATCCGCTCCGATCACGAGCGCCGCTGCCGTTCGCTCACTCGGCCATCGCCCGATGATCGATTTGACCGCGGGACTCGCGGCCGGTGCGGCCATGGCCGCGCTGTCGCGCAAGACGGCGGCGACGGCGTAGCTGGACTGTTGGGCATCGATCGACGCCTGACGAAACGCCGCGTGCGCGAGGCCGCGGTCCCCCGCGATCAGTCCCCCGATCATGAGCAGGAGCGCCGCCGTCAGCAGCAGCGAAACGTCGCCGACGGACGTACGGGCGAGGGGCAAACGAACCATTTATTCTGGTACCGACCGGCGTTGAATGTCCGCCGCCACTCCGAGAACCGCCATGTCTAACCGAGACGATCTCATTTCGCTACTCGCCGCGCGCTCGGCGAGACGGGGCAACTTCACGTTAGCGTCGGGCAGGCAATCCACTTTATACATCGACGCCCGTATGACCACAATGAGTCCGGAGGGTTTGAGGCTCATTGGCCCGGCGGGGTTGGCGGCGCTGCACGACGCCGGGTGGGCACCCGACTCGGTGGGAGGTCTCACGCTCGGCGCGGATCCGATCGCGTACGCCATGTCGTACGCGAGTGCGGCGACCGGACAGCCGCTACGCGCGTTCACCGTGCGCAAGGAAGCGAAGACGCACGGCGCGGGCAAGTTGATTGAGGGCCCGTTCCAGCCGGGTGATCGCGTCGTGGTGATCGAGGACACGGTGACCACCGGCAACTCGGCGCGCACGGCCGCGACGGCGGTACGCGCGGCCGGCGGCAACGTGATCGGCGTTCTGGCGCTCGTCGATCGCGAAGAGGGTGGCCGCGAGGCGCTCGCCGCCGAGGGATTGAAAGTGCTGTCGCTGGCGACGGCGAGCGAGATCGTCGCGGCGATGGACGCCGGCGCGGGATCGGCTCAGTGAATCAGGTTTCGCGCATAGGCAGCGCCCCAGGACGGGCTGAGAGGACGTAGCGCGCGCAGGCGATCGAGATGCGGCAGAACGAGCGTTTGCCGGAAATGTTGGAGCATTCCCTCGCCGTCGTACTGCTCGCGAAACTGCAGGGCCGTGAGCCTCATCAGCGTCCGTACGTGACGTCCGAAGCTTTGCGGCGACGAGTAGTCGAGGTGGTTTGCGACATTAGCCACGGAGAAGCCGGGGTTCTCGAACAGCCGCGCGGCGCGAATGAGCCGAGCCAGCGCGAGGTATTGCTTGGGCGCGGGTACGCGGGCGCGAAAAAACCGGCTCATGAGCGTACTTGGCAGGACGTCGAGCTGCTGCGCGAGCGCGCGCACGGTGGCCACCTGCGGCGGGCAAGTGAAGAGCATCTCGAAGAAGCGCCAACAGTCCCGCGGCGCGCTGGCAAGGTCGAGCGCGAGTTGGCCGAGCGCTTGGCGCTGCATGTCGTCGCCGCCGACACCCAGCAAATAGTGGCGCAGCTCGCGCCATCCGTCCGAGTCGCGGACGTCGACGAGCCGTCGCACGCCAGTCGACCCGAGGTTGAGCATCGCCTGAGGCGTCGATCGGTCCACCTGGGTGAGGAGTGCAACGGTCGGCACGCGTGGGAACTCGCGAACGAGCGCGGCGACACCGGCTCGGGAGTGTTGGTCGCAGCACGCCACCGAAACGACGACCGCGCTGACGCGATTCTCCTTGATGTCTTGCACCACCTCGGCGACCGACGAGCGGTGAAGCGCCAGATAGGAACCTTCGCCCGCGGCGTCGACGCGTAGCCGCTCGCTGGGGGTGACCATGGTGGCGATCGGCAGAATCTGTCGCGACGGAGATGACGCAGGACGAGAAAGCATGACGCGCCTCATACGGTAAGTGAAATCGCCAAACTGCCCGACATCTTCGATCTTCGGGCGTGTACGATATTCCGCGCGCGCATGCGCGCGTCATGCGGCGTTGGCGTTTCTGTTTACGCGCGCGGCGTTTTGATTAGATTTTTTTGTGTGCCAACCGGGTGGTCGCGACCGATGTTGTCGAGTCGGCCGAGGAAAGTCCGGGCTCCTTTGGGCGCGCTGCCAGGTAACGCCTGGGCGCGAACGATCCAAGTCGTTCGCGACGGACAGTGCCACAGAAAACACACCGCCGACGATCTTCGGATCAGGCAAGGGTGAAAAGGCGAGGTAAGAGCTCACCGCGCGTTCGGCAACGAACGCGGCAAGGCAAACCCCAGCGGGAGCAAGGCCAAATAGGCAGCGAGAGGTGCCCACCTCGACAAAGACGCTGCGGGTAGGCTGCTAGAGGGCGCAGGTGACTGCGCTCCGAGAGGAATGACCATCGGGACGCTCGTCGTCCTCACAGAACCCGGCTTACAGGTTGGCACAGCGGCGCGTTGTCTCGGCAACGCGCCGCGTTGTTTTTACTCGTCGTCGAATTCGGGGGCGTGTGGTTGCCGCTTCGACGGTCGCTCCTCGGTCGTTCGCGGCGCCTGCATCAATCCGCGTGAGGGCATCCACCGACCCGTGAACACCTGCCGGAGGGCGCGCCAGATGAGACGCACGGCGGCAATCATGCCGGCAAGGAGGACGAGTGCGACGGCGAGTGTGATGAATGGGTGTCGCCAGATGGCCGTCGCAACGCCGGCGACGAGCACGAGCTCCGCGACGTTCGCGACGCCATTCGTGACCGGCTCCGGCGAGGCGTCGATCGCATAGCGCAGTCCGAGCTTCGTGGTGTGAGTCGTTACTGCCAAGCCGCCGCCGAGAAGTGCAGCGATGAGAACGACCACGGGATCGGAATGCCAGGCAGTGGCCGCCGCGAGCGCGGCCGCGGCTGGAGGGCGGATGAAGCTGTGGAGCGTTTCCCAGGCTGCGGCAACCCCGGGAACGAGCGTCGCAGCAAACTCGATCGCATAGAGCGCGACGGCAACGACGATCACGCCCAGGTTGGCGAACGCTTCGACGGTCGTGGGGACGCCTTGCACCCATCCGTAGCGCACGGCCAGCCCGGTGACGGCGACGGTCGCATACAGATTGAAGCCGGCCGCGTACGCCAGGCCGAGCGCCTGCATGAGCGTTACGAAGCCAATCACCTCAACGAACTCCCGCCCCCCCGGGGGGAGGCCGTGGATGCTAGTCGAGCAGGCGCAGCGGCATTACAAGGCAGAGGTACTGTGCCGGGTCGGCCCAGCCTTCGGGTTCGACGGTGGCCGCGCGCTCCGGTGCCTTGAAGGTAAGTCGCACCTCGTCGGTGGGGATGAAGCGCAGGATCTCGAGCAGGTAATTGGCGTTGAAGCCGATATCGAGCGGATCGCCGGAATAGCGAACTGCCAGCTCGTCGGCCGCCTCACCCAAGTCGGGCGTCTGCACGCTGAACTTGAGCATTCCTGCATTAAAAGACAATCGAATGCGATGGGTCTGATCGGAAGCGATGATAGACATCCGGCGCAGCGCACTCGTCAGCGCCTGGCGATCGGCGATGGCGACGCGATTGTTGTCGCGTGGGATGACTTGATCGTAATTCGGGTAGGGTCCCTCGATCAGGCGCGTGAACACCGCCGTGAACGGCGAGCGGAAGCCGAGATGATTCTCGCCTTTGGCGATCTCGAGCTCTTCGTCTTCCGGAAACAGGCGACGGATCTGTTCGAGCGCTTTTGGAGGAACGATCAGGTCGGTGGCGGGCGCGCCAACGGACTTGATGGCAACCTCCATCTTCGCGAGTCGGTGGCCGTTCGTCGCCACCATGCGCATGAGCTCCGGCTTCAACTCCCACAACACGCCATTGAGAATGGGCCGGCTTTCTTCGGTAGAAACCGCGAAGGCGGTGTGCGTGATCAGCTTCTGGAGATCGCCCGAGCGGATGCGCCAGCTCTCGCTGAACTTGACGTTGGGGAAGGCCGGGAACTCGTCGCGCGGAAGTCCGAGGATCTTGAAGTGCGTGCGGCCGCAATCGAGCGTGACGCGTTGCTCGCCGGCGGCGGCGATGCGCACGGGCGCCGGCGGGAGCTCGCGAGCGATCTCGCTCAGTTTCTTCGCGGGGATCGTGATCGCGCCTGGCGTTTCAACGTCGGCGGCGACTTCGGTCGTGACGGCGATGTCGAGATCGGTACCGGACAAGCGGATGCCCTTGTCGGTCGCCTCGACCATGATATTCGCGAGCACCGGCAGGGTCGTTTTCGCCGGAATGCTCGCAGTAACTGCGGCAAGACCTTCCTGCAACTTTTCCCGGGAGATCGTAAACCGCATCACAGCTCCTATGGTGTGCAAAAGCTCAGACGCCTTACTAAGTCTTTCTAAAGAGCTTCAAACTAGTAGAGGTAGTAGAGCGCTGTTGGCCGCGTGGAAATCGCTGGAAGTTACACCGGACCAAGCAGTTCGACTATAGCCGCTCGTGTGGATCGCATGTGGGGAACGCGAGTTGTCCGGATGAAACGGGCGAAAAGTTGAGAGTGACGTAGACGACGTGTGGAAAGGGGTGGGGTTTCTGTTCAATTCCGCAAGCTTTCCAACGCGGATTGGAGCTTTCCCAGGCGCTGCGCGAACGACGGATCTTCTTTCACCATTGCGGCGACGCGCTCGAGGCTGTGGATGACGGTGGAGTGATCGCGTCCGCCAAAGGCAGCGCCAATCTCGACGAGCTGCATCGCGAGGAGCTCGCGCATGAGATGCATGGCGACCTGCCGTGGGACGGTAAGATTCTTGGTTCGCGTCTTGGAGCGGAGGCCTTCCGTCGTCACGCCCCAATCTTTAGCCACGGCCTGCTGAATGGCGGCGGTGTTGAGGGCGGGCGCTTCAGGAGCGTCGCCGTCGGCGGGCTTGAGCTTGTCGCGGAGCGCGTCGCGGGCGACGTCGACGGTGATCTCGCGATGCTTGAGCGACGCGAACGCCAGCAGCTTGATGATCGAGCCTTCCAACTCGCGCACGCTCGATCGCACGTTCTCGGCGATGAAGCGGATGACTTCTTCCGGGATCGTCAATTCCAGATGGTCGAGCTGCGCCTTTTGACGAAGGATCGCGATTCGGTGCTCGAGGTCGGGCAGCTCGATATCGGCCACCATTCCCCACTGGAAGCGCGAGACCAGACGGGCTTCCAACCCCGGGATCTCGGACGGAGGCCGATCGCTGGTGATGACGATCTGCCGACCGCCCTCGTAGAGCGCGTTGAAGGTGTGGAAGAACTCCTCCTGCATTGCCTCCTTACCCTTGAGGAAATGGACGTCGTCGACGAGGAGGAGGTCAGTTTCGCGAAATCGGCGCCGGAAGTCAGCGGTCGTTCGGTTCTGAATGGCGGCGACGAGCTCGTTGGTGAACTGCTCGGTGCCAATGAACGTGATTCGGGTCTCGGGCTTCCGGAGGAGGATCTCATGGGCGATAGCCTGCATGAGATGGGTCTTGCCGAGCCCGGTATCCCCGTAAATGAAAAGAGGGTTGTAGACCTTACCCGGTGCTTGGGCGACCGCATGCGCCGCCGCGGCCGCGAGCTCGTTCGACTTTCCGATGATAAAGTGTTTAAATGTGTATCGGTCGCTTAATGGAGGCGAGTTACTGGCGCCATTCTGTCCTTGAAGAGGCCGTTGTTTTGGCTGGGCAATGAACAGGTCCATCTGGGACCGCGTGCGCCGCTCTTCGGTGACCTTGAAAACGACGGCCAAGGGATGGCCGAGTGCGATCGGAGCGAGGCTGGCGAGCAGGTCCGAGTGCTTCGACTCGTTCCAATCGGCGGCGAATTGGTCGGGCGCGCCGACATAGATCGTATCTTCCGCGAGAGAAAGGGCCTCAGTCGGCTCGAGCCACGTTTTGAATGTTTGCTCGGGGAGCTCTTGACGAGCTCGATCGAGCAATCGGCTCCAAGCTTCGTGGGCGGTCAGCGTCATGTGGGGCGAGCGGAAAAATCGAGGCGGGGGAGCGAAGCTAGTGAGCTATGTGGAAAAAGCAATTGCGTGAGGTGGTTACTTTCCCGCGATCTTGATCTATCCGCTGATCTGAGATACGTTTACCGGTTCTCAGGCCGTACTATCCGCACCGTTTTGGAGTGATCATGGGTAAGCCGACGTATCGTCCCCGGAACAAGCGCCGCATCAAGACGCACGGGTTTCGCGCGCGCATGGAAACCAAGTGGGGACGTGAAACACTCAGCCGGCGTCGCAAGAAGGGACGTAAGCGTCTCACCGTTAGACTGCCCAGCAAGTACGCGGGCGCCTGACGCGGGGGACGGCTTCGGCTTCTCGCGCCGGCAACGATTGGCGCGAGGTTCAGACATTCAAAATGTCATTCGAGAGGGGAGGCGGGTTCGGACCACGTACCTCGACGTCCGAGTCCTCGCTTCCCCTCTTCGTCATGCACGGGTCGCGATCGTGGTTCCTCGATACAAGCACAGCGCGGTTCGACGCAATCGCGTGAAGCGATGGCTTCGCGAGCTCGTGCGTCTCGAGCTCCTGCCCGCTCTGCGCGCAGTGGAACCGTGTGACGTGGCAATCCGCTCGCGGCCAAACGCGTACGAAGTCGGCGTGGACGCTTTGCGTGACGACATCAAGCTGGTGGTCCGACACGCGCAGGGCGCGGTGGTGCGCTAGCGTGCGCACGATTCTGATTCTCGCGGTCCGCGGGTATCAAGTCGCGATCTCGCCGCTTCTGCCGGCTTCATGCCGCTATTATCCAAGTTGCTCCGCGTACGCCATTGAGGCCATCGAACGGCATGGCGCGATCCGCGGTGCATGGCTCGCCGCTCGCAGAATTGCGCGGTGTCACCCGTTTCGGCCGGGCGGGTACGATCCGGTCCCCTAGCACACCGCAACTCGACCACCTGCATGGATAAACGCACACTGCTGGCGCTCGCGCTGATGGCGCTCGTCATCGTCGTCACGCCGCGCCTGTTCACTTCCAAGCGCCCGCCCGCGTCAGCGACGGACAGCGTTGCCGCCACATCCGCCGCAAAGGGAGACACCACGCCCCGCGCGGTGAGTGCGGCGCCGACAGCGGCGGCGATCGAGAGCGCGTCGAAGCCTCTCGCGGCTCTTCCGACGGCTGTCGCTCGGCGCGATACCACGCCTCGAGAAAGCGTCACGTTGGCGACGCCGCACGCCGAGTACTCGTTGGTCAACCCGGGGGCGGTGCCGCAGTCGGTTCGAATCGGCTCGTATAAGGACCTGCGACCCGGCCATCCAGACCCAGCGGGCGTCACGATCACGGACGGATCGGGCCCGCTTCTCCGCTATCGCCTTGCTCGCGGCGCCGACACGATCCAGCTCGACACCGTGAATTTCGCGGTTTCGAATCAGGGCTCGACGATCACGTTTACGTCGCCCGTCATCACGTTGTCGTACGCGCCGACGAACGACGGCTATCGAACAGCGGTGAAGGGAACAGTCACCGGCGCGGGGCAGGGCGCAGCGCTGCTCATCGATCTGCCGAGCACGATTCGCTCGGTGGAAGCCGATACCGCCGACGACATGCGACATCTGGCGTTCGGCTA
>Ga0207659_10000785_pt1 | contig 18771 bp, 21 predicted proteins | sample KBSM43metaG_FD_184330 | JGI IMG/M metagenome (GOLD analysis project Ga0207659, IMG submission 184330) | Miscanthus rhizosphere microbial communities from Kellogg Biological Station, Michigan, USA - KBS M4-3 metaG (SPAdes) (version 2) | ecosystem: Host-associated > Plants > Roots > Rhizosphere >...
TCGGGGCGCGAGGTCCCGTGCCGGATCCATCGCTGGGAGGCCGGGGACCGGGGTTCCCCGCACGCGGCGGAGAACGTGGAATCGACGGCGCACGTGGCGGTGGCCGCGGCGCAGCGGAGTCCAAAACGGTTCCTGCCCACTGCCGGGTGGTTGCAGTGCTGCGTCCTACTGCGGATTCCGAAATCAATATGGAACTCTGGCTTCCTCCGGCCAACCGATGGAACGGCAAATTTCAAATGGCTGGAAATGGAGGTTGGGGAGGATCGCTCCAGGGGCTCGAATCGGCGATGCCTGAAGCGCTGCGCCTCGGCTATGCGACAGCCGCAACCGATACTGGCCACCGTGGCGGAGGCGAATTCGCACTGGGTCATCCGGAGAGAGTCATCGATTTTGCGTATCGAGCCGTGCACGAAGTGGCCATAAAGTCGAAGGTGCTGATTCACAATTTCTACGATCAGGCTCCGCGTCTTTCGTATTTCAACTCCTGTTCGGGCGGCGGACGCCAGGCTTTGATGGAAGCGCAACGTTATCCAGAAGACTTTGACGGAATCATCGCTGGAGATCCCGCAAACCCGCAAATTGCCCTGCACGCCAGCACTGTGGATCGCGCTGTGGATACGATCAAGGATCCGGCGGGATTCATTCCGCGGGAAAAAGTCGTGAATGTACTCGCGCCCGCCGTCATGAAAGCGTGCGATGCAGCGGACGGCGTAAAGGACAATCTCGTCAGCAATCCCATGGCGTGTAAGTTCGACCCTACAGTGTTGCTTTGCAAATCCGGCGACCGGGCGAATTGCCTGACAGCAAAGCAGGTCGAAACGGCAAAACGGAATTACGCTCCCACCAAAACGTCGAACGGAGAACTGGTTTTTCCGGGAATGTCGTTCGGTATGGAGGGAGCGGGATCCATCATGACTGGAGCTGCGGCGCCCCAGCCTCTCTCATTGGATACGTTTCGATTTCTAGGACATCAGGATCGTCAATGGGATTGGCGGAATTTCAATCTTGATGCGGATCTCGAACTTGCACGAAAGAATGCGGGATTCATCGATGCCGGTGCAGACCTGACAGCGTTCAAGGCCCGCGGCGGAAAGCTCCTGATGTATCACGGCTGGGCCGATTCGTTGATTGCACCGGAAAGTTCTGTCAACTATCGCGCGAACGTTCTCGAAACCATGGGGCCCGATCAGGATAGCTGGTTGCGCCTCTTCATGGTTCCGGGGATGGGGCATTGCACGGGCGGACAGGGACCAACAGAAGCAGACTGGCTGGGAGCTCTGGAGAAGTGGCGGGAAAAAGGAACAGCGCCGGATGCCATTATCGGAGCCGGGACTTTGAAGGGCCAACCCATCACGCGGCCATTATGTCCATATCCGCAGGTTCCATTCTACAAAGGTAAAGGCAATGTCAATAATGCTGAAAACTTTGTGTGCAAGAAATGAGGAAGCTTCGCGGGGTCATGGGCGGAGCCTGTCTAAGCAATGAATCGCCGGCCAGAAAAGGAACAATGAGAGCAGGATTCAATGGCTATCAAACGGGAAGTGTCAGCTATATGATGGGTCGCCAAATTTTGTTGAAGCTCGTTGCGAACGGTGCCCCTGAGCGAAACTAAGGACAAGGAAACTCATGACGCGAATTCTGCTGCTAGGATTGGATCCGGAGACTGTAGATTTTTCCGACCCTGCACTGCCGCCGGGTATGAATGCTGAGAAAGTTCGCGCCGCCATCGCGGTTGCGCTGAAGCAGTTCACTGAACGCGGATGGGAATCCGACGTTGGTTTGATTCGGCCTGACGAAACCGCCGGGCCGACGGTGGAGCGTCAGTTACGTTCGACGAACTACGACTGTGTGGTAATAGGAGCGGGCGTGCGCCTGCCGCCCCGGCACCTTGCATTATTCGAAATCGTCATCAACGCTATTCGTAGGGCTGCGCCAGGCGCGGCGATTGCCTTCAATACACGGCCCGATGATAGCGCCGATGCCGCCGCCCGATGGGTAACGGCTGGAAGCCGGCCTGTATAAGTCCGGCCTCCAAGCCAGGAATAATGATGACACATTCAAGCATTCAACCCGGTGGTTGCTATCACGGCTCGTTCCCGCCCCGGCAGAACGGAAAGCTGCCGCGAGAGCCGCGGAGTTTTCTGCCCTTGGTTATCGTTGTATTGGCTATCATCCTGGTGTTCTTCGCAGTCGCGCGTCACTAAGATCGAGGTGCTCATGAGACTGCCAATACTCGCCGCAATTTTTTTCCTTTTCCAGGCTTCACAACAGCCCGCGAAGGCGAGCATCGAAGGAACTGTATTTCGCGGTGGAACCACGGAGGCTATCGAAGGAGCCCGCGTGGTCGTAGCCAGAATTCCTCCTGTGCCCCCTGGCCCCGGCAATTCCTTCCGTTACCACCGATAGCCAAGGCAAGTTTGTGTTGAAGGACCTAGATGCGGGCTCCTATCGGCTGACCGTCGTGGCAAATGGTTTCGCTCGGCAGGACTATGGCACTAAATTGCCGTCGGTACAGGGAACGCCGATCAGTCTTGCTGTCGGGCAGACGTTGAGAGACATTGTCGTCCGTGTGCTTCCTACGGGGAATATCACTGGTCGGATCAGCGACGAGAACGCGCGCCCTGCTGTGGGAGTCACGGTTCAGCTAATGCGCGCGATCTATAATCCCAATGGACAAAGAACGCTTCAATCCGCAGGACAAACAAGAACGAACGACCGCGGCGAATACCGCTTGTTCTGGGTGACCCCGGGCCGCTACTACCTGAATGCCGGCCCAGGTGTGGGGCTGGTTGGACTGAGGCTGTCCGGTGCTGGAGACAGCCAAAATGGGTTTCAGGAGAGCTATACGTCGACGTTTTATCCGGGCGTAGCCGACGTCAAGGCCGCCAACACGATCGAAGTGCAACCGGGAATCGAACTTAGTGGGATCGACCTCAGGGTCGCGCGGCAACAGCTCTATAGGATTCGCGGAAGAGTGATTGATTCGACAACGGGAGATCGGCCTGCTGCAGTGTCGCTTTCCCTCGCGTCTCGCGGGATCGCAGACACGGGCGGTATCGTTCAGACAATAACGCAGAGCTACAACCCTTCGGACGGCACATTTGAAATCAAGGACATGATGCCCGGAGTCTACGGCATCACCGCACAAACGGCCGATACCATGGCATTGGGTTTGCCCAGAACGGACGGTCCGCCGCGGCCTGCCGCTAGCGCGGCTGTCACAGTTTCCGACGCCGATGTGAACGTTGTTTTGACGCTCACGATGGGCGTATCCCTGCCAGGACGTCTCATCGTTGAAGGAGAGGAAATTTCCAGGGTTTCCGGGCTAGATCGTGTGCGGGTCCAGCTTTCGAACGTTGAGGAGTTATTCACGGGCGGTTTCCAAAGGAGTCCGCAAGCTCAACCCGTCAGTCCAACCGATGGCACGTTCCGGGAAGACAACGCTCTACCGGGCCAATATCGAGTGGCTGTGACCCAGCTGCCTCCGGATTTCTATGTTAAGGACGCGCGATTCAATCAAACCGACGTACTCAGCCGACCGTTGCAGTTCTCCGGATCGGTTTCATCGCCTTTGGAGGTTGTCCTCAGCGCACGAGGAGGGCAACTCGAGGGGACTGTTACGGATGAGAAGCGGCAGCCCGCAGCCGGAGTCTCCGCCGTACTCATCCCCGGTCAATATCGCGATCGAGCCGATCTCTACAAAGCTGCAGTCACCGATCAGAACGGGCATTTCCTCATTCGTGGGATTACGCCTGGCGAATACAAGGCTTTCGCATGGGAAGCCCTCGAACCGTTTGCATACTTTGACTCTGAACTGCTCCGTCGCTATGAAGCTCTCGGCAAGTCGGTTCGCATCGCCGAATCCGACATGTCGATGGCTGACCTGAAGTTGATCCCACTGACTCAGTAAGGAGTCCGGTGACATCGTATTCAACCTCTACGGCCGAACCTAGAATCGCGAGGATTTCCTTGCCTGGACTGCCGTCAGTTGCCAGGCTAACAGTGCCATGCGCCGGGGTACCATTGTGAATGCAACCCCAAGAGTTGTAGTCTTGATCAGTCTGCCGGTTCCGAAGTGCAGGTCGATTCACTTATGAGTGATTTCTTAAACCCTAAGCCTGAAGACCAGAACATCGTTCTTATAGGCCAGCATCTCCTCCGACGGGCCGAGAAGCTCATCGTCGCCTGTGAGGTTTGTAGTCCTCATTATGCGGAGGTCTCATTCGACACTGTATTGGATCGCATCACCGGCAACGATCCTGCCGTCACCGATTACATTTTCGAGACGCTCGCCCAATGTCCAAAGTGCAGACGACTCCTTAACGAAAAGACCCTCGTGGATGTTGCGTAGCAGTCTTTAACCACTCTGCAAATTTGCGGTGGCGTACCAGAACCTCCAGTTTCTCCTCGCACGCCTCCGGCGTGCGTTTCTCCAGGATTCATCAACCCCCGGTGGCTCGCTACGCTTCGCTCACCGGGGGCTAAGTTCCTTCACGCCTCCGGCGTGCACCAGCAGCTCGAAAGGCTACGCGGACATTAGCCCCGGGTTGAGCGAAGCGATACCCGGGGTCACCGCGACCTCTACACAAACGCACGCTGAAAGCATGCGAGGAGATTCCCGTGAGCAACAGGCCCTAAGAAAAAGACGTGTTAGCGACCTTCTTAGCTAACGAACTCCTAGCTCATTAAAGATTTCGCCATCGAATCCTGGAACGAGGGTGAGGCTATTTGCGGAAGTCACTGACCGGAGTCTGGCGTCCGGAAGGCTCCAATGGGACACGGGAGCCACCCACTAGAGGAGAAACCACCAGAGCGCTTCCGGATGCGGACAGTTATAGGCCAGTTTCGACCAACGGGAAATCCAGCGAAGGTGCCAACACCGCGATGGCTCGTTTTGCCAATTGCAACGGCGACTCAGTTCCGGGCGATGTGCCCATTCGTGATCTGGAAGAGGTTGCCCTCTGGATCTTGGCCATCGCAGAAGAGGAGCGGCGGGAAGCTCTGAAGTGATCCCATCGCGAGTCCGCGAGCAATCAAGCGCTCGCGCATGCCCTCGATGTCCTCAATGACGAACGTGATCTTCGCCGGCACTTTCGAGTTCGACTGCGAAGGGTCGCTGCTCTCGATGTTGCGGGCGATCACTTCTGGAATCTGATGAAGGCAAAGTTGAGTGTTGCCCGCATCGAGAACGACAAATTCCCCGGGATCATATCGCGACGGAATGATTGCAAAGCCGAGAGCGTCTCGGTAGAAGGCGACCATCTTCTTCAGGTCCTTCGCGTAGAGCGTCACTGTGCCAAGGACAAGGTCGTCCATCGATCGGTCAGTTCCTTCTTGATGCCGGCTCGTCACGCAGCGCTTTCCTGGTAACCCGGAAAAGCAGATTGATGATGCTCAATACAATTGCTCCCAGGAATGCGGGAAGGAAACCGTTGATCATGAAGCCCGGAACAAGCGCCGCGGCAAGCTTGAGCATCAAGGCATTGATGACGAACCAGAACAGCCCAATAGTCACTATGGTGAGGGGAAACGTGAGAATTTTCAGAATGAGGCCAAGCGTCGCGTTGATGATGCCAACGACAACCGCGGCGATTAGAGCAGCCCAGAAACTTCTGATCTCAAAGCCTGGCACGATCCGCGTGACGATAAGCAGCGCAACAGTACTCAACAGCCAATTCAACAATAGATTTGTCATGAGTTCACCGGCTTGAGGATAGTCATTGGGTTGACCCCAGACAAGGGAAATGGACAGGGAAATGGAGAGGCATCTCACTACTCCCTGCCACACCCCTCTGCAAACACCGCGCGACAATGATGGAATTCCGGTCCGTTCGTCGTCACGATGCGCGTCACTGCAAGGCCGTCCTCCAAAACATCCACACCCGCCTTCGGCAACGCGTCGTGCATTGCTCGGGCAAAATCCGCTGCATCATCTCCCACGTAAAGGCCCGTGGCAGCATACGCTCCACTATCCATTCGCCACTGTGTCGCTGGCCTCGAACTCTTCGGTTGAAGATGAAATCTATCGAGAAATACGAGCCGGCCTTCAGACTTCAGACAGGTCTCTGAAGATACCTCATCAAATTCCCAGAGTTCGCCGCGTCCGACGCGGCCCGCCATCAGCCCTTCCCAATACCGCAGGCGCGCTCCCTTTTCGACATCGAGCAACGTCCTCTGCTCGAAGCGGGACTCCGCAAACGGAATCACAGGTTCGAGAAGGAATTCCAGTTCGCCGCCGCTCTCAACCAGGATGCGGCTCGTCTGTGCCGCAATCCGCCCCTCTGAAGGATGAACGCGCGTTGCGGATTGCTGCGTCAAACGAACTCGCGCGCCGCGCTCAACCCGCACTGTCATTTCGACGCGATCGCCGCCGAACAAGCCTGCCGTGCAATGCATCAGCATGATGTGGGCAAGACCGTCCGGAGCCGTGCTCAAAGGTCGCGTAATTTTGAAGGGAACTTCACAATAGGAATCGACCAGGACCGTTTGTCCGTCACGCGAGGCAAACACGAGATCCAGCCTGCCGCAGCGTCCGACATCGGCCAGAGCAACGCGCATATCAGGACTCGAAGAGCAGTTCTTGACGAATCCACGATACGACGTTTTCGACGCCATCATGTGTCTTGAGGTTCGTGAACACGAAAGGCTTCTGTCCCCGCATCATTCGGGAATCGCGATCCATCACTTTCAAATCCGCTCCGACATAGGGCGCGAGATCAGTTTTGTTGATCACGAGGAGATCCGAGCGCGTGATACCCGGACCGCCCTTGCGCGGAACCTTGTCACCTCCCGCGACATCGATGACATAGATCGACGCGTCCACGAGTTCGGGGCTGAAGCTTGCCGCAAGATTGTCACCGCCGCTCTCAAGGAAGAGGATGTCGAGGTCCGGGAACCGCTCCTTCATGCGATCGATGGCTTCGAAGTTGATCGATGCGTCTTCCCGAATCGCCGTATGCGGGCAGCCGCCGGTCTCGACGCCCATGATGCGCTCGCTGGGAAGAGCCTGGCTGCGCATGAGGAACTCCATGTCTTCGCGCGTGAAGATGTCATTGGTGACGACAGCAAGCTGGTAATGCTCGCGCATCGCCTTACAGAGGCAGTCGAGTAGCGCGGTCTTACCCGAGCCCACAGGTCCACCCACTCCGATTTTTAGCGGCCGTCGCATCTCAGGACCTGAAGAGCCGGCTGTAAACGTACCTGTGATTCATTTGTTGAATATCCAACAGCGGACCGAATGAGCGAAGCGGCTCGCCTTTCATTTTAAGGATTCGATCGACCGCCTGCGGCAAATGCTCTATGCCTCGAGTTAGCAAAGCCTGTCCCTGCTGCTGGCCCATAGAGATAAGCCGCAGCCCTGCCGAAACGATTCCGGCGAGACGGTTGTATCCGAAGGCAAGCGCCGCTTCGCGTTCCGGAATTCCGCGATGAAAAAATACAAGCGCATATGCGGTCGCGGCGTTGCCGTGAGGTAGCCGCCGGGCAAGCCCTTCAAAGTTTTCGTCCTTACAGATAGCGCCATACGCGGCAAGGAGTCGCTTCCCGACTCCCGCACTTGCGGCACGCACGGCACTTCCGGGACGAAGCGCGGTAAGTTCGATATCGAGTTCGGAAAGAGTCCTAAGGTCAGCAACGCGAAGAGCACCGATGGCTTTCACGAGAGCTAATCCTTCGCACGGTATGAAGACAGCATCAATAAAATGGTCCATCCACTCCTGAAGGGACTTAGCGTCGCCAACGTGGCCTTCAGCCGCTGCAGTCTCCAGGCCGTCGGAGTAGGCGAAGGCTCCGACAGGGAAAAAGGAATCCATGAGCTGTAGGGTCTGAAGTAATTGAATCGGCTGCATTTGTTAGTGCGAGTGCCCGACGTTGGCAAGGGCCGCCGTGAAGGGTCTATTGTCTGTTGTGAAGGCAACATGAAGCTGCTCAAGAAGGCTTCGTACCGCTGGCGATTGAAGGAAGATGAGTTCCGCAGATCCGATCATCACCTGCTGGTGCCGATTGCCCACGTGATAGGCGTAATAGGCCCACTCCTGCGGCGTCCCGGGGCGGATCACGTAGACGGGCTCGGAGGCTTCGCGCACTTCAATGACGGTGGTCAGGTCAGCCAGAACCAGGCAGTCGCCGCGCTTCAGAATGGTTCCATTGGGAAGAGAGATCGCGAAGTCGATGCCGCCGTCCGATCGACGCTTCCCGTGACCCTGACGGCGATCGTCCCACGTCAGCGTGATTGTGTCGCGGCGGAAGGAGGCGTGTTGGGGACCGAGGGCGTCTGAAGGAGTGATTTGTTCGATGATGGTCATAGGTTTCAGTGAGACCCTGGAGGGGATTGGAGAACGGACGAGTCCCGCATCTTAAATCCGAAATTACAAGATCTCAAACTGGACCGACGAGCCACATGATCAGCCCGTCCAATCTGAGATCTTGTAATTTCGGATTTAAGATACAGGACTCGTCCAATTTCCAACTTCTTCCCTTCACTTAAAACAAAAGGTACTGCGTAGCGGCATGTATTCCCCTCCTTAAGGAGGGGTCGCCGAGCCCTCTAAGCAAAATGCAACGCTACCTTAGCCAGGGCGAAGCGGGGGAGGTCATATATAAGCCGTCGTCTGACCTCCCCACGCCGCGCCGATGGCGTTGAGGTAACGTTACATTTTTAGATCGGCGCGGCTGCCCCTCCTTAAGGAGGGGATATAACAGGGCCGCGACGTTCTCTTCAAAACGAAGAGTACCCTTACGCATTTCTTGTCGCGGCGGCGACGTTCTCCCCTAGAACAAGAAGTACCTTTGCGCGAGCGGCAGCACTTCCGCAGGCTCGCACTTCAGCACTTCCCCGTCGGCTCGCACCTCATACGTTTCCGGATTCACATGAATATCCGGCAGCGCGTCATTCCACTTCAAGTCCGTTTTCTTCAGCGTGCGGCATCCCTTCACAGAGACCATCTGCCGCTTCAGCCCTCGCAGATTCTCTCCCTTGATCCCTGCTGCCGACACGAAGTGGAGGCTGATTCCATTTGTCGCCTGTCCAAAACTTCCGAACATCGGTCTGTAGATGCACGGTTGCGGAGTCGGAATCGAGGCATTGCCGTCCCCCATTATCGAACCCGCGATGAGCCCGCCCTTGATCACGATCTCCGGCTTCACCCCGAAGAACGCGGGCTTCCACAGAACCAAATCCGCCAGCTTCCCCACTTCGACCGACCCGACTTCCCCGCTGATGCCGTGAGTGATCGCCGGATTGATCGTGTACTTCGCGACATAACGCTTCACGCGAAAGTTGTCGTTGTTCGTCGAATCCTGCGGCAGCTTGCCGCGCTGGCCTTTCATCTTGTCGGCCGTCTGCCAGGTTCTGCAGATGACCTCTCCGATCCGCCCCATCGCCTGCGAGTCCGACGACATCATGCTGATTGCGCCAAGATCGTGCAGGATGTCTTCCGCGCCAATCGTTTCTGCGCGGATGCGCGAATCCGCAAACGCCACATCTTCCGGAATCGACGGTGACAGATGATGACACACCATCAGCATGTCGATGTGCTCATCCATGGTGTTGCGCGTGAACGGCATCGTCGGATTCGTCGAAGACGGCAGCACGTTGGCAAGGCCGCAAACCCGAATGATGTCGGGGGCATGACCGCCACCGGCGCCTTCGGTGTGATAGGTGTGGATCGTCCGTCCCTTGAACGCCGCGATCGTGTCTTCGACGAACCCGGCCTCATTGAGCGTATCGGTATGGATCGCGACCTGCACGTCGAATTCGTCCGCGACGCTCAGGCAGGTATCGATCGCCGCAGGCGTGGTTCCCCAGTCTTCGTGCAGCTTCAGCCCTAGAGCGCCCGCTTGAATCTGCTCGCGCAGAGACTCGGGAAGCGCCGAGTTTCCCTTTCCGAGAAACCCGAAATTCAGGGGAAATGCTTCCGCCGCCTCATACATCCGCCGGATATTCCATGCGCCGGGAGTGCATGTCGTGGCATTCGTGCCGGTGGCGGGCCCTGTGCCCCCGCCGATGAGCGTCGTCACGCCGGAATAGAACGCTTCGGGAATCTGATTCGGGGAGATGAAGTGAATGTGGGTGTCGATGCCGCCGGCGGTGAGGATCTGACCTTCGCCCGCGAGGATTTCGGTGGAGGCGCCGATTTCCATACCCGGTGTGACGCCATCCATAATCCCCGGATTTCCCGCTTTACCAATAGCGGAAATACGGCCGTCGCGAATGGCCACATCTGCCTTGTAGATTCCGGTGTAATCCAAAACCAGCGCGTTGGTGATGACAAGGTCGGGTGCGCCACCGGCGCGCGTGGCCTCGGGAGACTGTCCCATACCGTCGCGAATGACTTTGCCGCCGCCGAACTTTACCTCATCGCCGTAGCGAGTGTGATCGTGCTCGACTTCGATGATGAGATTCGTGTCTCCGAGTCGAACACGATCTCCCTTCGTTGGACCGTAGTGATCGGCGTAGGTGTGACGATCGATTCTCATTTCAGCTTTCCGTTAACGAGGCCGTTGATGCCGTACACGGTGCGCGTGCCTCCCAGCGCGACCAGATCGATTTCCTTGGTGTCGCCCGGTTCAAAGCGGACAGCCGTGCCCGCGGCAATATTCAGCCGCATGCCGTATGCCGCCTGGCGATCGAAGTCCAGAGCCCGGTTGACTTCGAAGAAATGGCAGTGCGATCCAACCTGAATCGGTCGGTCGCCACGATTGGTCACGGCAATGCGCGCTGTTGCGCGGCCGGCATTGGCGTCTATCGGATCGCTGCTGAGAAAGTATTCACCGGGGATCATGGTTTCAACGTATGGGCTGATGAACAGTCACGAGTTTCGTGCCGTCGGGAAAAGTACCTTCCACCTGTATCTCTCCGATCATTTGAGCGACGCCTTCCATCACGTCGCCGGCTCCCAGAATCTTTGTGCCGAGACTCATCAGTTCGGCTACGGTCTTTCCGTTCCGGATCTCTTCGAGCAGTTCGGATGTGATCAGAGCCACCGCTTCCGGGTAGTTCAGTTTCAATCCGCGGGCCTTGCGCTTGCGCGCAACTTCGCCCGCCGTGAAGATCATTAGCTTGTCGATTTCGCGAGGCGTGAGATGCATAACCGGGCTATTTTACACGCTCAGGTGACGATGGATGAGGTCGGAGTTGAGATCGGAGGTCAAGCCCGAGGCAACGACCCGTCGGCGGTCCATGAGGTAGAAGCGGTCTCCAATTTCCTTCACGAAGTCGAGGTACTGTTCAACCATGACGATCGTCATTCCGCGCTCCTTGACAAGACGCTCCAGCACGGCACCAATCTGCTGGATGACGTTGGGCTGAATCCCTTCTGTGGGTTCGTCCAGAAGGAGGACTCTCGGCTCGCCAACCAGCGCGCGAGCAATCGCGAGTTGCTGCTGCTGGCCACCGGACAAGTCTCCGCCCATGCGTTTCGACATTGTCTTGAGAATGGGAAAGAGATCATAGATTTCTTCGGGGATCTTCGTGGCGCGACGGCCGAGCGTGGACAGCCCGACCTTCAGATTCTCTTCAACGGTGAGCCGAGGGAAGATCCGTCGGCCCTGCGGCACGAGGCCCAATCCTGCAGCGGCGCGTTTGTCGGCCGGAAGGTTCGTAATGTCGCGATCCAACATGAACACGGCGCCGATCGTCGGGCGCAACAGGCCCATGACGTTCATGAGCAGCGTAGTCTTGCCGACTCCATTGCGGCCGAGAATGCACGTGATTCTTCCCTCCGGCATGCCCATCGAGATGTCATCGAGGACCTGGATCGCGCCGTACGCGAAAGAGAGATTCTGAATCGTCAACATACTCAGCGTCCCAGATAGGCTTCGATGACTCGCGGATCGGTCTGAAGCGCGCTCATCGGACCCTCTGCAAGGATCCTGCCCTCATTAAGAACCGTGATATCGGCTTCGAGCTGACGTACAAAATCCATGTCGTGTTCGATGACGATCACGGTGTGGCCTTCGGCAAGTTTTCGTATCAGGGTCGCCATTGCCGCAGTCTCCTCGTCGCTCAACCCGGCGGCCGGTTCATCGATGAGCAGAAGTTTTGGGCTGGATACCAGCAGTGTTCCGATTTCCAGAGCCTGGCGCTGCCCGTGACTCAAATACTGAGCCTGAACGTCCGGGACGGAATCCAGGCCCACGGCAGAGATCACTTCGCGGATCTTGTCCCGGTCGTCGGCCGACGTCTTTCTGCAGAGAGTCGGAAGGACCGCTTTGGAGATCGGCGCTGCAAGTTCCAGGTTCTCCTGGACGGTCAGGCTCCCGAAAACTGCCGGCGTCTGAAACTTTCGTCCGACGCCGAGTCGCGCGATCTCGAAGTCTTTCAGCCGGCTAATATCCGAGCCATTAAAGTAAATACGTCCGGACTTCAGACGCGTCTTTCCACTAATGACGTCGCAAAGCGTGGTCTTCCCCGCTCCATTCGGTCCAATGACAACGCGAACTTCATTCTGACGAACCGCGAAGCGATCGATGTCGAGCGCCTTGAATCCATCGAAGACGACGGTGGCATCTTCAACGCGGAGCATCGCGTCTTCGGGGCGCGCGACCGTGAGCCTCAGAGTGCTTGCCTCGACGCTCATGGCGTATTCCCTACGGTTGCGGCTTCACTCTTTGGCCCTGAGCGGCGGAACCTTCCAATGATCGACTTCAGGCCGGCTGTCAAGTTGCCTTCGAGATAGGCATAGATCAGGATCGAAGTCAGCACGAGAACATACTTAAGGACGCTGAATGACCGCGGCATGAGGCCGAGAGCTTCCGTCAGGATGAACCAGGCCAGTCCCAGCATGGGGATCGAGGCATGGGCGACGCGTCCGATGCACAGGACAATGGTTATCGCGATCAGGATCCAGTACTTCGACTGAACGCCCAGTATCGCGAATCCTCCAAATGAGGGTATCCAATGAAGCTTGTCGGCGATCAACGCCAGTTCAATAAAAGTCAGGGCCAGCAGCATTCGGAAAATGCGAGCACCTTGTTGAACTTCACCTTCCAGCCTGGTCCAGAGATCGCAGATGCCGTTCGGAAATGCCAATGCCCCAAGGAAGAGGCTCGCCTGAATGAAGGGCCAGGCCCTCGGCATGTCAGAGGTCAGCGCAGAATACGTGAAATTCGCCATCAGGGCGCCCGTGACCGCACCCCAGAGGCGGCCGCGTCCACCCACCGCAACCCAAATGACCATCCAGATCGAATCTTCAACGGTCATGAGGTTGGGTGTGATGATCCCGTTCTGCGGAGCATAAAGCATCCCTCCGAGAGCGGCGAGCAGGGCTGCGCCAATGAACGCGAAAGCCTTATAGAGATCGGGCCTGTAGCCCAGAAAATACAACCTTGTTTCGTTGTCTCGTACGGCAACCAGCACGCGCCCCAGGCGGGATCGCGTCACCCATCGAACCAGGAGAAAGCTTCCGACCAGCGATGTTGCGGTCAGAAGGTAAAGGCCCAGGATCCACTTGTTGTCGGAGGTTAGCGGCTTGAAGAAGTTTGTCAGGCCGTTGGTCCCGCCCAGCAGCATTTCATTTCTTGAGAACGCGAGAAACGCGCCCCACGCGAGAGCCTGCGTGATAATCGAAAAATAAACGCCACGGACCCGATTCCGAAAGATGAAAAATCCCACGAGTCCTGCAACCAATGCAGGCAGCACCAAGGCTGCCAGCACCGCGAAAGGCAGAGATGCGAAGGGTCGCCACCAGAACGGCAGGGTATCGACGTTATTGAAGAAGAAGAACTGCGGAATGTTGTGGTACTCCGGGCGCACGTCTCCGCCGGCCGCGGGAAGGCTGAGATGCATGGCCATCGCATAGCCGCCAATGCAGAAGAACAACGCGTGACACAGCGAGAGCACGCCCGCATATCCCCAAATCAGATCGATGCCGAGCGCCGCGATCGCAAAACACAGGTATCTTCCTGCGCGGTTTAGAATGTGAGGTTCGATGATACCCAGCATGTTCAGCGCGGGAATCAGCAGGAACACGAGAACGAGCAGACCGAGAATGGCCTTCTTGCGGAATCGGATGATTTCCGGATCCGCCTTGGAGATCCGCGGCGGCACAAATGGCGGCAAACGGGGAACCTTGGTCGTTGTCACGCGCTAATCCTCGGCGAGCCTTCCGCGATGAGGAAACAGGCCGGAGGGCCTCCACTGCAGGAAGAGAATGATTAGACCGAGAACGGCCAGCTTTCCGTACACGGCTTCCAGAAATGGCTCGATGTATTTGGTGAGAAATCCGAGCGCGCCACCGGCTGTGATTGCGCCGGCAAGTTTACCGACGCCCCCGACGACAACAACCATAAAACTATCGACGACATACCCCTGTCCCATGTTGGGATTGAGTTTGTCGAACAACGGCACGATCGCGCCTGCCAGTCCCGCCAGTCCGGCCCCGAAGCCGAAGGTCAGGCCATCGATCCAGCGCGTCGGCACTCCGAGCGCTGCTGCAATGGGACGATCCTGCGTCGTGGCCCGCAGGAGCAGTCCGAAACGTGTTCGTTGCACCAGGTAGTAGACCGCAATAATGCAGGCTCCACAGAAGACGATGATGAAGACGCGATTGTGGGGAAGGACCAGATCGGGCGCCACTTCCCACCCCCCCTGCAGCCAGCTGGGCGGTGTCAGCGATGTTGTGTCGCCAAAGAGCAGGCGGGCGGTCTGAATCAGCAGCAGGCTGATTCCCCATGTAGCCAGCAGCGTTTCGATCGGCCGTCCATAGAGGTGACGGATCACCGCAAACTCGCAGAACATGCCCACCAGGCCGGTCACAAGGAACGACAGCGGCAGCGCCAGAATGAAGTAGTAATCGAAGAGCGATGCAGGAATATAAGCTTTGAAAAACTCGGCCACGACAAACGCGGTGTAGGCGCCGACCATCATGAACTCGCCATGCGCGAGATTGATGACGCGCATCAGGCCGAAAATGATCGACAGGCCGAGGGCAAGAAGGACAAGAATGCTTCCCAGAGAGAGTCCTGCGAACGTGTGATGCACGATGCGCACTATCCACTGATAGCGTTCGACTGTCGATAAAGCTCCATCAATAGCTGCAGCCAATTGCGTGTTGCTCTCGGTGCGCGCCTTGTCGAGTGCGGTTCGAAGATCCGCCATAGCGCGAGAGGTGCCAAGCTTCTCGAGAGTCTGAACGGCAGCCAGGCGCTCATCCGGGGTGCCTGATGCCAATTGGATTCGCGCAACGGATTCGCGAAGCGTTGTGGCCACTTCCCCTGCGGGTTCGGTTTGGATCTGCGTCTGAAGGTCTGGCAGCAGGGCCGTATCCACCCGATTGGCCGCTTCGACTATCGCATCGCGACGGCGTTCCGGATTGGGATGATGTATCGAGAGTACAGCGATGAGGCGAGCGAGGCTATCGGCCTGAGAACTGTCGGACTTGAGCATGCTGCTGCCGAGGCCCGCAGCATGGAGGGGAGAGCCGTCCGCCTGCTTGAGAGGTTCGAGAGTCCAGGCATCGACGACCGGAAACATGGATTGTCCGTTGACGTCGACGCGGGGGAGATAGAGGACAAGCCTTCCATCGGCTCTGCGTTCCAGCAAACCGCTTCGGAAGGCTTCCAGCGCCGGAACCAGCGCGCCGTTGCCCGACTTCTCGAGTGAGGAGTAAGCCGCGGCGCGCGCTTCCGTCTCTTTGCCAATGACTTGATCGAACTGTTGCTTCAATTCCGGTGTTACCGGGGCCGCGTTCTGCGCGGCCTTCACAGCGGGCGCCAGGACAATCAACGCCAGCAGCGTCGCAGCAACAATTCGAATCATCTATTTCTTCTCTTCCTTCTTTTCGGTGACCTTAGGGTCTTCCTTCTTCTGTTCCTTGAGGTAGTGGCTGAAGGCTTCCGGCTCGACCAGGCCCGGCGACTTCGAGATCACATCGAACTGACCATCCGCGCGGATCTTGCCGATGTATACCGGCTTGAACGTGTGATGGTTCTCGGCGTGCATCTTCTTCTTGCCGCCCGGAGCATCGAACTCAAGACCCAGAACCGCTGGAACAACCTTATCGACGTCGAAGGAGTTGGCCTTTTCGACCGCTGCCTTCCAGACGTAGACGCCAAAGTATGCGGCCTCGATCGGGTCATCCGTTACGCGATTCTTTCCGCCGGGAAGGCCCTTCGCTTCGGCGTAGCTCTTGAACGCTTCGACGAAAGCCTTGTTCTCGGGCGTATCGATCGTCTGATAGTAGTTCCACGCTGCAAGGTGGCCGACAAGGTGTTCGGTCTCCATCGAGCGCAGTTCATCTTCTGCAACCGAGAAAGCCATGATCGGAACCTTGTCCGCAGTCATGCCCTGGTTTGCAAATTCCTTGTAGAACGGAACGTTGCTGTCGCCGTTGATCGTGGAGAGAACTGCAGCATCGCCAGCCTTGCCGAACTCTTTGATCTTGCCGACGATGGTCTGATAGTCCGCATGTCCGAACGGTGTGTACTCTTCGATGATGTTCTTCTCAGGAACACCAACCGAAAGCAGATAGGCCTTGAGAATCTTGTTCGCTGTGCGAGGAAACACGTAGTCGGTTCCCAGCAGGTAGAACTTTTTCTTCTCGCCGCCATCCTTGCTCATCATGAATTCGGCAGCTGGAATCAGCTGCTGGTTCGGTGTGGCACCCGTGTAGAAGATCTGCGGGCTCTGCTCTTCACCCTCGTACTGGACGGGATAGAACAGGAGGCCCTTCAGCGATTCAAAAACAGGAAGCACGGATTTCCGGCTGACCGAAGTCCAGCAGCCGAAAACCACGGACACCTTGTTATCGCTGATCAACTCTTTGGCCTTTTCCGCGAATTTGTCCCAGTCGGATGCGGGATCCACGACAACGGGCTCGATCTTGCGGCCGAGCACGCCGCCTTTGGCGTTGATTTCATCGACGGCCATCAGAACAACGTCCCTGAGAGACGTTTCCGAAATTGCCATCGTTCCGCTGAGGGAATGCAGGATTCCGATCTTTACCGGCTCTGCTTCCTTGGTGCAGCTTGCTGCTGCGAAGGCAAGCAGGGCAAGCGTCGCGAGAGATAGCGCAACGCGCCACCTCTTTAAATGGTTAAACATGGGCATAGTCCTTTCGTTCGAGGTTGTGTTTTTCGTCCTGTGAATCCCGGCTTAGAACTGAAACTGCGTACCGACAGTGAATTGATTCGATTTGTCTTGTCCCGGGATTCCCGAATCAAACAGGCCCCAGAAAGCGCTTACACGCGCGCTATGGCCACGAATGATGTAGTTCACACCGGTGTCGAGAATGCTGGATTCCTGGAAGTCCTGGTACCGGACGAAGGGCTGGAGTCTTCCGATGCCGACTTCCCCGCCAAACAGGAATGCGCCTTCGGCAAAATAGCCGGAGCCGTCGCCGAACCCGCCTTCATAATCGTAGTTGTACCAGGCCCCTTCGAGAGAGAAAGCGCCCTTATCACCGGCCTTCTTTTCGAAGAGCAGATCGAAGTTATACCCCGTGAATGATTCGGGGTTCCCTGCGACAAGAACAGCATCGGACTGATGCTGGAAAGCGGCACCAATAGCCAAAATGTTCTTCTCGCCATAGTAGGTGCTGCTGTTGTAGTACCCAGGCTCGGGATCGAGGAAGTTGACGACGGCACGGCCCGCGTAGAGCAACGGATCGCTGGTTGTTACCGATCCGACGCCTTCGTACATGCCGAATGCATACTTGAACTTTCCACCCTTGATATCGCCGTTTACGGAGACGCCGTTGTCGCGGCCGGCAAAGATTCCGGGATACCGGGAGACAAGACCCGGATAGTCGTAAGCATTCAGGAAGAACGGTCCGTCGAGGTTCGCGCGGTCAGACGGAACCAGGTGCCGGCCCATCCAGATGTTGAAGTACGGGCGAGGTGAGTACTTGACCACCGCGTCCAGCACCATGATGTCCCCGGATCCGTCGTATTCCGTATTGAACTCAACTTGAAAATCCTTATGAAGCTGCGCATTGACGTAGAGCCGGATATTTTCGAGAGTAAAATCCTTCGCGTAGTCGCCGGTGAGACCTACTTCAGTCGACCGGAAAGCAGTGCGCAAGCCACCGCCAATGCTGACCCAGCGCATGTCGTCCATATTGATCTTCGCCTGGCCAAAAGCAATCGATGAGGAGATCAACACGATCAGGACGCTAAAGATCGCCAGGCAGTGAGTGAAGGTTCGTTTCATTTGCTTTGTATTCCCCCAAAATGAAAACGCCCCGGTCGGCATGGTTTCATGCAAATGCCGTCACGGGACGTCATCGTCCACGAAATAGTGGCTAACATTGGCAGTTGCGCTATTCGCTTCCGCCGTAAAAAAGAAAATCCCTGAGGACTAGAAACGCCTCAAGGACTTCTCAGTCGTATCTGTGATGCAACATCGCACCGCAGGATGGCGAACTATATAGCACGCCACTTCCGTCGATACACCCAACATTTTTGTAGGTCAGGCTTACACAAATGTTGTGATCAAGAGGGACCGGATTTGGCCGGTTGGGTGGGGAGAAAACAAAGGCAGATCCGGCTAAGTACAACAGTCATCGGACAACGCACAACGGACATTTGCCATTGAGAAAGAGACACTCCCGACGCACAAAAACTCGGGAAACGCGAGCTCCCCGCCTTGGTCAACGCCTGTTGCTCAACGGGAATCTCCTCGCACGCTTTCAGCGTGCGTCTGTGCAGACGGTCGCAGTGACCCCGGGAATTGCTTCGCTCAACCCGGGGCTAATGTCCTCGCAGCCCTTTCGGGCTGCTGGTTTGCACGCCGGAGGCGTGAAGGAAATTAGCCCCCGGTGAGCGAAGCGTAGC
>Ga0207659_10000786_pt1 | contig 18770 bp, 18 predicted proteins | sample KBSM43metaG_FD_184330 | JGI IMG/M metagenome (GOLD analysis project Ga0207659, IMG submission 184330) | Miscanthus rhizosphere microbial communities from Kellogg Biological Station, Michigan, USA - KBS M4-3 metaG (SPAdes) (version 2) | ecosystem: Host-associated > Plants > Roots > Rhizosphere >...
GAATATAGCTGGCGACAAACCCGACGCCGGCGAGCAGGACGGCCGACGCCGTCAGCGTCACGAGATCACGTGCATCGACGCCAAATAGCAAGTGGCTGACAAACCGGCTGAGTGCGATTGACGCGGCAGCGCCAAATAGAAGGCCAATCGCCACGAGCCGCATCCCGTCACGAACGACGAGTCGTCGGACACGATCGGGCGACGCGCCGAGCGCCAATCGCACGCCGATCTCGCGAGTGCGCTGCATCACCTGGTACGCCATCACGCCGTAGATGCCGATCGCCGCGAGCATGAGCGCCAATACACCGAACGATCCCATCAGCAGCATGTTCAGGCGACGATCGGCCACCGACGCGGCGACGACCGATGGCATATCGCGGATCTGCGCCGGCGGAACCTCGGGATCCAGCATCCGGAGTGCACTTCGAACCGCGGGCACCATCTGCATCGGATCGGCGGCGGTCCGAATTACCGCCGTGAGGCCGCGCGCCTGGCCAGTCGGTGAGAAATGCTTGAACTGGGCGAGCGGTATGAACATTTCTGCCGTGACCGGCGCCGCGAGACCGCGATGACGTACATCGCCAACGACACCGGCGATGGTCCGCCATGGCTGATCGCGGCCGCTGAGACGTAGACGATGACCCACCGCGTCTCCGCCGGGAAAGAACTGGCGCGCGGCGGCCTCGTTCAGGAAAATCGCCGGATTCGACTTCTGCAGATCATCGCCGGCTTCGGGAAAGCGCCCCTTGACCAGCGGGATGCGCAGCGTTTCGAAGTATCCCGGCGTCACGCTGTACCAATCGAGTGCGCCGGAGTGGCGCTTCCCGGGCGCGAACGGCCGGCCCTCGATGTCGAAACTCCAATCCCCGGACGCGTTCGCCAGCGGCAACCCGGTCGAGGCACCGGCGGATTGCGTGCCGGGCAGTCCGCGGACGCGAGTCAGGAACGAATCAAAAAAGCGTCCGATGTCGGCTTGTGATTGATAGGTCGCGGGTGGTGGCGATAGGCGCAGGGTCAGCACCCGATCGGCGACAAGTCCACTCGGTGTGGTGGTGACGTTGACGAAGGTGCGAATCAACAATCCGGCTGCTACGACCAACACTACGGCAACCGCAACCTGCGCGATGACGAGCGTGGCGCGCGTGCGCGCTCGAATGGCGGCAACCGTTCCACGAGCGCCCGATGAAAGAGCGTCATTGCAGCCCAGGTGTGCGAGTTGGACCGCGGGAAGCAAACCAAACGTCATCGCCGTCAGCAACGCCAGGCCGGTCGAAAACATCAGGACTGGCACACTGAGCGTCAAGTCCGATACCCGTGGCAGCGTCGACGGATCCACCGTCACGATGACGCGCTGGCAAATCGCGGCGATGCCAAGCCCCGCCACAGTGCCGGCGAGCGCAAGCACCACCGATTCAGTGAGTAGCTGACGGACGATGCGAAATCGGCTGGCACCAAGTGCGGCGCGGACCGCTAGCTCGCGTCGCCGTACTTCGCCGCGCGACAGCAGCAGGTTGGCGACATTGGCGCATGCGATCAACAGGACGAGACCAACCGAGGCGAGCAGCGTCAACAGGACCGGCCGCGATGCGCCGAGCAAGTGCGTTCGCAGCGGACGCACGACGATAGCGAAATTTCCCTGGTTATGTTCGTCCGGATACTGTCGCTTGAGCGGTTCGAGGATCCGAGCCATGTCGGCGGTCGCGGATTCGACGGTCGCCCCCGGTTTGAGCCGTCCGTATCCGGCCAGGTAGTGACCGCCACGGCGGTTGCGTGGCGCCGCTGGATCGAACGATTGCGGCATCAGCAACGCGACTTCTTGCGTCGAACCGAAATCCGATGGCATGCGAAACGACTCGGGCATCACGCCGACGACTTCTGCGCGCGAACCGCTGACCAGAACTGTCCGGCCAATAATCTTCGGGTCGCCGGAATAACGTCGCTGCCAGACGCGGTAGCTCAGAACGGCCACCTGGTCGTGGCCGTCACCAGTATCGGACTTCGCGAACGGACGTCCCAGCATCGGCCTGATGCCGGCGACGTCGAAAAAGTTCGGCGTAACGCCGGCCATCACCATGCGTTCGGATTCGATTGCCTCGCCGGTGACGTTAACCGCATTGGTCGACACTGCCGCCAGCGCCATCGTCTGTGTCCGCTCGGCATAGTCGAGGTACTCGGGGTCCGACAGCGCAGCGGTGGGTGCACCATCCCAACGATTCGAGACTAAAACGATACGATCCGGGTCCGTGTACGGCAGCGGCCGCAACAGCACCGCATGCACCACGCTGAAAATCGCGGTGTTGACACCGATACCCAGCGCGAGGGCGGTGACGACGACTGCCGAAAACGCAGGCGCGGCGATCATTCCGCGCAAGGCATATCGGATGTCCTGCTGCAACTGATGCACGTGCTCGCGAGGGCCGATTGCCATATAGAACCGTCAGACTACTACGTTCGACGGTATAGATAACGGAAGCGTTGCCGGCTTGGGGTTAATTGCGGCTTGAAGCTGGCCGTTTCCCGATTCGCCGCACCACGTCCTTTTCGAATTCGCCGAAGGTGAAGCCAAACCGCTGAACGGCGTCTTCGAACCGCTCGCCCCGATCAAGGTCCTGTAACAGCTGACCGAGACCGGATGGTCCGATGCGTTCGAGCAGAACGGAGGTCGCGAAGAGGCTCTCCGCATACGCGATCGTCGCCTGTGCCGTCGTCAGTCCCTCGAAGCTGTACTGGAGTTGAACGAGCGGAATGAACACGCGCAACCGCGTCAGCGTCTGCCCCATGGCGGCTGCGTCGTCGCCCTCGAAGTGCATCGCCAAGCCTTCGTGGAGCCAGACCGGGACGTTTCGTGGCGCGACCTGCGTCACCATGGCGTGCACCAGTTCGTGCACCAGCACGCGGTCGAGCAATTGTGGCGTGGCAAGCGCGCCACGGACCGGCAAGCGGATTTGACCATCGAACCCGCCGTCCGCCCATTCTGGTGCGCCAGTGACGTCGTGAAACTGCTTGTCCGAGTAGAGAATCACGTTGATCGGATGGTTCGGGTAGGCGCCGATCGCCTTACCGATATTCCAGAAGGCGTTGCGGAGCACGGTCGTCGCACGGATCGCCAGTTTTTGTTCGACCGGGCCGTCGAACATCACCGAAAAGCGATCGTCTTTGACCGTTGAAAAACTGCTATGAACCGACGCCTCGCTGCGCCACGCTTCAAGTCGAGACCGCAGCCACGCCGCACTGCGCGGCGCCAGCTCGATGGCCTTCTCGTAGGTCTTGATCGCGAGATCGAGTTCGCCTTCTCGATAGGCTATCTCGCCGAGCAACTCTGACGCGCCGGTGAGACGCGGTGCGATTTCGAGCGATTTCTGCAGCAAGCGCAACGCGTCAGCGTCGCGCCCTTGCAGGTGCGCCGCGACCCCGGAACCGTACAGCAACTCGGCATCCCGCGGCTGTCGCGACAGCGCGTCACGGAACAGCGACGCCGCCTTGTCCGCGTCGTTCGCTTCGATCGCCTGCCATCCCGCAACAGCGAGCTGCGCCGTCGTCGACTGGCCGCTTGCCGCCGAAGCGGTAAGTGCGAAGGCGCAAGCTACCGAGGCCACGTATAAACGCATGCCTCAAGGTCAGCAACGGGTATGCCGCGCGCCTTTCCCGTCCTGCCGACAGCGCCCCGCAAACCTCGCCAGTAGCGCCACAGAGTTGTCAGTCGAATTACAAATGCCGGTGTTTAGCAGGCTGCGGAAGAACGCAGCCTGAACAGGGTGGCGTTCTTCAGCACCCTGTTAGGTTAGGTTAGTTTAGATTAGAGCATCGCCAGGGCGCGGGTTTCGAGCGCTCGCAATCGCTGTTCCAGCAGGGCGCGCGCCGCTTCAATGCCCGCTTCATCGGCGTCCGCGGCCACCTGGATCGGTTCGCCGATCGCGAGTGCGACCGCCGAAAACGGCCTGGGGATTTGCGTGCGGTCCCAGCTGCGGAGCGTCCAGTGGCGCCTGGCTTCGATGTGAAACGGCAGCAGCGGATTGCCGGTGGCCTTTGATAACCATACGGCACCGGCCTGGGCGACCTGTGCCGGTCCCCGTGGGCCATCGATCGTGAATGCGGTGGGTTTGCCGGCAGCCATGTCGCGCGTCATCTGCAACAGCGCCTTTCGCGCACCTCGCGACGTGGAACCGCGCGCGGTGCCGTAGCCGAATCGCTCGATGATGCCAGCGATCCATTCGCCGTCGAAATTCTCGCTGGTGATGACGACGATGCTGCGCCGACGCCAAAAGTAGGTGGCCGGCAGAATACGGCCGTGCCAGAACGCAAACACCGGTTGATGGCCACTCTTGACGATCGCGTCGTAGTGTTCGAGCCCGTCAGTCGTCCAACGCAGTGTTGACCCGAGTAACGCAACGACGCGATAGCCGAACGCAGCGATCAACCGCGCTTGCAGGCGTCGGGAGGGCGAGTCGCGCCATGAAACCGTCGGCACTTACAGTTTATTTTTCACAAACGTCATCAGGTCGACGAATTGCGTGTCGGCCCCGGCGCTGGCCTGTGCGCCTTTCAGCATGATCGAACAGAACGGACAGGCAGTGACGACAGTATTCGCGCCGGTCGCCTGCAGCTGCTTGAAGCGGACGTCGCTGATGCGCGAGCCGGGCTCCTCTTCCTTGTCGGCGAACAGCAGTCCGCCGCCGGCACCGCAACAGTACGGATTATCGCGGTTGCGTTCGGGCTCGGCGATATCGGCGCCGAAACGGGTCAGCAATGCCCGCGGTTCGTCAACCTTGCCAGCGTACCGTCCGAGATAACACGGGTCGTGGAAGGTGACGCGCTCGGCCGAGGCGGTGGCGCGCATCTCGCGCGTCAGTTCCTCGACGAACACCGACGAGTGAACGATTTCCACTTCGTAACCGAACTTGCGATAGTCGTTGCCGATGGTTTTCACGCAGTGCGGACACGACGTGACGATCGTTTTTGGCGCGGCGGCTTTCAGGTCTTCAATGTTGGCGTTCGCCAGCTCCTGGAACATGTACTCGTTGCCGGTCCGCTTGGCAGGATCGCCGGTACATTTCTCTTTCGACAGGACGCCGAACTTGACGCCGCGGGCGCGCAGAATCTCGAACAGCGATCGGAGCGATTTCTGGAAGTCGGCGTCGAACGATCCGGCGCAGCCAAGCCAGATCAGCACATCGTGTTTGGTTGGATCAAAGGTTTCGAGCGCCGCCGTCTGAACAAACTTGGTTCGCTGGTCGTACCCGAGGCCCCAGATGTTGCTGCGGCGCTCGAGATGGTTGTACATCGCGCCGAGGTACTCGGGCGCGTCGCCATTCGAAACCAGTCCGCGCCGCGATCCGATCAAGATGGGTAGATGCTCGATGCCGACCGGGCACTGGCTTTCACAAGCGCCGCAGGTCGTGCATTGCCACAGCACTTCCTCGCTGTAGATTTCGCCCAACTTCCGCGCGTTCTGGGCCTCCGCGCTGCCGCCGGCGAGCAGCGCCTCCTGGGTTTGCAGGATGATCTTCTTGGGATTCAGCGCCTTGCCCGCGCCCCACGCCGGGCAGTTCACCTGGCAGCGGCCGCACTCGACGCAGGTGAACGCGTCGAGCCGCATCTTGCTCTGCAGGTCCTTAACGGTTTCCAGCCCGACCTGCTCCTTCTCGAAATCGAGGTTCGGCAGGTTGCCGAGTTCGGGCGATTTCAACAGCACGGTCAGCGGCGACAGCACCAGATGAAAGTGCTTCGAGGCCGGAATCAATGCCATGAAGGCGAGGATCACCAGCATGTGGGTCCACCAGTTGACGACGCCGGCCGCCGAATGTTCCTCCAGGGTGAAGGTCAGGAGGAAGGTGACCATCAGGGTGGTGATGAACAGCGCGATCGCGATCGACTCGATCGAGACGTGATCGCCAAGCGCGATCGGCCGAATGAACGCGCGCCGAATCAGCAGGTAGACAATTCCGAGCAGCACCGCCGCCGCAAACGGCACCAGCACCAACCGATAGCCGTGGAACCACGACGTCTCCGTCAGATCGACGATGCCGAGGCCGTGCAGGAATTCAACGGTGGTGTAACCGCCGAACGCGACAAACCCCCAGAACACGAACGCGTGCATCAGGCCGGCGAGCGGCCGCTCCTTGATCGTCCGTTTCTGGAGAACGACGTCCACCAGGAAGCGGTTGATCCGGAACGGCAGGTTATCGAGGGAGATGTTGTTGGGTGCGGCGGCGATTATCTGGACACGTTTGGCGACTTGCGCGGCGAAGGCACCGGCGAAGGCAAGGAAGAGGAGCCAGAACGCGAGAACGGAGATCACGATCTCAACGCAGAGCTCGCGAAGAACGCCGAGAACAAATTTCTCTCTCTGCGGACTCGGCGGTCTCGGCGTTCCATGTTTTTACGACTTTACCGCGGCGATGATCGCCGGCACGATCTCGAAGAGATCCCCGACGATGCCGTAGTCAGCAACTTCGAAAATCGGCGCGTCTGGATCTTTGTTAATCGCGACAATCGTGCTGGCGCCCTTCATCCCGACCAGGTGCTGAATCGCGCCGGAGATGCCGAGCGCGAGATAGAGCTTCGGCGCGACGGTCTGGCCGGAGCTGCCGACCTGCCGTTCCATCGGCAGCCAGCCGGCGTCGCAGATCGGGCGGGAGGCGGCGATTTCCGCGCCGAGCGCCGCGGCGAGTTCCTCGGCGACGTGAATGTTCGATTGCTCCTTGATGCCGCGGCCAACCGATACGATTCGCTCCGCCTGCGACAGGTCGACCGCTTGCTTCGCTTGCTGAAACGGCGGTTCCGGTTTCTGCCGAATCTGCGAGGCGTCGAGGTTCACGGTCAGCGCGCGCACGCCGGCTGGCGACGCGCCCTTGGCGACTTGATCGATGCGATAGGCGCCGATCTGAAACGTGATGAAATGCGGGCCGGGACCTAGCGGCGCGACATCGGCGGTCAGCTTTCCCTGAAACATCGGCCGGATAAAGACGGTGTCGGCGCCTGATTGCTTGACGCCGGTCACGTCGGTGATGATCGCGCGATCGAGGCGCGCCGCAAGCTTGGGTGCAAAGTCGCGCGTCTGGTAGGTGTGCGGCAGCAGCACGAAGTCCGGCGCGAGCTGGCCAATCGCGTCCTGCAACGCCGCCGTGAAACCGTCCGGCGTGTACGGTTCGAGCGCGGCGTGCTCCAGCGTGACAATCTCTTTGACCTGCGCCGCGGCCAACTCATTCGCCACGGCACCGGTCTGCGTACCGGGAACCAGAACGGTAATGTCGCCGCCAAGCTGCTGAGCGCCGACAATCGTTTCCCACGAGGCGCGGTTCAGTTTGCCCTGCCGTTGTTCGGCGACAACGAGGACGCCGGCCATCAGATCACCCTCGCTTCGTCGCGCAGCTTTCGCACCAGTTCCTTCGCCGCTTCAGCCGGCGAGCCACCGATCAATTGTGTCTTCTTGCCCTTTTCAGGGGTATAGAGACTGACGATGCGCTGCTTGCCGGCACCGTCCGACGACGACGCGGCTTTTCTGATTTCCTTCTTCTTCGCCGCCATGATGCCTTTGAGGGTGGCATACCGCAGTTGATTGATGCCGCTCTGGATGGTCAACACCGCCGGCAGCGGCATCGACACCATCTGGAACCAGCCGCCCTCGAGCTCGCGCTTGACCCGCAGGTTCGAACCGTCGATCAGCACTTCCATGATGATGGTCGCGTGCGGCAGCCCGAGCTTCTCCGCCAGAATGACCCCGACCTGCGCAAAGCCCTGGTCGTCGGACTGCAAACCGGTGAGGGTGAGATCGAATTTCTCGTCCTTCATCGCCGCCGCCAGCGCAGCGGAAGTCACAAAGGCATCGGCGCTCGCCAGTTGATCGCCTTCGACATGGATAGCGCGGTCGGCGCCGCGCGCGAGCGCTTCACGAATCACCTGCGCAACGCGGGCGGGTCCGGCGGAACAGACCACCACTTCCCCGCTGTGTTTCTCTTTGAGGCGCAGCGCTTCTTCCAGGGCATAGGCGTCCGGTTCGTTCATCTCGAAGCTGGCATCCGCCTCGCGGACCCAGGTTTTCGAGTCGTCCAGGCGCGGTTGCCACTCGCGGGTGGGGACCTGTTTGATGCAGACCGCAATCTTCATGGCGCCAATCGGGAACGCCGCGGACGCTGAGCACGTCGAGAATCATTTTTCTCGGCGAACTCGGCGCGCTCCGCGCTCAACGTTTTCTCACGGTTCATATCGCTTGAACAGCAGCGCGGCGTTGGTCCCCCCGAACCCGAACGAGTTCGACAGCGCGTATTCAATCACCAACGGGCGCGCACGGTTGGGGATGTAGTCGAGATCGCACGCCGGATCCGGGCAATCGAGGTTCGCGGTCGGCGGCGCGAGCTGATGGTGAACAGCGAGCACGCTGATGCCGGCCTCGAGGCCGCCGGCGGCGCCGAGCAGGTGGCCGGTCATCGACTTGGTCGACGACACTGGCGGTACGTTCTCTTTGCTGCCAAACGCGCGCTTGATGGCAATCGTCTCGACTTTGTCGCCGTGTGGCGTAGAGGTGCCGTGGGCGTTGATGTAGGACACCTGTGATGGCGCGATGCCGGCGCTCTTCATGGCGCGCTGCATCACCCGCAGTGGGCCGTCGCCGTCTTCCGACGGCGCGGTAATGTGGTACGCGTCGGCGGCCATCCCGTAGCCGACCAGTTCCGCGTAAATCCTGGCGCCGCGTGCCACTGCCAGGTCGTGTTCCTCGAGAATGATCACGCCGGCGCCCTCGCCGACGACGAAACCGTCGCGGTCGTGGTCGAACGGCCGGCTGGCGCGGTGCGGTTCATCGTTCCGCTGCGACAGCGCGCGCAACGCGCCGAAGCCGCCGATCCCCATCGGGGTGATCGCCGCCTCGGAGCCGCCGGCGATCATCGCATCGGCGTCGCCGCGCTTGATGATTTCGTAGGCGTCGCCGATCGCATGCGCCGACGCCGAGCAAGCCGTACAGGTCGCCGAGTTGGGACCCTTGGCGCCGAATCGGATCGATACCTGTCCGGCGGCGAGGTTGATGATCGCCGACGGAATGAAGAACGGTGAGATCTTCCTCGGCCCGCCCTCGAGCAGCGACTTGTGCTCGCGCTCAATCGTGGTAAACCCGCCGATCCCCGAAGCGATGTAGACGCCGACGTTCGGCGCGTTCTGCGGCGTCACCTTGAAGCCCGAGTCGTCCATGGCGAATTGCGACGCGGCAATCGCGTACTGGATGAAGACGTCCATTTTCTTGACGTCTTTCTTCTCGAGGTACTTCAATGGCTCGAAGCCGTGGACTTCACCGGCGATTTGCGTGGCGAAGTGCGACGCGTCGAACTTGCTGATGGTCGTGATGCCGCAGATGCCGCTGGTCAGCGCGCTCCAGTTGGCATCAGTGCCGATCCCGAGCGATGACACCAGGCCGATGCCGGTGACGACCACTCGCCGAGGTTTGGCCATTTCCCTACTTCTTCGACTTGGCGTGCGATTCGATGTACTCGACCGCTTCCTTGACGCGCGTAATCTTCTCGGCGTCTTCGTCGGGGATTTCGATGCCGAACTCTTCCTCGAACGCCATCACGAGCTCGACGGTGTCGAGCGAGTCGGCGCCGAGATCGTCCACGAACGAGGCATCCGGCGTCACTTCTTCTTCGTCGACTCCGAGCTGCTCCACGATGATGCTCTTGACTTTGTCGGCTACGGCCACTGCATCCTCCTATGCTCGCGGGGCTTCACTCCCGCTCGCGTTGCTCCCCGGCTGCGCTCGTCGCAACGGCCGCAGGCGCTCTTCCTACGTGTACATCCCACCGTTCACGGCCAGAACGTGCCCTGTAATATACGACGCCTCGTCCGATGCAAGGAAGCAGGCCGCGGCCGCGACTTCGTTCACGGTACCGAGACGGCCGAGTGGAATCTGCGAGGCCCAGTCCACCTGCGCCTTGTCGTTCATCGCCCGGGTCATGTCGGTTTCGATCATCCCCGGCGCGATGATGTTGACGGTAATCGACCGCGACGCGACTTCGCGTGCCAGCGCCTTGGCAAAGCCGATCAAGCCAGCCTTCGACGCGGCGTAATTCGTCTGGCCGGCGTTGCCCATCTGCCCGACCACCGAACTGATCGCAATGATCCGGCCGCCGCGCTGGCGAAGCATCGGCCGCACTGCCGCCTGCGCCAGCACGAACGTCGCGGTCAGGTTCGTGGCGATCACCGCATCCCAGTCGTCGCGCTTCATCCGCATCAACAGTTGATCGCGGGTGATCCCGGCATTGCTGATCACGATGTCGAGGCGGCCGAGCCGATCGACGATCTGGCCGGGCGCCTGCTCGAGCGCCGCGCTGTCGGTCACGTCGAGCGCGATCGCCTCGGCGCGATGGCCGGCCGCCATCAGCGCCGCCGCACAGTCGTTGGCGTTCGTGCCGCGCGCCGCCGCCACGACCGTGGCGCCCTGCTCGGCCAGCTGCGCGGCGATCGCCCGCCCGATGCCGCGCGACGCACCCGTCACAAGCGCCACTTTGCCAGTGAGATTAAACATGAAGCCGCGATTCGATCGCTGTGAGGTCGTCAGGCTTGTCGATGTTCAGAACGGCGGCCTCGCGGTGAATCCGTTTGACCATACCGCTCAGCGCGGTACCGGGACCTACTTCAACATACGTTGTCACGCCTTCCGACGCAAGGCGTTGCACGACTGCTTCCCAGCGGACCGGCGCCGACACCTGCCGAACCAGCGCGTCGATCGCGGCCGCTCGATCGCGTTTCGGTTCGGCGTCGACGTTCGCGATCACCGGCACGCGCGGGTCGTGAGCCGCCACCGCGCGAAGCTCCGGCGCCAGCCGATCCTGCGCCGGCTGCATCAACGCGCAGTGAAACGGCGCACTCACCGGCAACGGGATCGAGCGCCGTGCGCCCATCGTTTTCGCCTTCTCGCTGGCCCGCGCCACCGCATCGCGCGCGCCGGCGATGACCACCTGGCCGCCGCCGTTGAGGTTTGCCGGTACGACCACTTGCCCATTGGCGGCCTCGGCGCACGCCTGCGCGACCGCGTCCGCCTCGAGACCGATGATCGCGGCCATCGCGCCCTCACCGACCGGCACCGCTTCCTGCATGAACCGACCGCGCCGCCGCACCAGGCGAAGCGCGTCGGCAAACGAGAACGTGCCGGCCGCGACGTTCGCCGAGTATTCTCCGAGGCTGTGCCCCGCGACGAACGCCGGCTTGATGCCACGCGATTCGAGCAGGCGATAGGCGGCGATGCTGACGGTGAGGATTGCCGGCTGCGTGTTCTCGGTCAGGGTCAGCTGATCCTCGGGGCCTTCGAAAATGATTCGGCTCAACGGCTCGCCGAGCGCCGCGTCAGCTTCCTGAAACGTCTGCTGACAGATCGGATGAGCGTCGGCGAGCGCCTTGCCCATGCCCACCTTCTGCGCGCCCTGACCTGGAAAGATAAACGCAATCATCAATCGTTCACCGTCAGCGTGGCGGCGATATCCTGTTCAACGCGCTCGATGAATCGATCCGCGGCAAACCGGTAGGCCATCGCGACCGCATTGCGCACCGCCCTGGCGCTCGAGCGGCCGTGTCCCACAATCGTTGCGCCAGCCACCCCGAGCAGCGGCGCGCCGCCGTACTCGGAATAGTCGACGCGCCGGCGAAAGTGGCGCAGGGCGCGACGCGTCAACAGCGATCCGACCCGCGTCGTCACCGTGCTCGACAACTCTTCGCCGAGCAGCGTCTCGACCATTTCGACCAGCCCTTCGCTGATCTTCAACGCGACGTTGCCGGTAAAACCATCGCAGACAATCACGTCGGCATCGCCGCTGTAGACATCGCGAGCCTCGACGTTACCGATAAACGCGAGCGACGAGGCTTTCAACAGGCGATGGGCTTCCCGCGTCAGCTCGTTCCCCTTGGTTGCTTCTTCGCCGATCGACAGCAGCCCGATGCGCGGCGACTCGACGTCGAAGGCCACCCGGGCGTAGAGACGGCCCATCACTGCGAACTGCAGCAAATGCTGTGGCCGGCACTCGACGCTCGCTCCCACATCGAGCAGAATTGCCGGCCGGCCCTTCCGTGTCGGAATCGCGGCCGCAAGCGCGGGACGATCTACGCCCGGCAGCATCCCGAACGCTCCATGCGCCGCCATCACCGTGGCCCCGGTGTGGCCGGCGCTGCATAACGCCGCGGCTTCCCCCCGCTCGACCAGTTCCGCCGCGACTCGAATCGAGGCGTTCGGCTTCCGCCGCAGGGCCGCCGCCGGCGACTCCGCCATCGAAACCACCTCCGGCGCATCGACAATCCGCACGCGACCTCGGTCGACGAACCCGGTCGCGGCGTGACGGACGACTTCCGCTTCGATCGCTGCAGCCGGCCCAACCAGCGCGACGCCCAGATCGAAATGCCGCGCTGCCGCCAGTGCGCCGTCGACGACGTTGGCCGGGGCAAAATCCCCGCCCATGGCGTCGACCGCTACCCAAATCATGAGAGGGTGCTGGGTGCTGAGTGCTGGGTGCTGGGTGCTGGTGCCTCGGTGCCGGGTGCCAGGGTGCTAAAAGCAAGGGTGCCGAAGGTGCCGAAGGTGCCGAAGGTGCCGAAGGTGCCGAAGGTGCCGAAGGTGCCGAAGGTGCCAAGGGCGCCAAAGGTGCCCACGGCGCCAAAGGTGCCCACGGCGCCCAAGGTGCCCACGGCGCCCAAGGTGCCCACGGTGCCCACGGTGCCCACGGTGCCCAAGGTGCCCAGGGTGCCAAGGGTGCCAAAGCTGCCCACGGTGCCCAGGGTGACCAGGGTGCCGGAAGCACCCGGCACCGAAGCACCCGGCACCGAAGCACCCGGCACCCAAGCACCCGGCACCCAAGCACCCGGCACCGAAGCACCCGGCACCCAAGCACCCGGCACCGAAGCACCCGGCACCGAAGCACCCGGCACCGAGGCACCCGGCACCGAGGCACCCGGCACCGAGGCACCCGGCACCCAAGCACCAAGCACCTCGGCACCCGGCACCAGCACCCAGCACCCAGCACCCAGCACCCAGCACCCCTGCCGTTTATTTCTCGTCAACAGCTCGCGCCTGACGGCCACGGTAATACCCGCAGTTCGAGCACACGCGGTGCGGCTGCTTCGGTTCGTGGCAGTGTGGGCACTCCGCAAGTCCCACCGGCTTGAGAGCGTCGTGCGTGCGGCGCTTGGCCGTGCGCGTTTTGGAATGTCTACGTTTCGGATTCGGCATTGTTGGGTCCTACTCGTTGCTCGTTGCTCGTTGCTCGTTCTGAGTTCTGAGTTCTCAGTTCTCAGTTCTCAGTTCTCAGTTCTCAGTTCTCAGTTCTCAGTTTTCAGTTCTCAGTTCTCAGTTTTCAGTTCTAAGTTTTCAGTTCTTCGTCCGTATCTCTCTCAGCGCTTCGAATCGCGGGTCTTCCCAGCCACGCTTGCAGTCACAGCTCTCGCGATTCAAATTGATACCGCACGCCGGGCACAGCCCCTTGCACTCGTCGCCGCACAATGGTTTCATCGGCAACGACAAGAGAAATTGCTCGCGCATCAGTTGACCGAGGTCGATTTCGTCGTTCTCGTAAAAGGCGGTCGACAGGTCGTCTTCCTCGATCTCAACTTCGCCGTCGCCGCTGTTTTCGGTGTGCGGCTGGAAACGGAGTTCGAAGGCGGCGTCGACCGGCCACGTGAACGGCTCGAGGCAGCGGCTGCACGGCAGCTGCAGCGTCGTCTGGACCGAGCCGACCAGGCGGAACTGCTGTTTGTCCTTGAAAATATCAAAGGCGAGCACGACCGGCGCCACCACGGTATACGCGCTGTCGGCCGGGAAGGCGCTGGCGGAGTAAGTCTTCTCATACCGCTCGTGCGCTGTCCGGATCCTACTGAGATCGAGCAACATGGAACCCCTGAGTATACCTTGCCGCATGCGTCACGCGCTAGGTCCAGCGACGGCTAAGGACTGACGGCTCAGGGTTTAACGCTAATCCACCGCCCACGGTTTCGGGATGAAGAGCTGCTCGAACAGACGGACGGCGTAGCGGTCGGTCATGCCGGCGATAAAGTCGCGGATTGCGGCATCGAGCCCATCCTTCTCGACCGTTTCGCGGTCGAGAAACTCCTCAGGGCACTCGCGCACCTTTTCCCACAAACCACTCAGGATGTCGGTCGCTTTCCGAAACTCGCGGGTCGCGATGCTGTTTTCGTAAACCGCCTCAAACAGGAAACTCCGCAAAGCCAGGACCGCGTTCAGCACGCGTTGGCTCATGCGAATTTCCGACAATCCTCCGTTCAGCGATTCGGTGACGACGTCTTTCACCAGGGTCGCTATACGCGCGGACGACGTTTCGCCAAGGGTGGCGATCGGCTCTCGCGGCAGATCGGCAGGGGTGAGCAGGCCAGCCCGCGTCGCATCGTCGATGTCGTGGTTCACGTAGGCGATTAAATCGGCGACGCGCATGATTTGGCCTTCGACCGTCGCAGAACGGCGCTCCTCAGGCAAACCGACCGGGGCACCCGACTTGCCTTTCGAATGCTTGGCGATTCCGTCGCGCACCTCCCACGACAGGTTGAGCCCGCGACGGTCGTTCTCGAGCACATCGATGACGCGCAGGCTCTGCTCGTAATGGTTGAATCCCCCGGGCATCAACCGATCAATCACCCGCTCGCCGGCGTGGCCGAACGGCGGATGGCCAAGATCGTGGCCGAGCGCGATTGCTTCAGTCAGTTCCTCGTGCAAACGCAGGACCTTGGCGATGGTGCGGGCAATCTGCGACACCTCGAGCGTGTGCGTCAATCGCGTGCGATAGTGGTCGCCGGTCGGCGAGAAAAACACCTGGGTTTTGTGTTTCAGCCGGCGGAATGCCTTGCAGTGGATAATGCGATCGCGATCGCGTTGAAACGCCGGCCTGACGTCGTCTTCGGCTTCGGGGCGCAAACGGCCGCGTGAATCGGCGCTCTTCGCAGCCTGCGGTGCGAGGATTTCGCGTTCCCGAGCTTCGAGCTGCTGTCGGAGCGTCATAAGGTTGTCAAACGCGGAGTTCGCAAAGGACGCAAAGGAAAAACAATCATACTCTGCGAACTTTGCGAACTTTGCGTTTCACTCTTTGATTGCGCCCAGGAAGCTGGTGCCGTGGGCCAGCGGCCCAACCCCGAAGTTCTCCGATAGCGTCTGTCCGAGATCCGCAAACGTCTCTCGCGTGCCGAGATCGGCTCCGCTCCGGATGCGCGGACCGGTGACCAGCAGCGGCACGTACTCGCGTGCATGATCCGTGCTTGGCGTCGTGGGATCGTTGCCGTGGTCGGCCGTGACGATCAGCAGATCGTCGTTGCGCAACTGGGGCAGCATCTTCGACAGTCGCGCGTCGAAGCGCTCGAGGTTGCCCGCATAGCCGGCGACGTCGTTGCGGTGCCCGTACTGCGTGTCGAAGTCGACGAGGTTCGCAAAAATCAACCCGCGATCGACTTCACGGAGCTGCTGCTCGACGAAATCCATTCCTTGATCGTCATTTGCGGTGTGCAGCGCTTTGCTGATGCCACGTCCGGCGAACAGATCTTCGATTTTTCCGATTGCCACAACGTGCTGCGCCCCGGCCGTCATCCGATCCAGCAGCGTTTCACCGGAGGGTGGCAGTGCGTAATCGTGACGATTCGCGGTCCGCTTGAACGATCCCGGCTCGCCGATGAAAGGGCGGGCGATCACTCGACCGACACCGAGCCCTTCGCCGACCAGTTGGTAAGCGATTTGGCACGCGCGATAGAGTTCCGGTATCGGCACGATGGCCTCGTGCGCAGCGATCTGGAAGACGCTGTCCGCCGAGGTATAAACGATCAAGGCGCCGGTGCGCATGTGTTCGGCACCGAGCTCGTCGATGATGACGGTGCCGGAAGCGGCTTTGTTGCCCAGCACACCGCGCCCCGTTCGGCGCGAAAACTCCGACAGGATTGCCGCGCTGAAACCGTCCGGAAACGTCGGGAAGGCACGATCCAGGACGATTCCCATCATTTCCCAATGCCCGGTGACCGAGTCCTTGCCGGCGGACGCTTCGGCCATCCGGCCGACGGCCGCTCGCGGCGGTGACGGCGGCGCGCCACCGAGCGCTACGAGTCGATCCAGTCCCAGCGATCGCAGCGTGGGGACGCGCAGCGGCACTGCCCGTGCGATGTTGCCGAGCGTATTGCTGCCCTGATCGCCGTAGCTGGATGCGTCCGGCAGTTCGCCGATGCCGACACTATCCATCACGATGACGATGGCGCGCGGAAAGAGCGGCGTCATGCGTCAGGAATGCGAGAAGTAGTTGGCCACCGACTTTGGCGTTTTGATCGCGGCGATCGCGTGCTTGAACAGCATGTGATCCGAGCCGTTCTGCTCGATGATCACCGCGAAGCGATCGAAGTTCTTGATGCGGCCGTCGAGCTCGCTGCCGTCCATCATCCGAATCGTGACGGTCAACTTTTCGCGGCGGACGTAGTTGAGAAACACGTCCTGAATATTGGGCGACGCTTTGGACTCAGAAGCGGGTGACATGTTGTTCGTCGAGGAAGTGGTGTACCGCAGCTATCGTGGACGGAGACTCTCCGGGACCGTCGAACCACGTTAGATTAGGCTCTTTGCGGAACCAGATCAACTGCCGCCGTGCGTAGCGGCGGTTCTCCTGCGCGATCAGCGCTCGAGTTGACGCCTCGTCGCGAACGCCGTGCAGATGCTCCAGCGCCTGACGGTAGACCAGACCGCCGAACGGCCGTGCCGTCTCTGGAATTCCACGGGCAAGCAGCGACCGGATCTCTGCGAGCAGACCGCGCTCGAACTGCTGATCGACGCGATGGGTTACCCGCTCGGAGGTCGCTGAGGCGGGAAGCTTCAGCGCAATCGCCACCACGCGCACGTCAGGTATCAGAGACGCCGTCTCCGAGAAATGCGCGGTCAATGGGCGGCCCGTCAGGCAATACACCTCGAGCGCGCGAACCAGTCGCTTCAGGTCGCGGGGCTGGATGCGTAAGGCCGAGTCGGGATCGACGCGATTCAACAGCCGATGGAGAAAAGGCACGCCGCGCCGTTCGGCGATCGATTCAAGACGGCCGCGCAGGGCTGCGTCGCGTCCCGGTCCGGGGAACAGCCCACGAGTCAGCGCCCGGTAGTAGAAACCTGTGCCGCCGACCACGATCGGCAGACCGCCCCGCGAATGAATGTCGCGCACCAGTGCTGCCGCATCCCGCGCATACTGCGCCGCCGTGTATTCCTCCGTTGGTTCGACAATATCGATCAGGTGATGGGGAATGCCGCGCCGTTCTGCGATCGACAGCTTGTCAGTACCAATGTCGAACCCGCGATACACAGCGGTGGAGTCGCAGTTGATGACCTCACCGCGCCAGCGCTCGGCGACCGTCAAGGAAAGCGTGCTTTTTCCGGTCGCGGTCGCGCCGAGGATGGCAACCAGGATTGGGTTCGGAGTAGTCGGTTCGGGGCTGAGGGTTCCGGGGACCGACATCAGCGGACGCGCAGCACCAGCATCACGATGAACGCGACCAGCATCAGCAGCAGACCGAGTTGTTGCGAGCGTGACACGTCGGTTTCGCTCCGCGTCAGCGCGGCGATTCGTTGTAGAAGAAGGTGACCGTGAAGAACGCCTTGTCTGCCGGGTACTCCGGAGGCAGCGGCTGCGTCGGGTTGGACGCCGACAGCGCACCAAACGCAGCAGTGTTGAACGAGTCAATCGGACACGGCCCGACCACGTTCAGATCGGTAATCGCGCCGGTCTTGTGCACGTTGAACGTGATGACGACGTGCCCCCTCATGTTCATCGCCGCGTACGGCACGAACCAGTTCCGCTTGACCTGCGCGATGAATCGTCTGATCCAGGGCCCGAATTCGACGCCTTTGGTGTCGAACTGAATCTCGGGACCAAACTGGCCGCCGCCGCCGGTTTGATTGTCGAACGACTCGTTCTGCGTATAGCGCTGCAGATTGCGTAGCGCATCGCCTAGTGCGCCGCCGCCGGCGGTCGAGCGATTGCTCGACGTATTCGGCGACATCTGAGGACGGGCTTGCGGCATTGCCATCGCCGACTGCGATTCGGGCATCGGCGCTGGATTCGGCGCGGGCGTGTTTTCGGCCGTCTCGCCAACTGACGGATCCGGCTTCGGTCCTCGGCCGCGGGCCGCCTCCTCACGCATCGCTTCTGTGCGCTCGCGGCTATTGCCGCGGTTGTACGGCAGTGGATTGTCTGGCCGTTCCGCGCGCTTCGGCGCCTGCGCTTGTCGATCGATGTCCGACAACTCGGCGCGGTTCGGCGGTCGCGGCGCTGGCCGATCCAACTTAGGCTGGACGAACACGAAGGTCGGCTGCTCGCTCACCCGATTCTGCTGCGCCGCGAGAATGCGTGCGCGCGCGGCTTGAATGTCTTCGGGAAAAATCTGCGGAAAGACCAGAATCACGATGACCGCCGCGAGGTGCACGATGATCGACAGGAGGACGCCCTCGCGCCACGAGATTACACGCCCAATCGTCGGCGTATCGGGGTGGTAGTCCTCGAAATCGAAATACATCAGGTACTTACAGCAGTATATCAGCCGTCACTCGCTGCTCGACACTCGTCTCACGAAACGCACTGCTCAGCGGGCAAATGCCTCTGAGGCGCGAGCGACGAGCTACGAGCGACGAGCGGCGACAGCCGTATAAAGAATGACGCTGCCGAGCATCAGCGGGACGGCACGGATGTGGTCGAAGCCGGCGTGTCTCAGGATTTTCACAAATTCGTCAGGGCTCTCGAACGCGGAAATTGAGGCCGGCAGGTAACCGTAGGCGCCCGGATGCC
>Ga0207659_10000793_pt1 | contig 18683 bp, 14 predicted proteins | sample KBSM43metaG_FD_184330 | JGI IMG/M metagenome (GOLD analysis project Ga0207659, IMG submission 184330) | Miscanthus rhizosphere microbial communities from Kellogg Biological Station, Michigan, USA - KBS M4-3 metaG (SPAdes) (version 2) | ecosystem: Host-associated > Plants > Roots > Rhizosphere >...
CGGGCACCGCGGAGCGGTGCAGGGAATGTAGCCGGGGGTAAGCGCGAAGCGCGCAACCCCCGGTGAAGGAGATCGCCAAATCCTCGCACGCCGCAGGCATGCGAGGAGACTCGCGGTAGCGAGTCTCTCAAGCGGACCACTACCGATTTCTCGATTTGGCCACCCGGGGTATACTGCCCGCAATCTCTTGGAGGAAGCGATGAACTTTGCTGTTTCAAAGCCAGTCTCCGCAGTCTTATTGACTCTTTACGTTGCATCATTTCTGTTCCTGACGGCTCACCTCAAAGCAGGTCAGCAGGGCGAGCGCGGAGCGCAACCCGCCGCCGGGCAGCAGCCCGCTACGGCGCCGCGCGGTCAAGGCCAGGGGCGGGGCGCAGGTGGTGCTGGAGGTGGCGGTGGTCGCGGCGGCGCGGCGGCGTTTGGAGACGGCCCGTGGGACTTCGGCGAAGGCCCCAATCGAATGCACATCACTGTCGTGACGAAGGGACTCGATCATCCGTGGGGATTGGCGTTTGTTCCCGGTGGGGAGATGCTGATCACCGAGCGCCCCGGACGGTTGCGCGTGATTCGCAATGGCGTGCTGGATCCAACACCAATCAAGGGTCTGCCTCAGATCCGGGCCGTGACGCTTGGCGGATTGATGGACATCGCGCTGCATCCGGGATTCGCGCAAAACCGCCTGATCTATTTCACCTACTCAAAGCCCGGCACTGGGCCATCGGGCCTTCCAACGGGTGACACCGATGGATTCGAAGAAGATCCCGCAAAGGCGACGCTCGCGGTCGGCAGGGCGCGCTGGGATGGCGGCGGGGCATTAACGGACGTCAAGGACATCTTCCTCGCTCAACCCTACTATGGCGGCCGAGGTATTCCTCAACGGTGCTGTGGCCAGGGGCCCGCTGATGGCAGCTATGGATCGCGTATCGCGTTCGACAAGGCTGGGTTCCTCTACGTCACCAGCGGAGACCGCAATTACGGTGAGCAATCCCAGGAGCCCGGTTCTGATATCGGAAAGATTTTTCGACTTAAGGATGACGGGACGATTCCTTCCGACAATCCGTTTATCGGGCGAGCCGGATACCGCCCGGAGCTTTACACCATCGGCCACCGGAATCCCCTCGGACTGGTCTTCCATCCGGTGACGGGCGAACTGTGGTCTTCGGAATTCGGACCCAATGGCGGCGATGAAGTCAACCGTATCCAGGCGGGGAAGAACTACGGGTGGATTCTGATCACCAACGGAAGGCACTATAACGGTGAGCCCACAGCCAGGGGCGCTAATGGAGTTCCCGGGTTTGAGGATCCTGTGTTTTTCTGGGCTCCGTCTATCAACCCGGGCAATCTGCTCTTCTACAATGGAGACAAGTTCCCGGCGTGGAAAGGGAATATGCTCATGGCGACGATGACGAGATCCCTTCTGCGCGCGACGTTCGATGCGCAGGGAAAGCCTTTGAGCCAGGAAAGAATGTTGACGGACCTGGGTCAGCGCTTTCGCGACGTGCGTGAATCTGCTGATGGGTACATTTACCTGTTGACTGATGAAACCGCCGGCGCGGTGCTCAAGATCGAGCCGGGCCGATAAACCGAGGAAACCGACATGCAGAAACGTTACAGGTCTGCTGCGATTGTTGTCGGATCGATCCTGGCTTTCTCACTGGTCTCCATTTGGATTTCCGCTTCGCCCGCTCGTGCTCTCCAGGAAACTGCTGTCTCGATGATCGCGAGCACGGGCGAGGCCGCGCGCTATTGGCCCCGCTGGCGCGGACCGTCCGGCCAGGGGCACGTGTCCGGCAACAGTTATCCGGACAAGTGGTCCGCTACGGAAAATATTCTCTGGAAGGTCGCGGTTCCCGGCGATGGAAATTCGTCTCCTGTTGTCTGGGGAGACAGAATTTTTCTCACCACCAGTCGCGATGGCGGCCGCCGCTTGTCCCTGCTTGCCTTTCGTCGCTCCGATGGTCAGCAACTCTGGGAAGCTTTTGCTCCCGAAGGGCGGCTCGAATCCGTCCACGAAAAGAACGGCCATGCTTCTGCAACCGTCAGCACCGACGGAAAACTGATCTACGCTTCATTTGGCAGCCGCGGCCTGATGGCCTTCGACTTCAATGGCAAACTCGTTTGGCGGCAGGATCTGGGGGCTATCAATAATTACTGGGGAACTGCCGGATCGCCCCTCCTCTATAAAGATCGGCTCATCCTGTATCAGGACCAGCAGCGAGCCGAATCATTCATCGCTGCTTTTGATGCGGCGTCCGGGAAACAACTCTGGAGAACCGTTCGGAATGCCAGCGTCGGCTGGGGGACGCCGGTTGCGATCCACGCGAACGGCCGCGATGAGATTGTGGTGAATGGCCAATATGCGGTAGTCGCCTATAGTCCCGAGAACGGCAACGAACTTTGGCGCGTGAGTGGAACAACGATGGAAGTGGTGCCAACAATCGTTGTGGGACATGGGTTGTTGTTCAGTTCATCGGGAAGGGCGGGGCCTACGCTTGCGATTCGCCCCGGGGGGCAAGGTGATGTCACGCGTACCCATCTCGCTTGGTCGAGTCCCCGGGGATCGCCGTTTATCCCATCTCCGATTCTTCATGGCAATCAGCTGTATATGGTGAACGACATGACGAGCATCGCCACCGCTTTCGATGCGAAGACAGGCGAGACCTTGTGGCAGAACCGCCTTGGGGCGGCACAAAGGGAGGGGTTCTCCTCGTCTCCTGTTTCTGTCGACGGTAAGATCTTCTTTACGAATGATGAAGGTGAAACATTCGTTCTGCGCGCCGGCGCCGATTTCAGCCTTCTTCATGTGAACACCATCGGCGAGCGTACGCTTGCGTCGCCGGCTCTCGTGGATGGCCACTGGTACATGCGAACTGCGAGTAATCTTCTTGCGATCGGGAGCAAATAACTCTCCCTGGTCTTACAAACTTTCAAAGGAGGAATCATGCAAAGCAAGGCGTCTGCTGTGTGGCAGGGTGGTCTGAAGGATGGTAAGGGCGAGATTTCCGCTGCGAGTGGTGTGTTGTCGAATACACCGTACTCGTTTGCGACACGGTTTGAAGGACAGAAGGGAACGAACCCCGAAGAGTTGATCGCTGCCGCGCACGCGGGCTGTTTCGCCATGGCATTCTCCGCGCAACTGGGAGAAGCCGGAATCACGCCAAAGAGGATCGATGCTTCTGCCACGGTCACCCTGGAGAAAACCGACGGAGGATTTGCCGTGACCTCAAGTCACCTCGTCGTTACGGCCCAGGCTCCCGGTGCCGATCGCGCCGCCGTGCAAAAGGCTGCGGAGAACGCGAAGGCGGGATGCCCAATCTCGAAACTCCTGAATACGACGATCACGATGGAAGCTACCTACCAAGTGTAGGAGAGGCAAGAGGGAATTAGAAAAGGACGATCTATTGCCCCTCCTGGCCAGGAGGGGTGGACGCGACATCAAGAGAAATATCGCGAAGCTCCTTTGATGGAGCGGACGGGGTGGTGGTTCAACTTCAACAAATCTTTTCGATCTTGAGCCACCACCCCGTCTCTGCCGTAAGGTCGCTGGCGCGTCTTTTTCTTAGTGCCAGAGACACCCCTTCTGGCCAGGAGGGGCAATACGTCCCAGCAAATTTGGGTAACAACATACTTGGCTCACCAGGGCAGGGAGGGGAAATTTTAAATCGGACGAATCCTGCATCTCAAATCCGAAATCCCGAGAATTCAAATTGGACTACCGCCTCTTTATCGGCTTGCCCGTCCAATCTGAGATTTCGGGATTCGAATTTGAGATGCAGGATTCGTCCGATTAAAATTTCCCAGCGCTACAAATCGCCCATCTTTTCTCTAGAACGGATAGTGTCTCTGACCTTGCTGTATCGTCACCCACTTGAGTTCGGTCATCGCTTCCATCGACCATTGACCGCCTTCGCGGGCCATGCCGGAGTCTTTCACACCGCCGAACGGAATGTGCGGCTCGTCATGAATTGTCGAACTGTTGATGTGCACCATTCCTGCTTCGAGGCCTAACGCGAATTTCATCGCCATCTGAAGGTCTTTGGTCAGTACCGCCGAAGAGAGTCCATAGCGCGTGTCATTCGCAAGTTTGAGAGCATGATCTTCGTCTTCAGCCTTGATGACGCTGGCCACAGGGCCGAAGAGTTCGTCACTGAAGACTTCCATTCCCGGAGCGACGCCCGAAATGACCGTGGGCTCGAAGAAGTTTCCCTTGTAGCCTCCTCCGGTCAGGACGCGTGCGCCCGCGGCGACCGAGGACTTGATTCTCTTATCGATGAACTCACACTGCGACGACCGGATCAACGGGCCGATTACCGTATGCGGGTCTCGAGGGTCACCAACCTTTAGTTTCTTAACTTTAGTCACGAATTTGTCGAGAAACGCTTGATAGATTGGCGCCTCGACGATAATGCGTGATCCCGCCATGCAGATCTGGCCCTGGTGGATGAAAAGTCCAAAGCATGCGGTGTCTACCGCGTAGTCCACATCCGCATCCTTTAATACGATGAGGGGACTCTTGCCGCCCATCTCCAGCGTGATCTTCTTGGCATGGGTTGCGCACTGGATTGCGAGTTGTCGTCCTACGGCCGTCGAACCGGTAAAGGAGATCAGTCTGACCCGAGGGTCAGCGACCATCGTTTCGCCCAGAGTTGGGCCGTCTCCGGGAACGACGTTCAACACTCCAGCCGGTAGTCCCGCTTCGTGAAAGACCTCCGCGATTTTCAGTCCGAGAAGAGACGTTTCCTCGGAGGGTTTCAGTACAAAGGTATTCCCGGCGGCAAGTGCCATCACAATCTTCTTTGTGCTCAGGATCAGCGGGAAGTTGAATGGGGAAATACCGCCAACGACACCCAGCGGCCTGCGGATTGCAAACGAGAGCAGGCCCGGCACATCGGAAGGAATGACCTGGCCAAAAATCCGGCGCGCCTCTCCTGAAGACGCGCGAATCATATTCACGGTAAACGAAACCTCGAATTGAGCTTTTCCAAACGTTGACCCCGCTTCGTCGATCAAGACATCGACGATCTCGCCGCGCTTGGCTTCGAGAATTTCGGCGGCGCGGATCAGAATAATCTCTCGTTCGGCGGGTGAGGTGTTCCCCCAGCTCTCTCTTGCGGCGTATGCGGCATCGATAGCCGCGGTCATTTCTTTAGGAGTGGACATGAAGACTTTGGCCACGGGCTTTCCGTTGGCCGGATTGACGACAGTTGTCGCGTCTCTCTCGTCGAGCGTGATCGAACGCCCGTTGATGAAAGGCATAAACTCCTCCTCGCTTTGAATGCTTATCTTTCAGAATCTACTCTTTTTCGATTCCGTAAGTCTTCATTTTCCGATAGAGGTAGCTGCGCTCGAGCCCCAATGCCCTGGCCGCCTGAGAGACGTTCCAGTTGTACTCCTTGAGTTTGGAGAGAATGAACTCTCTCTCATACTGGGCTCGAGCTTCGTGAAGAGTTGAGGCGGGGGCGGAAGCGGTCCCGTTTGGCACAGACAGATCCTTTTCCTGGATCGTGTCATCCTGGACCATGATGACAAGCCGCTCGATTTCATTGCGTAGCTCGCGGACGTTCCCTGGCCACGAGTAATCCGTCATGAGATCGAGAGCATTGGATCCGAACTCCTTTGGCGAGCATCCGTGTTCCACGGCGAACATGCGCATGAAATATCGACAGAGAACGGGGATGTCTTCACGGCGTTCGCGCAGGGGAGGCACGAAGAAGGGGATAACGTTCAGCCGGTAGAAAAGATCCTCTCGAAAGCGTCCGGCCGCGATCTCCTGATTGAGGTTCTTGTTCGTCGCGGCAAGGACACGAACGTCCACACGCACGCTGGCAGGGGCGCCGATGGGCTGGAAAGACTGTTCTTCAACGGCGCGCAGAACTTTGGCCTGCGTCTTCATCGACATGTCACCGATCTCATCGAGGAACAGGGTTCCCCCGTCGGCGAGTTCGAATTTTCCCTTCTTGGATTCACTTGCACCGGTAAACGAGCCCTTTGTGTGTCCAAACAGTTCGCTCTCGATCAGCTCTTCAGGAATCGCAGCGCAATTCACTTCCACGAAGGACGCCGAGGTCCGCTTGCTCAGGCAATGCAGATTGTTCGCAACCAGCTCTTTCCCTGTTCCACTTTCTCCATAGATCAGCACGCGGCTGTTAGTGGGTGCGACGAGAGCAATCTGTTTTCTAAGCGCCTTGACCGGAATGCTGTCGCCAACGATATTGAAGCGTTCTCCGAACTGATGGCGGAGCATTTCGTGCGCCTGCTCGAGCTGCTTGTGGGAGAGGGCGTTGCGTGCGACCAGGAGCGTGTGTTCAAGCGAGAACGGCTTTTCGATGAAATCGTACGCGCCCAGCTTGGTTGCTGTAACCGCGGTTGCGATCGTCGCATGCCCGGAAATCATGATGACCCTGGTTGAGGGCGACACTTCACGGATTCGACGGAGCGTTTCGAGGCCGTCGATTCCGGGAAGCCAGACATCGAGAAGGACGAGATCGTAAGCGGAATCGGCAATTTTGCGCAGGCACTCCTCGCCACTCGCAACCGATTCGGTGGCGAAGCCTTCGTCTTCGAAGACGCCCTTTAGCGACTGCCGGATACCGGGCTCGTCGTCGACAATGAGGATTCTTGGCATACCGGTAGTTCAATTACGAAACGGGTACCGCGGGGGTAGTTGGGTTCCACGCCAATGTACCCCCCATGGTCCGCAACAATGCGGCTGGCGATCGAGAGCCCGAGGCCCGTACCATCCTTTCGAGTTGAGAAATAGGGGGTGAACAGACGCTCTCTGTCTTCTTCGAGAATTCCCGCGCCCGTATCTTCCACAGTCAGCCGCGCCATGGTGCCGTCGCGCGCCAGTTCACATCGAATCCGGAGCGCACGCTCGGTCTGGCTGGACAGCGCTTCCAGGGCATTATCGATCACGTTGATCAGGACACGCCTCATCTGCATGGAATCCATGAGGATCAGCGGCAGATCTTCCGGCACTTCGATTGACAGGTTAACGCCATCCATCCGTCCTTCGTACAGAGCCAGGGTTCGATCGACGAGGTCTTTCATGGGATGAGGAACTCGAGAGACTGTGGGCAGCCTTGCAAATCGGACAAACTCTTCAACGAGATGCTTGAGGCTTGCAACTTCGTCGGAAATCGCGGCCACACATTCCTGAATGACGGTGGCAACGCGAGGTGATGTTGCCGGCAATCTTGTGATATTGCGCGAGATTCGTTCCGCGGAGAGCTGGATCGGCGTGAGAGGGTTTCGTATTTCGTGCGCCAGCCTTCGCGCGACATCCCGCCATGCGCTAGCCCGCTGCGCGCGAACGACTTCGGTCAGGTCTTCCACGACGAGCACAAAACCGCCCGCGCTCAGCCGGCTTGCCGTTACCGCGCTGTTTGCGGGCCTTCCCGGCGTTCGGAAGGACACTTCACGCGTGATGCCTGCCTCTGTCGAACCCGTCAGAAGCTCCTGAATTTCTTTAAGGTCGTCACCTTTGAAGACGTCCTCGAGGTGTCCCTGGGTTGTTACGGAGAACATCGTGCGGGCCGCGCGGTTCAACGTGTGGATCTGAAGGTCGGGATCAAGCGCGATGACACCGGTCGGAATACTCTCGAGAACGATCTCCATGTAGCGCCGCCGCGTTTCCAGTTCGGCGGTGGTCCTCTGAAGTCGCGACGACATGTCGTTGAACATGGTGACGAGCATCCCGAGCTCGTCTCCGGCTTCGACATTCACGCGGTGCGCAAGATTACCTGCCGAAATTTCTCGTGTCGCTGCGGTCAGGGCTTCGATCGGCTGGGTAACTTTCTTCGATAGAAACAGGCCAAGCCAGACGGCTGCGAACAAGACGAGGACCGTCATGAGCAACATCACCGTTCCGTAGATGTTGCGGAAGACGTTTTTGTTCGACTTCAGCTGGTCGTACACCTCTTTCTGTTGGTCGATTTCATTGCTGAACGCGGCAAGATCCATGCGGGCGGGGAACACGGCTGCCAGTACCCGCCGTCCGCGAGGAGTCTCCAGAGTACGTGTTGCAAGCCAGTTTCCGTTCAGACTGACAAGGGATTCCTGGCTCTTCGCCAGCGAAGACAACACTTCGCGTGTCAGGGTGTCGGAATCGATTTCGGGCTCAGCGGATCCCGCGTCCAGCTTGCCATCATCCTGAATCAAGACCAGGGCTTTGAGTTTTAAGGTCTTGCGAGCTTCTTCGAAATCGGAGGGAACATTCACCGCGAGGTAGTCCAGGATCACCCCCGCGTGTTCCTGCTGCTGCTTGGGAATGATTCTTTCTATTTCCTCGTTGGTCTTGAAGATCTGGTCGACTGGTGCGCTGAGCCACTTGTCGATACTGCGGTTCGTCAAGCCATACGCGAAGGCAAAAACGGATACCGCGGGAACGAGGGTCAGCACGCCAAGCATGCCGAGGAGGCTGACCTTGAATCGGGATCCCGGCTTGCCTTGCTTACGTTCGACCCAGACCTTGACGAGGGTACGCAGCAGAATGAACCCGAAAACAAGAAGGACAACAAAAATCAAAGTGGAAAGTGCGTACAGAAGAAGAATCTGGTCGGGTGTAAGCGAGGAATGCGGAATGAATTTGAGGTCAAAAGCCTGCTGCGCAAACACCACAACAGCAAGAAGCAGGAGGAATCCTACCGCTATGTAAAGCCTTGTACTTGGGGGTTTCTGAGAGTGTTTCCGCATGTCGGGCCGTTTGGACCCCCTATAGTAACTTTTTTCTTCGGTATTCGGTGTCCCGGTTCTAAAAATGTCCGAGATTGCAGGAGAGGACGAAGATGCCGAATTTTACCTTCAAAGGACGAAACCGTCAGGGCGAAACTGTCGCAGGTGAGCGAGTTGCTGAAGATCGAGGGGCTTTGGCAATTGCTCTCCGCCGTGAGCAGATCATGCTCACCGACGCCGCTGAAAAACAGGCCGGAAAGTTTAACTTCGACTTTGGCGGCAATGCCAACGCAAAGGATCTGGCTGTCTTCACCCGGCAGTTTTCGGTGATGATCGACGCCGGTGTTCCGTTGGTCCAGTGTCTCGAAATCCTGGGCGAGCAGCAGGACAAAAAGAAATTCCAGACTGTTCTCCGGGCAGTGCAGCGGGACGTCGAATCCGGTTCCAACCTTGCCGACGCAATGAAAAAGCACGAGAGGGTCTTCGACGACCTGTATACGAACATGGTGGCTGCCGGCGAAGCGGGCGGTATCCTCGATACAATTTTCCAGCGCTTGTCGATTTACATCGAAAAGGCTGTGAAATTGAAACGAGCCGTTCAATCGGCCATGGTATACCCCATCGCGGTCGTCCTGATTGCGGCGGCCGTCATTACGCTGATCTTGTGGAAGGTGGTTCCGCAGTTCACCATCCTTTTCGAAAGCATGAACGTGGATCTGCCCTTGCCGACGCGCATCGTCATTGGTGCGAGCAAGTTCGTTGGAAGCTTCGGCATCTTCATCGGTATTGGCCTGGCTATTACTGGCGCGCTCTTTCGGTCCTATTACCGGACACAGAAAGGGCGATACGCGGTTGACGGCCTGATGTTGAAGGGGCCGATCATCGGTCCCCTCCTCCGCAAGATCGCGGTCGCCCGTTTTACTCGTACCATGGCCACTTTGATCGCAAGCGGTGTCCCTATTCTTGACTGCCTGGAGATCACAGCCCGTACCTCAGGTAACGCGATCGTTGAGGAAGCGATCTTCAAGGTTAAACGTTCCATTGAAGAAGGCCGCACCATCGCAGAGCCGTTGAAGGAATCCAAGGTCTTTCCGTCCATGGTTGTGCAGATGGTCGGCGTGGGAGAACAGGCTGGCGCGCTTGAACAAATGCTGACCAAGATTGCGGACTTCTATGAAGAGGAAGTCGACTCAGCCGTAGGCGATCTGATGACCGCGATGGAGCCGGCAATGATCGTTGTGCTGGGTACGGTGGTAGGAGGCATCGTTATCTCGATGTATCTGCCAATCTTTACTCTCGTGTCACAGTTGTCGAAGTGACACAACCCGAGCTGGAGGACGTAGATCGGCGGCGATGGCTGAATCGCCTGATCTACGTCCGAATCGTTGCATTTTCCGTTTTCATTTTCATTCCATGGTTTTCCGGCAAGTTTGTCGATCCTCAAGACGTAGATATGTTGATTGGTGGAGTGTTTGCGCTCTCCGTCGTGTGGCTTGCCCTTCTGCAAATCAATACACATTACGTCGGGCAGGCTTATGCACAGATCGTTGTCGATCTGCTCATGATCACATGGATCGTCAATCGCACCGGCGGAGTCGACAGTTACGTATCCAATCTGTACTTTTTGGAAATCGTGATGTCGAGCATCCTGCTGGCCGGTCGCGGAGCGCTGGTGGCTGCGACCCTGAGCTCGATCATGCACCTCGCGCATCTGGATCTTGTGAAATACGGCGCTCTTCCCGACGTGGGAAAAACGGGGCCAGACTGGCCGGAGCTACAGTTCATCATCAGCTTGAACATTCTCGGCTTCTGCGCCGTGGCGTATTTGTCAAACTACCTGGCGGAAAACCTGAGCCACGCGGGTGCGCAGCTCGAAAAATCCTCCGGCCAGATGGCCTTTCTGCGGGCTTTCAGCAGTCGCATCATCGACAGCATGGACAGCGGGCTCATCACTACAGACCGGGGCGGCCGCATTCATCTTCTGAACCGAACGGCCCAGCATATTACGGGCAGGCACGTGAGTGAGGCCCTGCAGATGACCATCCGGGAACTTTTCCCGGAAGTCCAGCGTGTGGGAGCGATGCGATTTGAAACGTGGACCAAGCGAGCAAACGGACAAGAGATCTACCTGAGGTTTTCCGTGTCGCCCATCATGATCGACGAGAAAAATACTGCGGGATACGTCTGGTCGATTGAAGATCTGACCGAACTCAAGTTGCTGGAGCGGCAGGTCCGCCAAAAAGAGCAAATGGCGGCACTCGGCGCAATGTCCGCCGGCATTGCGCACGAAATCCGAAATCCCCTGGCGTCGATCAAGGGCTCCTTCGATCTGCTGCAGTCGGAGCTTCAGCTGACTCCGGATCAGGGAAGACTTGCGGACATTATCAAGCGTGAGACGGAACGCTTGAACAAGACCATAACGGAGTTTCTGGTGTATGCCCGTCCCCCTTCACCGAAGCTTGAAGTGCTGGATCTCGCTGTTCTTATCTCCGAGACGGCGGGCCTGATGCGAAACAGTTCGGAATTGAAGGAGACTCACACTATTGAAACGAAGCTGACGCCGATGGCGCGTCAGGTCGATGGAAGCATGATGCGTCAGGTGTTCTACAACCTCGCGTCGAACGCGTTCAGGGCAATGCCCGATGGCGGGAAACTGACCATACACCTTGAGAAACGCGCCGGCACTGCACGCATCAAGTTCGAAGACACCGGCCAAGGCATGGACGAAGATCAGCTGAAGCAGCTCTTTGTTCCTTTCTACTCCAAATTTGCGAACGGGACAGGCCTTGGGCTCCCGATCGTGTACCAGATCATTACCGCGCACAATGGGACGTTGTCCGTGAAGTCTCAGGTGGGCGTCGGATCTGTTTTTGTCATTGATATCTGATTATGCCAACTGCAGCCAGGTTACTGATCGTTGATGACGAGCGCTCGATAAGAGAACTCCTTGAAATCTTTCTCCGGAAAGAAGGCTATGAAGTGCGGACGGCTCCGAGTGTGTCGGAAGCCCTGACGGTCATCAAGTCCATCGAGTTTGACCTGATCGTCTCCGACATTCGAATGCCGGACATGACGGGGATCGATCTTCTGCGTACCGTACGATCCAACGGCTTTAACGGCCAGTTCATTCTTCTCACGGCATTCGCAAGCGCCGATGCGGCGATCCAGGCCCTGAAGATGGGCGCCTTCGACTACATCCTTAAGACAGAGAACTATCTCGAGGAGCTGAAGGTGGTCGTTCGTCACGCCCTCGAGAACCGGCGACTGAGGGAAGAGAACACGTACCTTCGTCGGGAATTCAAAAAGACTCACGGCCTGGGCAGCATGATCGGCAAGAGCACCGCCATGCAGGAGCTCTTCAAGATGATTGAGGTAGTGGGCGCAACCAACAGCACAGTTCTGGTGACGGGCGAGAGCGGCACCGGAAAAGAACTTGTCGCAAAGGCCATTCATCTAACGAGCCCACGCGCCGACGACGCTTTTGTCAGCGTCAATTGTGGCGCGTTTCCGGAAACCCTGCTCGAGAGCGAGTTGTTTGGCTACATGAAGGGCGCCTTTACCGGTGCAGCCGCCAATAAGAAGGGTCTATTCGAGGTTGCCGACGGCGGGACGATCTTCCTGGACGAAGTTGGCGAGATGAGCTCCGGAATGCAGGTCAAGCTGTTGCGCGCCATCCAGGAGCGAACGATTCGGCGGGTTGGTGGAACCGATGAGCTCGCTGTCGATGTCCGCATCATCGCCGCGACGAATCGCGACCTTTCGGCGATGGTGGCGGAGAATCAGTTCCGCGAAGATCTGTACTATCGCATCAGTGTTATTCCGCTTGAGATTCCGCCGCTACGGCATCGCCGCGATGACATTCCGCTGCTGGCGAATCACTTCCTCTCACGCCTGAACACCACGATGAAGAAGGACATTGAACGTATTTCCGAAGCCGCGCTCAAACGGCTTGAGACTTACGACTGGCCGGGTAACGTTCGCGAACTGGAGAACGCAATGGAGCGCGCGTTCATCCTCGAGACTTCCCGAGAGCTGACAGACTCCTTCCTTCCGGATGGCTCCTCGGTTCCTGTCGGATCGTTCAAGGTGGTGGCGGATCTGCCCGCGGATGGCATGGATCTGGAGGCTTACGTGGAGAATATTCAGAAGGGGTTCCTGGAAGAGGCTCTTCGTCGAAGCAACGGAGTCCAGGTCAAAGCTGCGCAGTTGCTGCGAATGTCGTATCGATCCTTCAGGCACTATCTCCAGAAATACTGCATTCCAGCCTGAGGCAGTGCATCAGTTTGCCTTCACTTCTTTTCGCGGAGTTTTCGGAGCTCCCAGAGGAAACCGTCGATCGTGAATCGCGCAGCAGCGGAGGCCTCGATTTGAGTGTTTGGGCTCGACGCCTCCCATACGATTCGGGGGGTGCGGGTCCCATCCGTGCGCTTCGCGCCCGGAACCAGAACAACGACCTCCATAGAAACCTCGGCTTCCGTATCCAGGACCAAGGAAAAGTTGGGACCACGGTCGCCCGTTCCCTGGGCCGTTGAAGCCCGAACGACTACCGCGAAATCCGCTTCTTCGGGATATGTGACTTTCTGCAAGTCCCGGTGGGCGGCAATTGCCTCATTGACGGCGCGGCTGACATTGGCTTGCTCTGCATTGTTGAGCGGCGAGTTTGGCCGTACATCGGAGAAGGACACGTTCACGTAGACCTTCTTTTTCGTCAGGAGTTCCTTGAGTTTGCCCTTCTCGGTGAGATCTCGCTCGCTGTTCAGACTCCACCAGTTTTCCGCTCCCTGTGACGTTGCATCAGAAGGGAGGATCGCCAGCAGCAGGGCAGTGCAGACCAGAAAAGTAGCCCTGTGGTTAAATCGCAACGCTCTGACAACACGCATCGCCAACCCCCTTGGTCGCCAGTTTGAATCCTACCTGCAGGTCTGAAAGAGATCAACTTCAGGCGCATCCGCCTCAGAAGGCCTCGCCCGATAGGCCCGGTTCGAAAGTACGGCGCGCTCGATTTGAAAATTTGCGGGGAGGCCTGTTGCTCAACGGGGAATCTCCTCGCACGCTTTCGGCGTGCGTTTGTGTAGAGGGTCGCTAATGTCCGCGCAGCCCTTTCGGGCTGGTTGATCCACCACCCCGTCCGCTCCTTCAAAGGAGGCTCCGCGATATCTTCTTAATGTCGCGTCCACCCCTCCTGGCCAGGAGGGGCAATCGACTGCCCCCGACTTCGCGGTTGCAATAATCGGTTTCTGACTACTTCGAACTTTCGAAAGAGGAGTGCCTCAGGCGTGCATCACCTGGGTTTCCGGAGCCACCTTTTCTGCGATGGTCTTGCCGCTGCGGATCGAGTCTTCCATCGAGTAGTAGTCCCACTGTCCGTAACGTCCTGCCGTGTGGATATCGCGGGATTCGAGATATCCGATCAGGTTTTGAAGATGTGTCTGCCGGTGCTCATCGAAAATGATGTACGCCGTCTTGATGTCGAGATCCACCCGCGTCAGGATCCGATCCCCGGTTCGCAGAATGCCGCACCGCTGCAGATCTGCGAGGGAGCGCGCATAGGCTTCCTCCGCGTTGGGTTTCTGACCCGGTTGATATGTGATTTCGATATACATCGAACTCGTCCCAGCTGGTGCGACGGCTTTGGAGAAGTTCATCGGGAAGCCCACTCTCGAGAAAATGAACTGACCTTCCGGATAGTAGATCCAGTGCTGGTCGCTCACGTTGGGGCGATCGATGCCGATGTTGATGTTGAACACGCCTATCGCGCGCAGCAGCGATGCCGCGTGCCGCAGCGTGTCCGGGGTGTCCTTCAGGAGGCGAAACGTTTCAGGCAGCGGCAGCGTGGTGACGAGCGAATCGTAAGGTTCCTCTCGGCCGCCGGCCATCCGGACGACTTTTCTTTTTGGATCTATAGATTCAAGTGTTTCGTTGAGATGAACGCGCTTCACGCGTCTGGCCAGGGCCAGGGGAAGGCATTCGATACCGCCGGTTTTCGGATAAATGAATCGGGGGTTGTATCCCATGCCCTTGTTGGTGAGACCGAGCGCGCCGTTAACGACCTCGTCGAGCGACGGCTTTGGTATCGACCAGCTGACCCAGTCTGCTGTGATCGTCCGCAGATCCTGTTTCCAGAACTTTTCGTTGTAGGGAAGCATGAAGTGTTTGGCGATTCCCGACCCAAAGGTCTTCACGACCCACTCGTGAAAATTTTTTGGTCCTCCATTTGGTGTCGCCTGCAGCGTTTCCACAAACCCCACGACACAGTCCTTCACGACTTCCGGAGGAAGACCATAGGTGTTGGCTTGAAACGGATACGGTGTTGTCGTCGATTGCGAATAGATGGCCGCGAGCCGCTCATGGGAATGGAAAGCGTCCGGCAAAAGGCTCGCCACGAGTTCCTTCACGTAAGCGTTCTTCAGGTGAATCAGGTGGCCGGTACAGTCGAAGGTGAATCCCTCCTGGGTGAAGGATCTGCAAAGTCCGCCGATCGAGGACTCGCGTTCGAAGAGGATCGGATCGTATTCCTGCAAATGGTAGGCTGCGCTGACACCCGCCAGGCCTCCTCCAATGACAACAACTTTCTTCATGAGTGCATGTCTACTTTCATCAACAGATATGCGGAGAGAGCGGCGACAGACATCGAGCCGCCAACAACCGCAAGAGCCCATCCCAGCTGAATGTTGCTCATCAGCAACGCGACGAAGCCGAGCAGAAATCCGACAATGTATGTGGTAACTGCGGTCTCGCGAACGGACAGGTTGCAGCGGCGAAGCCTTAGCGCGAAATGATCCGGGCTGCCTTTGGTCATCGGGATACCCTTGCGCCATCGGATGAACATGACCAGCAGCAGGTCAAAGAGCGGGATGCCAAGGATAAGAACCGGGCTGATCACCGCAAGGAGATTGACCCTCGTATACCCCGCATTCATCGATAAGGCTGCCAGCATGAATCCGATGAACATGCTGCCTGCATCACCAAGGAAGATGCGCGCGGGATGAAAGTTGTGCCTGAGAAACCCGATGGCCGCACCTGCAAGAACAGCGGCGAGGAATGCCTGCGACTCTCGTCCAGCGAGATGATTCGCGACGGCGATACTTAAGGCTGCTACTGCGGCAACTCCCGCAGCAAGGCCATCCATAATATCGATGATGTTAAAGGCATTCGTGACCGCAACAATCCAGAGGATCGTCAAGGGAATCGCGATGTACACCGGGAGGAAGGTGAGCTTGATGAATGTTCCGGACTTTACAAGCACGAGCGCCGCGAGAATTTGCCCCAGCATCTTCTGCTTCGGGGTCATCGCTCCGAAGTCATCGATCAAGCCGACGAGCAGGGCAATGCAACCGGAGAGCAGAAGGCCGAGTGTTTCCCGGTCTTCGAAGTCCGTCAAAATTCCAATGGTCAGCAAATAGGCCGCGAAGACGGCGATTCCGCCGAGATAGGGTATGGTGTCTTTATGCTTCTTGAGATCTCCGTCCGGCTTGTCCACGATGCCCAGCTGGAGCGCCGCTTCACGGAGTATGGGTGTCCAGCAGAGTGCAAAGACAAAACTCAGAATGAATCCTGCGGCGTACCAAAGAACGCGAATCATAAGGACTCCAGGCACTCCCGGTAGGCGGATTCCAGACTCGCAACCGAGGTGCTGATGTCGAATTCCATTACGCGCGATTTGCCCCGTGTGCCCATCGTTTTACGCAACTCCGGATCTCGAAGGAGTTTCAACACGGATGCTGCCATCCCTTCGATATCGTGAGGCTCATGGAGGAAGCCGTTGTCTCCATCAACAATCGCTTCACGAGCCCCGTCCACATTCGTCGCGACAATGGGCAAATCTCCCGCCATTGCCTCAGAAAAAACGCACGGTAAACCTTCCCACAGGGACGTGAGGACAACAATATCCAAGTTACGGTAGACCTCCGGCATGTCGGTCTGCCAGCCGAGCAGCGTGAATCGGTCGCTAATTCCATGATCCTTTATGCGTTTCTCAACTTCAGGCCGGAGCTCGCCGTCGCCTGCCAGAACGAAGTGGGCCTGTTTGTTTTCCTTCAGAACACGCGCCGCAACGTCGACAAAATCGACAGGAGACTTTTGAGGCTTGAGGCAGGCGATCATTCCGATGACCAGCTTGTCGGGTGCGATGCCCCATTGCTTGAGCATCTGACGGCGCGGTCCGGGCTGCATGAACTCGCGCACGGAAATGGCATCACGGCAGAGAATCCAGTCTCCTCGTTTGAATACACCATTCCGCTCACCCTTCTCTGCATTGGCGTAGGAGACCACGACGAGTTTGGTCGTGATCCTGGAGGTGATCCGCTCCAGCCAGACGTAGATACGTTTCACCATCGGCCTTTGAAAATCGTGGAAACCGAATCCGTGCGCTGTGTGGAAGATGAATGGAACTCCTGTGAGTCGTGCGGCCCATCTGCCCAGAATTCCCGCCTTGGAGCTATGGGTGTGAACGATATCGGGCTTTTCCCGCCGGAAAAGTCTCATCAGGCTGAGAAGCGCTTTGATGTCCTGGACAGGGCGGACTTCGCGAATCAGGGAAGGGAGCCAGACCCGGTCTAGATTTTCAATACTGTTGGCCCAGTCCACGAGGAGTCCGTCAGGCCCCGTAACCAGCCCAAGTTCGTATCGATCGCGTGGCAGCCGCTCGAGGGTCATTAAGGTAACCTTTTGGGCGCCTCCAAGTTCGAGTTTCGTTATGACGTGAATAACCTTCGGCTTCATTTTCCCCACAGCCCGGGCTTCTTACTCATGCGTCCCCAAACAGATCCTAACTGCCATTTCGTCGGGAGTATAACAACGGGCCACGCAATGCCAGCCAGCCTTCGGTGCAGGGGTTGTTTCAAATCGAGGGGCGTGACAGATCCACGTCTCCTGTGTTTCACTGAACATCCCATGTATAGACAACCCAAAGGACCCAACAGGCATTCATGAAAACGGCATTGATTACGGGTATTACAGGACAGGATGGCTCCTATCTCGCCGAGTTTCTCCTCGCGAAAGGCTACACGGTCTATGGAATCATACGGCGGTCCAGTTCGTTCAATACGGGCCGCATTAACCATATCTATAAGGACCCCCATGATCCCCACCCAGAAATGCGGCTGGTGTACGGAGATCTCAACGACGGAAGTTCGCTGAATCGCATCATTCGTACGACCCAACCGGATGAAATCTACCACCTGGGCGCGCAGAGTCATGTTCGCGTCAGCTTCGATGTCCCGGAATACACGGGTGAGATTACGGGGCTGGGAACCGTTCGGCTATTGGAAGCGATTCGGGAATCAGGCGTGAAGACGAAGTTTTACCAGGCTTCCAGCAGCGAAATGTTTGGGAACATGCCTGGTCCCCTCAATGAAAAGACGCCCTTCCAGCCGAGAAGCCCCTATGCCGCGGCAAAGGTCTATGCGTACTGGATTACCGTGAACTACCGCGAAGGTTATGGTCTTTTCGCCACAAACGGCATCCTGTTCAACCATGAGTCTCCACGCCGTGGAGAGACCTTTGTGAGCCGCAAGATCACCAAAGCTGCCGCGAAGATCAAACTGGGCAGGCAGGACAAACTGTTCCTGGGCAATCTGGACGCGAAACGAGACTGGGGGTATGCTCGCGACTACGTGGAAGCGATGTGGATGATGCTTCAACAGAAGGAACCGGATGATTTCGTCATCGCAACCGGCGAGACACATTCTGTCCGGGAATTTCTTGATGAAGCCTTCGGACACCTGGACCTGGACTGGAAAAAGTACGTCGAGATTGATCCTCGTTACTTCAGACCCACAGAGGTTGATGTGTTGCTTGGTGATGCATCGAAGGCGAAGAACGTTCTGGGTTGGAAACCGCAGGTACACTTCAAGGATCTTGTCAAACTGATGGTAGACGCGGATCTTGAAGCGGAGAAAGGGAGGCCTCAGGCTTCCGATACTTCAGCTCATCATGAACTTCTGGGAAGATAAGCGCGTCGTCGTTACGGGCGGGTCGGGTTTTCTGGGCTCCGTTCTCGTAAAGAAATT
>Ga0207659_10000796_pt1 | contig 18658 bp, 3 predicted proteins | sample KBSM43metaG_FD_184330 | JGI IMG/M metagenome (GOLD analysis project Ga0207659, IMG submission 184330) | Miscanthus rhizosphere microbial communities from Kellogg Biological Station, Michigan, USA - KBS M4-3 metaG (SPAdes) (version 2) | ecosystem: Host-associated > Plants > Roots > Rhizosphere >...
GAACCACAGGCCGGACAGCAGCGGCAGCTCCGCCAGCTTCTGAGCGATGCCCACGCTGAACGGATTGAGCGGGCCGAACGTGCTTCCGATTCCCGCTGCACCGATGCTCATCGAGACGACGGTCAGCGCGTCGAATCCCACGCGCCTGGCGAGCAGGAGCAGGACCGGGACGAGCGCAATGATCTCTTCCCACATCCCTTCCACAGCGCCGCCCGTGGCAAACGCGATCGAAAGGATCGGGATGATCAGTTCCGTGCGGTTGGAGAGCCGGTGGGCGAGCCACTGCACGCCCTGTCTGAAGGCGCCTGTCGCGTCGATGACGCTGAATGCGCCGCCGACCAGAAAGACCAGGAAGATGACCGACGCGGCGTCGGTCATCCCCTTTGGAACCGCCATGAGCGTCGCGAACGGTCCGACGGGGGTGTTCGGGACGGCGTGAAACGTCCCTGGCACAACAACGTTACGCCCCGTTGTCTTGTCGGGGCGCCGTTCGTACTCGCCGGCCGGAAGGATATAGCTGAGAGATGAAGCAATGACCACGCACCCCAGAAGCAGGGCGAGCGGATGCGGCATGTGCCAACGGGACAAGTCGACTCCCAACCTCCAACCCCCAATCCCCAGTCGTTGGGAGTTGGGAAGTGGTAGCAGGGATTCTACTTATCCGCGCTGGCGAGCGGGCGTTGCCCGGAAAACGAGGATCGCGGTAAGTGCTAACAAACCGAAGGGTCCGAACCCATGTGTGATGAGTTTGAACACTTCCGAGCGGGTCAGTTCCACTCTGGAGCATGGGGTCCGGCGGAGCAAAAAATACAGTCTTGACCCTATCAAATACTGTTGACTTGGTTCTTCTCTCCGACGAGACTTTGGGCCTCGTTTGGACACTTGCCCCAACCCATTCCATAGCTCGTAGTTCACCCCTTCCCGGTGGCTCCCAGCCTGGCGACGAACGGAGGAATGCGAGCGATGTGAAAGGTCCTCGTCGTGCGCCGTACGAATTTCTCGGGCGGGCAGCGCCTCATTGCGCGCCTTGTCCTCGTGGCCGTCCTCCACCAGTGGATGGCACCTCAAGCGTTTGCCGCGGCACCGCAAGCACAGGAACAGGAATCGGAACCGCTTCCGCTTGCGTCTACTGTCACCGCGATCACTTCTTCCAAGACCACAACGTTCACCGACGCGACGCTCATCGGCAAGGACGCGTCAGCACTCGTGGGCAAGTGGATCCGTGTCTTCAGCGCGGATCACCCGGCCGGGTTCATCACCCAGATCACGGCGTTCGACAGCGCGACGGGAAAAATCACGCTGAACGATCAGCTGCCGGCCGGTGCGGTCCAGGTCAATGACGCGTATCAGTTGGCCGACAGCCGCGAGGTGCTGCTTCCGACCAGCGTCGATCCGTCCACGATCGGCCCCGGCAGCATCGGCTGTAAACCGAAAGGCAACGGCAGCCCGAACGACATCACCTGCTTTGCGATTGATACCAAAGGTGTCGATGCTGGCAAGGCGAACGACACGGTCTCTGTGACGGCTCCGACCATCGTTCTGGTAACGAAGTTCGCCTCGGCCAAGAAGGACAATCCGTCGGACAAGGACAAGGCGGACGCGACGGACGAAGCCACCGCGATCAACCTCGGCGACGGCAACGATCGGATCGTGAACGACGGCACCGTGGTCGCGGCGGCCATCGCTGTCGTCTCCGAGACACCGAAGACTCCGCCCGACGAGAGCAAGAAGACCGAAACGAACGCCGCCGCCAAGGCCGAGCCGAAGGCCGTCGGGATCGATGGTGGTGATGGCAGGAACATCATCACCAACAACGGGACGATCTCGACATCTGCAACGGCCCTGCTGCTCGCCCGCGAGATTCCAGGAGAAACCGACAACCAGAAAAACGTGGACGTCTCTTCCACCGCGACGGCGACGAGTTCCGCGATCAACGCCGGAGACGGCGGTTCGTTCATCACGAATACAGGACGCCTTGCGTCGCGGGCGATCGCGGTGGCAGCCGGCCTCGGCATCTCCACTTCGACGACTGCTGAGAAAACCGCGGCGCCGGGCGGCGGCGGATCGGGCGGCGGATCGGTAACGACGGCCGCAGCGGATGGCAAGGACGCGGCGGACAAGAGCAAGGACGGCGAGTTCACGTTCAAAGGCGACGTCGGTGCCACAGCCAATGCCTCCGGCATCACCGTCGGAGCCGGCAACGACACGATCACCAACACCAACGAGGTGATCGTCACGGGCTCCGCGGTGACGGCCTCTCTCGGCGCGACGCAGATCAAGGCGAAGGGCAGTGCCGGTGCGAGCGCGACGGCCGCATCGACGTCCACAGCCCAGGGCCTGACATTGGGTGACGGCAACGACACCGTGATCAACACGGGGACGCTCACGGTCAACGCGACATCGCGAGCGTTGTCGATCGAGCTGGCGATCGCGGACAAGAACAACGAATCCACTCCAGCGTCGGGACCCGGGAAAAGCGATCAAGCACCGGCAGCGGACAAGAAACCAGAGGCGCCGACGACGCTGAGCTCCAGCATCGACGGCAGCTCCAAAGCCACGGCGAGCGCATCAGGTATCACTGCTGACACCGGCGAGGCGAAGCCGGACAGCGATCCGATCTTCAACCTGGGTGGCGGGAGTCTGAGCGTCGGACGGGAGTCGTCCGAAACGAGGCCGGGTGGCAACGACTCGGTCAACAACTCGGGCACGATCGACGTCAACGCGACGGCGCGGACTCTCGCTACCGCCGGTGGAATCACGGTCGACGGCAGCGCCACAGTCAAGGTCACGTCAACGGCCGAGGCCACGGCGCTTGCGGTCGATCTGGGCGCCGGCAACGACGCGCTGGCCAACAGCGGCACGGTCACGTCAACGGCGGACGCGATCGCGAACGCCCTCGGGATCGCCGTGGCGCAGAAGGCATCGAGTGCGTCAAAGCCTCCCGCTGGCGGTACCACCACGGCTGCCGAAGAACCGAAGAATACGATAGCGATCAAGACCGCGATTGAGAGCAGTGCGACTGCCACTTCCACCGCTACCGGCATCACCGCCGATGGCGCGCTCAGCACGCAGAGCGACAAGTGGAAAGCCACCATCAACCTGAGCCCTTCACTCGAGTTCACACGCCAGCAGACGACCACGCAGGCATCAGGCGTTGATTCGGTGACCAACAGCGGCACCATCGGTGTACTCGCCACATCGACCACACGTGCGGGGAGCGTTGGCCTCTCGGCCGACGGGGCCGCCACGGTCAACGCTTCGTCTACCTCTCAATCAACAGCGCAGGGCATCGACCTCGGGAACGGCAACGACACGCTGACGAACGCGGCAGCCGGTGAGCTCAACACGTCGGCGATTGCGACAGCCACCGCGTTGACGCTTGCGATTGGTTTCAAGACCGATCAGGCCTCGAAGGCCGAAATCGAGACGGCCGCTACGGTGGGCACGGCCGCGACGGCGGCTGCGACAGGTATCAGCGCAGATGGCCTTGCACCCGACAGCACCTCCACGGTCAAGCTGGGAGTCAGCGGCAGTCAACTATCGCTCGAGATCGCCAAGGCAACGACTCTCGCCGGCGGTAACGACGTCGTGACCAACAACGGCGCGATCGCGACGGGCGCGTCGGCGACGACCACCACCATCGGCGTGGCCTTCAGTGCCGATGGCAAGGCGACCGTTGATGCCAAGTCCGAAGCGAAGGCAGACGCCGGAGCGATTGATCTCGGTGGTGGCGACGACAAAGTCACGAATACCGGCACGATCGGCGCAGTTGCAGATGCCACGGCCACGGCGATTGGCGTGGCGCTTGGCGTCAAGGGTGGGAGTGGGAGCACCCCGCCGTCTGGAACCACTCCGCCGTCGGGAACCACCGGGTCTTCCGCGGCAGCCGCCGCGACGACACCCACGGCTCTCGAGTCAACGATAGACGCGAGCGCAGGGTCCAATGCGACCGCCGTCGGTATCTCGGCCGACGGCCTGCTCGCGGCAACCAGCCAACAGCTGCAGCTGCAAATCGGCGGAGGGCCGTCCTTCATCGCCTCCGACAAGAGCTCGACACATGCGAGCGGCAAGGACGACGTCACCAACAGCGGCACGATCTCGGCGGCGGCCACCGCAATCTCAGGGGCGTTTGATTTCAGCCTGACGCAGGACGGCAAGGCCGCCATCAAGGCTGAATCCACCGCCGACGCGTCCGCCGCGGGAATCGATCTCGGGGGCGGCAACGACACGCTCAAGAACACCGCCGGGACCGTGACCGCCACGGCCGATGCCACCGCCCGCGCGCTGTCGCTGGCCATCGGACTGAAATCCGATTCAACCGCCAAGAGCACGGCGGAGTCCGCCGTCGAGGCGAGCGTGAAGGCCGAGGCAACCGCCATCGGGATCTCAGCGGATGCGCTCCAGATCGATTCCACCCTCGGACTCAGGCTTCAACACCTCGAGGGCGTGTTGTCATTCAGCGGGCAGGCGTCGGTGACCCGCGCCAGCGGCAACGACACGGTCTCGAACGCCGCCGCGGTGACGTCCACCGCCACGGCCACGAGTCGTGAGACCGGCGCCAGCGTCACCGTTGACGGCAGTACGGCGTCCAAGAACACGTCGACCGCGACGGCTCAGGCGGCGGGCATCGATCTCGGCGGCGGGAACGATGAATTGACGTCCAATACCGGCGACATCGTAGCGACGGCGACCGCGTCGGCCCGCTCGATTGGCGTTGCCGTTGGCGTCGAGAGTAGTTCCTCCAGCACGCCGAGTACCCCCCCGTCTGGTACGTCGTCGGCGGCGGCTGCGGGGACAACGCCGCCCGCGCCGGAAAAACCGAAGGCGACGGAAGCCGACACAAAGGCGACCGTGGACGCCAGCGTGACGGCCGACGCGACGGCCATCGGCATCGCGGCGGACAGTCTGCGCGCCGACTCGGAGATCACGTCATCGCTCAGCTTCCCGGGGTTCCGGCCGCAACTGGCTGTCGAGGTCACACACGCCCGTCCCAGCGGCAACGACACGCTCACAAACGACGGTGCGATCACGGCAAACGCCACGTCTACGAGCACCGCCATCGCTGCTGGTCTGGCCGTCGGTGGTGACGTCACGGTCAAGACGACGTCCACCGCGAACGCCACGGCAGCCGGGATCGATCTTGGCGGCGGCCATGACGGGCTGACGAACAACGGCGTGGTGACGGCGACAGCCGCCGCGGAGGCCGACGCGATCAATGTGACGATCCTCGCCAAGTCCGACTCCGGATCGTCAGGATCATCAGGGGGCTCCAGCGCCGCAGCGGCCACGCCGGCGCCTTCGCGCGCGAAATCGTCTGTGGACGCTAGCGCCACTGCTGACGCGCGCGCCACCGGACTCGCTGCGGATAGCACGGCAAACGACGGCAGCTTGACGGTGAAATTGACCGTCAGCGACAACCTGTTCTCTGGAGTCGTCTTTGGCTTCTCGCTGACCGAGGCACGCGCGAGCGGCAACGACATCCTGACGAACACAGGTCAAGTCGAGGCCACCGCCTCAGCAACGACCGTTGCCGCCGGGATCGGCCTGGTGGCTGAGGGCACATCGTCCGCGCGGACATCCTCGACCGCAGACGCTACCGCTACCGCGATCGATCTCGGTGCTGGCGCCGACACGCTGACGAACGAGGGCGCGCTCAAGGCCGTATCGACGTCGATCGCCGCCGGGCTCAACGTCTCGTTCACCAATAAGGGCAGATCCACATCGACCGAGGGCTTCTTCGCCGCATCCGAAGGCTTGTGGAAGGGCGGCATCGAGTCGAACGCGACGGCCCTGGGGATCGACGGCGCCGGAGCGGCCGCGAAATCCACCGCGCTCGATGTCGCGCTCAACGGGATCGTCGGCGTGAACGTCCGCTTCGAGAAGCTCGAGGACGGCGTCTCCGCCGATCTCACCGACAAGATCACGAACCGCGGGAACATCCACGCCGAGGCCACCGCGGCAACCGCATCGCTCAATGTTGCAGCCAGTGCCGAGGGTGCAGCCGGCGCCGTGTCGGATCTCGAGAGCAAGGCGCTCGCCGTCGGTATTCGCGGCGGTCAGGGCGACGACATCGTCATCGACAACCTGGGCTTCGATCGCGTCACCAAGGCCCTCGCCACCGCGTTCACGGGCGGAGCCACCGTGGCCGTCTCGGGTAAAGGCACGGCAGTCGCGGCCGACACGCTGTGGTCCTCCGGAACCGAGGCGGCGTCGACCGCCATTGGTCTTGATGGCGACGGCGGAGTCCTGAAATCGAAAACCATCACGTTCCAGGCGGACCTGGGTGGTGCGCAACTCGTCATCGAGAAGAAAGAGACCGGCGCGTCCGGAAACGACACCATCACCAACCAGCAGGTCGTTGAAGTGTTCGCCACGACTCTCGCCCCGTCGCTCGGCGTTTCCTTTACAGCCGAGAAGGGCGTCGCCGCGACGGTGTCGACCGTCGACGCGACGGCGGCGGCGACTGGCATTCGCGGTGGCGGCGGCGACGACGTCATCACCAACTCAGGTCTGCTGCTCGTCGGCGCCACCGCCCTGGCTGCGGCCGCGGACATCGCCATCTCCAAGGGCGTTGGGGCCATCGCGGGCGGCGCGATATGGGACGGCGGGACGAAGGCTGAAGTGACGGCTGTGGGCATCGATGCAGACGGCGTTGCCACGACCAGCAAGACACTGACGCTGACCGTTGATGGCAGCGGTGTGACGCTGGTGCGCCAGAAGATCGATGACACCGTCACCGGCGCCGGCGCCGATACGGTCAAGAACTTTGCTGCCATCTCAGTGAATGCGGCAGCCGAGTCGGACACGCTCGCGGTCGCAGTGACGGTCCCCAGCAGTGTTGGCGTCTCAGCGGCGATCGGTGAGTCCACCGCGGAGGCCACCGCAGCAGCGATCCGCGGTGGCGCGGGCAAAGATTCGATCACGAACTCGGCGAAGCTCGACGCGACCGCCACCTCCATCGCGCGCGCGCTCAACGTCGCCGTAGTGTCCGACTCTGGCGCTGCGATTGCGGGTAATGCTGTCTGGGACGGCGGCACGACGGCGACGGCGAAGTCGACGGGCATCGCGGGTGATGGCGGCAGCACGAAGACCACGACGAGAACCCTCTCGATCGGCGGTGGTGGATCTGGCAAAGTCGAAACCGTCGTCGCGGCGACAGGCGACGATTCGATCAAGAACACCGGGGACATCGACGTCACAGCCGACGCAACCACGAGGGCGCTTTCGGTACCTGTTGCGATTACGGGCATGGCCGTCGGCATCTCGACGTCAACCGCGGAAGCGGTGGCCGCCGCCATCGACGCCGCGGGCGGGGCGGACACCGTCACGAACGGCGGTGTGTTGACGTCCACGGCGAACGCCACAGCGACGACGGCGAACGTTGCGTTTACGAATCAGGGGCTCGCCGTTGCCGCCGACGCCGTCTGGAATGGCGGGACCACGGCGCGCGCCGACTCGACAGGCATTGCAGGTCTGAGCCCGAAGACCGTCACCAATACCGGTGCGATTGAAGCGACAGCCAACGCCACGACCGGCTCCGCCAGCATCGGTGTGGCGATCGAGGGCGTGGCTGGCGCCACCGCGACGTCAACCTCCGTTTCACACGCGACCGGAATTCAGGGCGGAGGCAGTGACGAGGTGGACCGGGTCACCAACACCGGTGCGCTCACGATCAACGCCAACGCGCTGGCCGGCACTGCGGCCGTGTCGGTGACCAACTTCGGGTTGGCAGTCAGCACCGACTCGGTGTGGAACGGCGGCACGACAGCCACGGCTGTTGCCAGAGGCATCGGCGGCGGGGCTGATACCGTCATCAACGGCGGCCGTATCGAGGCCAATGCCGCGGCTCGCACGGGCTCTGCCACGGTCGCGGTGGCGGTGGAGGGCGTTGCTGCCGCGATCGGCACGGCCACGGCAAACGCGGACGCGTCGGCGATTGAGTTCGGCGACGACCCCACCAGCACGCTCATCAACAGAGGCCGCCTCATCACCGATGCCCTCGCGCTGGCGGGGACGGTAAACGTCAGCGTCACGATGGGCGGCATCGCTGTCTCCGGGAACGACGTCTGGGACGGCGGCACGAACGCTCAGGCCGTCACACGCGCGATCAAGGGTGGGGACGGTGACGACGCCGTGACCAATGCCGGCGACATCGATGCGACCTCCAGCGCGACCACCGTATCTGTCCCGGTGAGCGTGGCCGTCAGCGGCCTGGGGGTGGCGATTGGAACGTCGACCACGAACTCCCGCGCCATCGCGATCGACGCGGGGTTGGGGAACAACACGGTTACGAACCGCGATGCCGGGGTGACCGATCGCACCGGCAAACTGGTCGCCGACGCCACGGCGAACGCGGTCACCGCAAGTGTGGCGGTGACGACGCTGGGTGGGGCCATTGCCTCCGACGCGGTCTGGAACGGCGGGACCACCGCCGACGCCACGGCGCGCGGCATCCGGACGTCGACCGGCAACGACACGATCGACAACGGCGGCGCCATCGAATCAACGTCCACGGCTCGATCCGGATCGGCCACCGTGGCGGTCGCGGTGACAGGTGTCGCTGTCGCGCTGGCCAATTCCACAGCGTTGTCGAACGCCTCGGCGATCGACTCCGGCGCCGCGCCCGAAGACGCGGCGCTCCAAACGGGAACCGACAACGACATCCTGATCAACCGCGGACTGCTGACCGTCAACGCGAACGCGTTCGCGCTCTCACTGCCCGTAGCGGTAACGACAGCCGGCGCCAGCGTGGCCGGCAATTCCGTGTGGGACGGCGGTACGACAGCCGAGGCGAGAGCATCCGGTATCACGACGCGTGCCGGCGACGATGCGATCGAGAACTACGCAGGGATTACCGCCGATGCGGATGCGACCTCGGGAACCGCCAGTGCCTCGGTTGCGGTGGCCGGCTTCGCGGCATCGGTGGCAACGTCCACGGCAAACGCGATCGCTGCGGCGATCGACGCGGGTGATGGTGCCGACCGGGTGACGAACATCGGCAAGCTGAACGCCGACGCGCAAGCCCTCGCCGGAACGGTGACTGTCGGCGTGACGACGGCGGGTGTCGCGGTGACGAGCGACGCGGTGTGGGACGGTGGCACGAAGGCCGAGGCCACGACACGCACGATTGCCGCCGGCGACGGCGCGGATCGCGTGAGGAACGTCGGCGACGTGAGCGCCATCTCGACGGCGGACACCGCCTCCGTGGCGGTGACGGTGGCCGTCGCTGGCGTGGGCGTCTCGGTCGCCACGTCCACGGCGACGTCGAACGCCACGTCCATCGATCTCGGTACCGGCGACGACACCGTCGTCAACATGAACGGAGGTCAGGCAGACCGCAACGGAAAGCTGGTTGCCGACGCGACGGCAAACGCCATAGCCGCCAGCGTCACGGTCACTCCGGCAGGCGTGGCGATCTCGGCTGACGCGGTGTGGCGCGGCGGCACGACGGCGACCGCGACCGCCGCCGGGATCGATAGTGGGCTGGGCAAGGACATCGTCGTCAACTCCACGGAGATGGACATCGATGCCACGGCGCGGACCGGTTCGGTCAGCGCCGCCGTGGTGGTGTATGGCGTTGCCGCTGCCCTCGTCAACTCGACGGCCACGGCGTCGGGAGCCGGCATCAAGACCGGCGACAACGTCCACGATGACACAGGGAAGGCGATCGATCCGGATCTTGCGTCGGAAGCGGACAGCGTCTTCAACTCGGGTCGCCTGGTTGTGGATGTCGACGCGCTGGCCACGTCGCTCGGGATCGGATTCTCGTTCGGCGGATTTGCGGCCACGGCCAACAGCCTCTGGGATGGCGGGACCACCGCGAACGCGTACGCCTGGGGCATCGGTCTCGGCAACGGTGCCGACGACCTCACGAACAGCGGCGTTGTGGATATCGCCACGTTCGCCAACGCCGTGTCAGCGTCCCTTGGGGTCACCGTGTTCGGCGTCTCGGCAGCGGCGTCCACCGCCACCGCGAACGCCCGATCGTCGGCGCTCGACGGCGGCGATGGCAACGACACCATCACGAATCTCGTGGGAGGAACGTTGACGTCCGACGCCACGGCCACCAGCGTAGGCGTCAGCGCCACGTTCGTCGCCATCGGCGCCACCGCCGCCGGCGACACGGTCTGGAACGGCGGCACCAAGGCCGACGTCCTGGCCAGAGGTATCGATGGGGCGTTCGGCAATGACGTCGTCACGAATGACGGCACGATCCTGGCGAAGGCGGACGCGACCACCGTCTCGGTGGCCGTCAGCATTACCGGGATCGGTGTTGGCGGCGCGGCGGCGACGTCCACGTCCACGGCGACAGCAATGGCCATCGACGGTGGTGATGGCAACGACACGATCACGAATCGCGGCACTGCCAGCGCCACTGCGTTATCCACGGCCAGAGGTATCTCCGTGTCCGCCGTCGGGATTGGCGCGGGTGCGGCATTCGACTCGTTCTTCAACGGCGGTACTACCGCCATTGCCAACGCAACAGGGCTTGCCGGCGGTGCGGGCGACGACGGCGTGACGCATGCTGACAAGACGTTGACGGCGACTGCCTCCGCGGATGCGCATTCGACGACGGTCTCCGTCACGCTGATAGGACTCGCGGCAGGCTCAGCGGCTTCCACCTCCACGGCGAACGCGACCGGCATTGACGGCGGAGCCGGCGAGGACGTGATCGTTGTGGAGAGCGCGCTGGTGTCGACGGCCACAGCAACCGGCGCCGGCACCGCCGTTACCGTGTCATCGCTCGGCGCCGTTGCCGGAGCGTTCGACGCGGCCACTCGTGCGGAGTCCATCGCAACTGGCGTTGCCGGTGGCGACGGCGCGGACATCATCACGCTGACCGACAAGTCCACCACCACGCTGACGTCGAACGCCAGCACGACGGACACCGCGGTGGCCGTGACGCTGGCCATCGTCGGCGTCGCCGACTCGCAGGCCGTGTCCACCGCCCGCGCCACCGGAGTGGACGGCGGTGGGGGCAACGACACGATGATCAGCCACGACGGTCAGATGACGGGGACGCTCACAGCGGAATCCAAATCGCGCGCGGTTACCGTAAACGTTGTTGGCGGAGTCGCGCTCGGCGACGCGTCTGGCCGTTCGCAGGTCACGGCCAGCGGTATCGACGGCGGCCAGGGTGACGACGGCATCGTGAACCGAGGCACCGTCGCACTGACGGGGACCGCTATCGCACGTGCCAACGTCTTCAGCTTCGCCGGCATTGGCGTTGCGGACGCCGACGCGGTGAGCACGAGCACGGCGTCGATCACCGGGCTTCAAGGCGGAGACGGGGCCGATAGCGTCATCAACGCGATCGGCGGAAGCGTCAGCACGGACGCCACCGCGCAGACGTTCGCCAGCAGCAAGTCGCTCACGCTTGCCGTCGCTGGCCGCAGCGATACGCAATCGACCCCAACTGCCACGGCGACAGGGCTGGATGGCGGAGCCGACGACGACGTCGTCGTCAACAACGGTACCGTCAGCGCAAGCTCGCACGCGACGAGTTCAGCGACGGCGTGGAGCGTCAACCTTGTCGGCGGTACTTCGACAACCGCGGGCACGCAGGCGACCGCGAACGCGTTCGGCCTTTCAGGCAGACTCGGCGGCGACATCGTGGTCAACCGGTCGCTCGTCACCGCTACCGGACTCGCTGAAGCGTCGGTGGACGGGTCGTCATGGACCTTGGCCGGCGTGGCCTCGACGTCGTCGATATTCGGCGCCGGCGGGCTGGCTGCGGGAATAACCGGCGGCGGCGGCGCCGATCAGCTGAAAAACGAGATCGGGGGCTCCCTCGGCGTCTTTTTCACGTCCAACCTGTCGGCCACGAGTGATGGCACCGCGATCTTCGGCGGCGCCAAGGAGAACACACAGCTCACCGCCGACGGTGGCGCGATTGGCATCGCGGGAGACGCGGACAACGACGTCATCCAGAACTTTGGCTTCATCAGCGTTCAGGCGGACGCTGATGTCGAGGCTACGAGAGCCGTTGTTTCGTTCGTCGGAACGCCGACAGCGGGCGCGCTGCTGTCGGCACACCCGACTGCTACCGGCCTCGGCGGCGGAGACGGCAGCGACCAGCTCTTGAACGCAGGCGACATCGTGGTGCGCGCGACCGGAACCTCGAAGCTGTCCGGCGGAGTCGACGCCAAGATCTCGGGCAGCCCCAGGACCAGTGGCGCCGGTACCGCGGACGCGACCGCGACAGGCCTTGACGGAGGCGATGGCGTCAACGACATCAGCAACGCGGGGCTGGTTGATGTTTTCGCCTTCGGCAACTCGGACACGTCCAACTCGTCCAGCGCGGGCCTGCTCTTCAGTCTTGGCGGCGTGCCGTCTGCGCGCTCCAACGCGCTCAGCACGGTAAACGCGTTCGGCATTGCCACGGGCGTCGGCAACAACGCCATCGACAACGGCGCCGACCTGAAGGTCACGGCCCAGGCATCCGGATACTCGTACGCCTACGCAAGCGGTGCTCACCTCTCGATCAGGGGGGCCGCGACGGCGACGGCGGACGTGACCGCCACCGCGATTGCGAAGGGCATCTCGACACTGGGCGGTGCCAACACCGTCTTCAACCGGGGACTGCTGTCTGTGCTCGGCATCGCCGGCACCGCCCGGCTGGAGGACGCCGATACGTTCGACGAGTTCTGCTCGACCACGGTCGGAAATTCGGAAGAGCCCCTCCTCGACGAGGATGGTAACCAGGTGTTGGACCAGGACGGGAACCCGGTCTTCCAGTCGACCGAAGGGACGCCCACCTGTGTGAGCACGGCGAAGCCGGCAGCGAAGGGTCTGCCGACCTACGCGGCGGCGAACGGCAACGGTGCGACCGGCGAAGGCAGAGCCACGTCGACGGCCACCACACAGGCGGACGCCTTTGGTGTTCAGGTGGCGGGCGATGGCGCCAACGCCATCGTGAACCTGACCGACGGTGTGGTGAACGTCACGGCTCAGCCCAGTGCCAGCGTCACCGCCTTTGCCGATGGCGACCTGAAAGCGCAGGCATTCGGAACGGGGAGAGCAACTGCCGTCGCCACGGCTGTTGGCATCCAGGCGGCTGGCAACGGGCCGAACACAATTTTCAACGGCGGCACGCTGACGACTCTTGCCGAGCCGTCCGCGCGCGTGAGCATCGACGTGACCACGGCCGCCACGATCTGCATCGACTTTTTCTTCGGTACCTGGTGTGGCGGCGGCGGACTTGGTTTTGCCGACGCCACCGCATCGCTCACCGCAACAAGCGTCGGGATCGAGGTCGGTGACGGCGACAACGTCGTCGTGAATGACGGCCTGTTGTCGGTCACGGCTGCCCCCGCTTCCGGATCCACCATCTCGATTACGCATGCGGATAGACCGACCAGGCAAACGAATGTCACTGCACGCGCGATCGGAATCCAGGCGGGCAACGGCAACAACACCATCATGAACACCACGCCGGGCACGATCGAGGTGGAGGCGAAGTACACGCCTTCCTGCACCGGCACGTGCGACTTGTCACTGACGGCCGTCGGGATTCAGACCGGCAGCGGCAACGACACGATCGCCAACGACGGCGTGCTGAGCGCGGCGACAACCAGCAGCAGCGGAACCGTGTTCACCACCGCCATCGACGCCGGCTCCGGCAACGATCGGGTCGCACTCGGATCCGGCTCGCAGACGAAGGGGAATGTGCTGCTTGGCGCAGGCAACGATCGATTGGTGTGGGGCGCGGGCGCGTCGCTCAGCGGTACCGTGACACCGGGCGGCGGGTTCGACACCTTCGCACTCGGCGGCAGCCTGGCGGGCTCACTGAATCTGTCGGCCTCCGGTCCGATTGGAGGTAAGAACGCCTTCACCGCGTTTGACGACTTCCGCAAGGAGGGCAGCTCGACGTGGACGCTCACCGGCGCACGCACGATGGGCTGGACCGTTGAGGACGGGACGCTCGCTCTCACCGGGTCGCTGACCGGAACGATCGCGACCGAAGGCAGCAATATCTTCACGCCGAAGGTGACGGTGAACGCGCCTGGCGTGCTCACCTCGCTCGGCGCCGCGCCAGCGGTCCTGCTGCAGACCAACGGAACCCTCGTCAACGACGGGAAGATCGTCGGGGGGGTTCAGTTGGCAGGGATGAATGGCCTGGTCATCAACAACGGCAACATCACGGCGGCCGGCATCGGTATTCAGAGCACTGGCAGTCAGAACGTGATCGTCAATAGCGGCGTGATCTCCGGTGGCACAGTCGGCGTGGCGCTTGGCGACGACGATTCACTGACGAACTCAGGAACGATCAGCAGCGTGACGGGCCTTGCGGTTCAGGGTGGAATCGGCAGCCAATCGGTGACGAATTCCGGCGTGCTCACGGGCGGCGCCGGAGTCGCGCTGGACCTGGGCGCTGGCGACGACGAGCTGACGGTGATGGGCAGCTCGCTCATCAACGGCGTCTCGCATGGCGGAGACGGGATCGACACGCTGGTCCTAGGCGGCACAACCGGTACGCTCGACGCCTCGACGATCGCCGCCGCCTTCACCAGCTTCGAGAACATCACGATGCAGGCGTCGATGTGGACGCTCGTGGGGAACGGCACGCTTGATCTGAAAGTCGATCACGGTCTGCTGAACGTCACGAGCGGCATCACCGGCATGCTCGAGACCAGCGCCGCGTCCGATACCGCGCTGATCTTCATTGGTTCCTCGGGCAGCGTCACGAGCAACGACCAGAAACCGGCAGTCGTCCTCGACGGACCGAACACCCTCATCAATTCGGGCGTCATCGACCGTCCGGTCGTCGCTGCTGGCAACGAGAGTGCGATCCTCAATGTCGGCGCGATCGTCAGCCAGAGCGGTGCGGCGATCACCGGTGGCGCGGGCTCGCAGCAGGTCGAGAACCATGGCGTCATCGCAAGCGGTAACGGTCCCGCGATCGACCTGGGCGCCGGCAACGATAGTTTGAGCCTGGGCACGACCGCGCGCCTCGGCGGCGACGCGCACGGTGGAGCAGGGTTCGACACGCTGAATCTGACAGGCGGCGGTGGCGTGCAACTCGGTCTGAACTCGTTCACCGAGTTCGAGATGCTGCACAAGGACGGCGACGGTCTGTGGCTGCTGACCGGTTCGAGCCCGATGGCCTGGAACGTCGGGGCCGGAACGCTCGTGCTGAACGGCGAGCTTGCTGGACAGGGCTCCGTGGATCAGGGTGCCCTGTTCGCGGGCAATGGCAAGGTCGGCGGCCTCACGAACAGCGGCACCGTGTCGCCCGGAATGTCGATCGGCAGGATCAACGTCGGCGGCGACTTTACGCAGACGAGCACAGGTGTCCTGGAGATCGAGGGCTCCATCGTCACGGACTTCGCCGACCGGTTGAACGTCGGCGGCCGTGCCACCCTCAGCGGCACGCTGGCCGTGCGGCCAGAGTCCCGTCCGTTCGGCATCGCCACCGAGTACACGGTTCTCGAGGCGCGGGGCGGCGTGACCGGAACATTCGACACCACGACGTCGACTGCGGGTGAGCTCGACACCTACATCGACTATCTGCCGACGAGCGTGACGGTCGCACTCGTTCGCAACGACATCTCGTTTGCACGCATGGCCGGGTCCGGCAACCTGCAGGCCTTCGGCGGCGTGCTCGATACGAGCAAGCGGTCGATGGCGCGCGGCGACTTCAAAGGTGTCATGGACGAGTTCGTGACGCTGGACGCGACCGCACAGGAATCAGCGCTGAGGAGTCTCAGCGGCGAGGTGCACGCGTCGCTGCCGTCCACGCTCTTGCGGACGGGTGAGCGGTTCTTCTCTGCATCTGCCACCCGAAGGGTGAATGCGGAGCAGTCCGGAGAGCGTGTGACGATGTGGACTGATTACCTCCGGTTCAACGGAGGCGTGAGCGGATCCGGCGGCGCCACCGGCGTTACATATGGCGTGTCCGGTCTAGTCGGAGGCGTGGACTTCGCGATTGGCCGCGCCGCGCGGCTCGGCGGGTCGCTCGGACTTGCGCACACCCGGAGCGAGCTCCAGCGCTTCTCGTCCGACGGCGCCGTGGTCCGCAGTCGGATGCCCGCGATCTACGGCCAGTATGCGGCAGGCCCGGTGCTCGTCGAAGGTTCGTTCGGCTACGGTGAACACACCGTGCGCACGGCCCGGCTGATCGACCTTGGCTCGGTCCGCCGTCAGGCGCTGGCAAACTACACCGCTGATCAGTATTCCGGTCTGGTGCGCGTCAGCTTGGCGGTGCCCGTGCGACACGGACTTGCACTGTCGCCGTTCATCGAGACGCGTCATTCACAGGTCACGCGGCGCGGCTTCGACGAGACCGGCGCGGGCAGCGTGAACCTGATCGGCGTGGACGCGCTCGAGGTGCAGAGCCTGCGTACGCTGGTCGGTCTGCGCGCGACGTCGACGTCGCGGCTGTTCCGCGCTCGCGTCGAACCGTCCCTCTCGCTCGCGTGGACGCGCGAGGGGATGGACCGTCAGAGTGGGATGCGGGCGGCGCTCACCGGCATGACGACGCGGCCGGGCTTCCAGACGTTCACGCTGAACGGCGCACTGGATGCGCGCAACGGTGCGCTCATCAACGCCGGAACCAGCGTCGTGGTCACATCTCACGGTCGCGCGTTTGTCGCCTACGACGGACTGCTCACCGATATGCGGACGGAGCACAGCATAGCGGCGGGGCTGCGCATGCTCTGGTAAACGGATGGTGGATCCGGGCCGGCGGCCTCAGCGGGCTGGTGGCGGCGCGCTGGTCGGAGGTGTCGGCGGGGGTGTCGTCGGAGGTGTCGTCGGAGGTGTCATAGCCACGTGATGAATGCGTGAGGCGAACCGCCACCCTTGCGGCGTCTTCCTGTACGTGTCGGCGTAGTAGCCATCGTGCCGGATCTTGTAGGGGTCGCCATCAAGCCCAATCATCAGCATGTCGACGGTGCCCGTCGCGCCGTCAGCCGCAGGCGTAATGATGTGGTTCACGTACATGTGGTGCACGCCCTGCACGATCCATCCGACGTTCTTGCAGCCGCGCACGCCTCCACCGGAGGCTTCAGCCAGCTGCTCCCGGCCCTGCCACTTCCTGCCGACGACACCGTTCTGTTCAGGAGCGAAGAATCCGTCTGGCGTGAACAGGTCGGCGTAGTCGTATCCGTTGTTCGAACAGGTGTCGATGGCCCTGGCGTACCGGGCGACGAGCTGCTGGATCTCGAAGTAGTCGAGCGCGGTCAGGGATATCGGCGCGGCGCCGCCCTGTCCCCGTGGCTGCGCCCGGAGGCCTGTGTGCGCAACAGCAGCAATCAGAATCGCGAGTACGAACGACAGCGACCGGGTCATAGGCTCTCCTCTGTCACGGACGCGATGACATGCGCGACCGACTCATATCCTTCGTCTCATCCAGCCGTGCCACCGGGGTCTACATCGGGCGGGGCGATGATGCCACGGGTGATGTAGATCGGGCGAATTGCGGCTCGGAGCGCCGGCAGTCGCGAAGCAAACCACAGCCCTGCAGCGATGCAGATGAACCCGCCCAGCCGGATTGTCATCGTCGCGCCGACCGACGTGGCAACGACGCCGGCGATGAGACTGCCCACCGGAACCGAGCCGAAGAACGCCATGGTGTAGAAGGCCATGACACGCCCTCGAAACGGTTCGTCCACGATGGTCTGGATGATGGTGTTGGTGGACGCGGCCTGGACGATGAATCCCGCGCCCGCGAGCGCAAGGAGGGGCGCGGCGAGCCACACCGTGCGTGCGGACGAAAACGCGACGAGGCTCGCACCGAACGTCAAGGCGCCGATGAAAATGACCCTGCCAAGGCCCACGACCGTGTGGCGGTTCGCGAGGTACAGCGCACCCGCAAGCGCGCCCGCGCCGGAGGCGCCCATCAGCCATCCGAGGAGATCGGGTCCGCCGCCGAGGGTCTCGGCGACGACCGCCGGCATGAGGACGGTGTAGGGAACGCCGGCAGTGCTGACGACGGCCAGGAGCATGAGCCCTGACCGGATGGGCACCGAATCGCGCACGTAGCGGAACCCGCTGCGCAGGTCGTCCAGCAACGGCATTCCGGGCGGGTGCGGTCGTGGCTCCAGGCGCATCATCGCGAGCGAGATGAGGACGCCAACATAGGAGACGGCGTCGATCGCGAAACACCAGCCTTCACCAACGGCGGCGATGATCACGCCGCCCACGGCAGGTCCAATCACACGGCTGCCGTTGACCATCGACGAGTTCAGCGCGATCGCGTTCGGCACATCCGAACGGTCGGTCACCATCTCGACGACCAGCGCCTGGCGTGCGGGCGTATCGAACGCGTTGATGACGCCCTGCACAAGCTGCAGGACCACCAATTGCGGAACGGTGATCAGATCCAGCAGTGTGAGCACAGCCAGCAAGACCGACTGGGCCAGCGATCCGGCCTGCGTCCAGATCAGGATGCGGCGCCTGTTGTGGCGGTCAACGACGACGCCCGCGAGCGGGGCGAGGAGCAGCGTGGGAATCTGGCCGGCGAAGCTGACGATTCCAAGCAGAAGCTTTGAGCCGGTCAGCCGATAGACGAGCCAGCTGATCGCCACACGGGTGATCCACGTGCCGACGAGAGAGACGCTCTGTCCGTAGAAAAACAGGCGGTAGTTGCGGTGCGCGAGCGCCCGTGTGACGCGGAAAGCCACGGGACTAGTGTGTCATCGCATTCAGGAGAACG
>Ga0207659_10000799_pt1 | contig 18587 bp, 17 predicted proteins | sample KBSM43metaG_FD_184330 | JGI IMG/M metagenome (GOLD analysis project Ga0207659, IMG submission 184330) | Miscanthus rhizosphere microbial communities from Kellogg Biological Station, Michigan, USA - KBS M4-3 metaG (SPAdes) (version 2) | ecosystem: Host-associated > Plants > Roots > Rhizosphere >...
GACGCAAGGTCAACCGCCAGGCGACTGACCGGTGCCCTGCCTCGATACCGCGACCTTCGTACTCGTCGAACGCGGAGAGCCGTTCGAGCAGGTCTCCGGCCGCGGACCGGATGACCTCCTCGATCCTCGCGGCCGGCACGCCGGCCGGAACGAGGAGCGCCAGATCGAACTCCGCCGCGGGAGTGCTCGGCAACGGTCGATAGGGTCTGGGGCGTCGTGGCGCGGGCGCTTCGGCGACGCCGTGGGCGTGCTCGCCCGGCGGCGCGACGTCTCCGTTGGACATCGAGCCGAGGACCAGCTCGACGCCGAACGCCGGCCTCGCCCAGACCGGAGCGTCGAGCTCGACCCTGGACACCTCGCCTCGCGCTTCACCATCGATCACGACGCTCCACAGGCGTCCGTCATCGGCGTCGGCAGGCTGGAGCGCAACCTCGGCTCCCGGGAAAGCGACGCGTGCGGTGCGCTCGGCAAGCGCCTTCGCATCCCAGGCGTCGAACGGCGCGGCGGGTGGACCGGCGAAGTGAAGCGGCTCGCGGTCGCCCATCACGAGCATCGCGACGCGAATCGTCTCGTCGGGAAGCGACTCGCCGGGCGCGAACGCCGACCCGATCTCGTACAACCGGACGTTGCCCTGCATGTGCGAGAGGTTGAACTCGGCACGACGCGCCAGGGACTCGAGGAGCGTGCGGCGCAGGTGCGCCTCGTTCTCGGCGAGCGGATTGAGCAGCCGCACGTGCGTGTCGTCACCGGCAACGAACGGGATCGGTCGCGCCTCGAGCAGCCCGAGAGCCGAGAGCGAGTCGCGTAGCCGGGCGGCCACGGTCCAGAGGGGGGCGTCTGCGCTCGTGCCGGGGCGGTACGGGCGGATCTCGTCGGGGAGTGCCTCGTACCCGTGCAGGCGGGCGATCTCCTCGATCAGGTCGACTTCGGAGACGAGGTCGAGTCGCCAGCTCGGCGGCACGCATCGCACGGCGGCGCCGTCGTCCTCCACGTCGGCGACGCAGCCGACGCCGCGCAGCAGCGTCGCCACGCGCTCTGGGTCGAGGTCGACGCCGAGCACGCGACGCAGGCGCGCCGAGCGGAGGATGAGTGGCCGTGGCGGCGGATCGCCGGCGTACAGGTCGACGGGCGGATGCTCCACGCTGCCGCCCGCGAGCGCGATCACGAGCTGCGTCACGCGCTCGAGCGCCACCGGGGTGAGCGCCAGATCGACGCCACGCTCGAAGCGATAGCTCGCGTCGGTGGACAGCCCGGCGAGCCGGCGGGTGCGCCGAGTGCGCGACGGGACGAAGTTCGCCGCTTCGATGAAGATGTCGGTGGTGTCGGGTCCGACCTCGGTGTCCTGCCCGCCCATGACGCCGGCGAGGCCGACCGGCCGGACCGAGTCCGCGATCACGGTCATCTCCGCGGAGAGCTTGCGCTCGACGCCGTCGAGCGTGACGAGAGTCTCGCCCGGCTTCGCCGAACGAACGACGACCGTCTTCTGTGGCAGCTTCGTGTCGAGGTCGAACTTCGCGAGATCGAACGCGTGCGTGGGCTGTCCGAGCTCGTGTAGCACGTAGTTCGTCGCGTCCACGACGTTGTTGATCGAGCGCGAGCCGACGGCGGCGAGTCGGTCCACCAGCCACTGCGGGCTCGGACCGACCTTCAGGCCGCGCACCACGATGCCCATGTAGCGCGTGGCGAGCGTCGCGTCCTCGAGGTGCAGCACGATGCCGCCCGCGTTCCCCGCACGACGGAACCGCTTCGGCGACGGGATCTCGATCGCCGCGGTCCCGATGTCCGGCAAACGCGATGCAGTTCCGGTGATCGCCTCGATCTCGCGCGCGAGGCCGAGGTGCGACAGCAGGTCCGGTCGATTGGGCAGGACATCGACGACGAGGCGCGAGTCGCCGATCGGCATGGCATGCAGCAGCGGCGTGCCCGGTGCCGCGTCGACGGTGAGCTCGAGGATTCCTTCGTGGTCCTGACCGAGCCCGAGCTCGCGCGCCGAACAGAGCATGCCGTTCGACGTCTGCCCGCGAATCTTCCGCTTCTCGATCCGGAGTCCACCGGGCATCACGGTGCCCGTGGGTGCGAAGGGATAGAGCTTGCCTGCCGCGACGTTCGGTGCGCCGCACACGACGTCCAGCAGCTCGCCGGTACCCATGTCCACCCTGGTGAGGTGAAGATGCTCGGAGTCCGGATGCGGTCGCTCCTCGACGACGCGCGCGACGACGATGGGTGCGAGGTCGGCGCGAAGCGGCACGACCTCCTCCACCGTCGCCGTGTGCGCGGTGAGAAGGTCACGCAGCTCCGTGGCCGATCTGCCCTTCACGGCGAAGAACGCGTTGAGCCACTCGACTGACACGTTCATTCGGCCACCTGCTCGAGGAAGCGCACGTCGGAGTCGTAGAGGATGCGGATGTCGGGCAGATCGTAGCGCTGCATCGCGATGCGGCCCGGTCCCATGCCGAACGCCCACCCGGTATAGCGCTCGCTGTCGATCCCCGCGGCTTCGAGCACGGCGGGATGCACCATGCCGGAGCCGAGAATCTCCATCCACCCGGTGCCCTTGCACGCCGAGCAGCCGCGTCCACCGCACAACCGACACTCGACGTCCATCTCCGCCGACGGCTCGGTGAACGGGAAGAAGCTCGGGCGGAAGCGAGTGCGTGTCGCACCGAAGAACCGCTGCGCGAAATGCGTGAGCGTCGCCTTCAAATCGACAAACGAGATGCCTTCGTCGACGGCGAGGCCCTCGATCTGGGCGAACGCGGGGGCGTGGGATGCGTCGAACGGATCGCGGCGGAACACGGTGCCCGGCGCGAGGATGCGAATCGGCGGCTCGTGGCGCTGCAGCGTGCGCACCTGCACGGGCGACGTGTGCGTGCGGAGCAGCGCGCCGTCGCCGATGTAGAGCGTGTCGTGCAGATCCATCGCCGGATGGTCGGCCGGGAAGTTCAACGCGCCGAAGTTGTACCACTCGGACTCGGTCTCCGGCCCGAGCGCGACGGTGAAGCCGAGCTCACGGAAGATGCCGACGATCTCGTCGATCACGATCGTGACGGGATGCTTGCCGCCGACCCAGCGGTGGCGCGCGGGCATCGTGAGGTCGATCTGCGGGCCCTGCGCCTGGTCGCGGCGCAGGGTCGCCTGACGCTGCTCCAGCGCCGCCGCGAGCTTCGTCTTGACGTCGTTGAACGCACGGCCGGCGTCGCGGCGCTGCTCGGCCGGCAGCGTGCCGAGTGCTTTCTGGAGGGCGAGGATCTCGCCGCGGCGGTCGCCGAGGAACTGCACGCGCGCGGCCTCGAGGGCGTCCGGGTCGGCGGCGGCCGACAGCGCGGTCACGCCACGCGACGCGATGTCGTCGGCGGCCTGCAGATACTGCTCGAGCGTCGGAGTGTCTTGGAGCATCGCTGAAGATGTCGGAAACGAATCGGCGGCGGCGAGACCCAGGGTCGCGCCGCCGCCGAGTGCCTGCGGGAAAGCTACTTAGGCAGCGTTCAGGGCGGCGCGCACCTTGTCGGCGAGCGCGCCAAACGCCTGCGGATCGCGCACGGCGATGTCGGCCAGGATCTTCCGGTCGATCTCGATGCCGGCCTTGCCCAACCCGTTGATGAACACGTTGTAGCTCATGTCGTGCTGCCGCGCGGCGGCGTTGATGCGCACGATCCAGAGGCGGCGGAAGTCGCGCTTCTTATTCTTGCGATCGCGATACGCGTACTTCCACCCACGCTCGACGTTCTCCTTCGCTGCCTTCCACAGCTTGGAGCGGGCACCGAAGGCGCCCTTGGCGTGCTTGAGGATCTGCTTCTTCCGCTTGAGGCGCGGGACGTTCGATACGGCGCGTGGCATGATCGGCTCCTGTTACGCGGCCTGGATGAGGCGCTTGATTCGCTTCTGCTCGCCGTTCGTGGCGATCAGACCCGCGCGGCGCAGGTTCCGCTTCCGCTTCGAGGTCTTCTTGGTGAGGATGTGGCTCTTGAACGCCTTGTAGCGCTTCACCTTGCCCGAGCCGGTCGTCTTGAAGCGCTTCGTCGCGCCCTTGTGCGTCTTCATCTTCGGCATAGCACGCTCTCTTTATTTGGGCGTGAGAATCATCGTCATGGACTTTCCTTCGAGTCGGCCCGCGCTCTCGATCTTTCCGACGTCCGCCAACTCGCTGCTCACCCGGTCCAGCACGGCCTGTCCGAGCTCGGGGTGAGCGACCTGCCGACCACGGAACATCATGGTCACCTTCACCTTGTTCTTCTCCTCGAGAAAGCGGCGCGCGTGCCGCGTCTTCGTGTCGAAGTCGTGATCGTCGATGCCCGGGCGGTACTTCACTTCCTTGAGCTCGATCACGTGCTGCTTCTTCTTCGCGAGCCGCGCCTGCTTGGCCATCTCGAACTTGTACTTCCCGTAGTCCATGATGCGGACTACCGGGGGACGTGCCGTCGCCGCGACTTCGACCAGATCCAACCCGGCTTCCTCCGCCATCCGGAGCGCCGCATCCACCTCGAGAATCCCGAGCTGTGAACCGTCGGCGCCGATCACGCGGACCGGGCTGATGCGAATCATGCGATTGACCCGCACGCGCTTCGTGGTGTCCTGAATACTCGTAGCCTCGATGAGAGAGAACAAAAAAGCGGACCTTCCGGGGGCAGAAAGTCCGCAGGCGTCCCAGGCCCATCAGTGATGACGGGAGCGGGACGCTGATTGAAGACTCCTGCAGCACTCCTCGCATCCGCGCGAGGGCCGGAGGGTGGGCCGTTGTGAGACGACCACTTAGCTAGTTGTCAGACCGCAAGTTAGACGATTTGGATGCGAAGTCAAGTCACGTGTTGGTAAGCACTTCGCACGCGTACCCCTTTCCCTCCCCGACGATGCGGCCGAACGCGTGCGTGGCGTCGTGCTCGAACACGACGGTCCAGCGCTCAGCGGCGGCCTCGGCCCAGAAGCGGCGCTTGGTCTCCAGCGTCACCAGCGGCTCCACGTCGTAGGCCATGATCCACGGCAACGGCACGTGGGCGGCCGTCGGTGCGAGATCGGCGAGATAGAACAGACGCTCCCCCTCGGATTCGACGAGGATGCCCTGGTGATGCGGAGTGTGCCCCGGGGTGCGGCGCAGCGAGATCCCCGGCAGCAGCTCGCGATCGTCGTCGACCAGGTCGAGCCGCCCCGCGGCGCTCACGGGGTCGTAGTTGTGGCCGAAGTAGCTCGCCGACGTGCGCTCGTTCGGGAAATGCGCCCAGTCCCACTCGCCACGCCGGACCACGTACCGGGCGTTCGGAAAGGCCACCACCGCCGCGCCGTCCTCACCGCGTCGCGTGTTGCCCCCGGCGTGGTCGAAGTGGAGATGCGAGTTGATGACGATGTCGACGTCCGCGGCCGCGAACCCCGCCTCGGCCAGCGCGCTCTCCAGCTGCGTCGGACCCGCCGCTCCGACCGGGGCGTTCTCCACGCCATAGATGGACATGAACTTCTCGCTCTCCTTGTCGCCGACTCCCGTGTCGACGAGCACGAGGGCGTCCGGATGCTCGATCAGCAGGCAGCGCATGCCGAGCGGGATGCGGTTCTTCGCATCGGCGGGGATCTTCCGCTCCCACAGGTTCTTGGGGACGACGCCGAACATCGCGCCGCCGTCGAGCATCTGCAGGCCAGCCTGGAGTGCGTGCACGCGCAGCGATCCGACGGTACGGGTCTGGACGAGCGGAAGGAGCGGCATGCCGGGAGTCTAACGGCTCGGCGTCACGCCGTCGTGTCCCGGTCCACTGGTCGCGGCATGGCTGGCGGGCGGCGCCCGCGCCGCTTGCGCCTGACCGACGCGGCGGCGAGGAAGCGCTCGAGGTCCGACCAGCGCTCGCACCCGTGAGCCCGCGCATCGTCGAGCAGACGGAGGAGACAGTGCGCGGTGGCGAGTGCATCGCCGGCGGCGCGATGCCGTCTGCCGGGCTCGATCTCGACGTTGTAGTGCCGAGCCACCCAATCGAGGGAGCGCGAGCGGAGCTGCGGCAGGAGTCGTCGCGCGAGACGCACCGTGCACAGTCGGCGGCCGGTGAGCTCCCGGCCGCGAGCGCGCACCACCTCCGAGCTCACGAAGCGCCAGTCGAACGCCGCGTTGTGCGCAACGAACACGTGCCCCTCGAGGACGCGGAGCACCTCGTCGCAGACGTCGCGAAACGGCGCCTTGTCGCACACCATCTCCCACGAGATGTTCGTGAGCCGGGTGATGAACGGCGGGATGGAGCGCTCCGGGTTGACGAGCGTCTCGTAGACGTCGGCGATGCGACCGTCGCGTACCGTGACGACGGCGATCTCGGTGATGCGGTCCCCGCCGTCGGGGCGGCTGCCCGTCGTCTCCACATCCACGACGGCGAAACTGAGCGACGAGAGCAGCGGCTCCTGATCGGCAGGCTGCGCACGCCAGGCTGGCGCCGCGGACTCGGAGAGCCGCCACCGTCCATCGAGCGTACGGGCGAAGCGTGGATGCCCACCGAGCAGCGTCGCGGCCATGTGCTCCGCGACGAGATCGGGGAGCGCCGAGAGCTGGCACACGCTGGCGATCAGGCTGCGCGAGTCCGCCGGCCCGGCGCGCAGATAGTCGGAGGCTCGATCGGTGAGGAGCATGCGCTCGGGACGTGTCGACACCGTGGCGGGCGCGTACGACTCGAGACGAGTACCGCTGACTGGATCGACTTCGCTCACATCTCGTCTCGCTGCACGGGACAGGTCATGCAGCGCGGACCACCGCCGCCGCGCACCAGCTCTGCCCCCTCGAAGGTGATGACCGCGCGTTCATCCTCGGCGATGGTCGCCTCGCCGGTGAGGAAGTTCACGCCAGGAACGATCCGGTAGCCGGCGCGCTCCATCTGCACGAGCGTGCCGACGTTGCGGGCGTAGGAGAGCACGAGCCCGGGGCGCATCGACACGAAGTTGCAGCCCGACGCCCACTGCTCGCGCTCCTGCAGGACGCGCCGGTCCCCGCCGCAGAGCACGGGGGTCATCGGCAGGCCGCAGTCGGCGAGCGCGGCGAAGACGTCGGGACACTCGCGGAGCGTGCTCTGTCCCTTGCGCCAGTGGAGGACGCGAAGCCGTTCGGCGCCGATGAAATGCGGCGCGAAGCACGCACACAGATCGCGGTCCACCTGCGTGAAGATCATGTCGAGGTGGATCGCCGTGTCCTCCCTCGGCATGACGACGACGATGATGTCCGTGACTGCGGTCCTGGAGAAGAGCAGCTCGGCGAGGTGATCGATCGCGCCGGGGCTCGAGCGCTCGCTGAAGCCGATGAGGACGAGATCCTCACGCAGCGTGTGGACGTCGCCACCCTCGACCGTGTAGTTCAGGCGCCGCTCGACCGAGCCGTCGTACAGGATGCCTTCGTTGCGCAGCAGCGGATGGTAGAGGAAGAGCGCCTTCATGATGAGCTCTTCCGGCCACCGGCTGCCGTAACGCATCGAGCCGACGAGCACGTGCCGTCCGACGCTCATCGCCGAATCGCGAGTGAAGAACAGGTTCGGCAGCGGAGGAAGCTCATAGCCGAGCTCGTTCAGCGTGCGAGCCAGCGGGCCGGGGGACTCGACGCGGCCCTCGATGAGCATCGTCACCAGCTCGGCGGCAGGCAGCGCCTCGATCACCCGTGCGAGCGGTTCGCTCGGGACGACGTGCATCGTCTCGCGAACGAGCAGCTCGCGGACCTCGCGGTTCTCGAGCACCTCGGCCAGCAGGTCGCGCACCTCATAGACCTGGCAGAACCGCTCGAGGATGGCGGTGAAGCGCCGGTGCTCGGTGCGGGCCTGATCGGCGTCGGGCAGATCGTCGTACAGGAAGGCCTCTCGCGTCGTCGGCGTGACCCCCAGCAATTCATTGCCGGGGGTGTGGACGACGACGGAGCGCAGGCGCCCGATCTCCGAGGTGACGTGCACGGTCATAGGACCCGAAGATAAACCGTCGGACCGCGGAGCGCGCGTCGCATCTGCAACAGCGAGCGCGACATACGGCGCGGTGCGGATTCCGTCTGGTGCGTGTCGCAGGAGGCCGCTAGTTTGTGAAGGAATTCACAAGCCCGCCAAGACGTGAAGCGCATCGCCGAATCCACCGTCCGACGCCTGTCGATCTATCTGCGGTTCCTCGAGGAGTTCGAGGATCGGGGGCTGTCGACGGTTTCCAGCGAAGAGTTGGCGCGCAGGGGAGGCACGACCTCCGCTCAGGTTCGGAAGGACCTCTCCTTCTTCGGATCGTTCGGCAAGCGGGGGCTGGGCTACTCTGTACCCGAGCTGTCCTCCGCGCTCCGCGAGATCCTCGGCCTGGGGCGGGAGTGGCGGGTGGTGATCGTCGGCGCGGGCAAGATCGGCGCTGCGCTCGCCCAGTACCGCGGCTTCCGGCAGCGGGGCTACAACATCATCGCCGTCTACGACTCGAATCCCGACAAGATCGGACGCTCGCTCGAGGGGATCGAGATCCGCGACATGGACCGGTTCGAGGCGGACGTCGCGGCCGACCGCCCCGAGATCGCGGTGATCGCCATTCCCGGCGAAGGAGCGCAGGAGGTCCTCGACCGGATCGTGCGCACGGGGATCAAGGCAGTGCTGAATTTCGCCCCCGTCCAGCTTCACGCGCCGGCCGACGTCACCGTGAAGGCGGTGAACATGGCAATGGAGCTCGAAGGGCTGTCGTTCGCGCTGACGAATCGCGACTGACGAACGCGCCGCCTACCTGCCCCTCATCAGCCCGACGAACTGCTCCACGCTCAGCACCTCCGGCCGCACTTCCGGCTCGATGCCCGCCCGGGCGAGGACGGCGTCGGCCTGCTCGGCGTCGAGTGAGTAGAGCGAGCGAACGACCCGGCGCATCTGCTTTCGCCGCATGCCGAAGGCGCCCTGCACCAGCGTGCGGAATCGCTGCTCCTCCTCGGGCGCGACACGCGGTTCGGCGAGTGGGGTGATGCGCACGACGGCGCTCTCGACCTTCGGTGGGGGCGAGAACGCACCCGCCGGCACGCCGAACAGCAGCTCGGCGCGCGCGACCGCGGCCACGTTCACGGTCAGCGCGCCGTACTCCTTCCCGCCCGGCGGTGCGACGAGTCGCTGAGCGACCTCGCGCTGCACGAGATACACGGCGCGATCGGCGCGTGGCGGCGTGAGTGCGTGAAAGAGGATCGGCGTCGTGATGTAGTACGGCACGTTGCCCACGAGGACGTACGGTCCCGCGGCCAGCTCGCCGAGCGAGACCTCGAGCACGTCGGCCTCGGCGATGAGCACGTTGCCGCGTCGCGCATAGCGTTCGCGGAGGAGCGCCGCGAGCGCGCGATCGTACTCGATGGCGATGAGTCGGCCGGCGCGTTCGGCCAGGATGTCGGTGAGCGCTCCCCTGCCCGGCCCGATCTCCAGCACGGTCTCGTGTCCCTGCAGCTGCAGCGCGTCCGCGATGCGGCCGAGGATGCGGCGATCGCTGAGGAAGTGCTGCCCGAGGCTCTTCCGCGTCGGTGGGAACGCGGCACCACGATCCCGTGGCGCTCCCCCGTCGCGGCTCACGCCTTCAGCTCTTGACGATGACCAGCGTGAGATCGTCGCGGCGCGGCGTCTCGCCGGTGTAGTGGTCGAGCAGCGCGAAGACGCGCTCCGCGATCTGCTCCGGCGGCTCGTGGCGGTTCTGCAACACGCAATCGATCACCGGCTCCTCGCCGAGGCGGATGCCATCGGGATTGCGGGCGTCGGTGATGCCGTCGGTGAACAGCAGGAGCAGATCGCCATCGACGTCCCAGGGGCGAACCTCCGAGCGAGGCGCATCGTCCGACATGCCGAGCGGCGGCCCCCCCGCGACGAGACGCTCCACGTCGCCGTCACGCGCGACGACGAAGGCATGAGGATGCCCGGTGTTGCCGTAGCGGAGCACGCCCAGGTTGCGGTCGATGACGGCGTAGAGCGCCGAGACGAACATCTCCGTCGTCGTGAGCTCCTCCTTCACCGACTGGTACAGCCGCCGCAGCATCTCGGCCGGATCGTCGGTGCCCTGGGCATGGATCGCCGATGCGCTCATCGTCAACGCCATGATCAGCGCGGCCTGGTAGCCGTGCCCCGACACGTCGCCGATCATGATGCCGATCCGATCGTTCGACAGCCGGTACAGATTGTAGAAGTCGCCGCCGACGTCCTCGGCCGGCACGACCCGCGCGGCCACCGTCGCCTGGGGTGCGATGTGCTCCGCGTTCGGGAGGAGCTTCATCTGCAGGTCGTGCGCGAGCTGCATCTCCTGCTGGAGACGCTCCTGATCGAGCGACTGGCGAACGAGTCGCGCGTTCTGGATCGCCGCGCCGATCTGCGACGCGATCGCGGTGACCAGCTTCTGATCGCCGGCGGTGAACGCCTGGCCGGAGCGGCGGTCGGAGAGGTTCACCACGCCGAGGGGCTCGCCGCCATCCTGGGTCGTCCAGACGATCGGCACGGTGAGCATCGCGCCCTTCCGGAATCCCCGCTCGGCCTCGCAGAGCATGTCCCCTTCCTCGGCGATGATCGAGTGCAGCGTGCGGAAGACGTGTGCGCTCACGCTGCACTCGTCGTCCACCGAGATCGGCTGGATGGGCTCCTGCTCGCCGCCGAGTCGTGCCACGACGGCGAGGGCGTTCCGCGCGGGATCGTGGACGAGGATCGACGCGCGGCTGGCGCCGACGGTCTCGCTCACCTCACGGAGGATCGTCTCCGCGCCCTCGGCGAGCGACACGGTGCGGCCGAGGATCTCGCTGATCGAATAGAGGAGGTTGATCTCCTCGTACCGCTCCGCGAGCTCGTTGGCCGCGTGCTCGACCTCGAGCGTGTTCTGGAGGTACTGCGCGACGACCGGTCGGAGGAACTTGAGATAGCTGTCGATCTCGCGCCGCTCGATGGGACAGGGACCGAGCACGAGCCACGCGGGTCGCGGACCGGCGATCGGAACGACGACCAGTCGCCCTCGCTCGGTGGCTTCGTCACGGACGACGCCAAGGGGGGGCAGGAGCTCGGGCGGAGGCGGATCGGCGCGGCGAGTGCCGGCGATGAAACGGAGCGGGCCCTTGGAGCCGCCGTCGCGACGCCACACGGATGCATCGCACCCGGTGGCCTCGTGGAAGGCGGCGAGGACCTCGCCCAGCTCGCTCACGATCGGCTGAGAATGAGCCGGACCACGTTGCCCTGCGGCCTGCCGTTGGCGTCGAAGCGCTCGACGCGATCCATGAGCGCCCGCATGAGGAACAGCCCGCGGCCGTCCTCGCGCTCGATGTTCTCCGGATCGGTCGCGTCGCGCGTGTCGTGATCCAGGTCGAAGTGCGCACCTTCGTCCTGCACGTCGACGACGAGGCGCTGCGTGTCGACGTCGGCGCGCACGAACACGCGCTTGCCGGGATCCTCGTTGTTCGCGCGAAGGATCGCGTTCGAGATCGCCTCGCTGAGCGCGACCGGCACGTTGAGCGCGAGCTGGTGTGCGTTGTACGCCAGCTCGGCACACGGATGCCGAATGAGCTCGACGACGCGCTCGATGTAGGCGACGTCGCTCGGGATCTCGACCTCGAGGGAGACGCGGAGCCCGGCGTCAGACGGGGGGGACGCGGCCATGGGGGGAGAGTGGGCGGCGCAGGATGGAGTGCGTCGCGCCAGTGGCGACGGATGCGCGGCCCGCCCGGAGACGGGCCGCGCGAAGAATCAGAAGCTGGCCAGCGCGCGATCGCGCGTGTCGGAGATCTGGAACAGCGTATCGAGCTTGGTGAGCTCGAACAGCGTCTTCAAGTCGTCGTTGAGGTTCGCGAGCCGCAGCTCACCGCCCTGCTCGCGGATCTTCTTCGAGAGCGAGACGAGGACGCCGAGTCCGGAGCTGTCGATGTAGCCGGTCTGGGCGAAGTCGATGAGGAACTTCTTCTCGCCGCGCTCCAGCTCGTCCAGCACTTTCTGCTTGAGCTCCTGTCGATTGCCGACGATGAGCTGACCCTCCACATCCACCACGACGATCTCTCCTTCCTTCTTGATCGTAAAGCTCATGTGCCTGTCTCCTGGCGGATCCCGTTCAGTGCCGTGGTTGCCGGCTCGCCCGCTTGCAGTGCGGTGATTGCGGCCACATTGAAGATGTCGTCAGCGGAGGCCCCTCGCGAGAGATCGTTGCACGGACGGTGCATCCCCTGGAGGATGGGTCCGATCGCGTGCGACAACGCCAGCCGCTGTACCAACTTATAGGCGATGTTCCCTGCATCGAGCGAAGGGAAGACCAACACGTTCGCCCTGCCGCCGACGGAGCTGTCTGGCGCCTTCCGGGCAGCCACCTCCGCCACGAGCGCTGCGTCCCCTTGCAATTCTCCGTCCACGGCGAGCTCGGGCGCTTTTTGCCGGATCAAAGCGAGCGCGTCGCGCACGAGGTCCACCGTCGTTCCACTGCCGCTGCCCCTGGTGCTGAACGAGAGCAATGCCACGCGTGGCTCGTCACCCACGATTCGCCGACGGTCGGCGGCGGCGGCGATCGCGATGTCGGCGAGCTGCGGTGCCGTAGGATAGCGCACCACGGCGCAGTCCGCGAAGGTGAGCACTTCGCGGTCGGCAGAGCGAAACGGCGCGACGTCCATGTAGAAGGCGCTCGAGACCGTCGCCACACCAGCCGCCGGACCGACGAGCCAGAGCGCGCTGCGCAGCACGTCACCCGTGGTGTGCACCGCGCCGGCGACGCACCCATCCACGCGGCCCCAGCGCACCAGGGCGTCGGCAACGACCAGGGACGAGCGGGCGTGCACGGCGGCCTCCGCCTCCGTCATCCCTTTCACGCCACGAATCGCGAGCAGCTCGGCCGCGACCTCGTCGGCGAGCCCACCGCGCGTCGGATCGATCACCTCGCACGGGGCATCGGCCCTTGCCACGCCGACGAGCACCGGCTCGACGACGTTCGCCTCAGACAACGCGCGCGCGGCGGCGAGGATACGCGGATCGTCGGCCTCGGGCAGCGCGATACGACGCCGCTGGGCCGCGGCGCGAGTCCGGATCGTGTCGACGAAGCTCACCGCGCGACGATCTTCGACCGGAGCGCCTCGGCGACGCGTGGATGCACCAGGTCGCCGACCTCGCCCCCGTAGCGCGCGACCTCACGCACGAGACTCGCGCTGATGTACGTGGTGTCGAGCGACGGGACCATGAAGACGGTCTCCAGCCGCGGCGAGAGGTGGCGATTCATGAGAGCCATCTGATACTCGTACTCGAAGTCGCTCACGGCCCTCAGGCCGCGGATGAGCAGACTGGCGCCGCACTCACGCGCGAAGTCCACGAGCAGCCCTCCGAACGATCGCACCTCGATCCGCGGCTCGTCGGCGAGCGCCTCGCGGATCAGCTCCACGCGCTCATCGATCGAGAAGAGCGGCTGCTTCGTGGAGTTGATTGCCACCGCGACGATCAGCCGGTCGACGTACTCCAGGCTGCGGTGCATGAGATCCTCGTGCCCGCGCGTGATCGGGTCGAAGCTCCCGGCGTAGATGGCGATTCTCGAGTTCGGCACGCCGGGAAGGATCGACTGCGGCGGGGGAAAAGGCAATCGCGCCGGGCGCCGCCGGATGCTCAATCGCGGCGGAAGAAGGTGATCGCCGTCTGGCCGTATCTCCGTCGATCGCCGTCGCCCGGAAGCGTTTCGTCGCGGCGATGCTCGATGCCGAGGACGGAGGCGAAGGGCACCGCGAGCCAGCGTTCGGCGATGGCGCCGGCCATCCCCAGATCGTACGGCGGATCGGCGAAGGCGACGTCGTATGCGCCGGCCTCGAGCCCTTCGATGAATCGGAGTGCGTCCTGGCGATGCACGCGGACGGCGTCCCCGGCACCGAGCAGCTCGACGTTGCGCTGGATCGCGCGAAGGCTGGGAGGCGCGATCTCCACCAGATCGGCCGATACCGCGCCGCGCGAGACCGCCTCGATGCCGAGCGCTCCGGAGCCCGCGCACAGGTCGAGCACGCGGGCGTCGGGAAGGAGCGGCCCGACGATGCTCATCCACGCCTCGCGCACCCGATCGGCGGTGGGGCGCACCTGGCGACCGACCGGCGCTTCGATCGCGCGCCCGCGCCAGCGTCCGGCGACGATGCGCACGGGTCAGGCGCGGAAATCGGCCAGCTTCGCCTGCAGCCTCGAGACGCCCTGATACTCGTCACGCTCCAGCCGGAAGGCGACGTCGAGTGGACGGTTGACGTCGATCTCACCGATGCGGTGCCCGAGCGACCAGCCGACGGCCTCCAACGGCTCGTGATCGGTCTGCAGGCGGAGCTTGAGTCCTCCCTGGCCGACGATCCTCGGCGCCGCGGCGAGCCGTACCCCGCGCGTGAGCAGCATCGGGGATGGATTGCCGATGCCGCACGGCTCGAGATGTCGCAGCAGCGACTCGAAGCCGGGCGTGAGATCGGCGAGCGCCACCTCGAGGTCGATGCGCAGCTCGGGCACGAGATCGTCGGGAGACAGGGCGGCGCGAGCGGCGTCGTTGAAGCAGCGCGCGAACTCGTCGACGCGGTCGCGGGCGATCGTGACGCCGGCCGCGCTGCGGTGTCCGCCGAACCGCTGGAGCAGGTGCCGGCAGCCGCCGATCCCGGCGTGCAGATCGAAGCGAGAGATCGAGCGGCCCGAGCCCTTCCCTTCCTCGCCGTCGAGCGCGATGAGGATCGTCGGCCGCCCGAACTCCTCGACGATCCGGCTCGCGACGATCCCGATCACGCCGGGATGCCATCCCTCCTCGGCGAGCACGATGCCGAACGTCTCCTCGAGATCGAGCGCGAGGACGCGGCGACGTGCCTGCTCCAGCGTCGCGCGGTCGATCTCCTGCCGCTTCACGTTGAGCTCCTCGAGCTCCCGGGCGATGATGTTCGCCTCGTGCTCGGTCTGTGCCGTGAGCAGCTCGACGCCGCGCAGCGCGTGTCCGAGCCGTCCGACGGCATTGAGCCGAGGCGCCAGGATGTAGCCGATGCGGCCCGCGGTGAGCGGCTTCCCCTCGAGCCCCGCGGAGCGGATCAGGGCCCGCAGTCCCAGGTTCTGTGTCTCGGCGAGCATCTTGAGGCCGTACCGCGCGAACACGCGGTTCTCGCCACGCAGCGGCGCGATGTCGGCGATCGTTGCGAGCGCGACGAGGTCGAGCATGCCGAACACGAGGTTCTCGTTGCCGCCCAGCGCGCGCGTGACCGCGAGCGCCAGCTTGAACGCGACGCCGACCGCGGCGAGATCCTTGTCCTCCGAGCCGCAGCCCGGACGCTTCGGGTTCAGGATCGCGTACGCATTCGGCAGGTCACCGCCCGGCAGGTGATGATCGCTGATGATGACGTCGATCCCCGCGGCCTGCAGCGTGCTCACGGGTGCCACGGCACTAGTGCCGCAGTCGCAGGTGACGACGACGGTGGCGCCAGCCTCCTGCGCCGCCCGAACGCCCGCCTCGGTGAGGTCGTAGCCGTCGGCGAGCCGGCGCGGGATGAAGGGCACGACCTTCGCCCCGAGGGCGCGAAACGCCTTGGTGAGCAGCGTCGTGGACGACATTCCATCGACGTCGTAGTCGCCGTGCACGAGGATCGTCTCGCCGCCGCGGATCGCGCGGACGAGCCGGTCGACGGCCCGCCCCAGATCGAGCAGCTGCTCGGGGGGGAGCAGTTGGTCGAGCCGCGGACGCAGGTAGCGCTTGGCGGACTCCGCGGGCACGTGACCGCGCAGCGCGAGCAGGCGACAGATCGGCTCCGGGAGCAGCAGCTCGTCGCACAGGCTGCGGACGACGGCGGGATCGGGCTCCTCGGGCAGAATCCAGCGCGCGCGCGGGCGGGCGGCAGGTGCGGACGCGGTCATGTGCTGAACCTAGGCCCGGCGCGGAGGTCGAACAACGGTCAGCGCGTGGTCATTCCCCCGCGTACAGAAGCGCGCCACATCCCTCGCACATCTCGATCGTCCCGGACGCCGCCATGACGGCGCGCCGCTGGGTGGGGATCGCCGTGTCGCAGGCGCTGCACGACGGTCCGCGCAGAGGAAAGAGCGTCTCGGCACGGCGGCGCGAGCGGACCTTGTCGTACTTGGCGAGCATCGACCTGGGTACGGCCTGCGCCGTGCGGTCGCGCTTGGCGCGCGCCTCCGCGATCTGCGTCTCGATCTCGGCGCGCTCGGCGTCCAGACCGGCCCGGGTCTCGGCCTGGCGATGCTCGACGTCCGCGAGGGCCGTCTCCAGCGTCGCAACGTGGTGGCGCATCTCCCCGATGCGCCCGAGGATCTGCGACGCGTCGCGTTCACTGTCGTCGGCCATGCGCTTCGTCTGCTCGAGCTGGGTCATCGCCGCGTTGGCCTCGCGCGGGGACGTCACGCTCTCGTACTGCCGCTGGCTGCGCTCGACGAGCTGCCGGTGCGTCTCGACCCTGTGCATCACCTCGCGATGACGCGCCTCGTCGGCCTCCACGGCCTTGCGCGCCCGATCCAACTCCTGCGCGGCGCGCGCGCGCTCGGTCTCGAGCGCGGCGAGGCGTGGTGCCAACGCGGCGAGCCGGGACTCGAGTCCGTAGACCTCGAGGTCGTCCCGCTGCACGGCGAGGAGTGATTGAACGTCAGGATGCATGATGCACGCGTGAGTATGTGGAGGGGACTTTCACAGGGATCCTACCGTCCTACGAGCAAGTCACCGAAACTGCTTCCAACGCCGGCCGCCGAGGCGGCGCAGCTCATCGGTGAGCTGCATCTTCTCTCGCGTCAGCTCGTCCTTCTCCGCCGAGTTTGCGAGCGGAAGCTCGCGATCGATCTCGTTCATCCGGTCGGACAGTGCGCGCTCGTGAAGGAGCGCGAGACTTCCCGACACTGCTTCGTCGGCGTGATCCAGCCCGCCATCCTCCTCGAGGAGCTCCTGTAGCAGCTCGATCGAGTCCGGATCCAGGCGCTCGGCCAGTGCGTCCGGCCCCGCATCGGGGCCGAGCTTGACGAGCGCTGCGAAGATGCGTCGCAGCTCGGGATCGCGAAAGCTGTCGGGGCCGACCCGTTCGACGACCTGCTCGAAGTATCCCGCGCGGTGCAGCAGCACACGCACGAGCTCGCGCTCGGCGCCTACGGCGCGCTCACCGGGGACACGCCGTCGATCGCCGCGACGAACGCGCTGCGCGTCGGGGGGCGGCGCCGATCGTCCGCGCTGCTCACGCGGATCGGACTCGGGAGCCCCGGGCGCCGGTGGCGGCGCGCTGCGCACCACGCGCGGGCGCGCGGTGGCCAGCTCGCGCTCCAGCATCTCACGCGAGACGCCGGCCGCCGTGCTCGCGTGGCCGAGATACATGTCGCGCGTCAACGGGTCGCTGGTGGCCCGCAGCGTCGGGAGGAGCCGATCGAGCGCCTGACGCTTGCGACGGAGATCGCCGAACCACCCGCCGCGCTCGAGGATCTGGATCTTGCGCTCGAAGACGTCGATCGAGCTCGCGAGCTCCGCCTCCAGGCCCCGTGCGCCGTGCGTGCGAACGAAGGTGTCCGGATCCTCGCCCTCGGGCAGCGTCACGACCTGTACCGAAGCTCCCTGTCGCAGCAGCTCGTCGCCGGAGCGGAACGTCGCCTTGAGGCCCGCCTTGTCCGAGTCGTAGAGCAGGAAGACGCGCTGCGTGTACCGCCGGATCAGCTTCGCCTGGTCCTCGGTGAGGGCGGTGCCCATCGGCGCGACGACGGACTCGATGCCGGCGCCGATGAGACGCAGGGCGTCGAAGTAGCCCTCGACGACGAGCATGCGCTCGTCGCGCCGCGCCGCCTGCTTGGCCCAGTTGAGGCCGTAGAGCAGACGACCCTTGCTGAAGATCGCCGACTCCGCCGAGTTGAGATACTTCGGCTCCCCGGGACCGAGCAGCCGGCCCCCGAATCCGACGACACGGTTGGACAGATCGTAGATCGGGAAGATCAAGCGGCCGCGGAACCGCGGGCGCGGCTCGGTTCCCTCCTCTGGGACGACGAGCAGACCAGCCTGGATCATCCGCTCGTCGTCGAAGCCGAGCGTGGAGAGATTCGTGCGCATCAGGCCGATCTCCCGCGGCGCGAAGCCGAGGCCGACGCGATCGGCGAGCTCGCGCGAGATCCCACGCTCCTCGAGGTACGCGCGCGCGTCTCGACCGAGGTCGTCCTCCCAGAGGATGCGCCGGAAGTATTCGGCCGCGGCGCCGTTCACCTCCCACAAAGGGTCGCGCTCGTCCTTCTGCTCGGCGCGACGGCTCTGCGTCTCCACGACTTCGATCCCCGACTTCTCGGCCACCATCTTCACCGCGGTCGGCCAATCGACGCCGAGCCGCTTCGTGAGGAAGTTGAAGACGTCCCCTCCCTCGTGGCACACGAAGCAGTAGTACATCGCCTTCTTCGGCGACACCGAGAAGTTGCGATGCGTGCCCTGGTGGAAGGGACATGGCCCGCGGTAGTCGGTGCCCTGGCGCTTGAGCTCGACGTACTCGCCGATCACGGCGACGATGTCGGCGCTCTCGCGGACGCGCTCGACGGTCTCGTCGGGAATCACGCGAACACCGCGATGGTGACGCCGGCGCCGCCCTCGTTCCAGGCACCCATGCGGAACTCGCGCACGCGGGTGTCCTTGCGCAGCATCTCGTTCACGACCTCGCGCAGCGCGCCGGTGCCCTTGCCGTGGATGATGCGCAGACTCTTCAGGTCTGCCCG
>Ga0207659_10000800_pt1 | contig 18583 bp, 9 predicted proteins | sample KBSM43metaG_FD_184330 | JGI IMG/M metagenome (GOLD analysis project Ga0207659, IMG submission 184330) | Miscanthus rhizosphere microbial communities from Kellogg Biological Station, Michigan, USA - KBS M4-3 metaG (SPAdes) (version 2) | ecosystem: Host-associated > Plants > Roots > Rhizosphere >...
CGCCCAAACGCGTTGGAGTTGATGTCGGTGTTCGGATTACCCCACACCGGGGTATTCAGGACATTCACCGCATCGGCGCGAATCGTGAAGGACTTCGCCTCGTCGATTACAAACTTCTTTTGCAGTGCCGCATCCATACGGAAATTCGCGGGCCCTTCAAACCAACGTTGCCCCGTTGAACCGGTGGTTCCCGGTGCGGGATTCTGCAAGACAACGGTGTTGGCGGTGTCCACGACGACCTGGTTTGTAAATCTGCCGGGCAGCGTCGTGTTGCCACCAAAGTTCGGAAGCGGAGCGGCTTTGGTCCTGAGGTTTTCAAAGTACTCAACGAAGCCGTTTCCTTTCCTTACTTCTCCGAAGTCCGGTAAGGCGCCCACGAGATCTGCCGTGTTGACGCTGCTTTGAGCTCCGAGCGTCTGCCGGAAAACAGTGGCGCTGTTCGCACCGTTCCCTGCATTGAATCCAATCGGCGCTCCGGTGGCCCAATTGAAGATGCCGGAAAGCTGCCAGCCTCCGACGATCTGATCCACCCATCCGTGAGCGTTCGTCAACACCATCTTGTTCTTCCCGAATGGCAGATCCCACGCGCCGAACGCATTGATCGTGTGCCGGCGGTGGAACGTCTCCAGCCCTTTTTGCAAAGCGCGGTTTCTCGGATCTCTCGCGGTCAATGTTGTATCCGTTCCAACGCCGGCCGGTATCGCCGTGTTGCCGAGAGCCCTGGACCAGGTGTGAGCAAACTCGGCACTGACGCCATTTGAGAACCGCTTTCGGACCTGAGTAACCAGAGAGTGGTAGGTGGAATTGTCGTTGTTTCCGTGAATGCCAAGACTGCGGAACTGCGGATTCACAACGATGAAATTATCCTGCAAGCCGGCATTGCGAATCATGGCCAGCTTGCTGCCACCGATCGCCGTTGTCGTGTTGATGTAGTTGGCGAGGGCACCGACTTCGCCGTTAGCCAGCCAGATATTCGTCGTCGTGAAGCGCCGCAATGCTTCCGAGCCGGTCAGCGTCGATCCATTCACGACGCCGACACCAGGCACGTTGAGGTTATTCAGAAGACTGTTGAACAGCGGGGCGTTGCCACCCGCTCGCGTCGTATTGAATGCCTCGAGGATCCCATTCTCGAAAATGTTCACCTCATTCAGCTGAATGGGGGACCACAGCTTTGTACCCTTCGTGCCGCTGTAACTGATATCCAGTGTCAGGTTGCGAGCGAGTTCGTACTGAGCAGACAGCGTGAAATTCTGTACGTACGGAATAACCCGATGGTCATCGTAGGCGGCGAAGTCCACGTTGATCGCCGTAGGCGGAATCGGCGCCAGGGGCGCGCTGGTCGGCGTGAGCGGTAACGTGACTCTTGTCAGATCGGTGTACGTTGCCGGCGTGATGGTTCGGAGATTGTCCGTTCCGGGAATCGATGCCAGCGTCGTGGTGTCGTACGTCAGGAATGTAGCGCCACCCGTGTAGCTGATCCCGTAGCCCCCGCGAAGAACAAGCGGCCGCTTGCTCCAGGGCAGTTGCCAGCTGAAACCCACGGATGGAGCAATGTTGTTCCAGTCATCGTGGTAGGCCTGAAGGTCCGGGTTCGGAGAATTCTTTCCAATGAGTTCGAACGTCGTTGGGCTGCCGCCCGTTGCGAACGGATTCCACAACGCGTCGAAATTTGTGCCGGCTACGCCGAAGAGTCCCGCCTGACCGCCTTTGGCGCGACCCGCAAGACCGCTGGCTTCCCACGGCCCACCGTACTTGTCGTAGCGAATGCCAAGATTGAGCGTGAACGAATCTCTCAGTTTCCAGCTGTCTTTTAAAAAAAGCGACCAATCGTTCTGATGAATGTCACGCTGCCGCCGTATGGTCACCTTGTAGTCGTCGAACGTCGTCTGCGATGGATCGTTGATGATGAAACCCTGCGTGATCTCAGAAACGGTTCCGGCCAGCGTGGACATCAGGTCTTTCGCGGGAGTCACGTCGTTCGTGTTCAGGCCTGGAAACGCCGCCGTCGTGATTCCCTGAATGGCGATGCTGCCTTCGCCCAGCGTGGCGCGGGGATAGAGATCGGTGTTGCCGGTGTTCCATCCGTCGGAATTGGCGAAGATGAGTTCGCCGCCGGCCTTGAACGAGTGCTTGCCCTGCGTCCAGCTGACGGAGTCCGTGAAAGACCACAACGGGCTATTCGATCCACGTGTCGCCCCTGTGCCGTGCGGTGCGATCGGGCTTCCGAGAGTTGTATTGCCGACGGCTCCTCCAGCAAACGGCAGGCTCGAGGTGAGATTCAACAGGTAGCCGTTGTTCGACGGGAACGTCGCCACAGCCTCCTCCGCTTCGCCATTGATATCGGTATCCGAAGTACCGCTGCAACATCCCAGGTGAATGGGACTCCATCCATAGAAGCTTGTGCGACGAAGCCCCCAGCGGAATTCGTTGACGAGCGAGTGAGAGAGCACCGACGTCAAAGCTACCGTGTAGATATCGGGCCGTCTTTCCACTTCTCCGTTGAAGCTGTTCGGATAGGACGCAATTCCAGCCTGTCCGGTCAGTCCGGTATCTTTCTCGCGACTGAATGTGCCGAACAATTTGTGCTGATCGTTGATCGTGTAGTCGATACGCGCGTTGTACTGATTACGGTTGCTGTTGTTGGTAACTCCGGTGGCATCCTCCGAACCTTTGATCGGACGGAGCCATCGGAAGCCTGCGGTGTTCAAGCCATCGCCAACCCGGTAGTCATTGGGCAATGGCATACGCGGCAGCAGCTGCGAATTAACCCAGACGGGATCAATCCTGGTTCTGTTGGGGTCACCCACGTCACTGAAGAGATTGATGGAGTTCGTAAACAGCGGAACTCCACTGTCGGATGTGAGAACGTTGCCCTGCAAATCCACCGATGGTGTCGTAGCGAACGCATTGCCGTTGCGACGGCTGGTGCCGCCCGCAGAACCTGGCGCATTGGCGGTCAGGAATCTGAAGATCCCCTGACGGGCCTGCGGAGTCAGGACATTGGCGATGAACTCTTCCTTGCGAAGATAGCGCTGCCCTTCATAGAGGAAAAAGAAGAAGGCCTTGTTTTGTTTGATCGGTCCGCCGATGCGTCCGCCGAATTGATTTCGATTGGTGTAGGGCTTCGTCGCTCCCACCAGGTTGTCGAAATATTGCATGGCGTTCAGCGATGAGTTGTTGTTCGTATAAAAGAGAGCGCCGTGAAACTGGTTTCCGCCGGAGCGTGTCTGGAGTCGTACCTGTCCCGAACCTCGACCGACCTCCGCATCGATGGTGTTCGTCGTGATCTGGATCTCTTCGACGAGGTCCGGCGTCGTATACGTCGCTGCAAACGCGCCATTCCAGTCCATGTAGCGTCCGTCCGACACCACCAGTCCGTCGCGCGTGGTATTCACCTGACTGCTGCGCGTGCCCGCAAAAGTTGTGTTGGCATTGTTGGCGCCCGTGGCGATGGCGCCAGGCGTGGATGCCGCCAGGTCCATGATGTTGCGTGTCTGAAGCGGCAGGTTTACCTCGTCGATGCGAATGATCGTTCCGACCGAAGCCGTCGTTGTTCCGAGGACAGTTTCGGCGCCGATAGTAACTTCGACAGCCTGGTCCACGTTCGCCACTTCCAATTGAAAGTTGAGACGGACCTGCTGGCTTTGACTGAGCTCGACGCGGTCGTAGGTTTTCGTAGCAAAGCCCGGAAGCGCTGCAGTCATTTTGTAGATACCGGGCTGAAGACTCGCAAATTGATAGCTGCCGCTCTCGTTGGTAACCACATTGAGCGACACGCCAGTATTGGCGTTGACGGCCGTGATTCTGACTCCGGGAACCAGTGCACCAGTGACATCACTGGCGGTTCCCCCCACGGTTGCGTTGGCCTGGGCAAAAACACCGATCGCAACCACACAGATCCATAGAACTGCTAGGCAAGCTTTCATATGTCCCCCCGAGGAAGGCGCTGGTGAAGCGCCCATGTTTGTTGTCGGTAGTACGTCGCTAGTACTGGAGGCTGATATATCACATCGTTTTCAGAGGCGCGAGTTTTCGACAGAGGAGAAGTTGGGGGGCAGAAAATCTCAAATTGGAGAGTCCTGTATTGGAGGTTGGAGATTGGAAATCTTGGATTGGACTGTGCAGGATCGAAGTCCAATTCAAGCTCTCCAATCTCCAACCTCCAATGCGGGCGGGGCTGGAAGGCCAAAATCCAATTGACAAAACACCGAAACATTCCAACCATGGGAACCGTCCGCAATTTGTGAAAGGAGGCCACAGGCAAATGCATCGAACCCACAGCGCGCGCATCCAGACCGCCGCAATACCGATGCGTCCGTGGCCAGCACAATCCGGTAGCAAATCCATGCGGACGTTCCCCGACTATAAAGACGTCAGATAACGTCCGAACCACTGCCCGTTAGCCGAGTGGTCAGGCGCCTGTCTCATAAGCAGGATCAGGTCGGTCCGATTCCGACACCGGCGATGAGGTACCGGCTTTTGTTTGCGCGTCTTTGGCCGAGAGGCACAGGCATCGGTCTTCCAAACCGAATACGCGTGTTCGATTCACGCAAGGCGCATTGAGGACGTGGCCGAGAGGCAAGGCACTCCGCTGTCTACGGAGATCACGCCGGTTCGAGTCCGGTCGTTCTCGCTTGCTCTGCCCGGCAGAGCCTGTGACGGCACGTAGCTCAACTGGGAGAGCGGTGGATTTTGGATCCGCGGGTTGTCGGTTCGACTCCGACCGTGCCAGCTGTGATGGACCGCGATTCGTCCAGTGGCGAAGACGACTCTCTGATACGGAGTAAACGGTTGTTCGATTCAACCATCGCGGATGGAGATGAAGTCATGGCAAAGCAGCTACAGCGTTGTGTCGTTTGCGGAGATGAGCAGGAGAACTGTATCCAGCGACGCGATGGAACCTGGCGCTGCCCTTCATGCATCCAGGAGGAGTGGCAGAAGACAAAACGTCGGCTGGTTTACCGGTCCGAGCTCGTGGCCGTCACACGAAAGCGTTTCGGTAAAGCTCGGTGACCGCGGCACTGGCGTGACAGAGCGGCGATGTGCCCGACTTTTAATCGGGACCACCAGGGTTCGATTCCCTGCGCCAGTATTGGCAGGTCTCCAAAAAGGGGAAATTACAAAATCTCAAATTGGACGTGCGGATTCGTTCACTGCGACGTAGTTCACCGGCAGAACGCCCGGCTTACATCCGGGCTGCAGGGGGTTCGATTCCCTCCGTCGCAATTTCGACTCTCTCGCGTAGGTGGTCCGCGCGCCTGTCTGAAGCACAGGAGGATTCGGTTCGATTCCGAGGGGAGTCACCAGGAAAATTTTGAGTCGTCCCCCTAAGTCAGGGCAACGACATAGTCGGCTCACCGAGCTGCAAACTCCCCTCCTCAGCCGAGGAGGAGTGGCATCAAGAGAAGAGGGCTGGGGCGGCGTGTTGGTCAGAAATCGATTTGCGAGAACAGCACCACCCCGTCCTCGGCTGAGGAGGGAGTTTGCAGCCCGGTGAGTCAGGTATGTTATTGCCCTAAGTTAGGGGGACAGCGCGATCGAAGATCGCGCGAGAGGGCGTTCCTAACCCGCCGTCGGATCGTCCATTCTCCCAATCCTTCTCGTGCTCAATCTGCCCACGTGGCTGAACGGAAAAGGCGGCGGTTTTCTAAACCGGTTCATACAGGTTCGAATCCTGTCGTGGGTTCTGCGTCGGAACGCAATACGGTGCGCGGCCTGACTGTGGCTCAGGTGTAAACGGGTTCGAATCTCGTCCGACGCCTTCTCCATTTTTAGTAGCGGAATGTCGAGAAGTCTTGTAGGAATGGTCAGAAGCAACGTTGGAGATTTTTGACGGGGATAACCATGAAAAACTTTGAAGGCATATCCGCCAAACAAGCATCACGGAGCGCTCTGATCGTGATCGGCGCCGTTCTTGCTTTGCTTGTAATGGCCGCGCCCGTACTCGCGCATCATTCCTTTGCGGCCGAATTCGATGCCAGCAAGCCTCTGAAGCTAACCGGCACGGTAAAGAAACTCGAGTGGACAAATCCTCACACGTGGTTCTTCGTCGAGGTTAAAGGCGAAGATGGCAAGGTCACGACCTGGGGATTTGAAATGGGAAGTCCCAACGGATTAATGCGAGCCGGCTGGACCAGGAACTCGATGAAGGTTGGTGACCTCGTTACCGTGGAAGCTAGCCGCGCAAAGGACGGAAGCAACAACGCGAATGCCAAGACAGTCACGCTGGTCAATACGGGCCAAACATTGTTTGCGGCATCGAGTCAGCCGGAGGCCGGCAGGTGAAGGCCGCGATCATTCTCATTGCGATCGCGGCAGCCTGCACGGTTTCCCTCTCCGCACAGTGGCCGAAGTATGTGGAACCAGGGCTTCCCCGCGACAACCAGGGCCAGGTCCGAATGGACGCCGCGTCGCCGCGTACTCCCGATGGCAAGCCCGATCTCACCGGCGACTGGGTCAGAGCGGATCGTGATCCACGACCGGCGGAGCTCGCCGGCATCACAACCGAACAGGGTAGAGGATCCCGCGCAGTCGTTGTCGAACCGCAGGTTCAGGGCTTCGCTGCCGATCCCAATTCCCCGCCGCTTGCGACGTTCTGGGACATCGGCACAAATCTTCCGGGCCTGGTTTTGACGCCGTGGGCCGACGACTTGAAGAAAAAGCGGATGGCGATAGACAGCAGAGAAAATCCCGACGCGAACTGCCTGCCAATGGGAATCACGCAGTTCCACATGCAGCCGCAACCTCGAAAGATTGTCCAAACGCCAAACCTCATCGTGATCCTCTACGAAGCAAACTACGGCACCCGCTATATCTACACCGATGGCCGGAAACTTCCTCCGCAGGGAGAGCCGCAGCCCTGGTGGTATGGCTACTCGGTGGGTCGATGGGAAGGCGACACGCTCGTCGTTGAAACAAACAATCTGCGCGGGGCGGAGTCGGGTCCATCCGATGGCTGGCTCGACGTGCGCGGGACTCCATACAGCGATCAGGCGACGTTCGTGGAACGCTTTCGGCGCCCTGTGTTTGGGAAACTGGAAATCAACGTGACTGTCACCGATCCGAAGTCGTTCGCGAAGCCGTTTACCGTGCGGATTAATCAGCGCCTGCTGGCGGACGAAGAGCCTATCGAGGCAGTGTGCAATGAGAACCAGCAGTTCAGGGTGCGGATCAAGATTGATTGAGGTTTGGGGAATTTTCACCCGAACCATAAGAGAGAAGAGAATTTGAAATTGGAGAGTCCTGCATTGGAGGTTGGAGATTGGAAATCTTAGATTGGACTGTGCAGGTCCGAAGTCCAATTTAAGCTCTCCAATCTCCAACCTCCAATGCAGGACTCTCCATTTTCAAATTCTCTTCATCTGTCCTGAGCAGGTATCTGTTATGGCCTGGAAACAGCCGGAAGATCTAATCAGCGCCGTCCTGAAGAGTCAGTATCACGCAGCGTTGGCGATGCTGCGTCAGGCTATAGAGAAGTGTCCCGACGAGCTCTGGTACAGCAAGGATCAGACCAACGCGTTCTGGCAAACCGCCTACCACACGCTGTTCTTCGCACATCTGTATCTTTCGCCGAATAGCGTGGCGTTCATCCCGTGGAAGCATCACCAGCGAAATGTGCAACACGAGGACGGCCAAACGGGGCCGGCAGATCCCAACAGCACGCTGCCTCTCCTCCCCGAGCCCTACACCCGCGAGCAGGTTCTTGAATACTGCGCGTTCTGCGATGGAATCGTGAACGATGCCGTCGATGCCATGGATCTGCTGAGCCCCGAAAGCGGTTTCTACTGGTATAAGGTCAGCAAACTCGAACACCAAATCATCAACATCCGGCACACTCAAGCCGGCGCAGCCCAACTCGCTGGCCGTCTTCGAGCGAAATTGAACATCGGCCTGGACTGGATAGGATCAGGCGCCAAGGCAGGGTGGTAGCTGGATCACAGACCGTCTTTCAAATTTGTAACCACGACAGATCTGCTTGACACCGTTCTTCTGGAGTAACTATCGTTCGCCCATCTATTGCATAGCAGGAACGGGCGATAGCGATGTTCAACAGCGAAATCACGGCTGGCTGGACGCAACTACCTCCTGCTGCGCACACCCCCCTTGTAACGAAACGTTTGCACGACGCAAACGCTGGAACGCTAGCGCCGATCACTCAGACGGACGTTAGCTTCAAGGCTGGAACGCCATTTCCGTGGTCCCTGCACCTGTAAACCCTCCACTCAGGTGACGTGCGGCCACTTGTAGCGACACTTGGCTCCTGCTCGCCCTTTTTTGCTCTGGTCGAGTAGGCCTTTATTTTTTGCGGGGAGGTTCAATGACGAAAGCATTCACTTTCGCCTTCGTGGCGATATTTCTGTTCGCCGGCATTGCTCTCGGGCAGACAAGCAACGCTTCGATCAGCGGATTCGTACAGGACGCATCGAAAGCGTTTGTACCCGGAGTCACGGTGACCTTGACGAACACGCAGACGGGAGTCACCGCTTCTGCGGTAACCAACGAGACTGGCACGTACCTCGTGCAGAGTCTGCTGCCCGGAGTCTACAGATTGACAGCATCGTTGCCAGGATTCCGCACGCACACCGTGAACGACATGACGCTCGGAGCGGGCGCTGCGGCAAAGTACAACATTGTGATGGAAGTCGGACAGGTCAACACTTCAGTAGAAGTGGCGGCGACGGCTTCATCGCTGATCGCGGATACATCCTCCAGTATCGGCCAGGTTCTCGATCGGGAGATCGTTCAGGATCTTCCTCTGGTCAGCAATAACGTCCTCGATCTGATGAAAACCATGGCGGGAGTCCGAGGCCAGGGACTCGGCGAAGGAACGTCATTCGCAGGAGTCACTACGGGCATGGTCAACACCGTGAGAGACGGATTGAGCGTGCAGGACGGACGCTATGCTGCCGGCGTAGGTTCGACCACGCTGATGAATCCGGACATGGTCGGCGAGTTCCGCGTCATTCTCACACCTGTGGACGCCGAAATGGGGCGAGGCAACGGGCAGGTGCAGATCGTAACGAGGTCCGGAACAAATGCGCTGCATGGCGCCGCTGTATGGTCGGTTCGAAACTCGGCGCTGGATGCCAACACATGGGCAAATAACCGTACGGTCTCTCCGGTGGACAGCGCCTGGCAGCCTACGGTTCCCACCTGGATCAATCGCCATCAGGCGACGATAAGCGCAGGCGGACCCATCATTCGCAACAAGACTTTCTTCTTCGCGCTGTATGACCAGCAGTTTGAGCGTCAGCGTCAGACGGCGCGCGCCGTAGTTCTCACAGACTGCGCGAGGAACGGAATCTTTCGATACTACGAAGGCTGGGGGAATGGAAACACGCTGACACCCACCAACACCTCAGCAGCCGCACCGGTAATCGCATCCGTCGATCCTGCCGGCAATCCCAAGAAGCCCCTGACAAATCCAAATGGCTCGGCATACTCGGGCCAGTTGCGTTACTTCAGCGTATTCGGACCTGTAACCAATACGCCGCAACTTCCGGATTGTTCGGATGCTCAGATCTCTGGCGCACCGTGGGATGCCAGACGTCCCGTGCAGGATCCTTCAGGAGTCTCGCAGCGATATCTTGCTGCGATGCCTCACGCCAACGTGTTTGACGGCGGCGACGGTCTGAACACCGCAGTTCATCAATGGCTGCGCAGTGGACACAACGCCGCCACGTTTGGTCTGGCGAACGGCACGGATAACAACACCGATCGCAAGCAGATCAATTTCAAGGTGGACCACAATTTCAACGCGTCCCACAAGGTTGCGGTGAACTACAGTCACGAATGGATTGATGGAGACTATCTGGGTGGCGGAGTCACGGCTTCGTGGCCAGGAAACTACACATCGGAAGTCCTGCGCCGTCCGAAGGTTCTTACCGTAAACGCGACATCAACTCTCGGACGAGGCTTCTTGAATGAAGCCCGGTTCGGGTACCGTGCCAACAAACACGTCATCTGGGCGCCCTGGGAAGTAACAGACTCGAGCAAAGCCGAAGTCCCGCAGTCGTTCCTGCTTCAAGGCGGGCAGGACTTCCCCATTGCCTACCAGCCCGCGGCCGTTGGCGGCGTGTCCACCAACAACTACATCTGCATGACGCTCTGTGCTCAGCAGGGCAACATCACGCCGCTGTACGATTACGCGGATACGGTGAGCTGGAATAAAGGCAAGCATTCCTTCAAGGCCGGAGGGGACATCCGCATCGCGTATACCAGCGGGTCGGAAACTCCCACGGCTCCAATTCCACGAGCGACGGGCGGCGCAGGCCAGAATCCTAATCAGGCCTTCGCGAATAACTCGAACCTGCCGGGCCTTGTCGCAGCCAACCAGACATTGGCCAATTCGTTGCTCTACTTCCAGTCGGGTTCCGTGAACCAGGTGTTCCAGTACTACTTCCTGCAACAATCGAAGGACCTGCACTGGGATAACTACAACTCGGTTCCGGGTCATCGAAAAATCACCGAGCCTCATCAGAACGACTGGGATTTCTTTTTCAAAGACGACTGGCGCATCACGCCATCGCTGACCTTGAACCTCGGCCTTCGGTACGAATACTACGGTGTGCCGTGGGAAGGAAACGGCCTCACCGTTGTTCCCGTTGGTGGCGGACACGCGTTGTTCGGCGTGTCCGGACGCAGTTTCGATACCTGGCTGCGACCGGACAATCCCGTTAACACGGACCTCATGACGCAGGTCGAGTTCGTGGGCCCAAAGTCCATCAATGAAGGCCGCTCGATCTACAAGAAGGATTGGAACAACATCGGTCCGGCGGTCGGATTTTCCTACACCGTTCAATCGCTCGCGGGAAAGCCACTCACCGTGCGCGGCGGTTACCAGATCACCTATGCGGGAGCAGGTCGTCTCGGAAACTACAGCAACTACCTCTTCTCCAATCCGGGCTTCCTGAACCAGGCTATCAGCAACGGACCGCTCGACGGCTCGCTCTTCACTGCCTCGAACCTTCCTTCGCTGGTTCCGATACCTCCCACCACAGATCCCATGCAGCCGGTTCCGCTGCTCAAGACCGGCCAGGCCATCAATGCGTACGAATACGATTTCAAGACGCCGTACGTTCAGAACTACACGCTGTCCGTGAACAGGGATCTGACACGGAAGCTCAATCTGGATGTGCGTTATGTGGGCACGAAGGGCGTGGCGCTGCTGGGCACCATCAACATCAACGCCCCGAATGTCTTCTATAACCCGGCGTTGTTCGATGCTCTCGAAAGAACGCGCCGCGGAGAGAACGTTGAGCTCTTTGACCAGATCTTCATGGGCCTGGCAATATCAGGAACCACTCCGGTCAATGGCACAACCCAGCGCGGCTCCGAACAAATGCGCAACAACGCGACGTTCCGGGCGGACCTTGCAAACGGAAACTTCGTGGCCCTTGCCAACTCGCTCAATACGTACAACGGAATCGCTCCCAACGGAGCAGTTCCGGCAACTGTAGCGGGCGAAACCGGCACGGTACTGCGTCGCGCAAATCGCGGTTTCAATGTACAGGGAGGCACCGCAATTACGGGCGGCCCGGTCATTGAGGCAGGGTTGTTCCCGGAAAACTGGATTGTTTCAAATCCTCAGTTCGGTCTCGCGCGTTACTGGCTGAACTCCGGAATGTCGAACTACCACTCGCTGCAGGTTCAGACAACGTTGCGCCCCGTCGCAGGAGTCAGCCTGCAGGCAACGTATGTCTGGTCGAAGGCATTGGAAGTTGCAGGCGTCAATGGTCTCGGCGGCGGATTGACCAGCGGTGATCCCGTTTATACGAATCCCGCGGATCGATTGAAGGACTACGCACTCGCCGGTAATCATGTCACTCATGACTTCCGATCGTTCGGCGCCTTCGAACTTCCAATCGGACCAAACAAGCTTTTCTTCGGCAATACGTCGGGTGCCGCCGCGCGGATCATCGAAGGATGGCAGGCCAGCTTCATCGTCAACATGAGCACGGGCCAGCCGGCAAACATCACCGCGGCAAACATGCTGTACGGGAATGGTGTCGCGGATGTCGTCACCCCGGTGAACCTGAAGGCGGGTGACGTCGACTGGAGTGGACGATTTGGAAACTACTTCGGCAGCGGCGTCCTGACCAAGGTTTCAGATCCTCAATGCGCGGAGGTGCCTGCTTCAATTCGCACGTTCTGCAGCTTGCAGGCGATCCAGAACTCGCAGACCGGAGAGATTGTTCTTCAGAATCCTCGGCCGGGTAACCGGGGGACCGCCGGCCTTCGAACGTTAGAACTTCCGGGGCAATGGAGCTTTGATGCGGCAATGAGCAAGACGTTCCGCATCACGGAATCCATGAGTGCTCAATTCCGGATGGATGCCCTGAACATCCTCAACCATCCCGGGCCGGGCACGCCTTCGTTCGACATCAACAGTGGAAACGCGTTTGGTCAGATCAATTCCAAGGATGACTCCAAGCGCGAGTTCAGAGCGAACGTGCGTCTGACGTTCTGAAATTAGCACCCTGAAGGGGTGCTAGGAGGGTAGCCAGGGGTTAAGCGAGTGAAACGAGCGCAACCCCTGGCTACTGTTTCCAAACCGGCGCACCGCGGAGCGGTGCGAGGAATTCCTCGCACGCCTTGAGCGTGCGAAACCTTGTGAGGCTTCGTGGAACCAGGCGTGTCGCGCTTCGCGCTCCACACCTGGCTACCCTCCGTGCACCCCTTCAGGGTGCTCATTTCACGTGTTGATGCGCTTCGCTTCTCGAGCACGCGTACGAGACTTCGCATTCGCCTCGACGCGAAGACGCCAGGCCGCCTTCAAAGCACCGCGCAGGAGATCCTCGTTTGCTGCTGCCAGAACAATATGCGTCGCGCCCATCCTGCCCCAGCCACCCTTGACCGGCAGGAAGACCTCCGGCAGTTCATCGACGAATGCGGCCTGTTGATCCGGTGTGAGCATCAGGTTTCCATAGCCCTGCGCCTGTGAAGCGAGCGTCGCGAAGATGCGACCTCCGACACGGAAATCCACGGCACCCATGTGCGAGCCTTCTTCTGCGCCTTCGAGATCCAGGGCAAGCCGCTTGAAGTCCGCCGCGCTCATCCCTGCCTGCTTTTTCCGCTTCATCCACAAGCTCCTCACGCCAACTCTACTGCCTGATGCGTTATGGGGAGGATCGCGCCGCCATTGAAGATCTTCAGGCCCGATATCTCTTCGCGCTCGACTTCCACGATCCCGACCTCTACGTGTCGACGTTTACGCCGGACGGCGTGCTCGATTACGGGAGCGGCGATGTCAAAGGCCGACAGGCGATCAAGGACGTTATCGCAAGAATGCCCAGCCCCGCACCTGTTGCAGGAAAGCGAGCCGGTGCCGCTCGTCACAACATCTCGAACATCGTCATCAAGGCGGAAGGAAACAGGGCTTCCAGCGTGTCGTACTGGTTCCATTACTCGAACGACAATCCGGATCGACGCGGTGTCTTCGACGGGTTCGGACACTATGAAGACGAACTGATCAAAACCAATGGCCAATGGCTCTTCACGAAGCGAAAGATCTTTAATGAAGGACGCGATGAGTGGGCCTACAAGGGCGGCAAAAATCCAGGCTGGTAGCCAGAGAACTAATTTTGAGAATGGACGAGTTGGAGATTTCAGGTTGTAAATTACAAGTCTTAAATTGGACGAGCCGGCTGCATGGATTGCCAGTCCAATTTGAGATGTTGTAATTTACAACCTGAGATCTCCAACTTGTCCATTCTCAAAATCTAACTACGTGGATGTCCCCACATAGCAAGTTCCGGAACGTGGCGACGCTGGGTGATACGTTCCTCGTTTCGAAGATATGCGGCGTCAACGATCATCTTGCCGGCCCAGCGGTACACGTTGAACTGACTGATCAGAGAGCGCATCAACCGCATGCGATCGGCCTGTTCGCCGGCAGGCATCTGCAGTGCAGTTGCCAGCGCTTCACTGCTGGCAACGAGATCGTAAGGATTCACGATCAGCGCTCCCGTCATTTCACGCGCCGCACCCGTGAACTCACTCAACACGAGCACACCCCTGAGATCCGTGCGGGCAGCGACGAACTCCTTGGCCACAAGGTTCATGCCGTCGTGCAGGCTGCTCACATAACAGAGATCTGACGCCCGAAGGTACCGAAACACTTCAGGCGGCTCGTGGTGATATCGGAGCAGGATGATCGGACGGTAATTGCCGTTGCCGAACTTCTGGTTGATGCGTTCGGCCAGAGTCTCGACCGCTTCATTGAGCTGCCTGTATCGCTCAATCTTCGTGCGGCTTGGCGCCGCGAGTTGGGCAAAGCTGAAGCGCCCGCGGAACTCCGGGTGCCGCTCGAGCAGAAGCTCCACCGCCTGCAGTCTCTCTTCGATGCCCTTGGTATAGTCAAGACGATCCACGCCAACGCCGAGTAACGCATTCGGCTTCAACCCCAGTTCCTTCCAGATCTGCGCGCGGCACTCTTCCGGGCTGGGCGCATTCTCGACCCAATGGACAGGCCACTCCAGGGCGATCGGGTACGGACGGATCAGCGTGCGTTGCCCCTGCATGACAACGGCGTTATGTTCACGATCGATGCGCGTTTCCAGGTATCGATCCACGGATTCGATGAAGTTGTTGCAGTGTCCCTGAGTATGGAACCCAAGAATGCTGCTGCCCAGCAAGCCTTCCAGCAGTTCGATCCGCCATGGACATATTCCCATTCGCTCCGCGCTGGGCCAGGGGATGTGCCAGAAGGCGATCACGGTTGCTGCCGGCAGCCGTTTGCGAATCATGGCAGGCGCCAGAGCGAAGTGATAGTCCTGAACAAGAATGATGGGATCTTTGGAATCCACTTCCCTGCAGACTGCATCGGCAAATTTCTGGTTAACGGATTGATATTGCCGCCAATCCTCAGCCCGAAAGATCGGCCGGGTGTGGGCAACATGGCAGAGCGGCCAGAGACCTTCGTTCGCGAACCCGTAGTAGTACCCTTCCTGCTCCTTCTCCGATAACCAGACTCGGCGAAGCTGATACGACCCTTCTCCAGGAGGCACAGAGATACGATCATGCCGATCGACAGTTTCACGGTCCGCTTCGCCGCTGCCGTGTGCAACCCACACACCCGAACAGGCGCGCATCACGGGTTCGAGCGCTGTGACGAGTCCGCTGGCAGGATGGACGACTTCAATCGAACCGTCCGGTTTCCGCTGATGGATGTACGGTTCGCGATTCGCGAGAATCACGATCTTCTCGCCATGAAGGTGATGGCTGAGCGTTTGCTTGAGGCGAGCCGCCGTCCATTGTCGTGGAGTGTCCTCTCGATCATCCGACATCCACCCGACAAGCTCGCGAAGATCACTCAGGATAGGCTGGAACTCCCGCTTCTGTTTACCGCTTCCGCGAAGGAACTTTCTCAGTTCCACACTCCAGTGATGGCGTGCCGACCGGGCAACGACCATCGGCACACCGAAGGACATGATGGCCAGCAGGACGAACGCGGCGAGCAGAAATCTTCGCGCCTGGGACTCGCGCCGTTCGATGTAGCTCAGGTCATGGACGATGATCGCGAAGCCCACTTCCGTGTCTGCGCTGATCACAGGCATCACGGCGACATGAACACGACCTGTGGGCAATGCCGTCGTCCACTCCTGAATCTGGCCCGGCTCCGCAGTCGTTGTGCCCCGGATTCGCATGCGGCTGCCGACGGCAGGGCATCGGAATTCATCAGGGAAAAAGGAGGTCTTGTACCTTAGTTTGAGGTCCGCGTCGCAGGCCGCAACGCCGATGACATGTTCGTTTCGAGCGATGTCTGTCAGCTGTTTTTCCAGATCCTGAGGAGCCCAATACCAGGAGGCTGCCAGAGACTGACCGGCGCCGACCAGCGCCAACTGAGCCCGGGAGCTTACATCACGCTCAAACCATTCGCGAGCCGTGGTTTGAACGATCCCCGATGCTGCCCAGGTCAGAAGAGCAAGTCCCACAATCAGCACAAGTATGACTTGCGCGATGCGAGGCATGGCATTCATTAAAGCATGATCCGAGCTGTGTTAAGGTGAATTTTGCCCGGCGGGTATTCACAAAGCGCGCACATCCTGTTGATTCAGTGTTTTGTAGAGGAAGCGAACGAGGGATTCCGAGGCGAATAACATGCAACTCGAAGATCTGGGCGTTGTTGGAAACTGCCAGTTTTCCGCATTGATCGACAACAAGGGAGAAGTAGTCTGGTGTTGTCTTCCGCGATTTGATTCCGAACCGATCTGCTCTACGCTCCTCGATAAAGACAACGGCGGGCGTTTCCGCATTGGCCCGGCGGGGAGCGAAACCGGAACCCAGCGATATTTTCCCAATACCAATATTCTCGAGACGACCTTTCAAACTCCGACGGGATCGTTCAAGGTCACCGACTTTGCGCCGAGATTCTTCCAGTATGGAAGAGCCTTTCGGCCAACCCAACTGATCCGCATCGTCGAACCGATTGACGGCACACCCCGAATCGCCGTCCTTTGCGAGCCCCGGCTTGGATGGTCGAAGGAACGCCCGGCGGCAATACAGGGATCCCATCACGTTCGGTTCGAAGGATTCAGCAGCCCTCTTCGACTCACCACGGACATCCCGCTTTCTTATCTGGGAGGAACAGAATTCACGCTGACCGGACGTCAGCATCTTGTCCTGAGCTGGGGTTCACCAGTTGAGGAAGCTTTGGCTCCGCTGTGCGAGCGCTACTGGAGCGAGACCATCCGATACTGGCAGGGCTGGGTAAAACACTGCGACATTCCGCCGCTCTACCAGCAGGAAGTGATTCGTTCCGCGCTTGCGCTCAAGCTTCATTGCTTTGAAGACACCGGCGCCATCATTGCCGCAATGACGACGTCGATACCCGAATCTGAGGGAAGCGGAAGGACGTGGGATTACCGGTACTGCTGGCTTCGAGACTCCTACTACGTTCTGAATGCTTTTGGACTGCTGGGCCAGTTTGAGGAACGCGAACAGTTTCTGCAGTATCTCCTTAATATCGCCGGAGGGGCGCGCGGGCTCAACCTCGCGCCTCTTTACCGGGTTGATGGATCCGAGAATCTTGAAGAGCGCATTCTCGAAGACTGGCCCGGCTACAACGGCGAGAAACCCGTTCGCATCGGCAACGCCGCCGCACTGCATTCACAACACGACATCTACGGTGAAATGGTGCTCGCGCTGACACCTATCTTCCTCGACGAACGCATGAGCGCTGAACGATCTCCTGCCGCGTTGCGTCTGATGGAAGGGCTGGCTCGCAAGGCCATATCTCTCGCCGGAGTTCCGGATGCCAGTATCTGGGAATATCGAACCGAGTGGAAGCCGCAGACCTTTTCGAGTCTGATGTGCTGGGCCGCGGCGGACCGTATGGGCGCGATTGCGGACAGACACGCTCCTGCCGGCGCAGGCGAATTTCATGCAGCAGCCGAAAAAATCCGCAGACAAATTCTCGACCAGTCGTGGAATGGAGCAAGAAAGAGCTTCGTCGGCCATTACGGCGGAAGTGACCTGGATGCGTCCGTGCTCCAAATGGTTCGACTGCGTTTTCTACCCGCCGGGAATGCCATGCTGAACAGCACGATGGATGCAATCCACAAGGACCTTATGCATGGTGGCTGGCTGCACCGCTACAGTCTGAACGACGGATTCGGAACACCCACCGTCGCGTTTGTGATTTGCACATTCTGGCTGATTGAAGCTCTCGCTACCGCGGGACGTCGTGAAGAAGCTCGTGCCGTTTTCGATTCGATACGAGCTGCGCTGTCGCCACTGGGACTATTGTCGGAAGACTATGACCCACGGACGCCGCGCATGTGGGGTAACTTTCCGCAGACCTATTCTCATGTCGGGCTGATCCACGCCGCCTTCGCAGCGTCTCCAACCTGGACCGAGGTGCTGTAGAAACGGGGCCAGCCCGAGAAACTCCCCTCCGTAGCCAAGGAGGGGTGGTCTGGTCGGGAAAATTTTTTGACCAGACCACTCCGGCCCTTCGGGTCACCCCTCCTCGGCTGAGGAGGGGAGTTGTTGGCCTGGCCCCGACTTTCCGCTCAGCAATACCTCTTACTTCACTCCCGGCCACTGAATGAAAGGCTGCGGTGGCGCCTTGTCGGGCGCCAGGAAGGTTGGCGCAGCGGTTCCAGTCCCACCGGGCATTTGCTTGATGTACGCGTAGACGGCTTTCAAATCGTCATCGGTCATTGCGCGGACGTTGAACCAGGGCATTGGCGGACGAGTTTCGAGTTTCTTCGCGTACGTGAGCCACTGAGCTTCCGTCATCTTGCTGAGGGTGAGCCTGAGGTTCGTGGGATACGTTGTGCCCCACCCTCCGCGATACCCGAGCGCATCGCCCTTCAGCCTGTCGGTTTCGGCGGCTTTGCCTCCGGCCTCTGCGTATCCCTTGGTGTGGCAGTCGTTGCAACCGCCGATTTCGACAATATATCGCCCGCGTTCAACCTGGGTGTTCGCCGCCCCTGTCTGGCGGGCGCCTTGTCCGTTTGTTGACTGATAGCCGATGATGCAAAGCAGCCCAACACCGATGAGGGCTCCCTGGTAGAGTTTCACGATTGCCTCCCTTGTTTGCCGAAAAAGTCTTCCTGCATTAGCAATACCGTTGCGC